>Ga0310697_10000086_pt1 | contig 126850 bp, 71 predicted proteins | sample 172DNAGHGlowgp2_FD_203883 | JGI IMG/M metagenome (GOLD analysis project Ga0310697, IMG submission 203883) | Sheep rumen microbial communities from Palmerston North, Manawatu-Wanganui, New Zealand - 1728 DNA GHGlow gp2 (v2) (version 2) | ecosystem: Host-associated > Mammals > Digestive system >...
TGCATACGTCAACGGCACCTTGACGGTGACGCGGAAGGCGTTGACCATCACGGCCGCCAGCGACGAGAAGGTGTATGACGGCACCGCTTTGACGAAGAATGCCTACACGAACACGGCTCTTGCCACGGGCGACCATATCGAGAGCGTCGTGGTGACGGGCAGCCAAACGGTTGCGGGTACGAGCAACAACGTCCCGAGCGCGGCAGTCATCAAGAACGAGGCCGACGAGAATGTGACGGCGAACTACGACATCACCTACGTCAACGGCACCTTGACGGTGACGCAGAAGGCTATCACAATTGCGGCCGACAACAAGACAAAGGTCTATGATAACAATGCTACGACGGATCCCGCTCTGACGGCCACGCTTTCGGGAATTCCGGCAAATGGTGTCAATCCAAATTACAGCTTGACCCGCGTTGCCGGACAGGATGTCGGAACATACGCCATCACAGTGGAGTTGGGTCAGAACCCGAATTACAACGTGACGACGGTTCCCGGCACTTTCACCATTTCCGCGATTTCCAGTCCGATTACCATCACCGCCGCTTCTCAATACAAGAAGTATGACGGTACGGCGTTGACGAACAATGGCTACAGCTACACCGAAGGTGTTCTGATTGCCGGAGATATGCTGACCGCCACGGTGGAAGGCACGGTGACGGATGTGGATACGGTGGTCAACAAGGTGATAAGTTGGCAGGTGAAACGCGGCGCGACAGATGTTACCGCCAACTACACCTTCGCGACACCTGTGGATGGCAAGTTAGGCGTTTACAAACGCCATGTCACGCTGACTTCCGCCAGCGAAAGCAAGACCTACGACGGCACCGCGCTGACCAACAGTGAGGTGGCAGTGGGCGGCGACGGATTTGTCAGCGGCGAAGGCGCAACCTACCATGTGACGGGCAGCCAGCTCAACGCCGGCAATTCCGCTAACACGTTTACCTACACGCTGAACGCCAACACCAAGGCTGGCAACTACAGCATTGTCGCGGCTAACGGTACGCTGACTGTGAACCCGGTGACGGCTGCGGTTACGGTTACCATCACAGGTCACAGCCATAGCGATGTGTACGATGCTTCATCGCACACCGTCAGTGGCTATGAGACGAGTGTCAGCAACAGCCTCTATACCGCCGCTATGTACACCAAACCTGCACAGGATGCGGTTGTCGCCACGGCTACACGCATCGATGCGGGTGTCACGACGATGGCGCTTTCCGCGGCTGACTTCTCGAACACCAGCGCGAACTTCACGAATGTGACGTTCAACGTGACGCCTGGTGCGCAGACCATTACCCGCGCTCCCGTGACCGTGACCGCCGACAACAAAATCATGTTCATTGGCGAAGCCGCCCCCGCACTTACCGCCACGGTGGACGGTCTGCTGGGTAGTGACAACGAGAGCTTGATTACCTACACATTGTCCCGCGAACCCGGTGATACGACTGGCACGTATGTCATCACCGCTTCTGGTAGCAATGTGCAGGGCAACTACTCGGTGACGTACTATCCCGGCACGTTCACCATTGTGGAACCCACCAAGGTGGTGACCATCACTTCCGGTTCGAAGAGCTGGACGTATGATGGTACAGCGCACAACTGGCCCGAGTACACGGTCACATGCGAAGGAGCGGCCGTGACGCACATTGACGGCGATGCCACCAAGTTCAGAATGCCTACCGGCGACACGCTGCATATCACCCCGACGGCCAGCGTCACCCATGTGGGTCCTGCCGTGGCGAATACTTTCAGCTATCTGTTCACCCCGGCAACCTCCATCTACACGTATGAGACGACGACCATCAATGGCAACCTCTCCATTAACAAGAAGCCGTTGACAGTCACGGGCACTTTCTCCAAGGAATATGACGGTACGCCGCTGACGGTCAGCTACAACGAGCTGAACTACAACGGTGGCCTTGTAGGCGGTGACGAGCTGACGGCAGGTACCATTACCACCGACGGCTTCCAGGCTGGCACGTACCATTGCGGTGCGGGCAACACTTGGTCCTACGCTACGACGGAGGAAGGTACGGCCACGGCAAGCGGCTTCGCCCCGACTTCGGTGACGCGAGACTATGCCGTGAACTTTAACCTGACGTTGTCCATCACCGCTCGCACGCTGGCTCTCACCGCCGGCAGTGGCGAGAAGGTGTATGACGGCACTGCATTGACGAACAACAGCTTTGATGTCAACAGCACGTTAGGCAGTGGCGACGCTGTCTCTGCTACGGTGAACGGCTCCCAGACCTGCGTGGGCGAGAACGCCAACGTGATTGCCGCGACTTCTGTGCAGGTGATGCACAACAACGGCGACGGAACCTTCACCGATGTGACTGCCAGCTACAGTCCTGTCAACTGTACCAACGGCACGCTCAAGGTGAAACCGCTTACGACAGGCTTTGCTTGTCCGGGCGATGTGACCATAACCTTGCCTGAAGGTGTTTCCGATACCACCATCACCGAGGCTGACCTCAATGGCCCGGCCACCCTGTCGCCCGCCATGGCGGGTACTCATGTGGGGAACAACCTCACCAGCAACCCGATGACGGTAGGTACGCACACGGTGACTTGGACGCTTTACGACAACTGCAATAACGCGATGACCACCTGCGACCAGACCATTACGGTGAAATATCCGGATTGCGACGGCACAATGACCTATCTTGGACATGATTACGCCTACAAGCGTATTGGTTCCCAGTGCTGGTTCACCGAGAACTTGCGTGCCGAAATCGGTAACGATTACCATACCTACAATGATGATCCTGCCAATCTCGACAAGTTCGGTTATCTCTACTCGTGGTACACGGCGGTGGGTGTGACGGAGGGCGACAACGACGCTGTCCCGGACAACCATTTCGTCGCTGACGATGGCTCGCACTATGTGCAGGGTATCTGTCCGGCCGGTTGGGCTATCCCGTCGCAGGCTGACGTGGAAGTGCTGAACACTTCCGGCTTCGATGCCGATATGCTGAAGGATCCGAGCACGGAGTACTGGTTGCCCGGTTATGAGGGAACGGGCGAAAGCGGCTTCAAGGCGCGCGCCGGCGGTCGCTATAGCGCTGTCCATAACCGCTACGAGGACCTGATGACGGGCTTCCACTTCTGGCAGTCCGAGGCCCCGACCGGCAGCGTATCCATCGTCTCCGCTTGTATCGCCTATTACTGCGGCTCGGTGCTCACCGCCACGCCGAACATCAAGACCGACAGAAAGAGTGTGCGCTGCTTGCGTAAAGTCGCACCGTAACGGACTCGACTATGAATGTTTTAAGGGGCTTGAAAGGGCCCCTTTTTCTTTACCAAAAAAAGTGTATCTTTGCCGCTGATTTGGATAATATGTAATTGGAGCGCAAAGGCTAACTTTACTACTTTTTATATATATACAATAAAATATAGTTTCCACGAGATAAAATTGTAGAAATGAAGATACTGTTTGTCATAGACACCTATTATACGAACAACAACGGGACCAGTATCTCCGCGCAACGTTTCGCGTCTGAACTGCGGAAACGGGGTCACGATGTGCGTATCCTGACGGCGAATGACTCAGGTGAGAACGATGAAATTCTTTTCTCACTGAGACATTTCCACATGCCTGTCTTCCAACCGTTGATGAACAAACACAACTTCAATTTTGCCAAGTTTTGGGGTAGAGAATCGCTGGATGTCATACATGAGGCTGTCGAGTGGGCCGACATCGTCCACTGCTTCCTGCCGTTTCCGTTGGAGGCTGTGGCGCGTCGCTATGCCGACAAGATAGGCAAGCCCATCACGGCGGCCGCGCATCTGCAGGCCGAGAGCCTTACCGCTAATATCGGCCTTCATCGGGTGGCGTGGGTAAATCACCTGTTCTACAAAATATTCAGAAGATTGTTGTTCGACGGCGTAAGACACGTGCACTGCCCGTCCCAGTTTATGGCCGATGAGGTCAGGTCGCATGGCTTCACGGGCAAAATGCATCCCATCAGCAACGGTATCCAGCCAGTCTTTATCGAGGCAGGCAAGCGACACATCGCAGGCCACCGCACGGAGACGTATGACGAATACAAGGGCAAGATTCTGATTATGATGGTGGGCCGCCTTACGCGCGAGAAGCAGCAGGCCCTGATCATCAAGGCCGTGCCCCATTCCAAGTACGCCGACCGTATCCAGCTGATTTTTGCCGGACGCGGCCCTATGCAAGAACGTTACGAAAAACTGGGTCAGGATCTGCCCCTCAAACCCCAATTCGTCTATTTGAAACGTGACGCTCTGATTGAGATGCTTTCCCAGTCCGACCTCTATGTGCACGCTGCTGACATGGAGTCGGAAGCTATCTCCTGCATCGAGGCTTTCGCCACCGGGTTGGTACCCGTGATCGCCGACAGTCCGTTGTCGGCCACAAAACAGTTTGCCCTTGACGAACGCAGCCTCTTCAAGGCCGGTGACGAAAAAGATCTCGCCCGCGCCATAGACTACTGGCTTGACGATACGCCGGAACGCCTTCGAATGGAGGAAGTTTACGCCGCATCTGCCGAGAAATACAGCATCGACCATTCCATCGACCTGTTTGAAGAAATGTTGAAGGAGGAAATCGAGGATAATGAAAAAGCACATCGTAAAATTTTATAATTTACTGATAATATTATTGTTAGGAACTTGTCTGAATGGCGTGAAGGCACAAGAACCTGTCAAGGACTCCATTCGGCTGAATGCTGACGGCTCGGTGACGTTCGTCTATAGAGACACCGCTTCGAAGAAGGTCAAAGTCCGCTGCGACTGCAAATTGCGTCGCGAGAAGCCGATTGTCAAGCGGGAAAACTACCATGAAATAAAGATGAACCGTGACGAGGCGGGCCAGTGGACCTACACTACGCCGCCGCTTGCGCCGGAGGTCTACACGTATCAGTTCGAACACGATGGACAACGCACCCCGGACCCCACGAATCCCGATTCCGTTCGCGTGCGCACCGAGAAGATGAGTGTGTTCACCATAGCAGGCACTCCGCAAACCAATCTCTACCTCGTGGATTCCTTGCGCGGCAGGTTGGATACGGTCGTGTTCCAAAGTCCCGACGAGAAAAAACCGCGCCGAATCCTCGTCTACACACCACCGCAATATCGCGACAGTCAAGACGAGTTCCCGGTGCTTTACCTGCTGCACGGACTCAACGGCAACGAGATGGCCTGGCTCGACCGGGGCCATGCCGTGCAGAGTCTCGAAAATCTCATTGAGATGCACAAGGCCAAACCGATGATTCTGGTGATGCCCGACGCAAACCCCGAGGAAGTCATCGGCACCAAGGAGAATCTCAGCCTCATGAAGAACATTTTCCTGTATCCCGCGTGGAACCGGTTGGATTTCGAGAGATGTTTCCCCGCGATGGATGACTATTTGAGCGGACTTTACCGGTTCGCGCCCCGTTTGGGCGGTCGTGCCGTGGCTGGCCTCTCGGCAGGCGCCAAGCAGTCGTGTAACATGGCCAATATGTACGACAGCACGTTTGTCGCCGTCGGACTTTTCTCGCCTGTGGTGAGCCGTAAGCAGATACCGCACAGTACTTACTCCCGCTACTGGATCGGCGGCGGAGTGGGCGACCTGTTCCATTACCGCATCAACGGTTTCCGTAAGAAACTGCAACGCCGACATATCCCTTATACGATGTACAACACCATTGGCGGCCATACATGGCGCAACTGGCGTGTCTATTTCACCGAATTTGTGCAGACCATTTTCTGGAACTGAATGCTGAATGAATAGAAATATGAATAGAATACTCAATATCTTGATAATGACCTTGATGGTTGGGGTGCTCACTGCGCAGACCCAGCTCACGAACGGCACGTTTGAGCAGTGGACCTCGACGGCCAAGGATGTTGCTGTCCCCAAAGGGTGGCACTCCTACGGCGATGGCGACTGCCAGCTCAAAGGCATCTATTCGTGGGGGTGCGGCCCGATGACCAAGAATCACAGCAACCGCGTGACCGGCCATTCGGGCTACGGTTGCGAGATTCATGCGGTGACGCTGGCCGGCAATCTGGTTAACGGCGTGCTCACCACCGGGCAGATGCAGTTCGCCTCGCCCGACAACACGAGCGCAGACAACAACACCTACACCGATAAGGACAACAAGATGGGCCATAATGCCGCCATGAAGTTCACCGGCCGCCCCGACTCCGTCTATTTCTGGTGTAAGTTCGAGATGAAGAAACCCTCCAACGTGGCTGTCGCGAAGTTCCACATTCACGGCAACGTGGCCTACAAGGACATCTCCTCGCACACGTCAGCTACAGCGCAGAAGGGTAAGATTGCCAATGCTTTCTGCGATATTAAAGATCGCAACGACGGGAAGTGGCACCAGTACAAGTACAAGTTCACCTATTACGACGAGCAGAACAAAGTGGTGGCGACCACTTCGCGCACACCTTCCTACATTCTGGTCTGCTTTTCCACCAACAAACTCACCAAAGGGGGATCCAATGGCGACAAACTCCTCATCGATGACATCGTGATGGTCTATAACAAGCGGTTGTCGTGGATCAAGATTGACGGCGTGGCTATGCCTGGCTTCGACCCCGACCGCACCGAGTACGATTGGTACTGCGCGGCAGGCACGGTGCCTGTGGTGGAAGCCGCCGCACAGTCTCCGCACGCCACCGTCCGCGTGGAACCCCAGTCCGGGCTCGTCCGGGTGGTGGTCGCCCACGACGACGGCGAGCAGGAGTATACCATCCGCCTGCACGGCGATGTGGCCGGAGTGCGATAACGGATGTTACCGGAATTGATATTGTTTTGATTTTATAAAATCTTGTAACACAAACAAATATCAGCAAATAAAAAGAGAAAGTTCTTTTTTCTCGCATTGCTAATGGCTTGTTTTGTCCCGTCGGCTGTGTTGGATGCACAGACAGTCTTCTCATGCGGATTCAATGCGGGTAGCCAGAATGTGCAAAACGTGGGCATCGTGCTTGGTCAGCCTTTCGCTGCCGTCGTGACGCAAAACGGCTACGCGATATCCGAGGGTGTGAACCAGGCGCAGTTAGTGTCCACACGCCTTGACGATGAGACTTGCGAAAACGAGCATTATGTGGAGAATGGTTTCGACATCCTCGTGACCGCCATTTCCTTGGGTACCACTTCGTACGAGCATTATGGGCATAACGCGACGGCAATCGGCGGTTATGACAGCCTCACCGTGCTCGAACTCACCGTTTGGCCCGTTTATGCGGACACGACGAGAGAGTTGTTTCAGGGCAGCTTTCCTGTCATTGACGGCAACAGGCTGAAAAGCGGTGTGGGTTACCAGATTGTGGAAGGGAAAAATGTCATCGATTACCTCACCGTTCACGGTTGCGACAGCGTGGTGACACTCTATGCATCCGTGTGTCCCTCCACGGTGGGCGACGGCGACGGCAACACTTACAACACGGTGATCCTGGTCGGTTATTGCTGGACGCAGTCGAATCTGCGGGCCACCCATTATTCCGATGGCACTAAGGCGGTCGCCAAGCCGCTGGTTTACAGCTCGTTTCCGCTTGTCGATGAGACATCCACGGCGAATACATATGGCCGCCTCTACACCTGGTATTCGGCGGTGGGCGTGCCCGAGGATGGCAGCGCCATGCCGACTCCAGACGAGAAGGGCTACATCCAGGGCATCTGTCCCGGCGGATGGCACATCCCCACGCGCACCGAGATGGATGCATTGGGAACGCTGCTCACGCCTGATTTGAGAGCCACCACGCTGTGGATAGATCCCCATGCAGGAGACAACACCAACAGTACAGGTTTCACGGCCGTGCCCGCCGGCGAATACAACTCCTCCCTCGACCGCTACGAGAACCTCGGCACCCAGACCGACTGGTGGAGCGACATCTACAGCCACAACACAGCCACCCAAAGAACTTTTGCAACCGCTTACACCTGTCCCTACTATTGCGAGGGCCTGATGGAAATCGTCCACGCCGCCGGTGATGCCGTAAGTGTTCGCTGCGTGAAGAACAGTTAGCAGTTAGCAGTTAGCAGTTAGTAGTTAGTAGTTAGTAGTTAGCAGTTAACCCTCAGTATATATGAAAAATTATTCCTTGAACAGTCCTGGAGGGACAAGACGCACGGAGTGCAAGTAACCCCACATAAGCGACGAAGGAGCGTAATGTGGGGTAGGGGAGAGTCCTGGAGAGACAAAACGCGCGAAACGCCAGTAACCCCACACAAGACGAAACTGCAGTGTGGGAACACCGAACAGAAACATAAAACAGTACCGATATGAAACAAACCCTAACCCTCATTGCTGCCTTCCTGCTGCTGGCGGCCGGCACCACTGCCCAAAAACTGAGCTACTCGGCTGTGGTCCGCAACAGCGACAACCAACTGGTGGCTGACAAGATCGTGACCGTGGTAATCTCCATCGCCAACACCTTGACCGGCGATGCTGTCTACACGGAGACCCATACGACGCAGACCAATCCGAACGGTCTGGTGTCCTTGACCATCGGCGATGGCACAAGCAAAACCGGCAACCTGTCGAAGGTGACGTGGCCCACCGCCTTCATCACCACCGACTACACCCTGCCCGGCGGTTCGCACGTGATCAATACGGCCCCCGTGAATGCAGTTCCCTACGCCCTCTACGCCGACACATTCAGCCCGGAGGGCCTTCTGCAAGCCGTGGGCGCCATGTCTCCCGAACAGAAAGCCGCCCTGCTCCAAGCCTTAGGTGTCACTCCCGATAACGGTAATTAATCTTTAGGCATCTTCCATAAGGGCCGAAGGCCTGAAGTATGCCAACCTATGGTGAGCGGTAGCGAGCCATAGGCAAGATGGTGAGCGGTAGCGAGCCATAGGTAAAATGGTGAGCGGTAGCGAGCCATAGACATAATGAAGAATAGCTTAGCAGAAAAATATGAAACGAACCATAACCCTCATCGCAACTCTTCTGGTGCTTACCGTTTCGGTGACCGCCCAGAAACTGAATTATTCGGCCGTGGTGCGCAACAACGCCAATGAGCTGGTGGCTAATGCGAATGTGACGGTAATCATCTCGATTTCGCCAAGCCCGAACGGCAACCCCGTCGTTTATTCGGAGAGCCACTCGGCAACCACCAGTCCAAACGGCATGGTGTCGCTGACTATTGGCGACGGTGCGCCTGTGACGGGGAACCTTTCCGACGTGGTGTGGTCTACGGCCCACATCATCTCCGAGTTCCATTTGCCTGATGGTTCACGCGTTTCCGGTATTATGCCGGTGAGCGCGGTGCCCTATGCCCTGTACGCCGAGAATATCACATCCGAGGGCTTGCTGGATGTAGTGGAGGCCATGACACCCGACCAGATAGCCGACTTGCGCGACTCCTTGGGAATTCCCCAGCCCGACCCTGACCCGTCCAGTTGCGGCACCATGAGGGATGCCAGCGGCAACCGCTACAAGACCGTGAAGATTGGCAGCCGGTGCTGGACCAAGACCAACCTGCGCACCACCAAGTTCCGCAACGGCAATGCCATTCCTGAAGATGTTAATCCCGAACAATCCTCTTCCGCTTCCTTCTCCCGCCTCTCTCCTGAAGTTGTCCAAGCCATTCTCGAAGACATCCCCACCTATTCGGATTTGACATTTGGGTTTTACTATAACTGGTATGCTGCAGCCGACACGGGGGATAGCAAACTTTGCCCCGAGGGTTGGCATGTTTCTACCCAAGAGGACTGGATAACGCTTAAAAGCTATCTGGGAACTTACGAGTACTGTGGCTCCGATCCGGCCTATATTGCCAAAGCTTTGGCGGATAGTTTGTTATGGGCTCCGTATGGTACAGATTGCTCAATAGGTAAAAATCCGGAAAACAACAACGCCTCTGGTTTTTCCGCTGTTCCTGCCGGTCATCTCAGTTATGGATCGTCGTACCCCGATTTTGTTGAGGTTTTGGCTAATTTCTGGATTGCAAAGTCTTCCGTTGAAAATCTTAATCCCAGTTACTATACATTATCAAGATATTATGCTGATTTGCCACGATATGATGATAAACCAAAGGACTATCTCCTCTCTGTCCGCTGCGTCAGTGATGAGGAGTTTCAGGTGTTTGTTTTGCCGACCGTCACAACCGACAGCGTCACGAGTATAACCCCTACATCGGCTAAACTCTATGGTACCGTCACCAATCCCAACAACGTGGCCATCACGGAGATGGGGTTTGAGTGGAAGAAAAATGGGGCTTCCGAATATACCTCCACGTCTGTTGCCGGTGCGGAATTAACCACGCCTCTCGGAAATCTCACGCCCAGCACGAAGTACTTCTTCAGAGCGTACGTCAAGTACGAGGGCAGAACCGTATATGGCATCGAACGTTCCTTCACCACGCCTCTGGTTTCCGCCACGACGGATAGTGTAACGGACATCACACTGACATCGGCCAAGGTTTACGGAACGGTCCACAATCCTAACAATGTCACCTTGCAGGCGAAGGGATTTGTGTGGAAGAAGAGTCACGGGGTTTACGAATATGACACCGTGTATTATTCCGGTGCGAATGAGATGACCCATACCCTCACCGGCCTTACACCAAACACGAAATACGACTATCAGGTATTTGTCCAATACGGCAACAGAACCGAACGCGGAGAGATTCGCTTCTTCACCACCCCCAACCATCCGGAAGTGTCGTGCGGTACCATGACCGATGCCGACGGCAACCTCTACCAGACGGTGAAAGTCGGCAGTCAGTGCTGGACCAAGACCAACCTGCGCACCACGAAATATCGCAAGGGCAGTACTATTTCCAATCAGATTGGAACGACGCTCCCTGCTTACTATCGATTGAGCAATACCGATAAAACCACTGACAGTATTGTGAAACTGGTCAACGCCCCGGACTCCATCTTCGGTTTCTACTACAACGGATATGCCGCCGTTCGCGACAGTCTTTGTCCCGTGGGCTGGCACGTGCCGGACGAGAACGATTGGAAAGATTTCATCGGTTATCTGAAAGCACGTCCCGAATATTGGTGCGACAACGACCCGTCTAATTTGGCCAAAGCGGTGGCTTCCCGGAATTTCTGGTATAGTGTTGAAACGCCCCCCATAACATATACCATTCATCACGATCCCGTTGCCAGACCGTGCAGCCCGCAATATCAGGTTCCAGACTATCTTAACGACGCCTCCTATTTCTCCGCCATCCCTGCCGGTGCTTGGTATGATAATCTTGGCGGCAACATAGATACAGTTACTGGTTTGGGTGGGCACGAATTTGATCCGGGTAAAGATGCGCACTTCTGGTCTTCTTCAACCCAGCTGGGTTCGGATTCCAAGGGGTATCTCATCCGTTTCGGATTGGTTACGTATGATGCGGTGACCTTTGTGTACGACGCTCTGAAATATGGCCGCTCGGTACGCTGCTTGAGGGATGAGCCCGTGTCCGAGACGCGGTCGTATTCCGACGACAAGTTCCTCGGCTATACTGCGCGCCGCCCCCGGGGATGAGTGAACATTAAACCTTGAACGTTGAACTTTGAATGTTAAGAGGTCGTGGCCGAAAGGGTTGCGCCCTCTTCGTGTAACCATACCCCAGAACTGTCGAATCACAACAAAATAAAAAATAATTGTTGCGCGTATAAAGAAAAAATGTATCTTTGCGCCTTGGAATATAATGTAAAATAATATAAGTATGAAAAGTAACTTTTCCACAATGAAATTTGTCGCTCTCGTTGCGCTGATGGCTTGTTTCACAATGAGTTATGCGCAGTGCGACCAAGGTAACATGTACGGTCAGCGCGGCCAGAAGTCAGGTGTGGCGATTGTGTTCGGGGACTCCACTGGACACCATGTCGTGCCGACTGCAGCCCTGACACTCCCCACTTTCAAGGGTGGTAACAAGGCCATGTGCCGCTACATCAACAAAACGAAAAAGTACCCCGCCAACCTGAAAAGCCAGAAGATTTCCGGCACAACGACTGTCCAGGCCAAGGTGTTGAAAGACAGCACCCTGACGGATATCGAGGTGGTCGAGAGCTCCGGCTATCCGGAATTCGACAACGAGGCCTTGCGCGTGGTGAAGTCCTTCCCCCACATGGTCCCCTCCACCCAGAGCTGCGAGCCTCAGGACATGGTGATGCAAATCAAGGTTGTCTTCGACTATGAGGAGGAAATCGCCGCCGAGAAGAAGAAAGCCGAGATTGAGGCAGCCAAGAAAGAGCTGTTGGCAAAACCCATCGTTCTCTATTTCGAGAATGACCAACCGGATCCCCGCACCAAGCAGGAGACCACCAACACCGAATATGTCGGCCTGTACAACAACTATATGGCCGCCAAGACCAAATACGTGGCCAACGCGGGCAAAGGCCTGACCGGCGCCAAGAAGAGCGAAGCCGAGAACACGGTGGAGGCTTTCTTCAACGACTCCATCCAGACTGGCTACAACCGCCTTGTGAAACTCACCGACTTCATCGTGGAAGCCCTCAAGGACGGGCATCAGGTTGAGTTCACCATCAGCGGCTTCGCCAGCCCGGTGGGTGGCAACGACTACAACAAGCACCTATCCGCACGTCGTATCCAGAGCGTCCTGAACTACATGGCGCAGTCGCACGGTGGCTACCTCGCCCCGTACATCAACGGTTCGAAGCCCGGCCTCACCATCCGTCGTGATCCCGAAGGACAGGTCGGCAGCTTCAACACCACCGCAGTCCGCGAGACCGTCTACGGCCTCAAGGCAGCCAAGGATAGAAAGATTTCCATCCACAGCATTTCCATTAGATAATACCATATATTATATAGTTGAGAAGGGTGCCGCTCCGGCACCCTTTTTTTATGTGTGAAAAAAAATATCACCAACCGATTGTGGATAAAGAAAAAAGTGTATTTTTGCAGGCTTTTTGAAGTGGAATGCAAAGGCGGATGGAAAAGCAGGTGTTGAACCGCTTAACATGCTGATTTCACGGACTGTAATAAATATAGAGTAGGGTAGTGGCGAAGGGATTTTATGGTTTCGTTTTATCACAATAGTTGCATTTTTCTTCCAAAAATGGGCTATTTTTTTTTGAATATATAGTAATAAAATAAATTTCAGAAGGGAATGAAAAAGATTAAAATCACACAAGTCAGAAGCGCGGTTGACAGACCCGCACGTCAGAAAAGATCTTTGGAGGCGTTAGGCATCCGCAAAATGCACCAAACTGTTGAACACGAGGCGACTCCGCAAATCATGGGTATCGTCAATGCTGTCAAACACTTAGTCAGCGTGGAAGAATTATAATTATTAACCGATTGAATATCAAAGAGATGGATTTACACAATTTAAAACCTGCAAACGGATCGACACACAGACAACGTAGAATCGGCAGAGGCCAGGGCTCAGGCAAGGGCGGTACCTCCACACGCGGCCACAAGGGCGCGCAATCCCGTTCCGGCTACAGCCGCAAGATCGGTTTCGAGGGCGGCCAAATGCCTATTTACAGAATATTGCCCAAGAGAGGTTTCAAGAATATCAACCGCGTTGAATATAACGCCATCAACGTCAGCACGTTGCAGCAACTCGCCGACAAGAAGGGTCTTGACCGCATCGACCGCGAGGTGCTTGTGAGCAACGGTTTGGCCAAGAAGAACGACCTCATCGCCGTTCTCGCCAAAGGTGAGCTCACCGCCAAGGTCCACGTGGTGGCCGACAAGTTCTCCGCCAAGGCGAAGACTATGATTGAGCAGTGCGGCGGCACAGCGGAGCTTGTGAACGCCCCCGCCCCGGCAGCCGAGTAATTTTCATTAAATCTTCATCGCAATGAAAAAATTCATCGAAACGATAAAGAACATCTTCAGGATTGAGGATTTGAGGAAACGCATCCTCTACACCCTCTTCATCATCCTGATCTACCGCTTTGGCGCACACGTGGTGCTCCCGGGTATCAACCCCGGCGCCCTGACCGCCTTCTCCAAGGCGGCAAGTGAGGGCTTGCTCGGAATGCTTGACCTCTTCTCCGGCGGTGCCTTCTCCAACGCTTCCATCTTCGCTCTCGGTATCATGCCCTACATCACGGCCTCCATCGTGGTGCAGCTGTTCACCCTGGCAGTGCCCTATTTCCAGCGCCTGGCCAAGGAAGGTGAGAGCGGTCGTACGAAAATCAACCAGATCACCCGTTATCTGACCGTTGCGGTGCTCGCCGTGCAGGCTCCCGCCTACATTGCGCAAATCACCGGTCAGTATCCCGGCGCGATTGCCCCGTCCATGCTCGAGACCCGCATCCTCGGTTTCTCGGCTTTCGCCATTTGTGCTTTCATCCTGCTCATCTCCGCCACCCTGTTCATCATGTGGCTCGGTGAGCGTATCACCGATAACGGCATCGGCAACGGTATCTCCATGATCATCATGATCGGTATCATCGCCCGCCTGCCCTTCGCATTGCAGGCTGAGTTCACCGCCCGAATCACCGAGATGAACGGCGGCCCCATCATCTTCATCATCGAGATCGTCGTGATGATGGTCATCATCGGTCTCTGTATCATGCTCGTGCAAGGCACCCGCCGTGTCCCCGTCCAATACGCCAAGCGCGTGGTCGGCAACAAGCAATATGGCGGTGTCCGCAACTATCTGCCCCTCAAGGTCAACGCGGCCGGCGTTATGCCCATTATCTTCGCCCAGGCCCTGATGTTCATCCCCCTTACCTTCGTGAACATCTCCCAACAGACCACCACGGGCTTCTGGAGTAGCTTCATCGACTATAACCGTCTCGGCTACAATGTCGTCTTCTTCCTGATGATTATCGCCTTCACCTATTTCTACACGGCAATCACCATCAACCCGCAGCAGATTGCAGAGGATCTCAAGAAGAACAACGGCTTTATCCCCGGCGTGAAACCCGGCAAGCAGACGGCGGAATATATCGACAAGATTATGTCCCGTATCACCCTGCCCGGTTCCATTTTCCTCGGTTTCGTGGCTGTGCTGCCCGCTATCGTGCGTCATTTCGGTGTCAACCAGCAATTCGCGCAGTTCTTCGGCGGCACTTCCCTGCTGATTATGGTCGGTGTGGTGTTGGATACCCTGCAACAGATTGAGAGCCACCTGCTCATGCGCCACTACGACGGCCTCACCAAATCCGGTCGCATCAAGGGCCGCACTGGCGGTGGTATCTATGGTATGCACTGATTAGTGATTAGTGATTAGTGATTAGTGATTAGTCAATATAGCGATGTTCAGAAGAGTGAAATATAAGTCGGCAGCCGAGTTTGAGAAGCTCAAAGCGAGTGCTCACGTGGTGGCGGTGACCTTGGCCGAGGTGGCCAAGGTAATCAAGCCAGGCGTGCCGCTCACCTATCTCGACCAGATTGGGGAGCAGTGCATCCGCGACCATCACGCCGTGCCTTCCTTCAAGGGTTACGAAGGCTATCCTGCTTCACTCTGTCTGTCCGTCAACGATGTGGTGGTGCACGGCATTCCGTATCCCAACCAGTACCTGCGCGACGGCGACATCATCTCCGTCGACTGCGGGGCTATCTTGGACGGCTACAACGGCGACTTCTGCTACACCTTCGAGGTGGGCGAAGTCTCCAAAGAGGTCCACAACCTCTGCCAGCGCACGAAGGAGTCGCTCTACAAGGCCATAGAGGTGGCCAAGGCGGGCAACACTATCGGCGACATCGGCCACACGGTCGAGCAGTACGTGGGTCAGTTCCACTACGGCGTGGTGCGCGAGCTTTGCGGTCACGGCATCGGCAAGGACATGCATGAGAAACCCGACATCCCGAACTACGGGACCAAGGGCCAGGGCATGAAGCTCTCTCCCGGCATGTGCATCTGTATCGAGCCGATGATCAACATGGGCAGCCACAAGATTCTGATGGAGAACGACGGATGGACGATTCGCACACGCGACCACAAACCGTCGGCGCACTATGAACATCAGCTGATTATCACCGAAACCGGCACGGAGGTCATCTCCACCTACAAACTGCTGGGCGAAGTCATCGGAACAGACGAATTATATTAAAAGTAAAGATAGATATGGCAAAACAAGCAGCAGTTGAAGTTGATGGAGAGGTCATCGAGGCATTGGGTAACGGTCTTTACCGCGTCCGCCTCGAAAGCGGCCATGAGATACTGGCCCATCTCTCGGGAAAAATGCGGATGCATTACATCAGGATCATCCCCGGCGACCGTGTCCAGGTGGCCATCACCCCTTACGACCTGACGAAAGGCAGGATCACCTACCGTCACAAAAACTAATACTAATAATCCATAAAGGGCTGTAAGCCCGACGTATGTCAACCCAGGGTGAGCGAAGCGAGCCCTGGGAATAACAAGAAGGCCGCCCAGGGTGAGTGAAGCGAGCCCTGGGAATAACAAGAAGGCCGCCCAGTGTGAGCGAAGCGAGCCCTGGGAATAACAAGAAGGCCGTCCAGGGTGAGCGAAGCGGGCCCTGGGAACGACAGAGAGGTAAACCCAGGGTGAGCGAAGCGAGCCCTGGAAGCGACAAAAGAAATATTAATAAAAAATACAGAATAAAATGAAAGTCAGAGCATCAGTCAAAAAGAGATCAGAAGATTGCATCGTGGTGAGACGCCATGGTGTGGTGTATGTGATTAACAAGAAGAACCCGAAATTCAAACAGCGTCAGGGTTAATCGAGAAATTAAATAATTATTCATCATAAAAAAACAATTAGAGCAATATGGCTAGAATAGCAGGTATTGATTTACCGAAAAACAAACACGGCGAAATCGGCTTGACCTACATCTACGGAATCGGCAGGAGCACGGCTCAACGGATTCTGACCAAGGCCGGCATCAGCTGGGACAAGAAGGTAAATGAATGGAACGACGACGAGTTGGCATTGATCCGCGGTTTGGTGAATGAGTTGAAAGTGGAAGGACCGCTGAGATCAGAGGAGCAGATGAACATCAAACGTTTGATGGATATCGGTTGCTACAGAGGCATTCGTCACCGTCTGGGTTTACCGGTGCGCGGTCAGAGCACCAAGAACAATGCCCGTACGCGCAAGGGCCGCAAGAAAACTGTCGCCAACAAGAAGAAAGCGACCAAGTAGTAATTAACCGTAGAATAATAACAGTATGGCAAAAAATACAAAAACAACGAAGAAGAGAGTTGTTCGCATCGAGGCCTCGGGCAAAGCGTACATCTACGCCTCGTTCAACAACGTTATCGTTTCCCTCACCAACAACGACGGCCAGGTAATTTCTTGGTCCTCCGCAGGTAAGATGGGATACAGAGGTTCCAAGAAAAACACTCCCTACGCCGCCCAGATGGTGGCCCAAGATTGCGCGAAGGTTGCCTACGACCTCGGTCTGCGCAGAGTCAAGGTTTACGTTAAAGGTCCGGGACAAGGCCGTGAGTCCGCCATCCGCTCCATCAACACCACGGGCATCATCGTGGAGGAGATCACCGATGTCACTCCGCTGCCGCACAATGGCTGCCGTCCTCCCAAACACAGAAGAGTATAATTTATCATTCATCATCGAAAATACATAGATTATGGCAAGATATACAGGACCCAAAACGAAAATCGCGAGAAAGTTCAAGGAACCCATCTACGGTCCCGACAAATATTTCGAAAGGAAGAACTATGCTCCGGGTCAGCATGGTCAGTCTCGCAGACGCGGCAAGCTCTCCGAATACGGCATGCAGCTCCAGGAGAAGCAGAAAGCGAAATACACGTACGGCATTCTTGAGCGTCAGTTCCGCAAACTGTTCGACATGGCTTCCCGCCGCAAGGGTGTCACCGGCCAGAACTTGATGCAACTCATTGAGAGCCGCCTCGACAATGTGGTGTTCCGTCTCGGAATCGCCCCCACACGTAACGCCGCCCGCCAGCTCGTCAGCCATCGCCACATCACCGTGAACGGCCAAATCTCCAACATTCCCTCCATGTTGCTCCGTCCGGGCGACATCGTGGAAGTGCGTGAGCGCTCCAAATCCCTCGAGATTATCGAGAACTCCCTCAGTGGCAAGGCCATGAACTATGGCTGGCTCGAATGGGACGGCAACCTCAAGGTCGGTAAGTTCATGCAGTACCCCACCCGCGAGGAAATCCCCGAGACCATCAACGAGCAGGCTATCGTTGAGTTGTACTCCAAGTAGTAATCAGTGATTAGTGAATGGTGATTAGTGAATAGTGGTTCGTGAATAGTGATTGGTGATATTGAACGTCACTTCGCATTTCACAAATCACACTTCACAAGTCACAATTCACAAGTCTCAATTCACAAATCACAAAAAATAGAACAACAATGGCAATATTAACATTTCAAAAACCCGAAAAGGTCATCATGAATGAGGCCGACGATTTTCACGGCATATTTGAATTTCGTCCGTTGCAGCAAGGTTTCGGTGTCACCATCGGTAACGCCCTGCGCCGCGTGCTGCTCTCATCATTGGAAGGCTATGCCATTACCTCTGTGAAGATCGAGGGTGTCGCGCAGGAGTTCTCGTCAATTCCCGGCGTGATGGAGGATGTGCTTGACATCGTGCTCAACCTCAAGCAGGTGCGCCTCAAGAACAAGGTGGAAGGCTTCACCTCCGAAAAGGTCTCCGTCGTCATCAGCGGCCAGGATACGTTCAAGGCCGGCGACATGAACGGCTTCCTCAACTACTTCCAGGTTCTGAACCCGGATTTGCTGATCTGCCGCATGGAGCCCACCGTCCGCCTCAACATGGAGATTACCATCGACAAGGGCCGCGGCTATGTGCCGGTGGAGGACAACCGCCAGATTCACGACGGTATTGACGTGATCGCGGTCGATTCCACGCACACGCCCATCAAGAATGTGAAATACACCATCGAGCCTTTCCGCGTGGAGCAGAAGACCGACTATGAGAAGCTGATTGTGGAGGTGGACACCGACGGTTCCATCCATCCTAAGGACGCTATCCAGGAGGCCGCGAAGATTCTGATCCAGCACTTCATCCTGCTCTCCGACGAGAACATCGCCCTCGACGCGCCTGAACAACCCGACACCCCGGAGATTTCGGAAGATGTTGAGAAGAACATCCGCGCGATGCTGCAGGCCAAGTTGATCGACATGGATCTGTCCGTCAGAGCCCTGAACTGTCTGAAATCCGCCGAGTTGGAGACGCTTGGCGACCTCGTGGCTTTCCACAAGGCCGACCTGCTCAAGTTCCGCAACTTCGGTAAGAAGTCCCTCGCCGAGTTGGAGGAGCTGGTCCACAACAAAGGTCTGGAATTTGGTATGAATGTAGAAAAGTATTATACAGATAACGAATAGAACAATGAGACACGCTAAGAAAATCAACCATTTAGGAAGAACAGATGCCCACAGAAAGGCTATGTTGTCAAATATGGCGGCTTCTCTGATCATGCATAAGCGTATCAGCACGACTTTGGCGAAGGCGAAAGCGTTGCGGATGTTTGTGGAGCCCATCGTGACCCGTTCCAAGAACGACACGACCCACTCCCGCCGCGAGGTGTTCTCCCAGCTGCAGAACAAATACGCCGTCACCGAGCTGTTCAGAGAGATTTCCCCGAAGATTGCCGACCGTCCGGGCGGTTACACCCGTATCCTGAAGACCGGCTTCCGCAAGGGCGACAACGCCGAGATGTGCATCATCGAGTTTGTCGATTTCAACGAGACCTACACCGTTGAAAAGACGAAGAAGAAAACCACCCGCACTCGCCGCAGCAGCAAGAAGGGTGCCGCCGCGACTGCCGAGCCCGTGGTCGCCGAAGCTCCGGCTGCTGAAGTGGAAGCTCCCGCCGCCGAGTAATCGCGCATCAAGCTTAAAATCAAGAAAGCGGTGTCCCTACGGTGCCGCTTTTCTTGTTTGGACTTGCGACTTAAGACTTGAATCCTGAAACCTGAAACCTGAAACCTGAATCCTGAAACCTGAATCTTAACTTTCCACCAATCACAATCACCCTATGGTAATATTAGAAAGACCTTTCGTGTCGGACCTGATGGTCGATACGTTGATAAAAAACAACATCCCCGTGTTGCGTAATGCGATGGCTGAAGAGCGCGTTGCGGACGGAACGGTCCTTTCGGACCAGGAATTCAGTGAGGAGTACGGCAAGCGTGGCAAGCTGTACACCGTGTCTGAGAACGCCCTCGGATGGATTTACGAGCACATTGGCGACAAACGTTTCATTGACAGTATCTCCCTCGTGAAAGACAAATACGCGTTCCGTCGCATCTGCCGGGACATTTATCCCGACTTTTTCTTCAAAGAGGTGAACCTCAATGAAATGGCGGAATTGGATACGGACAGTGTCACTTTCCCCTGCGTCATCAAGCCTTCGGTGGGCTTTTTGAGCAAGGGCGTGTTTGTGGCCAACAATGCAGAGGAATACCGTCAGGCCGTGGCCTCTTTACAGCGGGATTTCGCCACTGCCGGCGCCGGATTTCCGGAATTTGTAGTCGGCAGGAGCCGTTTCCTCATCGAGGAGTACATCCACGGCGAGGAGTATGCGGTGGACACCTATTTCGACGAGAACGAGAATCCGGTCATCCTGAACATCTTCCATCACAAGTTCATGGACGAGTCTGACACCTCCGACCGCCTTTACATGACCAGCCGGCGTTTGTTCGACCTCTACGAGGAGTCGTTCATGCAGTTCCTCACCAGTTTGAACAAGACGCTGCATTTGCGTAACTTCCCCATGCACATCGAGTTCCGCTACGACGGACGGAAGGCCGTGCCGATTGAGATCAATCCCTTGCGTTTCACGGGATTCTGTCTCAACGAGCTGCAAGTTTTCGTCAGCGGCCAGCATCCGATGCTCTCCTACCTGCGCGGCACGCATGTCACGAAGGAGGAGATGTGGCGCGGAAAGGAGAACCTCACCTACGCCTTCACTGTACTGGATCTTCCTTCCGGCTGTGAGGGCAAAACGTTCAATGAGGAAAAGTTCCGTGCGGACTTCCCCTACGTCATCGACGTACGCCTCGTACCCGACAAATCCTCTGGCGTGGCGGCCACCGTCTTCTTGTGCACGGAGACGGCCAACGAGTCCGCCTTCGACCCGATCATGGGGTTGGATATGCGGGAATACATGCGGTAGTTGTGCAGGAAGACTCATTGAAGGCTCGTTGATAACTCGTATATGGGCTCGTTGAAGGCTCGTTGAAGAGTGCACGGTATCTGATTAAAATCCTGAGTTTTTTCCAAAACTATCAGAATTTTGTTGATTTTGGAAAAAACTCAGAATAAAAAAATTTAGGCTTTGGAGTTGCCTTATAAAAATAACTCGTTCATTGTCAGAGAGGTGACAAAAGTGGAAGAGTGGATGCCGTTGGTGAGTCCGTAGGTCGTGATGAGTGTTGGCCAAAGAGCCTCTTTAGCTTCCGTCTCTTTGCGGAACGCTTCTACCCTGTTGCGCAGCTTGCCGTTCTCCTCCTTGTCCAGCGTGTATTCCGCTTCGCTGTATTTTATCTCGAAGATGTTGATGATGTTGTCCGCACGTTCCAGAATCATGTCAATTTGGGCTTTGGGAGTTGTATTCTTGCTTCGCCACGAGTAGCACTTGGTCGCTATGCGGTCGAGGTGCATTGCCTGCTTGATTTGTGAGATATGGGTCATGCACAGGCGCTCGAAACTCAAACCGAGCCAGGTGTTTACCTCGGGTGTCCCGATATGGTTGCTCCAATAGCCCGTTTCCGCTTCTGCCTTGGGTACAAATGTCAGGTAGAACAGCGAATAGAAGTCGGTCAGTTGGTAGATGGCCGAGTTCTTCTTGATGTCTTTTTCCCGCACCACATACTTGCGGATAATGTCACAGTTGACTAAGTCTTCCAGCTTTTTGCTCAATGAGCCGCTGGTGTCCTTGTTGAGTGCTTTTCTTAGTTCGTTTCGTGTCAATCCGGCACGCACTTTCGACAGTGCTGCCACGATGGCGGTATAGGATTCGGGCGACTTGAACAATGTGCTGTAGAGCCGTCTGTACTCTCGTCTCATCTCCTCGTCCTCGCTGAAAAACAGCCGGTCTATGTTCATTGCGAAACTCTCATCGCGGTGAAGCAGTCCCAAATAGTATGGAATTCCTCCAAGGGCCATGTAGGCCTGCATTACAGACAGACGGTCCCATTTGAATCTACGGCTTTCCAGATATAGTTCTGTCTCCCGCAAAGTGAAAGGTCGCAGATGCATCTGCGTGTTTTTTCGTCCGCAAAAGTAGTATTTTTTTCAGAACTTGTCTTGAGTTTTTTCCAAAACTATCAAAAATATAATAGTTTTGGAAAAAACTCAGAATATGGAGGTGCCGAAGTCCTTTGCGTTTGAACATTGAACCTTGAGCCCGCCGCCCCTGTTGATAACTTGTTAATAAAAACCGTTCCGTGGTGGACAACAAATCCTTGACGGAAGTTTTTGTATTTGTTATTTTTGCACCGTTGTTTCCGAGAAAATCGGGGACGGCGGTTTTTTATTGAAAAGAAAGCGAGTTTTAATATAGGACTCCACTTTCTTTTTGAAGATGGTTTAAGAAAAATTCGGAATGATGAGAAAGATTTTTACGATAGCGTTATCACTTCTGCTGTTAATTGTACCACAAGTTGTACAAAGCCAAGAGGAATTGACTGTGTATGAGGGAACAACTACCAACAGTTATGTTCCCGCATACGTATTTTACTTTGATGATTTCACCAAAAGTCAGTTCGTTATACCTGCGGCCGACTTGGAAGAAATGACTAATGCCACAATTACGGGTATTAAGTTTTACACGAACAGTGATAACATCCCATATACTTCGGTAAGTGATGTGGTCATGTATCTTATGGAAGTGGATTACACCTCTATAAATGCATACGAGCCCAGAGCAAACGGCACCCTTGTTTACCAAGGTGTACTTGGATTCGTAAGTGAAGGTGATGGGGGATCTCTTACGATAGAATTCAGCACACCGTACACATATACTGGTGGGAATTTGCTTGTGGGTATCGAAAACATCACGGATATTGGTTGGAAGAACGTGAAGTTCTTTGGGACCACTGTGAACGGTGCTTCCATAGCAGGTTACAACAGCTTAAGTTTGGATGGGGCTCCAGCCACTCAGCGCAATTTTATACCTAAGACCACATTTACCTATATCCCTACTGGAAGTGTTGTCTGTGAAAGGCCGGCTACCTTTGTGGTTAACGATGTCACCGCCCACACCGCTTTGTTGACCTGGAGCGGTGGTGACAGTATTTACAATGTGGAGTACAAAAAGGCAGAAGACGAGAGTTGGTACGTATATGCCAATGGTATCAGTGATACGACTCTTAGTATGATTAACCTTCTACAATTTACGGATTATCAGGTCAGAATACAGTCCTTGTGTGAAGAGGGTGTTAGTGGATGGAGATATTTGTCTTTTTCTACAGTCGCCAATTATAACCGTATTTATGTGACCGAAAACGGGACTGGTGACGGTGGAAGTTGGGCGACGGCAACAAGCGACCTCAATTGGGCTTTGACTACCGCGTCAATGATTAAAAATGTTTACGGGACAGCCCCTGATGTTTGGGTGGCGGCTGGAATCTACTACGGAGATACGACAGCCACTAATGCCTTCACGATGCGGGAAGGTGTAAACGTATATGGTGGATTTGCAGGATATGAACCGGCGGATTATGACCTGTCGTTGCGGAATTTTGATGCGAATGCGACCATTTTGGATGGGCAGAATGCGAGACGAGTGTTGTACCAGTCGAGCAGTTTTAGTGATACTACTATTTGGGAAGGGTTTACAGTTAAAAATGGGCACACATTAGGAGATGGTGGCGGGGTGTACATTAGGAATAAAGTGGTCATAAGAGGTTGTCATATATCCAATAACTTTGCCTTTTTAGGAGGAGGATTGTATGTCAATGCCAATGCCAAAATTGAAAATTGTGAACTATCCCATAACACAGCAAGTGGTACAGGAGGAGCGGTTTGGGTTGGCTTTGGTACAACTATTACGAATTGTTTGATATGTAACAATGAGACTAATAATGGTAATGGAGGCGGTGTCCTAGCATACGGTTCAGTTGTTATTCGAAACTCTACAATTGTAAGAAATACATCTTATTATGATGGTTCAGGAGTCTATGGATCAACAAGTGCAACGTTGGAAAATAGTATTGTCTGGGGTAATAAGGGAAGCAATAATGTGTCGGGTGGAATTAAAGGATATTATTGTGCCGTAGAAGGAGGTTGCCCAGGAAACAACAATATATTGTTAAGTGATGAAATACAACAAACCCCGATGTTTGTTAATCCCTCCCACTCTGCGGAAGCAAATGATACTACCGCTAATGTGGATTATCATTTGCAAAATGGTTCAGTTTGTGTTAATCGAGGTAGTAATTTTGCAACAGTGACTGTCTTTGATTTGGATGGAGCGGAACGAGTGAAAAAGGATACAGTTGATATAGGATGTTATGAATCAGAGTATTACAGTGTTCCTGTAATAAACCCTACTTATTCGGGAATCATATATGTCTCCCAATATGGTTCTGGTACCAAAACGGGAGAGGATTGGAATAATGCAACTTCTTCTATCAATTTTGCGAATGTAATGGCTAATATGCACAATGTGTCTCAGGTATGGGTGTCAACTGGCAAATACTATGGTGATACAACGGCCAATAATGCTTTTACTATGTGGGATAGTGTAAATGTTTATGGTGGTTTTGCAGGGAATGAACCAGCGGACTATGACTTATCATTGCGGAATTTTGAAGAGAATGAGACAATATTGGATGGAGACTCTACGAGGAGTGTGTTACGCCAATCATACAATTTCAATAATGAAACGGTTTGGGATGGATTTACAATACAAAATGGTTATTCGACCACAGCCGGTGGTGGTGTGTATTTACAGAGTAAAGGCGTGTTAAGGAGGTGTATTGTTCGAAATAATATTTCGGAAGACTATGGTGGGGGAGTATATGCCAATCCTTACGGGGCATCTCAACCGTATTCCTTGATTTCAAAATGCAAAATCACCAACAACAAAGCCATAGGAACGTCATCTTATGGAGGTGGCGTATATGCTTATTATTCTGTTGTTGACAGTTGTGTGATTGATAACAATACTTCTTATCAGGCAAGAGGTATAGGTGTTGATAATGGTTCCATTATATCTAATTGTCAAATCTCTAATAATGGATATGCTACAGTTACAGTTGGAAGTGTGAAGAGTAGTGTGTCGTTGTCTTCTTCTAAAATGTTGAATTGTTATGTTTTTGATAATAATGGTGTTAAAGGAGTTGACGCTTCAAATTCTTCTGTTGTCACTAACTGTTATATTTATAATAATGGAATGGGTGTGGGGCTTTCTGCATCATTTCTATCGAACTGTCTAATTTACAATAATATTGAGGGTGTGAAGGACTCCCACAATTCTGTTATTAACAATTCGACGATAGTCCGAAATGGAAATAGTTACAATGACGCTGGCCTTTCTGGGAATGGAACAGTTCTCACTAATTCCATTGTTTGGGGCAATGAATTGAAAAATGGTCATCTTAGCAATATCTCTGGTTCTGTCACCTGTTCCTATTCTGCCATTGAAGGCGGCTACTCTGGCGACAGCATCATTACGTTGAATGCCCAAAATCCGCCCCTGTTTGTCAATCCTTCTTTGACAGCTGGCGCGGATGATTCCACTGATAATGTAGATTGGCACTTACAGCAGGGATCGCCTTGCATTAATGCGGGTGATAACTCCGTTGTGACGGACAGCGTGGATTTGGACGGTAATCCCCGCGTGAAAGAGGGTCGTGTGGACATGGGGTGTTACGAATATGATCCCGACTATGTTCCGGTAACGAATTACGACAGCATTATCTATGTTACTGTTACAGGTGCGGGTACGCACTCGGGCAACAGCTGGGCAAATGCGACCTCTTCCATTGACACAGCGCAAACTTTGGCGCAGGCGAATGATGCTGTGGTTTGGGTGGCGGTCGGAACTTATTTTGGCGACACAACTGGCACTAATGCTTTCACCATGGTAAACGGGGTGCATGTTTACGGCGGTTTTGCAGGGAATGAATCGGCTGACTATGACTTGTCGCTACGGGACTTTGAAACGAATGCTACAATTTTAGACGGGCAGAATGCGAGACGGGTGCTGAATCAGCCAATGAATTTTAATTCAGAAACAATATGGGATGGTTTTACGATACAGCATGGACGAACTTTGATGTCAGATAGCATAATACCCTATTATATGGCAAGTGATGATGATTTTCACGGAGGAGGTGTCTTTTTGCGGAGAAATGGTATACTTGTCAATTGTTTGATAACCAACAATACAGCATGCCTAAGCGGTGGCGGAATCAGAGGAGGAATGGAAACCCAAATTATTAATTGCAGGATAGTGAACAATACAGCATTATACGGAGGTGGCGCTCGTGTTTATGCATCAGATGTTTCAAATTGTATAATCTCGAACAATACAGCTACCAAATATGGTGGTGGAATATTGTATGGATTGTCCACTATTTTAAATTGTACAATTACGCATAACACAGCAGTTTCTGGAGGTGGAGTGTTTCAAGATGAGTATAATTCTTCTATAGGAATACGCAATACCTTGATTGCCAATAATACTGCTACTTCAAGCGGAGGTGGAATATATGCGATGTATGGCGGAGGTCATGTCAATAATTCAACAATTGTTTGTAATTCTTCTGGGATACAGAGTACCACATATACCCAAATGTCGAATTGTATTGTGTGGGGTAACAAGACTAATGGTCATCTTAACAATGTTTCTGGTAGCCTAACTTGCTCTTATTCAGCCATTGAAGATGGATACGATGGGGTCGGTAATATTGTGTTAAATAATGTGAATTCTCCTTTGTTTGTCAACCCGTCCCTTACTGCTGGCGCGAATGATTCCACTGCCAACGTAGATTGGCACTTACAGCAGGGATCACCTTGCATTAATGCAGGTGATAACTCTGCTGTGACGGACAGTCTTGACTTGGATGGTACTGCGCGAATTAAGCGTGATACGGTGGATTTGGGTTGCTATGAATCGGATTATTACAGAGTGCCGATTATCGAATATGGGAATGTCATCTACGTCACGGTTACAGGAGCGGGCAACCACTCTGGTATCAACTGGGCCAATGCGACATCATCTATAGAGGATGCTCAGGTTTTGGCGCAGATGTATAATGCGGTTGTATGGGTGGCTGCCGGTACTTACTATGGGGATGTGACAGCCAGTAACGCTTTCACCATGCGAAATGGGGTTAACGTTTATGGTGGTTTTGCGGGCAATGAGCCTTTGGACTACGATTTATCTTTACGTGACTTCGAAGCCAATAAAACAGTGTTGGATGGGAATTTGGAAAGGCGTGTTTTGAATCAATCTGATAACTTTAGCGTAGAGACGACATGGGATGGTTTTACGCTACAGAATGGAAAAATATCGGGATATGGGGGAGGCGCTTCTATCCGGAGAAACGGTAAATTGGAACAATGTGTGATTAAAAGTAATAATGCAACAGGTGGCGCTGGCGTATATTGTACATACGCTGAAATCTCAAAATGCGAGATATGTTATAATTCAAGCGATGGGGTAGGTGGTGGTATATACGGAAGTTATTCTACAATAAAACATTGTAACGTGGTGAGAAATACAGGATCCCAAGGAGGTGGACTATTGGCAGATCATACGAATGTGTTAGGGTGTATTATCAATCACAATGTTGCATCTGCACATGGCGGGGGTATTTATTCTTATGAGTCAAATATAGAGAATTGTTTGATTGCAAATAATTCATTGCATAACTATCAATATGGTGGAATAGGAAGTGGTGTTTTCGGTTCCAATTGCAATATGGTAAATTCAACGGTGGTACATAATTCAAGTATCAGTAATAATACGAGTACTAACGGCCAAACGGGAGTGGGTGTTTATGGTGCCAACATTGTTAACTCTGTGATTTGGGGTAATGAACATAATGGAACTCCTCGTAATCTTTATTCGGTTACCTGTTCCTACTCCACCATCGAAGGCGGCTACTCCGGCGACAGCATCATTACGCTGAATGCCCAGAACCCACCACTGTTCGTTAATCCCTCTTTGACTGTAGGCGCGGGCGATTCCACAGCTAATGTCGATTGGCATCTCCAGCAAGGTTCCCCTTGTATCAACCGAGGCGACAACTCTGCTGTAACGGATAGCCTCGACTTGGACTGCACTGCGCGCATCAAGCGCGACACGGTGGATATGGGTTGTTACGAGTCGGACTACTACAGTGTGCCTATGGCTGTATATGATAACATCATCTACGTGACCCCAACAGGCGCGGGTGACCATTCGGGAAACAGTTGGGCGAATGCGACCTCATCTATTGACACGGCCCAGACTCTCGCACTGGCCCATAATGCCGTTGTGTGGGTGGCCGCAGGCACTTATTTCGGTGACACGCTTTCTGACAACGCCTTTACGATGCATGACGGTGTGAGTGTTTACGGTGGATTTGCAGGAAATGAACCTGCGGACTACGATTTGTCGTTGCGGGACTTCGAGGTGAATGCTACGATATTGGATGGTATGAACGCGAGGCGGGTGCTGTACCAGCCTTTGGAGTTCAATAACACAACTGTGTGGGACGGATTCACGATACAGAAAGGTCAGACAACGGGTAACGGTGGAGGCGTCTATCTGCAACGAAATGGTGCATTGAATCAATGTGTAGTCACAAACAATGAGTCAATCAATGGTTATTACAGTGACGGTGGTGGCGTTTACGCCATTTTGGCAAATGTAACCAATTGCATGATTGTCAATAATACGGCCCCGTGTGCTGGAGGTATTTATGCTGGGTCTTCTGTTGTCTCTAATTGTTCCATATTAGGGAATACCGCTACGAGGATGTCAACTTATGTTTCCTCTTTTGGTGGAGGCGGCGTGAGTGCGTACTCGTCCACGATTTCAAATTGCCTAATCACAAATAATCATACGGAGTACTTTGGCGGTGGGGTATATGCAAGATATTCTTCAGTGGTTACGAACTGTCAAATTACGGGTAATACGAGTTCTGTATATGGTGGAGGTGTGTATATTGACGATGGCGCAATTGTAAGAGGTTGTCTAATATCGAATAATTCCTCTGCAAGTTCCGGCGGAGGCGTCGATGGTCAGGGAACCGTAGTGAATACAACAATAGTGCGTAACAAATCAGGTGAAAATGGTGCGGGTGCGAATGGCGGTACACTTACTAACTGTATCGTGTGGGGCAACGAACGGAATGGGGTTGTTGATAATCTCTCCAGCAACCTGACCTGTTCATATTCAGCCATAGAGAATGGTTATCTGGGTGCTGGAAATACCATATTGAATGAAACGATTCTGCCGCTCTTCGTCAATCCTTCCTTAACCGCAGGTGCTGATGATTCTACCGCTAATGTGGACTGGCATCTGCTGCAGGGATCCCCTTGCGTCAACCGAGGCGACAATTCAGCAGTGACAGACAGCCTTGACATGGATGGTACGGCACGAATCAAACGTGACACGGTGGATCTGGGATGCTATGAGTCGGACTACTACAGCGTGCCACTAATAGGGTATGGTAATATCGTTTATGTAACAGTCTCGGGAGCAGGTGACCATACGGGTGACAGTTGGGAAAATGCCTTGTCTTCTATTTACGATGCACAGGCTATTGCACAAACTTATAATGCGATGGTGTGGGTTGCTGCCGGCGTCTATTACGGAGACACACTTTCCGACAACGCCTTTACGATGGTGGATGCTGTGAATGTGTATGGTGGATTTGCTGGTGATGAACCTGCGGACTATGACATGTCTCTTCGTGATTTTGAAGCAAATGCCACCATTTTGGACGGGCAGGGGGTGAGACGTGTTTTGTACCAACCGTATAAGTTTAATAGCCAGACAGTTTGGGATGGATTCACAATACAGAATGGTCATACGTCTGGCAATGGTGGTGGTGTGTATTTGCGGCAATTGGGTGCGTTAAATCAATGCGTAGTCAGTAATAATGTGATTACGGACTATTATAGTGACGGAGGTGGTGTTTATGCTGTCTCAGCAAATGTGACCAATTGCATGATTGTTAATAATACAGCCCCGTGTGCTGGAGGTATTTATGCAGGGTCTTCCGTTGTTTCTGATTGTTCCATTATAAGGAATACCGCTACGAGGATGTCAACTTATGTTTCCTCTTTTGGTGGAGGCGGCGTGAGTGCATTCTCCTCCACGATTTCGAATTGCCTAATCACAAATAATCATACGGAGTACTTTGGTGGTGGGGTATATGCAAGATATTCTTCAGTGATTACGAACTGTCAAATTACGGCTAATACAAGTGCTGTATATGGTGGCGGTATGTATATTGACGATGGTGCAATTGTAAGAGGTTGTCTGATATCGAATAATTCCTCTGCAAGTTCTGGCGGGGGGCTCGATGGTCAGGGAACTGTAGTGAACACAACAATAGTACGTAATGAATCCGGTGAAAATGGTGCAGGTGCGAATGGAGCTGCGCTGACCAACTGCATTGTTTGGGGCAATGAACGGAATGGAGTACCCGATAATCTCTCCAGTGGTGTCTCTTGTTCTTATTCAGCTATAGAAGGGGGACTTTTAGGAGAAGGTAACATTTTGTTGAACAATACGATGCCGCCACTCTTCGTCAACCCCTCACTTACAGCAGGAGCGGAAGATGCTACCGCCAATGTGGACTGGCATTTGTTCTCGGGTTCCCCTTGCGCCAACAAAGGTAACAATGCTGCGGTGGCCGACAGCCTCGACTTGGATGGCACACCTCGTATTAAGCTGGATACGGTGGACATGGGATGCTATGAGACTGACAACTATTCTATTATGCTGCCGGAAGTGGTAACCGTTAATGTAGTTGTTGACAACAACTCTCTTGGTACAGCTATGGGATCCGGTTACTATTATGTTGGCGATATGGTCACCCTGCAAGCCGTTCCCAACCAATATACACGTTTTGTCCGTTGGAGTGACAATGATACGACGAATCCTCATACAATAATTGCCGATAGAGACACTACACTTACTGCATATTTCGAAATCTATCTGCCTGAATTGCATGTTACTTCCATTTCCCACTCGGATCTTATTGGGGGCGAGTATGTGGCAATCTCTTGGACGGTGCAAAATGATGGGACAGCCCCGACACCGAATGGTGAGGTCTGGTACGATAGGGTGTGGCTTTCCGTGGAAAATCGTGTAGCTGCGGACGATAACAGTCCGATTCTTCTGGGAGAGCTTCCTAATGTTTCTGCGCTCGCACCAGGAGAGTATTATACCCAAACAGATACGGTAAAGATTCCATTGTCTGTCACAGGAACGTATTATCTGTTCGTCATCACAGATGCATACGATGCGCATCATATCTATTGGGACAGTGTGATGCGGATCCCTTATAATCCACCGGCTTATATCGGAGCAAATAGTGAGCATTGTTTAGGAAATGGATGCGACAATCGTGCAGGTAATAGAATTCTTGAAATCTCCGAGTTAGACAATTATCCTTATTACCACGACAATTTCTTTTATGAATTGGTTGACATTGCTATGCCCGCATTGCCGGATTTGATAGTGGATTTCGTGCTTCCTGACAGGCAGAATTTCTATTCCGGCACCAATGTGGATATTCAGTTCGAAGTGAAGAATGTCGGCAATTATGACACTCGAGTGACGGATTGGTATGATGTGGTTTTTATCTCCAATCATGAAGTGTTTGACGAAACTGCCAGATTGCTCGCGATTATTCCTCGTAAAAATGCAATCTATGTACCCGATCCTATTCCTGGCGGTTCTAATCCTTCCGATGAGGTTCCAAAATCAGCACAGAAAGGAATCGTATTTCAGGGCGTGCTGTTGCCTGATTCCTCCTATCAGGTTTCCACAACCGTTCAAGTTCCATTAGATATCTTTGGTACTTCTTATTTCTATGTCTATACGGATTATAATAATCAGGTTTACGAACACGTGGGACAATTCAACAATGTGACTCGGTCAGACTCGGTCAATATTGTCCTTACACCACCGGCGGATTTGGTTCCAGAAAACATTATTGCAGACAATGTGGTCAGCACGGGAGCATTGTTTAACTTTTCATACGAGGTTCACAATAAGGGGGCAGGGGCTCCGAATAATAGTTTTTGGGCGGATGGTTGTTATCTCAGCACCAGTGCGGATTCATTGGAGAATCCTATCCAAATTAGACTGGACTGGCATCATGACGGTTTCCTTACAGGGGCTTTCTATGAAGTACAGCATTCTATTCCGTTACCAGAGGATATCACAGTTGGCTCATACTATCTCTTTGTCAAAACCGATGTGGGAAATGCAGTGTTCGAATATACGCTTGAAGACAACAATCTTGTTCGCTATGCCCAGCCTATCACTGTGGTGCAACCTGATTTGCGGATAACTTCTTTGAACGTGGCGGATACTTTGCACGCCGGAACGGAGGCTGGTGTCTCGTACCTGCTTGTCAACACAGGCGACGGTGCAGTTGTCAATCGGAGTGTGAGGGACGGTTTCTTCCTGTCTCATTCACCTAATGGCAGTGAACCCATCCAGCTTCCGCAATATACCTCCAACCTGTGGCTAAATGCCCACGACAGTGTGGTAAAGTATAAGAATGTGCTCTTACCTTTTGATTTGCAAGATGGAACCTATTATCTGTTTGCCCAAACGAATGTCAATCATCTTTTGAGAGAGACAAATACGGAAAACAACAGATCACCTATTAAGCAAGTGTTTGTCAATCACTGTCCTTTGCCTGATCTGGTTATTACCGATATTAACTTGCCCGACACTTTGACGGCGGGTGATTCCGTAGTTATGGGCATCCATCTGCACAACCAAGGCGAGGTGGCGGCAAACATTGGAAATCTGAACTGGCAGCTCTATTCAACAAGAGATGGCCATCAGTACAACTGTTTTGTCGGGTCTGGAGCGGCTGACATTTCCATGATAGCACCTGGAAATTCTGTATATGTGCAGAAAACGGTGTTTGTTGCGCCGACTGTTTTCGGAAATCCGGCCATGCTTACCTTGGTTGTGAATCCCAACCATAGTGTGATAGAGTCCAATTACAGCAACAACAGCCACATTATTAGCCGACTTGTGCAACCATATCCGTTCGATTTGGCTACCAATCAATTGTCTGCTCCGAACGAGACTGTTTCTGGGGAATATATCCCCGTGTCATGGAAAGTGGATAACATAGGCAGTGTGCCTACTTCAACACAAACCACTTATTTGCGTAAGGATACACTGTACCTGCAGTCCAATGGGGCTCTTCTCCCAAAATCTTGGTTCGATCGTGTCTATCTCTCAACAGACACGCTTGTTGATGCCAATGACGAAGAAATTGGCAGTTATGCCCGAAACCTGACATTGTATGCTGACAGCAGTTATACGGTGAATATGGACTGTCAGATTCCTGTTCTTGCCGACGGAAACTATTACATTCTTGTGGTATCTGATGCCGATGGTGTCACGTTCGATTGCCGGCGGATCAACAATGTGGCGGCAAAATCGATTGCCATTACCCAAAGTACATTGCCAGATTTGCAAATTGATTCGGTGAAAGTGCCCATAAATCTGACAACAGGGATGTCTTATTCCATTATTTGTTCCATATCCAATAGAGGGGAACATGTTACTCACGGCGACCGTTGGACAGATGCCATTTATCTAAACGGACAGCCGACATTGGATAATGCGATTCTTATAGGATCCAGAATTCATAACGGTCAGTTGGAAGTTGATAACCAATATTCCGAGTCTATCGGAGTGTACATTCCGTATGTGTGGGAAGGGGATGTCTTTCTGATTGTTTATACGGATGCCACGGACCAAATTGTGGAGATGAATAGCAATGCCAATAATTTATCCATACTGCCAGTGTCTGTTAACCGTCCTTTGCCGTGTGATTTGACCGTGTTTCCGCCCAACTTCCCACAAAGCGCGAACGTGGGTGAAGAAATCCAGATTTCATGGGCATTGCAGAACATCGGACTGAACATAGCGCAAGGTGAAATCAAGGACGCGGTCTATCTCTCTACCGATAGTACTTGGAGCAGTGATGACATTATGTTAGGCTCCGAAACCTATTCCGTCAATCTTGCCGCTAACGATCAGGAACAACGGAGTCTCACCTTGCCGTTGCAAGGTGTGCCTACCGGCGACTATTACGTGGTGGTGAGAACGAACATTCTCAACGCTCTCAACGAGAACTCCTACACCAACAACAAAGCGGTTTCGTTAATGACGATGCATGTGGACTACCCGTCTTTGTATATCGACCAGGAGGAGCAAGTGCAATTGAACTCCGGCCAGTCGGTCTATTACAAGTTGGAAGTGGGTCCGGAGTACGAGCATCAAACGCTCTCCTGCAAACTGACGGCTCCCACGCCCAACGTATCGAACGGATTGTACATTGCCTATTCTTCGGCACCGTCCGCCTCTAACTTTGATTGGAGCGCGACCATGCCCTACGTACAGGAACAGGAGATTCTGATTCCATCGTTGAATCAGGGAACTTACTACATTATGGCTACTGGGCAGATGGCAAACAATGCTGTTCAGCCTGTTACGCTGTTGGCCACCATTGTTGATTTTGAGATTATCAGTGTAACGGCCAACTCGGGCGCGAATACGGGCTCTGTGACGACCCAAATCATTGGTGCCAAGTTCGACACCGTTATGGACTTCCGCTTGGCGAACAGTAATGGGTATCTGCCTGCCGAGAAGGTATTCTTCCACAACTCCACTGAATCGTATGCCACTTTTAACTTGCGCGACCAAGAGACGGGTGTCTATGATATGGTGGCCGAGCTTCCGGGCGGTATTATTACCGTCAAGGGACAAGCCTTTGTGGTGGAACCGGGGTTGCCGGCAGAGCTGCTCACACACATTGTGGCTCCCTCCTCCGTTCGTAGAGGGAATACCTTTACCGTGACCATTGAGTACGGAAACAACGGCTCTACCGACCTGAATATTTCGGGATTTCTGCTTGTGAGTACCAACGGCTTCCCTATAGCCTTCAGTAGCGACAGTTTGGCCAATAATGCTACTGAGTTGACCTTTGAAACGGGTGAGCCAAACGGTAACCCCGATGTGATACGTCCCGGCCATTTCGCCACCAAAACGATTTTTGTGAAGGCCACTCATGTGGGCAATATTAACCTGAAGTTGTACCCGATCAGAAGACAATATTAAAATATGAAGACGATGAAAAGATATACAATGAATAGGAAAAACATATTGGTTTTGGCACTGCTGATTGGCGGAATCTTTGCAGCTTCGGCGCAAACCGTCATTCGTCCCAAAATTTCATGCCCTAACGGCATCTATGTGAACAGCTACAATGGTGATTTGTTTTATCAGCGTGTTGATTTGCAGATTCCCAACCGTGGGCTGAATTTGGAAGCGGTTTTCTATTACAACAGCACCTCTAACCGTGTTAACTATGGCTATGGTAACGGTTGGAGTTTGGGTATGGAGATGCGCTATATGCCCGATTCGGCAGGCATCATTATTGAGTTGGGTAGCGGTCGGCAAGATTTGTACACTCGCTACGGTACTGAATTTAAGGCACCCGTCGGGATTTTCAATACACTGACTGTTGTCAACAACGGCTACCAGTTAAGGACGAAGGAGGGTACACGCTACCTCTTTACAGACACCGTGTCAAAGCGCATCACCCGTATGGTGGATCGCAACAACAATGCGCTCAACCTGAGTTATGCGGACGGTCATCTGGTTTCCATCTCCGATGATTACGGGCGGACATTGCTGTTTGAGTGGACTGACTCGCTGATGACCAAGATGACCACCTCCTTCGACAACCGCTCCTGGACATATCAGTACGACGAAAACGGTAATCTCGCGCATGTAACGGATCCCATGCAACGCACGGTGCATTACGGCTACAACGGCGACAATCGTTTGAGTGTCTTTACCGATGCCGCAGGTTACAGCACCTTTGTGACCTACAACGGCGACGGCATGGCGCACCGTGTGAAGACGGATTTGAGCGACAAGTCCATCCGCTACGAGCAGGCGTTGAAACAGACCGTCTTCATTGACTACCTCACTGATGGCAACAACCAGTTCTCCACCTACTATTGGGACGACCAAGGCCGTGTGATTGAGAAGAAAGGCAACTGCTGCGGTTTCAGTAGCAAGCTGGAATACGACCCCGACAACAATGTGACCCGCCTTGAGGATGCCAACGGTCACGCCACCACTTATACCTACGACCACAACGGCAATATGATTTCCGCTACGGATGCTTTGGGCAATACCCAGTACTACACGTATGAGAGCACTTTCAACAATATCCTCAGCTTTACCGACAAGAAGGGCAATGTCTATCAATTTTCATACGATGACAGCGGCAATCTGACAGAGATGCGTACCCCGCTGAATACAACCACCTCTTTCACGTATAATGCCTATGGCCAATTGCTGACCTCCACCGATGCCAACGGTAATACGACCACTTACGCTTACGACAATTATGGTAACCTCATCTCGCAGACCGATGCGTTGGGGAACACCAATACGATGACCTACAATATCGCGGGCAATATCACCTCTACCAAAGATCCTTATCAGGCGGAGACTCGCATGACCTACAACAATGCCGACGAGCTGATTCGGATGGTGGATCCGTTGGGCAACGCCATGCAGTTGAGCTACGACAGCCGGGGCGCGATTACGGCCATGACTGATGCCCAACAACATGTTACCCGTTTTACCTACGATGCATTGCGGCAGCCGATTTCCATTACGGGTCCGATGAACAGCACCGTGACTACCACCTACAATGCCAAGCAGAAGCCCACCCAGATGGTAGATGCCATGAACAACGCCGTGAAACGGGTCTATGACGACCATGACTGGTTGACCTACGTGGTGGATGTGCTGGGCGATACAACATGGTTTTCATACGACAATACGGGTCAAGTGATTGGCATACAGATGCCCAATGGACAGGAATTGACCTACCAATATGATGCGTTGGACCGTCTGATTGCCACGGGCGACCGCATGGGTACGACTGCGCAATATGTGTATGATGCCAACGACAATGTGGTGGAAAGCACAGACGGGGAAGGCAATCACACCTATTTTACCTATGATGCGATGAACCGTTTGACTCAGACAACGGATGCCAATGGCGGTGTCTCCCAATACACGTACGACAATAACGGTAACATCTTGACCTTTACCGATGCCAACGGTCATACTACCTCGTTTGTGTATGATGCCCTGAACCGGCAGGTGAGCAGTACGGATGCGTTGGGACATACGACCTCTCGCGTGTATGATGCCAATGGCAATATGACTTCAATTACGGATGCCAAAGGGCAGACCACTGCATACACCTACGATGCCAACGGACAGCTGACTCAGATTGCCTTTGCGGATGGGAAAACGCGCACGTTTGAGTACGACGGTAACGGCAATGTGATTCGCCAGAAGGACGAGGCTGACCGTTATACGACCTTTGCCTACGATGCGCTGAACCGAATGACCACGAAGACCTATCCCGACAACAGCACCCACCAGTTTACGTACGACCTGAACGGGAATATGCTTTCGGCGGTGAACGCGAACGCTACGGTGCAGTTCACTTACGATGCAGTGGGGCAGGTGCTTTCGGAAACGCTGAACGGCGTGGCCACTACCTACAGCTACAACACCCGCCAGCGGACGATGAGCATTACTTATCCGGGCGGACGGAGCATTACCGAGCAGTACGACTTCCGGGGACGGTTGGCGGCCATCGTGGAAGACCAGAACCAAGTGGTAACGTTCAATTATAATAACAACGATTTCCTTATCCAACGCAGCTACCAGAACGGGACAAACAGTAACTACACTTACGACCTGCTGAACCGTCTCACACGTATTGCGGACAACCCGCAGGTGATGGACGTGGAGATGACCTACGACCCCGTGGGCAACATCCTTTCCAAGAAGGATTTGCTCCATCCGACCCGTAGTGAGGCTTATACGTATGATGCCGTAAATCAGTTGATTGGCTTTAAGAAAGGTGAGATGACCACGGGCGTGGAGATTCCCAACCCGATGCGGCAAATCCAGTATGTGCTGGATGCTGTGGGCAACCATAGCACCGTGACCGAGGATGGCCAAACCACCACCTACACCGCCAATAACCGCAATGCCTATTCCGCCGTAAGTGGAACCTCCAACTATACTCCCCAATACGATGCCAACGGTAACTTGTCGCAGGATGACCACCATACCTACACCTACGACTTTGACAACCACCTGATTAGCGTGGACAACGGCAACACAGCAACTTACACCTACGATGCCTTGGGCCGCCGAATTCAAAAAACGGTCGTTGAGCCGTCGGTCGTTGAGCCTGCCGAAACGACAGTCCACTACTATTACGCTGGTGACCAAATCATCGAAGAACGCAACGCTTCCAACGCCACCGTTGCCACCTACCTCTACGGCATTGGCATTGACGACATTCTGCAAATGCGCCGCAACGGACAGGACTACTGGTACCACAAGAACCATCTCGGCTCGGTGGTGGCGTTGACCGACGAACAGGGTAGTGTGGTGGAACGCTACGAGTACGACCCCTACGGCAAATTGACCATTTATGATGCCAACGACAGCGTGTTGACCGTTTCTGCCGTGGGCAACATCTACTACTTCACCGGTCGCGAATATGACTTCGAGACGGGCTTGTACCACTATCGTGCCCGCAGCCTCCATCCAAGTCTCGGCCGCTTTATGCAGCACGACCCATTACTGTATGTGGATGCGATGGGACTTTACCATTATGTGGGGAATATGCCGACAAAGATGGTGGATCCGTGGGGAAAAGCGAAAACAGACAAATGTACTTCAAATCCTCAAGACGGCTTTTGTACAGATCATCCAATAATATGTTCAACTGTAAGACCTATTGGGAATTTAACTATTAAAAAATCAGTTGAAGCTTGCTTGGCCTACGGAGAGGGGAGATGTGTCCATTTTGAAAGTTCATATTCCTTAAGGAAAGGGTTAACTGTCGGCGGTGGATATTCTCTTGAAAAGGGATTCGCAATTGTAGCTTCAGCAGATGTTGGCTTTGGTATGGATTTTTCTGATTTGCAAAAAGAAGTTAGTGCCAAAAGTAAAAGATCCAAGGCGAATGTGAATGCCCCTATAAGTCTGGAATTAAATCAATCCAATAGCGGCATAGGAGGAAAACTAAGTGTTCAGATTCCCGGAGAACCCGTATCATTAGGAGGAGAAATGTCCCATGAATATTATTTCGCAAACGTGGGCGTTAGCACACCTTATCCTGCTATACACGGTGGAGAAAAAAATACTTGGACATTCTCAGAAAGACGTTTGATACAAAAGGTGTATAATGATATAAAGAATTCCTTTATTGATTTTGCAGAAAAAGGAACAAAACAGATTTATAATATGGCTGGTGTGCCAGGTTTTTAAAACAATTTTGGTAATTCATAGTATTACTAAGTAGTGGCAAATAATAGGTAAATGTGGCAATTTATGAAAAATATTAAGTTACCAATAGTATTGATTCTATTCTTGCAAGTCTTTTGCTGTGCTTGTTTTGCGCAAACAAATTTGAACCCATGTAAGGAAAGTTGCCAAAATCTGTTAGAAGGAAAGATTATCAAAACAGACAACCACCCCATTGATTTTGTGAACTTCCCATCTGTCATCCCCAGAAATCCCAACGAAATCGTCGGCTTGATTGGCTACGATGCGGTTGAGAGTGCAGGCACGTTCCGTTGGGTGTCGGCCACGCAAACCTTGGCTTACACCGTCTATTTCGAGAATGATGCGGATTTTGCCACCGCTGCAGCCAGCAAGATTCCGCTCGCTCACTGCGTTCGCGGCGGAATGGTGCGTTTCGCTGACGGAAGAGTGGGAAAAAGAAGGGCGGCGAGTGAAAATGTGCCCGTTGCCCGTGACATCATCTTCGCCGCCCTTCTTTTTCCCTTTTTGCCTTCTGGTGCGGAACACCATTCCGCGAAACGTGACAACGTTGAGCGGAATCTCCTCCGATTGGCAACAAACCTCCAAAAAGTGTAGTCTGACTTAAACTTGTAATAATAGAGATGCGTAATATGATGAATCTACAACAAATATAATTGAAAATAGTTTGTTTATGAAAAACAATAAGATATTAATACTGTTAATTTTGCTTTTGCAAGGCCTTTGCTGTGTGGGATTTGCCCAAAATCCTTGTGAACCGGATGAACCCCAACCTCTACCACCAAAGCCCAAACCTCAACCAACGACCAAACCAGTTGACAGTACGGATGTTCCCGTTCTTAACCCCGTTGACCCCAACGAAATCATCGGCTTGGAAGGCTACAACGCTCCCGAGAGTACGGATACGTTGCGGTGGGTGTCGGCTACGCAGAGTCTGTCATATACCATCTATTTCGAGAACGATGCGGAGTTGGCGATGGCGGCGGCGAGTAAGGTCACGATTACTGTGCCGCTGCACGAGAAGCTTAACTACGCCACCTTCGGGGTGGGGAGTTTCGGTTTTGGTAGTCACATCTTTGCCGTAGAGGGTTCGCCATCAAGTTATCAAACGCGCATTGATTTGCGGGATTCAATGGGCATCTACCTGGATGTGGTGGCTGGGTTGGACATTGTCCATAACGAGGCTTTTTGGATATTCCAATCCATAGACCCTGCCACGGGCTTGCCGCCCACAGACATTCACCTCGGCTTCCTGCCCATTAATGATTCGTTGCACAGTGGTGAGGGCTTCGTCACCTGCACCATCAAGCCAAAGGCGGGCGAGTGCGTCACAGGCGACACGGTTTCGGCCACCGCCTCTATCGTGTTCGATGTCAACGAGGCAATCCCCACCAACACGTGGGTGAATACCATTGATGCTTTCGCACCTACAAGTACCCTTACTGTAACCCCCAATGCGGCTGGCGATATGCTCACCGCCACTTTCGCGGGTGAAGACGATGAAGGCGGCTGCGGTATAAAGCAGTATAAACTCTACTATTCCGTCAATGGCAGCGCCTACCAGTTGTACGATGTATACCCCATAGGTGATACCGCACAGATTCCGGTGGAAACGGGCATGGAGTATGAGTTCTTCACGTTAGCGGAGGACAACGTGGGCAACTGCGAGCCGATGAAGACCCAGCCGGAATACAATATCGGCACCAACTTTGTCACCTTGGTGGTCAACGCTTTCCCGCTGGAGGCTGGAACGGTCACGGGTGGCGGCTCTTACTCGGTTAACGACACGGCACAACTCTCCGCCACTGCTGTAGAGGGCTACCACTTCGTCAACTGGATGAGCCAAGGTGTGCCCGTCTCCACGGAAAATCCGTACTCGGCGGTAGTCTCGCAGAACCAGACCTACACTACCTACTTTGAACGCAACGCCTACACCTTACAGACTATTGCGGCTGTTGGTTCCTCCATCACTGTTGTTGACCTGAACGGCAACGAGGTGCCGTCGGGCAGCACTGTTCTCCACTTCGACAAGCTGATTGTCAGCACCGACACGGCAGACTGCTACATAATGGATAGTGTGCTGCTTAATGGAACAGCTTTCATGCCGGGCGACACGCTAACCGTAACAGAGAATATCACATTGACAACAACGACTGAACCAATTATTACCATTGTAGAGGTTCAGGATACCGTGTGTCAGGGTTACGCATATATGGGTTACGGCTTCATTATTGCGGCTGATTCCACCGTTTTGCCGGGCTTGATAGAACGCACTGTTACGGTACCATCTGCGCTGACTGGCTGCGATAGTATTACGCATTTGCAATTGGTTGTGAATCCTACAGATTTCGTTGAATATGCAGAAACAGTTTGTGACAGCTATGTTTGGAACGATTCTGTTTACACGGAATCAGGTGATTATGTGCAAATATTCACCAATGCTGTCGGTTGTGACTCCGTGGTGGCCTTGCACTTGACAGTGAACTATAGCAACACGGGCGACACCATCGCCATTGCCTGCGACAGCTTTGACTGGTACGGCACCACTTACACGTCAAGCGGTGACTATTCGCACACGCTTACGAATGTTAATGGCTGTGATAGTGTTGTCACCTTGCACCTGACCGTCAACCACTCTACCACCGGCGACACCACCGCCATTGCCTGCGACAGCTTCGACTGGTACGGAACTACATACACTGCAAGCGGCGACTATCCGCACACGCTCACGAATGTTAGCGGCTGCGACTCTGTGGTGACGTTGCACTTGACCATCAACTATGCCACCACCGGTGACACCACCGCCATCGCCTGCGACAGCTTTAACTGGTACGGCACCACCTACACGTCCAGCGGCAACTACACGCAAACGCTCACGAACGCGAGCGGCTGCGATTCTGTGGTCACCCTGCACCTCACGGTCAACTACTCCAACACTGGTGATACTACTGCCATTGTTTGTGACAGTTACAACTGGTACGGCACTACCTACACGTCAAGCGGTGAATATACGCACACGCTCACGAATGCGGCTGGCTGCGACTCTGTCGTGACACTGCATCTCACTGTCAACTCTTCTGACTTTTCAGACCTTTCAGAAACCGCTTGCGACAGTTATCTTTGGAACGACTCCGTTTATACCCAGCCCGGCGACTACACGCAAACCTTCACTGCCGCCAACGGCTGTGACAGTGTTGTCACCTTGCACCTCACGGTCAACCACTCCACCACCGGCGACACCACCGCCGTTGTTTGCGGCAGTTTCGTTTGGTACGGAACCACCTGCATATCCAGCGGCAACTACATGCACACGCTCACGAACGTTAACGGTTGTGACAGTGTGATAACGCTTCACCTCACGGTCAACCATCCGGTAGTTGAGCTTGTCGAAGCCACCGCTTGCGATAGCTATTCTTGGAACGACTCCGTTTATACCCAGTCCGGCGACTACACGCAAACCTTCACTGCCGCCAACGGCTGTGACAGTGTTGTCACCTTGCACCTGACTGTCAACCACTCCACCACCGGCGACACCACCGCCGTTGTTTGTGGCAGTTTCGTCTGGTACGGTACCACCTGCATTTCCAGCGGCAACTACACGCATACGCTCACGAATGCCAACGGCTGCGACAGTGTTGTCACCTTGCATTTGACCGTCAACCACTCCAACACCGGCGACACCACCGCCGTTGTATGTGACAGCTTCAACTGGTACGGAACCACCTGCATCTCAAGTGGCAACTACATGCATACGCTCACGAATGCGGCGGGTTGCGACAGTGTGGTGACGCTGCACCTGACCGTCAACCACTCGGAGACTGAACTTGTCGAAGTTACCGCCTGCGACAGCTATTCTTGGAACGGCACGACCTACACCCAGTCCGGCAACTACACGCAGACATTCACTGCTGCCAATGGCTGCGATTCTGTAGTTACCCTGCACCTCACGGTCAACCACTCGGTGTCTGAGCTTGTCGAAGTCACCGCCTGCGGCAGCTATTTCTGGAACGATTCGGTTTACACCCAGTCTGGCGACTATGCGCAAACCCTCACTGCCGCCAATGGCTGCGACAGTGTGGTGACGCTCCACCTTACGGTAGCCCACGGCACTTACACGGAAACCACCGTGGACACTTGCGGCACCCAATACTACTGGGCGTTGGCCGATACCACTGTCACACAGTCCGGCACATACTATTATTATAGTACGAATACCAACACTTGTGCTGACACGACTGCCTTGATCCTCTTGTTGTATCAGCCGATCACGACGGAAATTTCAGCACAGATTTGTGAGGGTGAGGTCTACAATCAGAATGGATTCAATGTCAGTACGGCGGGCGATTATCAGCTGAACCTGCAGACGGTTCACGGTTGCGACAGCACGGTGATCTTGCATCTTGCGGTGGGCAGCGAAACGGTTACGTACCTTACGGCTTCCATTTGCGAGGGTGACAATTACAATGATAATGGTTTTGTTGTTTTGGCGCCGACGGTCGGAACACAAGTATATTCCGACACCATTGCCCGTCCGGGCGCATGCGATAGCGTCGTTACGTTGACGCTGACGGTGAACGCTGTTACGTCGGGAGACACGACCGCTGTGGTTAACAATAGTTTCGACTGGTACGGTCAGCACCTCACCATGACCGGCGACTACACCCACACGCTTACGAATGCGACCGGTTGCGACTCTGTGGTGACGTTGCATTTGACTATCAACTACACCAACACGGGCGATACCACCGCCGTTGCTTGCGACAGCTTCGACTGGTACGAGCACACGAACCTCACGCAGAGTGGTGATTACGTGCATGTCTTCACGAATGCGGCTGGCGGCGACAGCGTGGTGACGCTGCACCTCACCGTCAATTCTTCAATATTCCTGGAACTCTCCGAAACCACTTGTGATGCTTATTCTTGGAACGGCATTGCCTATACCCAGTCCGGCGACTATACGCAAACCTTCACTGCCGCCAATGGCTGCGACTCCGTGGTGACCTTGCACTTGACACTCCTTGAGATGCCGGTGTTGCAGGCCATTACGGGCGAACCGGAGATTTGTATCAACCAGTACGCGACTTACCATTACGACATTTCGGATCCCAACTACCACTACAGATGGCTTAAGGACAATGTGTTGTGGGCGGAGAATGTACCTGTGTTGACGCTCCATGAGATGAGCGAGGGTATGGTGCTGGTCACGATGCAGGTGGCCGACGAGCAGTCGGGATGCGCCGCCGACACTTCTCTGTCCGTGCAGGTGGTCGACCGCATTGCGCCCGATACCACCGAGATCCGCCGCAAAGGGAACACGAACATCCTCATCTGCCAGCCCGTCTATTCCGACTACGGCCAAGTGCACTATCGCTGGGGTTACACCGACCTGAACACGACCGCTGAGGTGGTGATGCCCGGCGACCGCAATTACTGCATCTACGACTTCGGCATCGACACGCTCTCTTACCGCTATTGGGTGGAGACCTACCTGAACAATGCCATCGGGGAGGGATGCGACAACCGCTCCTACTATGCTTACGGCTATATCACGACCGCCACGCCCGACTATGGCGGCAATATTGTGGAAGCGTATCTGTCGAACAGCCGGATTGTATTGTATGTCAGCTCTTTGTCGCCCGATGACATTATGGCCTCCCTGTATGATGTGAATGGTAAGTTGTTGGTCTCGAAGGGATACGGAGTCACAGATCAGGTGTCCGATATGATTCCGGTTTCGATTGCTCCCGGAGTTTATTTCCTGAGAGTGAGCATCGGTGGACAGATGTATTCCGTTAAATTGTTGAAAATTTGAGAATCATGAATAGTAAGAACCTTTTTGTAGCTGTTTTGCTCGTTTGTTGCGGTTTTGTGGTGAAAGGACAGGAAAATGAACCGTCAACTTCGAAGCCTCTTGCCAATAATGAGATTTACCTGCGCTTTGATCCAGTGTCGGGCGGTGCGCCGAAAAGGTTGACGGCGAGAACGATAGAACAGTTTACCGTCAAGGTCGGGGGAACGTATACGCGGGTAGATAATCAGATTCTCAAAGATTTGAATCGAAAGCAGTCTGCCACGTACTGGTACGAGATTGCTCAGGATGAAGATGCTTCACATTATGTTGTGCGTGCCCGTACCCGCAAGAACGCCATTGGCGTGAATGGCTCGTATCTCTTCTACGGGGATTTTACACACCACCGCGACTGGCTGATGGATGAGTACAAGAACAATTTCGAGGGTGCCGCGTTCGGACTGCGCGACTTCAGTATAGGGTTGCTGTATGCCCGCCAGCTGTTCGGTGTGAACCGGCATCGCATTATCTTTGAAATCGAGCCCGGCTATCGGCAGATTGCCCAGTCGTTTTCCGCAGACCGTTATACGACATCTTATCCGACGGTTGATCCCGATGGTCTTGAGTACCAAAGGCTTGTCACGATGACGGATTACGCAGAGACAGTCAACAGACACTGTGTGGAGATTCCGTTGGACTTGCGCTACGACATCTTCCTCTTCAAGTACCTTTCGCTGTTTGTGGCGGGCGGCATCAACAATGTGATTGTTGCCTCAGATGATGAAAAGGTGACTTTCGCTGCCGCATACGCAGGCCAGTATGGCGATGATATGTTCAATACGATTATTGATGAGAATGGTTTTTATGATTTCGGTCAGTATCCGGATAATCAAATCTATACTGAGGATGAGGTGAAGTCCCGTTATACCCTTTATGGGACGGCCATGGCGGGACTCCAGCTCTTCATCGGTCCAGTTCTTTCGCTCGAAGTGGCCGGTGTGTATCAACATCATTTGTATGAAAGCAATTCGAACGGAAGTGACGTGAACTATTGTCTGTCAGAATCTCCCGGAACCTACCAAAGTATGGCGCTTACGATGAAACCGGCATCCAAACACCGCCTCGGGGTGAATGTGAAACTGAAAATCAATTTCTGATGCCCGCCCGTAGAGACGCACGGCCGTGCGTCTCTACCGCATCAATAATACCACGCACTCCTCCGCCACTCCTCCGTGCAGTACGCATCGCTGTCGTGGTCGCAGCCGCGGTCGCAGAAGGTTTCGCGCACGATGGGGATGAACTCCTCGACGGTTTCCGTCCAGCACCAGCCACCATAGTCGTGTTTGACCTCCTCAACCCGCATCAACGCCCGCTTCTTTTCGCTGTGCAGAATGGTACATTTCAAGGTGAAGACGCGATCTTCGTCGTAACGCAGGGCCTTGTCTAACCAGCCATTCACCCGCCTGTGCACGTCCGCCTCGATGGACTGTTCGCCATAGTATTCTTCCCCGTAGTTGTGGTAGCTGTAGTTCCAGCCGTTTTCGTAGTAGCAGAGCGCCCACGCATTGCCGATAGTGCTTCGGAAGAGTCCCACCGCGTAGGCGTATGCCGCTTTAGCGCGGCTCTCCGCAGAGGTGTCTGTCTCCGCTAACTTCCGCAGCCGCAGCATCAGTTCGCAGAAGGTGGCTTTGCAAGGGTTCCGGTCGTATTCCGCTGCCGGGTTGAACGGCAGCCCGAAGTTGGCCTTGTGCTCCTTCATGCTGATCCACCCTTCGGCGAACGGGTTGCGGTGTTCCCCGTTGATATAGTCGGCAATGTTTTGTTTTTCAGGGAAATCCGGCGACACCTTCCGCAGATAGACGAGCGCGGAGTCGTACCTCTCCAACCGCATGTATTTGGTTGCTATTAACTCATTGTAGAAACTGAGGTCGCGGTAACTGTTTTGGAGGACGAACTTTTCCGCCGCCGTCCGACCGCCCGACCGCAGAAACCGTACATATTGCTGTACATTAGCGATGCTGGTCGTGTCCATATAGTTGAAAAACTGGGTGTTGTAGTCGAAATTCTTCTGCCAGGTGATGGAGTCGGCCACAAGCACAAGCTTGCCGTTTGTCGTGTAAGAGTGGTCGTAATCGTATTCGGAGAGATACTCCTCCCGGTAAATCGGCGGGTGGAAATAGACGGTGCTCCCGAACAGTCCGACCCCTTCTCGGAGCATCCCTTTTCGTGCATAATTCCGTACTTTCTTCATGTTGTCATCCGCCATGAACTCTTCGTAGAAGTTCAGGTAGGCCATGCTTTTGAACGCCATTCCGCGCTGCTCGAAGTGAGGGATGATCCCCAACAGGATGGTGCGGCGCAGAATCTTGATGTGGTGCAGGGCGGTGAAACTGGTATCCTCTGGGATGGCGCCGCCGATGTCATACTCCCACCAACAGGGCACGCCTTCTTTCTCAATTTTGCGCACCAACCACTGCAGGTCGGGGAGGAGCACGGTTTCGTAGTTCGCGTCAATGTCGTTGCGGGTGCTGTTGAACACGAGTCGCATCATGCGGATGTTGTCCTTCACGGCGGGCGTTCCGCGCAGTTTATCGGCCTCGCTGATGAGCCGGTTGGCGGTGGCGTTCTCCCCATTGATGTAGGCGAGTGCGGCCTTCGCAGAGACCCACAAAGCGGGATTACGGTTCTTCCCGTCATGCAGGATCTCGTCAGCTAACGCGTTGAATGCCTCCGACTTCCGCGTGTCGGGAATGAGATAGCCTGCCGGGTCCGAGTAGTCAAAGTCGGGGGAGTACCGTCTTCGGCGGCTTTGGTCGAAGTAGGTGTTGACAAATTCCTGCACCATGAATTCAAAAGCCTTGCTGTCAGGCTCTTTCTCGTAGATTTTCCGCAGCACTTCCACATCGTAGTGCAGCCTCGGGTCGTAAAATCCGATGCTTGCATAGACGATGGCGGCCTCCGCATCGCGGTCCACCCGACGCAACGCTCCTGCGTAGTAGTTCAGACACTGCTTCCGCAAAACGCTCTCCGGAACCGCCTTGCCATAGCGCTCCCAAAGGACAATGCAGCCTTGATAATCTCGGGCATAGAAACATTTCCGCATCACCTGCAACAGAAAACGGTTGCGGATCTCCTTGTCTTTGCAGCTGCGGATCGCGCCCTCGTCTAACGTCTCCACCTGCGAGATGCTCAGGTCATATCGGGGCAATTCGTCATCGTCATACCAATAACGCTCACCCGTCTTCTCGCTGTAATACCACTCCGACCGCTCCCAGACGGCCTTTTGGATGTAGGCGGTGTCGGAGGTCTTCAACAGCGTCCAGTATCGGAGGTCTTCTGCATCGTGATGGTCGTACAGGTAGCGGAAAAACTTGTTATCCGTCTGCTCGTTAAGCAGATACAGCTCATACAGAGCCCTTTCCACTTCTTCGCGCGACACTTTTCCCTTGACACGATTATGCCAAAAGGTGATGTTCTCCTCGCGGAACGCCTGGTTGAGTTGCTGCTGCCACGCTTGGGCCGGACTGTTGTATCCCGTGTAGAAAAACCAGTGCCACTGCGGTTCGATGGGGTCGGGATAACCGCAAGGGAAGGCAGTCAAACAGCTGAGCATCAAGATGCCGCTAATCAAAAAAAGCCTTGATTTCATCGTCGTTGTATTTTGAGAGTTGCACGGAATCCAGATGATAGAGCACGATGGGCATCTTGCCGTAGTTTTTCTCCACCAACGCCTTGACATCCAAGATGGTTTTGGCGGAGACCTCCTCATGACGGATGTACTTCACCGCTTTCTCGGGAACGTCCCCGGTGATTTCATACATCCCGTAGCCCAGTTTTTTCAGTTTTGCGGTGTCGTAGTAGCAGTTGTAGCGGTCCAGCCGCACGAACGACTTGTTGCCGTCGAACTCCACGTCCCAGCTGTAGTCGGGCAAGGCGAGTTTCAGCGGCAGCTTGTACTGCTTGAGGTATTTTGCGTATGGTTGCACATCTTTGATGTCGAGAATGGCGTTTTTGGTCTTGAAGTCCTTGAAATCGCCGGTGTTGTAGCACATCAGCACGCCGTAATCCACCTCGGGCGGTGATTGCGCGAGCTGGTGCAGCCGGATTGTGGAGGAGACCTTGATGTCCTTTTCGAAGTAGGTCTTCAGCGCTTTCCGCACGTCCACGAGGAACTGGAAATAGGCCTCGCGGGTGCTTGTGGTCCAGTCGCAGTCGAACTGCACCTCGTTGATAGTGATGTTGTTTTTCTTGCACATCGCGTAAATTCGGTGCGCCAGATGGTCGGTGAACGACGCGTATTCCACGATGGCCTCCGGCGTGATGAAGACCACGGGCACGATGTGGAAATCGCCGAAGGTCTCATCCCTTGGGAACGAGATGGTGGCCACGGGCACGCATTTGTCCTGCTCGTTCCAGCCAGGGCTTGGCTCCACGTCGAAGAAGCGGATGTACATTGTCTGGATGTGGTTGTCGGTGAGGAACTGCCGTTCGTAATCGTTGGTGCTGTACCAAGTGCGCCAGAAATAGACGGAATTTTCGCCGCTGTACAGTGTGTTGTTGGGATTTTTGTGCCGACAGCCGGCCAGCACGACCAGCAGCATGGCGGCAAGGACAAGGGGCTTTGCGATACGGTTCATAACGGTGCGGTTTGAAATCGGCGGCAAAGGTAGGAATTTCGCCGATGGCTTGCGCATGCCGGAAACATCTTTTGTATGAAATGCTGGGTTTGTTGTATGAAGCACTGTTTATTCGCCTATGTTCGAGAACCGACGCCGGTGCAGGAATTGGCCAACGCCTGTACGGGCATGTGTCAAGACATATATACGCATGAGCCATCCATGCAAGAAAAAGCGTACTTTTGCAATCTGAAATTATCCAAAAAGAGAAAAGATGAATGTTGTAGATGCAAATTCGTATATTGACCAGTTAAGGGATGAATATGTTAAGACACATATTCAACAGCAAGAACGGGATTTATTAATTGAAGCGAATAATGTAGAAAAAAGGGATGTCAAAGGCTATCATGGCCGGGAAATCCTAGAATTGTTGCAAAATGCAGATGATGCTTATCAAAAAAGTATAGATAACGGAGAGAAACCCGATTGTGATTTGAAGGTCTTCATAAAGTACGTTGACAACGTATTGACAGTGACTAATACGGGGACTTTTTTCGACAAAGATGGAATTAAAGCCATAGTACAAGGTAATAATAGCCCTAAAGTAGGAAGGTATATAGGGAATAAAGGGACAGGATTTCGTTCGGTTTTGAATTGGTCTGAAAAAGTCAGAATAATGTCGGGCGATTTTGCCGTTGAGTTTTCCAAAGAAATTGCAAGACAAATATTGGATTCAATCAGAGATCATCCTCAAATAAGAAAACAGATTGAGAAACACCCCAATTTGTATATCCCCATGTTGGCTGTGCCACAAAATGTTGAACATAGCGGCAATCCAGACATCACAACTATTGAGATTGAAATTGATCCTGAGAAAACAAATGATGATTTCTCGGTGTTGAAACAACTTGATAATCTTGATTTAAGAATACTGCTGTTTTTGCCAAATATCTCTCAAATTCATATCGTGACAGAGGAAACCGATGTTATTTATAAACGACAATTAACGGAAGACGAATGGAAGATAATTTCTTTGCAGAAAATTGTCTCTGATTCGGCGGAAGTTGCAGAAAAGTTTTATGTATTTGACAAGATAATCCCAAAGGCCTTAAAAGAAGATCAGGAAGATAAGGATATTCTTTTGTCGATTGCTGTTCCTGAAGATTATTCAACATTCCATTCGACAAATCTTTATTCGTTTTTTCCTTTGTTTGACACGGAATCTCCGTTTGATTGTGTCATGCACGCCTCATATTTTCTTAACGACCATCGAAATACGCTAACCCCAAATGAAGGAAATAAGACTATAATCAAATGTCAGCTTGAATTTCTAATAGACGTTGCAAAACAATTTCTACAAAAGGGTAAATGTGAGCATGCATATAAGATGATTGTTCCAATATCCTTTTCTGATAGATGTTATTACGGGTACTCATTGTCATTGTTTTCTAAATTCAAATTGGAAGATTATTATCTTGATTCATTATCAAAACAAAACATACTTCAAACAATCAATGGAAAGTTAATATCTATTTTAGATAATCCTAAAATTATCAATGGCGGTTTTCCAGATGTATTCAAGGGGAAAGAATTTGATAATCTCCTGATACCGATTGACGATAAAAGAATGATTTCTTTTTTGAAATATATAGCGGGGAAAAAACATATTGTTTTAGAATATGACGAAAAAGAATTATGTGCTCTAATTAATTTGAAAACAGATAGTTGGAGTATTTCTGATCGGGTTGATGTTTTTATTTGGTGGAATTCGTTTTGGAAAAACAAATTATATCTTCCTAACTTATTGTTAACGAGGAAAGGAACCTGGTTGGTGCTAAATGGGCCGTGCTATTTCTTGATTGGCAACTTTGATTCAATGACAATCCCTTCTTGGGTAGATGTTCCTGCTCTTGATGAAGATTACCAAAAAGCGTTATTTGCTAAGGCTGAAGAGTCTCCTGAAATACGAAAGATAAGAGAAATAGAAAAAGAGGCCGAACCCCAAATTTCAAAGATGATATGTCAGAATAAGGTATATTCGTACGTGGATTTCAAATACAGAAATAGAAATAGTGTCATTTCGGCAGTAAACGCATCTGTTGACAACTATGATAAAGCAGTGGATTTTGTAAAATGGTTGTGGGAAAACTACAAAAACGAGAAACAAACATGGGTTCCTCCCGTCAATACATATAATTTCCCGAGCGAAGAAGGTGGCTTCAAAGATTGCAAGAAACTCTATTTTGGCGACAGTTATAATAATCCATTAGCGAAATTGCTCTTTGATGATACACATTCTGCATTTCCATCTCCAGAAACCTTCTCTATAGACAATTCTGATCTTTCGTTTTTTAAAGAATTTGTCAGAGAATTTGGTGTAAAAGATTTTCCTGAAATTATAGTTCAAGAAATCGAAGACCCTTTTGAGTCTTATAAAGAAAAATATGAAGAAATAGTGCTAAAAACAGGCAATATCGGCAAATCTTCCAGGGTGATTTGTTCCTTTTCTCTCCCTTACATTAATAATTTCGAAAAACTATTGCAGGAATTGTCAACAAGGACCATTATTGAGTGGATGTTGAAGGATACCGCATTATATACTTGTATTACAAACAAGTCGTCAGAAAAGGCGATGATCAGATATCGCGGTAATAGTCAATGGAATTTTCGTAAATATGAAGGTACGATAGATAATTATATCCTTGAAGTGTTAAATGAAAAAGAATGGATTGAAATAAAAGGGAAACGGTTTGCGCCGAATAACGTGTTACAAGGTTTTATGCAGGGGTTCAATGCAAAAAACAATAATAAATTCAAGGATATAGCTCCTGTATTAACCATGGAATTAATTGAATCATTTGCCAAAGATTTGAATGTTGAAGTTGATAGAATTCGCCAAATAATGGAGAATTTTCGTTTTTGTGAGAAGATTACTGATTTGGATTCAGATCTTTTTTATGGCATAATGTTAGGGCTTCCGAAAATAGAATGCCATATAAGTGTTGAACTATCCAAAAGCATATTCAGGATTATAGAACAAGCTTCTTTTAATAAAACATTTGATGATTCTGATAACAAAAGGAGATTTTTCAAAGGAGGTCAAGTTCTAGTCAAATACCATGGAAAGTTACAGTATTTTGTTGCTAAAGATGCTTTCCTTCCAAGTTCTAAAATAATAGTAAAGGAGGAAATACCTATTGTAGAAAAAGGACAACGAACGAACAATGCTAATTTTGTCAGATTATTCGGTTGCAAAGAATACGACAAAGACTATTCGGTTGTAAAAGACAACATATCTAAAAGTCCATGCGATGGGTGTTTTCAGAAATACTTTGTCGAGTTTCAAAAATATGCAATAGCGTTTGCCGATAATAACGAGAACATAGGTAAATATGGAATAAATCTATGTGTTACCTTGGTGGATCGAATATTCATTAGAGAAAATGACGTTAATAGACAAATTGAAGAAGAATATATATTGATTCGTGATACTATGACAAATTGGTATGTAACGGTGTTTTCTCCAAGATTTAATATTAATACGATATCCGAGATTATCGAAACCATATATTCAAATATTGCGAACACACCTGGCTTTGATGCAGGTAAAATCGGAGAGTTGTTTAGGGCAAAAGAGAAAGAGGATAGAGATTTTTTGATAAAAAAGGAATTTGGTTCGTTGAGTGTTATTGACGATGATCTTTATTCAAATAACATAAAAAACAATTTTGTAGAAACAATCAACAACATTGTTGGTGATTATGACATAGATGAATTCGGAATTGATTTCGTTCAATTCGACAGTATATCTAATATGCCGAAAATCATTAACATATTTCAAGCAATTGGAACAGATGTAGATGAGTTTAAAACAAAAGGGTTCGTTTATAAGATAGATCTGGTTCCTTACTATAGGAAACAACTTCGCGATTTCATTCAAAGAGAAAAGAGACGATTTAAGGACTACTTGTTTTCAAAGGCTAAGGATGACGAATCATTGCAAGGCAAGTTTATAAAAACGGTAGAGTGTTTTGAACGATATGAAATCGATAGTTACCGTAATTCTGTTGGTTTTGATGTGGAACAAGTGGTTCTTGAAAGATTTGGGAGTTGGAATAATGATGTTCAGCTTGTTTCCGCTGAAGAAGAGTATTCAAATAATTATGATAGAATGAATCCGAATAAAATATTCGAGGATGAGATAGCAAACAATTTGGAAGTTCGAACCATGATTTATTTTGGTAAAATAGCTGCGTTTGAGAAATGGCTGGAAATAATGCAAGCGCAACATCTATCGAAAGAATCAGATAGGTTTGAAGAGGATGTTTATGGCCAGTTTCGAAATGTATTGCCAAATGAAATCGGAATAACTTATCATTCAACAGAAGTTGCTAACGATGGAAAGAAAGGTTATAATGTTCGAGGGGGAAAAGGTACTGTTACAAAAACCAAAATAGAACGACGCCAGCATCACCAGAAAATATTAGGAAATAAAGGTGAATTGTTGGTTTATAATTTACTGTGTGATAAAGTAGGAAGGAATAAAGTGTTTCCTCGTTCTGAGGCATTTGTTGAGTTGGGGATTCTGAAGCCAGGTCAAGCGATTTCAGGTGAATACGATCTTTCGTATAAGGATGAAAACGAGAAAGAATACTATGTGGAAGTGAAAACCGGAGATGGGAAATCGTTTTTCATTTCACCAGAAGAACTACAATTTGCAAAGGATAATGCTGACAATTACAAATTAATTCTTGTGTATAATCTTAATGATGAAAAACCATGCTGCTCTGAGATTCCTATGAGGTTTTGGGAAGATGAACGATTTAAAATAAAGGAAATAATAGAAAGAATCGAGTTTGAATTTTAATTTTGTTTAAAGAGCTTGGCTCGTTTGCAGGGCTGGTATAGTGCTCAAAATGAAAAATTGAGGGTCGGACAATTGTATCAAGCCGCCAAACTTTACCACTCCAATCCCACGTGTCCGCTTTCGCCAATGCCGCATAACGGGGTGGTTTTGATCAAGTATGTTACCTTCCATACTCTTTCTCCCTCATAAACTCATCGCAAACATACAACGCCTGCGCAGGAATTGGCCAACGCCTGTGCGGGCATGTGTCAACGCCTATATAGGAGTTTGCCAAGACGTATATACGCATAAGCCGAGACGTATATACGCATGGACCGACGCGTATATAGGCATATTCCGATGCCTACATAGGCACGGTGCTGTCCATCAGGCTGTGATGATGGAATTTGTTTAAATATCAAAGAAAAACGCGATATAATTTGCGTGAGTTAATATTATTTGTGTCTTTGCGGCGTGAATTATGTTGACTCATGCAAAATAATTAACTTGAGTATGGAAATTGAAGGTTTTAGAATAGAGGGCTTTGCGAATATTGAACGTGTTAACCTGAAGGTGGGAGAACAGAATGCGCTGATAGCTCCTAACGGATACGGTAAGAGTAATGTGCTTCGTGCCATAGAGTTCGGTGTCGGCACATCAACTTGCATTGTCTGCTATCGCCCGTTCCGGCATGATGTTTCTCAGTCCGTTTGCCAGAAGAATCTGCGATGTCCAGATATCCAATTTGGAAACGCTCGACAATCCGGAGTCGTATTTTTCCGTAGGCGGAAGTAAAGGTATTTCTATGTTGGGCGGAATGACGTTGAGCGAGTATCTCTACCATTTAAAAACCACCGATGAGAGCAACTACGCCCTCTTGCAGGACGGTTTACTACAACTCATTCCCAATATTGTGGAGTTTTCGCCCGAGGTTGTGACACTGCCCGACGGTCAGCAGAAAATCTATGACATCCGAATCAGGGAAAGGTTCTGCACACAGTCCACCACCATTCTTCAGCTGTCAAGTGGCAGCAAACGCATGATATTCCTCTTCACCCTCTGCATTGCCGCAAAAAAACAGAACATCCCCGTGATTATGATGGAGGAGCCTGAAAACTCTGTTCATCCACGCATGATGGAAAACCTACTGCTTACATTGCAAAACTATGCCTCGGGCACCAAGATACTGCTGACGAGCCATTCTCCCTATCTGATGCGTTATTTACGACCAGGCCAGATGTATTTCGGACTGACAAAAAATGATGGGTTGGCTCATTTTGCTCAGATTAATCCGTCGAAGTTGAAATTCCTGTACAAATATGCGGGCGACATGGAGCTTACCATCGGGGAATTCATGTTCGACTTCATGCTCGACATGGAAGGTGACAGCGAAAAAATTGAAAAATATTTCGTCCACTAATAATAGAATGGTGAAACAGTCAGAATCGAAATTAAGGCAGGTGGTACGGAAATGAGAAGATGAACAATCTTTACGCGAGGACCAAAAAAGTTTACCAAAAAGGAAGTCAGACAAAAGATCTCGTGGCTGCTCTCGATATGAGGATTATACGCGACAAAACAAAGATGTCCTTACCCCTTTGGAAAAAGCTTTGAATGTAACTGTTTTATGACAATCTCGGGTCTGAAGCAGTATTAGTTTTTTATTGCTTCAGTATCATTAGTTTATTTTGCTTTGGTGTTGTTAGTTTTTGACATTGCAAAAATACAAAAAATCCAACGCAAAAAAAAGGGGAACCCTCCCGGATCCCCCTTGCATCACACGTAGAGACGTGCCATGGCGCGTCTCTACAAATCGGGCGGTTAGTACCCGAAGATCTCCTCCAAGCTCAGCGTCGTCACCTTGCCGTATTTCTCCAAACCCTTCAGGTCGACTTCGTCCTTGTTGCCGAGGACCACCACCACGCGCTTCTGGCCTTTGATGTAGTTCGCGTTGAAACTCTTCACATCGTTGAGGGTCATCTTCTGGATGAGGTTGAAGTTGGTCCGGTCAAGCGGGGTCTTCAAACCCATCTCCTCGCAGGTGAGGTAGTAGTTGATGATGCTCATCTTGCGGGTGCGGTTGGTGCGGTACTGCGAAATCAGGGAGGTCTTGGCCAGGTCGAAGTTCAGCTCCGACACGGGCATGTTGTCCAACAGGTCGGTGAAGGCCTCCATGGCGTCGATCAGCTTGTCGTTCTGCGTGCCGATGTGGGTCATGTTGTAGTTGAGCTTGCCTTTTTCGCTCGGCTCCACGTAGTAGGCGGCGGCGGAGTAGGCGAGGGAACGTTTCTCGCGGATCTCCTGGAAGACGATGGAGTTCATGCTGCCGCCGAAGTACTCGTTGTACATCTCGATTTGCGGACTCAGCGCCCAGTTGGCCGGAATGGAGGTCGTGAGCTGGCGGCAGAGCGACTGCTTGGCGTCGTAGTGCGCGAAATAGACCTTGTTCTCCTTCGTGGCGAGACGGTCGTAGTCGGCACCCATCTTCGCGGGTTTCTTGGCCGGATGCACACTGTGCTTATCGGTGATGACCTTCTGCAAGTCGTTGAGGCTCAGGTCGCCGTAGTAGAGGATGCGCTGCGGCTGGGAGGTCATCGTGTTGATCTGGTTGATGACATCCTGGGCTTTGATCTTCTGCACCTCGTCGTTGGTGACGAAATATCTGCGGATGTTGTCCTTGCCGAAAGAAGCATAACGCAGCATGTTCTGGAAGATGGTCTGCTGGCGCGATTTGGCGTCGTTACGGGATTTCAGCACGTCGCTGATGGAGTTCTGCACGGATTCCTCGGAAATCTTGGGATGGCTGAGGATATCCTCCACGATGGCCATGGCCTTCTCCATGTTCTCGCTCAGACCGGAAATGCGGACGGTGGCGTATTTGGTGCCGAAACCGATGCTGTAGTCGCAGGCGAGGTCGTACATCTGGCGGTTGATTTGGCTCAGCGTGCGGTTCTCGCTCTCCAATTGGTCGAGGAAGTTGTTGGTGATGCCGGCCTTCTTGTCATAGAAGGAACCGTAGTTGTAGCGATACACCAGTGTGAAGCGGCCGTTGTCGGTGTTTTTCACATAGAGAATCTCGTTGCCGTTGGCCTTGCCCTTCTGCATGTCCTTGTTGAAATCCACAAACACGGGCTCGATGGGATCCACCTTGATGTCCTTGACCTGTTTCAGGAAGGCGCTCTCCACGTCGCGGTTCATCACCACGGGCGTAATTTCGGGCTTCTCGACTTTCTGCACGTTGCGTTGCTCACCCTGGCGTTTGTAGACAATTACGAAGTTGTCTTTCTTGAAGGTGCGGTTCGCGAAATCGATGACATCCTGCTTGGTCACATAGCTCATGTTCTCGGTTTCGTTGATGACATCCTGCCAGCTGCGGTGGGAGAGGTAGGCGAAGGCCATCGTCATAGCACGGTTCGTGTTGCTCTCAAGGGAGGTCATGTCGCTGAGCTTGCGGTTGTTGATGGCGGCGGTGAGCAGATCGGCATCCCAGTTGCCGGATTTCAGAATCTCGATTTGTTCCAGCAGAAGGTCTTTCAGTTGTTCGAGGGTTTGGCCTTCTTTCGGTCTGCCGTAGAGGCGGAAGTAGGCGTAGTCGTTGAGGTCGCTCACGCCGGAGGATGCGCCCAGCGCTAACTGCTTTTGGTTGATGTTCTCGTCGATAATACCGCAGGAACCGTTCATCAGCACGGCGTCGGCCATCTCGGCCAAGAGGACGTCGCGGGAGCCGGTGCCGGACTCGATGCGGTAGCCGATCTGCACGTTCTCGGGCTCTAAACCGTATACTTCCACAACTTTCACCTCACGGATCGGTTTCTCATGCACGTAGGTGAAGTCGGGGATGTATTTCGGCTGAATCTTTCCGAAGTATTTGTCAATCAGTTTGATGGCTTGTTCGGGATCGAAGTCGCCCGCCATGGCGATACAGTAGTTGTTCGGCACATAGTAGGTGTTGAAGTGCTTGTTGATGTTGGTCAGCGACGGGTTTTTCAGGTGTTCGATGGTGCCGATGGTGGTCTGCGTGCCGTAAGGATGGTTCGGGAACAGTGCCAAGTTCATCTGCTCGTAAGCGGTGCGGCTGTCGTTGGCCATGTTCATGTTCTTCTCCTCATAGACGGCCTCTAACTCGGTGTGGAAGAGACGGAAGACGGGGTTGGCGAAACGCTCGCCCTCAATCATCAGCCAGCGCTCCAGCTCGTTGCTCGGAATGTCCTCCTGATAGACGGTCATGTCGTTGGAGGTGAAGGCGTTGGTGCCTTGTGCGCCGATCATAGACATCATCTTGTCGTACTCGTTCGGGATGGCGTACTTGGAAGCCTCGTACGACACGGAGTCGATTTCGTGGTAGATCTGTTTGCGCTTGGCGGGGTCGGTGGTGTGGTTATAGACCTCGTATAGGGCCTCGATCTTCTTGAGCTGCTCCTGCTCCTTGGCCCAGTCGAGGGTGCCGAAGTGGTTGGTGCCCTTGAACATCAGGTGCTCCAGGTAATGGGAGAGGCCCGTAGACTCGGCGGGGTCGTTCTTGCTGCCCACACGCACCGCGATGTAGGTCTGGATGCGCGGCACGTCCTTGTTCACGGACATGAACACCTGCAGACCGTTGTCCAGTGTGTAGTGGATGACGTTCATCGGGTCATTCTGATAGGTCTCCTTGTGGTAATTCTGCGCGAAAGTGCTGAACGTCAGGAGACTGAAGACGGCCAGCAGCAGGGTTGCGATAAAGTTACGTCTCATACTGTTTGGGATTTATTACTGTTTGATGAATTATTCTATGTAGCGCTCGTTTTCCGTGAATCATCACAATTCCGGAATTCCAAGGTGAACCATTGGTCCGGATCAATGGCCGAACGGATGAAATAGCAGTTCTGGTGGTCGGAAGAGGAGTTGCTGCTCAAGACATAGTGGCCGTCCACCGTGATTTCAGCGGGTTCGTCAACAATACCTAAGAACTTGTATTTGATGATGGAGGATGCCTGCCGCAGATTGTTCTGCGCCATCTGGCCCCAAAGCCCGAGCAGGACAACCGCGTTAAGCAATACAAAAAGAAGACTTCTCATAATTTTGCCTACCTTTGAAAATCTGATTACAAGCGAGTGCAAAAATATACATTTTGTATATTCGGCGTGTCGGTGTTGATAAATATTGAGAAAAACACTAACAAAATGACTTTTTCAAGAGGGCTCAATAAAAAAGGAGCGTCGCAGTGACGCCCCTTTTTTGATTAGTACTTGTAAAATCCTTCGCCCGTCTTGCGGCCAAGCAGACCGGCGCGCACCATTTTGCGGAGCAGCGGGTGAGGACGGTACTTCGGATCGCCGAACTCTTTGTAGAGCACCTCCATGATGGCGAGGTTCACATCGTTGCCGATGAGGTCAGCCAATGCGAGCGGACCCATGGGGTGGTTGGCGCCCAACATCATGCATTTGTCGATGTCTTCCGCGCTGGCGATGCCGTCGGCCAGGATGCCCACAGCCTCGTTGATCATCGGGATGAGGATGCGGTTGACGACGAAACCGGGGGCCTCGTTCACGGGAACGGGGGTCTTGCCGATTTCCGTGGTCAGGTCGACGATGCACTTGGCGGTTTCGTCGGAGGTGAGCTGGCCCTTGATGACCTCCACCAATGCCATTCTGTCGGCGGGGTTGAAGAAGTGGCAGCCGATGAACTGGGTCGGACGGCTTGTGCAAGCGGCAATCTCCGTGATGGAGAGCGAGGAGGAGTTAGTGGCGAAAATCGTCTCCGGCTTGCAGATCTTGTCAAGCTCCATGAAGACCTCCTTCTTGAGCTGCATGTCCTCCACGGCGGCCTCAATCACGAGGTCAGCGTCCGCGAACGTGGCGTAGTCGGTGGTGGTGGTGATGTTCTTCAGCAGGGCGTCGACAGCCTCTTGGGTCATCTTGCCTTTTTCCACCAGTTTGCCATAACCTTTGGAAATGGAACCCATCGCCTTGTCGAGGCTGGCTTGGGCCCGGCTCTTCATAACCACGGGCATCTTGGCGGCAAACGCCTTCACAATACCCTTGGCCATAGTACCTGTACCTATAACACAAATTTTCATAATAATGATTTTAAGTTATTGATTGATAGATTGTTATTCGTTCTTGAATTGCACGTCCTGCTTGTTCAGGAAGGCGTACATGCCGGCTTTCTGGTCTTTGGTGGCGAAGCACTTCCCGAACATGCGGCTCTCGTAGGCGATAGCCTCGTCGGCGGGCAGGTCATACTCCTCGTTGATGCATTCCTTGGCGTAGCGCACGGCGATGGGGGCGTTCTTCACAATACGGTGGGCCATTCGAATAGCCTCTTTCATAAGCTCTTCCGGCTCATAAACGGCATTCACCAACCCGACACGCAGAGCCTCGTCAGCCTTGACGGCGCGGCCGGTGAAGATGAGTTCCTTGGCAACGCCCATGCCGGCGATTTTGGCAAGGCGGTAGGTGCCCGAGAAACCGGGGATAATGCCGAGGCCGACTTCGGGCTGTCCGAATTTGGCGTTGGAGGAGGCGATGCGGATGTCGCAGGCCAGGGCCAGCTCGCAGCCGCCGCCGAGCGCGAAACCGTTGACCGCCGCGATGACAGGGATCGGCAAGGTCTCGATTTTGCGGAACACGCCAGCCCCGATGGTCCCGAAGCGCTCGCCCTCCTCGGCGTTCAGCGGTTGCATCTCCGAGATGTCCGCGCCTGCCACGAACGATTTCTCGCCGTCGCCGGTGATGATCAGCACGCGGATGCCGGGGTCAAGGTTTGTCAGGAAGTCGTCCATCTCCTTCAGTAGGTTGGAGTTCAGCGCGTTGAGCGACTTCGGCGCGGAGATGGTCAGCGTGCAGACCGCATCCGCCAGGTCTATTTTCAGGAATTCGTATTCTTTCATAACCGTTATTTTTACGAGGGGCAAAGATACAAAAAAAGTGCCTTTCGGCACTCTTTTTTTAACGTTTCTTCTTGCCCGTGTTCACGGGGCCGGTGTTATCTTCTTTTTTTACGGCATCTTTCTTCCTGGCGGTCAGCTGCCGTTTGTACTGATATTCAGCGTTGTACAAGTCCTGGAGATGTCTCGGTGTCAAGATGGTTTTGTATTTCTTGTAGTACGTAGTCTCAAGATTCAGCAGGGTTTTGCGCAACTCGAACTTCTGGTCCTGCAGGTACGTGATCTGCTTGTCACTCAACTTTTCGATGATTTCCTTGTTGGTGCCCGGAGCCCCCAAGACAATCTCCTGCTTCTGTAAGTTCTTGTGGTAGGTCTCCATCGCCTTCACCTCGGCGTTGAGGTACTCCTCGTACACTTTCCAGAAACTTTGCGTCTCCTTGCCGCTCAACTGGACATGCGCTTTCATGTATTCGATGCGTTTTTGAATCATCGCCTTGGCGTTGCTCTCTTGGGCATAGAGGGCAGTCGTCGCGCATAACGCCAAAACGGTCAAAGTAATCCAAAGTTTTTTCATTGCAATAACGTTTATAGGTTAATAAATGTATTGGTAATAATCCATCATGGCAAGCTCCTCGCTGTAGTATTCGGTGGCCACGGATTCGAGGATTTCCTCTTCGGCGGTGCTCGCTGCAATCTGCTGCGTTTGCGTGATGTCCGTACCCTCGTTGGGCGTGTTGTACGTGAAGAATATGCCGGCTGCGATGGCAATCACTGCAACAGCGGCGATGGCGGAGGAGATAATGGTTTTTCTTTTATGCTGCTCACGCTTAATGTTTTGCATGACCCGGCCAGGCAACTCTTCGAAATAATTCTCCGGTACCTGGTAACGCTCGGTCTTCTCTAAATTATCTAAATCAAACATAACGAATCAAAAATTACAATACAGTGACTGCGGTAACCTTAAAAGGTTAAACGCTCCGTGATATTTTTTTTGATTTTTTCGGCGGCGAAGTGGTAGGAGGCCTTGAGGGCACTCTCGGAGGTGTCGAAAATTTTCGACATTTCCGCGTAAGGGGTTTCGTCGTAGTAGCGCATGGTGAACACGGCGCGTTGTTTCGGCGGAAGTTTGGTGATTTCCTCCTGCAACACCTGCTCGATCTGACTCGGCGTGAAGGTGCTGTTGTCAGCCTGGCTCACTAACATGAAATCCGTGTAGGAATCGTCGTCGAGGTTCAGCAACTTTTTCTTCTTTTCGATATATGTCAGCGCTTCATTAACACAAATCCTTGTTATCCAAGTTTTTAAGCTGGATTCGCTTCTGAACCTGTCGAGGTTTCGCCAGATTTTGATGCACACGTTCTGGGTCACATCGTCGGCATCCTCGTGGATGGTCACGATGCGGCGCGCACTGTAATAGATGTGCTTCTGGTATTTCTTCAGCAGCAGCTCGAAGGCTTTTTCTTTGGTCTTCTCGTTGTTGAAGAGCGACAGGATGAATTCGTCGGTGATTTCGGGCATTCTGTTGATTGTTTGTTATTTACGGCTTATGGCCTTCCGGCAGGCCTCCATGATGTGGTCTTTGTCGAGTCCGAAATGCGCCATCAGTTCGTCGGGGGTGCCGCTTTGGCCGAAGACATCGTCCACGCCGACCATTTCCACGGGGGCGGGCAGGTTGCGGCAGAGGCACTGACAGACGGCGTCGCCCATGCCGCCGTTGAGGAAGTGCTCCTCGGCGGTGACGGCGCAACCGGTTCTGCGCACGCTGTTGATGACGGTTTCAACATCCAACGGTTTGATAGTCGCGATGTTGACAACTTCCACGGAGACGCCTTGCTCGCGCAGCGTGTCGGCGGCTTGCAGGGCCGGGAACAACAGATGGCCCGTGGCGAAAACCGTGACATCCGTGCCTTCCCGCATCATCTCCGCCTTCCCGATGACGAACGGTTTGTTCTCTTCGGTGAAGTTCGGTACTGCTGGGCGGCCGAAGCGCAAATAGACGGGGCCGTTGTATTCGGCCGCCGCGATGGTCGCCATCTTCGTCTGGTTGTAGTCGCAGGGGTTGATAACCACCATGTTGGGCAGCATCCGCATCAGCCCGAGGTCTTCCATCATCTGGTGTGTGGCACCGTCCTCACCCACGGTGATGCCTGAGTGCGACGCGCCAATCTTGACGTTCAGGTTCGAGTAGGCCACCGTCATGCGGATCTGGTCGTAGACGCGGCCTGAGACGAAGCCTGCGAAGCCGGCGGCGAACGGAATCTTGCCGCTCAAGGCGAGACCGGCCGAGATGCCAATCATGTTGGCCTCGGCAATGCCGCACTGGACGAAACGCTCCGGATAGGCGGCCTTGAAGTCGCCCATCTTCACGCTCCCCGTGACATCGGCGGTCAGAGCGAAAATATTGTCATTGTGCTGCGCCGCTTCCAGCAGACCGGCGCCAAAACCCGAACGGGTGTCTTTCATCGTGTAATTTTCCAAATTTTCCATGCCAAAAAATTTGCGGCAAAAATACGAAATTTGAGAAAAGAGAGTTATCTTTGCCCCCAAATTCTTTTGGATTATTTTTGATGAGGAAAAAGCTGCTTGTCGTATCGTTTGTCTTCTCCCTGCTGATTCCTTCCGCGCTGTTGGCGCAGACGGAGAGCACATGGCGGGTGCGACATCTCGTGGCTGATACTCTCATCCTGAAATTAGATACCTTGTCCATAGTCCCTCAATCCTTTCATATACAGGAGGTTGATAGAAGCCAATACCGCCTTGATCCGCTGACGGCCACCCTCATTCTGTTGGATTCGAACCTCGTAGGCAAACGGATTTTCTTCCAATACGAGGTCTTCCCGAACGACCTTTCGAAGCCTGTCACGCACAGGGGCGCACAGCTCATCGAACCGCGAAGGAATGTGCACGAAATCATTGCGCCACCTTCCACGTCTATACGTGATGTGTTGAACGACAATGCGTTATATACCAACGGTGCCATCTCGCGCGGCGTGTCGGTGGGCAACAACCAGGATCTTGTGCTCAACTCCTCCCTGAACCTGCAGATTTCCGGAAAACTCTCTGAGGATGTGGAGATTATGGCTTCCATTTCCGACAAAAGCATCCCGATGCAGCCGGAAGGGAACACACAAACGCTCCAAGACATTAGCAGTATCTTCATCGCATTGAAAATCAAGGAGATGGCGAAAATTAACGCGGGCGATGTGGTTTGGACGATGGCCGATGACAAGTTTCTGCGCGTCTCGCGGAATATGCTCGGGTTGGATGCCCGGGTGGCGTACAACCCTTCGCAGAAGATGCGGGTGCTGAACGAGGCAGGCGGCGGCGTGGCCAAGGGTCGGTTCGCACGGCAAACCCTCACCGTGCAGAACGGCGTGCAGGGACCGTACAAGCTTTACGGTGCCGACGGCGAGGTCTCCATTATGATGATTGCCGGCTCCGAACGTGTCTACGTTGACGGTCAGCTGATGACACGGGGAGCGGAAAACGATTACACAGTCGACTATAATACAGCCGAGGTGACGTTCACGCCGAAGATGCTCGTCACGACGGAAAAACGTGTCATCGTGGAGTTTGAATACAGTAACCGCCATTATTCACGATATAACCTGTTTACACATAATGAGTTGGAACTTTCCGGGAAGCACCCTCTCAAGCTTTATGTGAATCTTTTCCATGAGCAGGATTTGAAAAATCACTCCATTCAGCCCGAGTTGACGATGGAGAACATGCGTTTCTTGGCCGAGCTTGGTGATGCGGGTGGCACGGCACTTTTTCCCTATTTTGACAGTGTTGCCTATTCGTCCGATCGAGTCCAGTACGAAAAAGTGGATACTTTATCAAATGGTATTATATATACTATCTTTAAATATTCTACGGATATTGATGCAACCCTCTATAATCCCGATTTTAGCTATATGGGGCCGAATCGGGGAAATTATCGGCTTGTGAGCAGTACGGCCAACGGGCGCGTGTTCGCCTGGGTGGCGCCCGAAGAAGATGTTCCGCAGGGTGATTATGAGCCGGTATTGGTGCTCACCGCCCCGACTTCGCAGCAGATGGCCACTGTCGGGTTGGATTTCGCCGTGCGTGAGAACACCCGTGTGCAGACAGAGGTGGCTGTGTCGCATTTTGACAAAAACACATTCTCCAAGAAAGACAGAAACGACGATATTGGAATTGCATACTTTCTGAATGTCAGCGATGTAGAGACATTTGCTTCTAAGATTGACTCCTTGCCGTGGAAGTTGGAGAGTCGGGCGCAGCTGCAGTTCCTGCACAAGAACTTCACCCCGTTTGAGTCGTTTCGGGAGGTGGAGTTCGCCCGCCAATACAATCTCGCCACAGACTATGCCGTTAACCGAGCGGAATGGATGGCGCAGGCTGGTGTCGCGTTGACAAAGCCCGGGCGGCACCGCATTCAGTATGGGCTGAACTATTTCAACCGCGTCGGGGAAGTCAACGCGCTGCGCAACGAACTCAACACCGACGACCGTTGGCGCGATTGGTGGCTTCGCACGGGCACAAGCTTTCTGGCCACCCGCGATTCTGTGCAGAAAAGCCGCTATACAGTTTCGCGCATACAGCTTTCGAAGCAGTGGAAACCGCTGACCCTGAATGTTGACAATCTGCTGGAGTACAACGTGTTCAGAGATTCCGGAAACGATACACTGCGGTTGAACAGCTTTGCATTCAACGAATTGAACGCTGCCATTCAGAGTCCCGACAAGGCGAAGCACCAATTCCTCTTGGGGTATAAGAACCGTGTGGAGTTCGCCCCTGATTCGCAGCAGTTGCGCCATCGGATGACCATCCACGAGGTACGGACGCAGTATCGGTTTTCGCAAATCCAGAACCAGAGTTTCACGCTCAATGCCACTTACCGTTACCAGTCGCTTCTGGATTCTGTCAGCAAGCCGGCTGGTGAACACTATTTCGTTGGGAATGTGCAATATACAGGCCGATTTCTTCGCAACGCGCTGATCCTCAATACTTACTACGAAACGGGTAGCGGCATGGAACTCAAGAAGACCTTCACGTTCATCAAAGTGGCGAAAGGGCAGGGGACGCATGTCTGGAACGATTACAACGGCAACGGCATCGAGGAACTTGACGAGTTCGAGGTGGCCGCCTTTCCCGACGAGGCGGAATACGTGAAGGTCTGGATTGCTGGCACGGAGTACGTCAATGTGTGGCAAAACCAGTGGACGCAGAGTGTCCAGCTACGTCCGGCAGCGGTGTGGGCGAACAAGAAAGGCTTCCGCAAGTTTCTCTCACGTTTCTCCAACGTATTGACACTCAACGCTTCCCTGAAACACAAAACGCGCTTGTTCGTGCCGTTTGCCCGAAACGCCGCAGGAGACACCAACCTTGTCGCCCAACGACTGACCTTTACCAACACCTTCTCCTTCAACAACAGCAGTTCCCCTTTTGCATTTGACCTCATCGTGCAGAAGAATGCTATTACCCAGTGTCTCTATTATGGTCTCGAAACAAATACGGTTGATTACCAGGAGCTTGTGTTGAAGAGTACTCCCGTGTCGCCGTTGTACCTACAAACCTTGTTGCAACATCGGAACACGCGCAACAGTTCCAACTGCTTCCCTACCAGGCAGTATTTGGTTGAGGCGTGGTCTGCCGAGCAGATGGTTCAGTTGCAGTTCCAAAACCGCTACACCGCCTCGTTGAAAGGCTTGTACGTGCATAAAGCCAACCGGCAGGGGGTGGAGAAAGTGCAGCGATATAATGCGGAGATGTCCTTCATTTATCGCATGTTGAATCTTGGAACGGTTTCATTGTCAGCCGAATATGTCTATCTGAAGGGCAATGTCGGAGAAAATTCAACCGTCTCCTATTTCATGTTGGACGGACTGACCTTGGGACGCAATCTTCTTTGGACGCTTTCGGGTCAGATCGCGGTCACACAGTTCCTGCAGCTCGCCGTGCAGTATCAAGGACGCGCCTTGCAGGGACATCCGGTCATCCACACCGGCACCGTCACCCTCAACGCCGTGTTCTAACAGTTAGTAGTTAGTAGTTGGTGGTTTGCTCATGATTTAGGTCAAAGTCGTATGACAAAATCATCTAAACAGCATGAAATCAATAAAATATGTTGATATTTATCTTTAAGACTCTGATACACAGTTATTTGTTCGTAAGTTTGTAACATTTTTTCAAAAAGGCGATTTTGTATGGGAAAGATTTCAAAAAATATGCTATTTTTGGCACTTCAAAAAATTAGGCTAAAGGTGTAAGGTGTAACTTTTTGCTTCGAAGGGTCGTATAAGTGGGGAAATGTATGATTAAAAAGCAATCAAGAGTTGTACAATACATTGATAGCCAAAGTATTAGTGTATAAAACAATTCGATATAGAATATGAGGAAAGAGATACAAAAAGTTGGTCTGTTGGTGCTTCTGGCAATGTCCGCGATGGTGTCGGGTTTTGCACAGGATGACGCACAATTTACCTTTTTCCCGTGGGTGACGTCCTATTACAACGCCGGCGGAATAGGTGAACAACATAACACGTTGTGCTTTACTGCCGACTACAGCAACAAATATCTGGGTTGGGGCGACCTCCCATCCACAGCCATCTCGACAGACACGGCGAAGCACACGGCACCGCAAGATTTCCTCTTCAGCATTGAATCATATCTCCGGAAACTGCATGGTTCCCTCGGTGTGACATTGGTGCGGGATCAACTCGGCTACTACAAGAACACAGGTGTTAAGATCGGATATGCCTATAAAATGCGCGTCGGTGGCGGCCAACTCGGTATTGGTGCCCAAGTTTCCCTTTATAATCAAGCAATTGACAAGTCCGGTTTGCATGGCACCGATCCGAATGACCCGACTGTTCAGGGTCTTGCCGAATCCACATTGGATTTGGATTTCAGTTTTGGCGTGTTGTACAAGTCTGATCAATGGTATGCCGGCATCGGCTGGAACCAGATCACGGCTGCGTTTGACACCTCCCAAGCCATGATTCGTTTGTCTGGTAACAGGGGCTCCCATCGTTCTTCCCAACTCTACGTACACGGTGGTTATGATTGGGTGCTGCCGTTCAACCCGAACTGGGAAATCCTGCCGCAAGCCCTTGTGAAGACCGACTTCAAGACCTTCCAGTGGGAGATTCTTGCGTTGGCGCGTTACAACGGCGTCTATTGGGGTGGTATCGGCTACCGCTTCCAAGATGCGGTCTCACTCGCGTTCGGTGCGCGTCCTTTCTACAACTCCTCCAACATCTATCTGAAGGGACTTGATGTAGGTGTCTCCTATGGATTCACGGCTAACTCACTTGGCTACAAGAAGAACCGCAGCTTCGGCGATGTTGAGGTCGTAGTGCGCTATTGCTTTGATATTTACAAGCCCGAGGTCTTCTCCGGCTACGGCAATTCGAGATATATTTATAAGAACAGATACTAAAATTAACAATCCTGCGTTAATAACCAAGTTATTGAAATTTAAAATCGAAGAATATGAAACGGGTAATCATTTTTCTATCAGCGGCATTCTTGTTCATGGTGTCGTGTAAAAACGGCGGCGACGGCCAGCTCGTCGGCGTTCAGGACCGTCCGGAGTTCGCCGATTTGGAACCCTACGGCATGGTCTACATCCCCACCGGCCACTACGTCATGGGTGGCGGCGATCAGGATGTCCCCTTCGCGTTGACCCAGCAGTCGCGCAACGTGACTGTCGCGGCCGTCTGGATGGACGAGACAGAGATCACCAACAACGAGTACCGCCAGTTTGTATACTGGGTTCGCGACTCCATCGCCCATACCTTGCTCGGTGACGCCGAAATCACTGAGGAGGAGAAGTACGGCCACTACAAGAAGTACCAGAAAGGCGAGAACGAGGGAGAGGTTATAGAGCCCAAGGTGATCAACTGGAAGGAGAAAATTCCGTGGGATTCCGAGAACGAGGAGGTCCAGTCGGCTCTTTCCCCGCTGTTCAGCAAGCTCAACACCCGCTTCTACCATTACAGCCAGAACCGCTTGAACGTTTCCATGCTCAACTATGAGTATTGGTGGATTGACTATCGCAACTATCGGGATCCCAAGAATCCCGATGAATTCGGTGCCTCCACCAAGGAGTTCGAGAAGGAAGGCAGCGACTTGGGCGGTATCTACGCCAACCGTCCCAGCAGCATGGGCAACGGCTGGCAGCGCTTCATCAAGCACGAGGTGGTCAACATCTACCCCGACACGCTGTGCTGGGCTCACGACTTCGTCTACTCCTACAACGAGCCGATGATCCTGAACTACTTCAACAACCCGCAGTTCGACAATTACCCGGTTGTCGGTATCAGCTGGCGTCAGGCGAAGGCGTTCTCGAGCTGGCGTACCCAGTTGCGTATGTCCTGGCTGGCCGGTAAGGAATACGCCAACGAGCACGAGTTCCGTCTGCCCACCGAGGCTGAATGGGAATGGGCTGCCCGCGGTGGTAACTCTCTCGCCTCCTACCCGTGGGGCGGTCCGTACACCACCAACCGCAATGGCTGCTTCTTGAGCAACTTCAAACCGCAACGCGGTAACTATATCGCTGACGACAACTTCTATCCCGGCATCGTGGCCCACTACCATCCCAACGATTGGGGTTTGTTCGACATGAGTGGCAACGTGGCCGAGTGGTGCGAGGACGCGTACGACGAGTCCGCCACCAACTTCACCCACGACATGAACCCGACATACGTCTATTATGCCTCCAAGGACGACTCTCCCGTCAAGAAGAGAAAAGTCATCCGCGGCGGTTCCTGGAAGGATGTCAGCTATTACACCACTGTCTACGCCCGTACGTTCGAGTATCAGGACACCTGTAAGTCCTACGTCGGCTTCCGCAACGTGCAGTCCTTCATGGGCCGTCAACGCGGTGACAACAACAGCAAGAGTGCCTCGCACGTCTACTAAAACCGGAAATTATTACAAAATTCATAAAATCATTAACTTAAAAATTTCAAACAAATGAGTAAATTAGATCAAATCGTTAGATCGAAAGCGTACAAGAATGGTATGGCGAAATTGTACGGCTGGGGCGCTTCAGTCGTCATCATCGGTGCCTTGTTCAAGATTCTGCACTTGCCTGGCGCAAACATCATGCTGATTTTAGGTATGGGTATTGAGGCCGTCATCTTCTTCTTCTCAGCTTTCGAGCCTCTGCATGTGGAGTATAACTGGGCGCTGGTTTATCCCGAACTGGCCACCGGCACGGACATTGAGTTGGAAGAGGGCGAAAAGAAGTCTCGCCGCGACAAAAAGCAGCAGGCGAAGACCGATTCGCTGACCACGACCCAAGCGCTCGACAAAATGCTTGAGGAAGCCAAGATCGGCCCCGAGTTGATGGAAAGCCTCGCTTCCGGTATGCGCAATTTGAGCGACAACGCCCACAAACTGGCTGGTGTCTCCGATGCTGTGGTTGCCGCCGACAATTACACTGCCAGCTTGCAGAAAGCTTCCGAGTCTGTTCGGAATCTGACTTTGAAATATGACAAACTCTCCGCTAACCTCGATTCTGATGGCGGTGCCACCGCTGCTTACATCGAAAGCGTGAAGAAAGCTACCACGTCTGTCAACCAACTGGCTACCGCCTACGAACAGACGGCCAAATCCATGGCACAGTCCGGCAGCTTCAAGGAAGAAATGGACAAACTCACCGCCAATATCTCCAAACTGAGCAACGTGTATGGCAACATGCTCGCTGCCATGAAGTAATTTCACTCAGTTCCATTAACCAAAATCACTAACTAAAATTTCATTGAGATATGGGTGCAACAAATTGTCCGGAAACCCCGAGACAAAAAATGATTCAGATGATGTACCTGGTGTATACCGCCATGTTGGCTTTGAATGTTTCTGCAAACATTCTGGACGCTTTCGTGGTTGTGGATGACACCTTGGTAACTTCCACCACCATCTCCACCAACCAGAACAACAAGGACTATGCTTGGTTTACCCAGCAGAAGACTCTTCTGGGCGCCAAGGTTGAAGAGGCTGACCAAAAGGCCCAGCAACTGCGGAAGGAGACGAACGCTATGGTGAAATACATTGAGAAGATGCGCAATGACCTCATCTTCGCCGTCGATGGTGACTCTTTGGTTGAGAAAACTGTGGATGGCAAGAAAGTCAAAGTGCCCAAGGCCGTGGGTGATATCAAAAAGAAGGACAACTTCGATATTCCCACCGACTACATGATTAACAAAGGCAACGCCAAGAAGCTGAAAGAGGAAATCAAGAAGTACAAGGCCAACATCTTGAAACTCGCCAAGAAGGAAGACCAGAAGCACCTTGAAGAGGCTATGGGTCTGAATGTTGACGCAAAATACCTGAGCAACGACAAGAAGGAACAGGATTGGGAAACCCACAATTTCGACCACATCATCGCCGCTGCCAGCGTTACGCTGCTCAACAAGATTATTGGTGAGGTCAAGAATGCTGAATCCAACATGCTTACCTACCTGAAAGCTTCCATCAGCGCCGATGACTTCAAGTTCGACAACGTGACCGGTCGTTCCATCCCGAAATCCCAGATGGTGTTCGCGGGCGACTCCTACGAAGCCGATATCATCGTGGCTGCCTACGACAGCAAGTCCACTCCCGAGGTTTGGTACAAAATGGGTGTCGACACCCTCACGGAAGCCGGTCTCGGCGGTGCCACCAAGCTGGAAGGCGAAAACGGTCTTGTGAAACTGAAAATCGGAACCAGCGGCACGGGCGAGCAGAAATACGCCGGTGTGATCAAAATCATGGATCCGAGCGGTCAACCGAAATACTACGGTTTCAAGGATAAATACACGGTGCTGACACCGTCCGCCACAATCGCGGCCGACAAGATGAACGTGCTCTACGCCGGTATCGCCAACCCCGTGTCCGTGTCCGGTCCCGTCGCTCCCGACAAGTTGAGCGTCTCCTTCCCGGGATGTAACGCCTCTTCCACAGGCGGCGGCAAATTCAACGTGACGGTTCCCGCCTCTATGATTGGCAAGACCGTGACGGCCACCGTGGCTGCGAAAGTGGGCGAGTCCACCAAGACGATGGGCAGCACCACCTTCCGTGTGAAGAAAGTTCCGGATCCGCGTGGCGTTCTGGGTGCCGGTATCCGCGGCGGCAAACGCTCTAAAGCTGAGCTGCTTGCCAACCCGATGATCCGTGCCACCATGGGCGACGACTTCGTCTATGACCTCAAATGGTCTGTCAACTCATACCGCGTGATTATTATCAACAAGGGTATTGAGGAACCGGCTATCGTTTGTCAGGGTGCCGCGTTAAGTGACAAGGCCAAATCCGCCATTCAGAAGGCCTCTTCCAATGCGTCAATCTATTTCAGCGACATTAAGGTCTCTTCCGAGGCCGGTACGCGTACGTTGGATGAGTTCTCTGTCCGTATCAGATAATCACTACAAAAAAATAAAATTATGAAAAAGTTCACATTATTCGCCATGATGCTGTTAGCCGCCTGTTTCGCATTCGCACAGGATGACGAAGTTGACGGCAGCACGCTGGAGCAACCTGTCCGCAAGCCGGTCGAAACCCCTTGGGAACAGGTCAACACCGGTGATTTCACCGAACCCATCGCCTACACGCCTGTCCGCCAGGCCGACGTGATGTACTATTGGACAATCTGGCGCATTATCGACCTGCGCGAGAAAGTCAACCATCCGCTCTACTTCCCTGCGGATCAAAAAGGAACTTGGAGAAGCCTCGGCCAGACCATCTTCGATGCCATTGATATGAGCAATCCCGAGAAAACGGACGATGTGCTCCCAGTCTATCAGGATGAGATGTGCACGATGCCTTACTCGCGCGATGAGCTTCAAGGCCTTGTCTCCATGACCCAGACCATCTCCGATTACGATATTGAAACGGGTGAGGAAATTGGTACCAAGGAACTTATCATCACGTTCGAGCCCAAGCAGATTACGCAGTATCGCATGAAGGAAGTATGGTACTTCGACAAACAGTACTCCACTTTCCGGGTCCAGATTCTTCAAATCGAGCCGATGATTCAGTATGACCGCTCCGAAGGCAAGTCATCGAATTATGAGGAGGAAGAAGACAGCGAGGACGTGAAGGGTGAACTGGTGTTGAAGAGCTTGGGACACATTTACTACAATGAACTTCGTCCCTATCTGGCCCGCCAGGAGGTGTTCAACATGAAGAACCAAGCTGCTCGTCTCTCTTTCGATGACCTGATTACTTGGAAACGCGATTTCGCCAGCCTGATTTATAAGGAGTCGAATGTCTATGACCGTGACATTGAAGACTATATCGCCAATTCACGTGACCAACGTATCGAATCGGAGCGCATTACTGACAAGCTGCGCACCTTCGAGCACGACCTCTGGGAATTTTAATTCAAGAAAGACTTTTTCATAATTTCACAAAAAACGGATGTCGCGAGACACCCGTTTTTTTTATCTTTGCCGAAAAACAAAAAATGATTCTAATCGTCGGAAAGCACGAACTTTTGGCAACCGAAATCGCTCGGAAATTTCGCGACATGCACTGCAGTGAAGAGGTGCAGGTCAGGAACAGCACCCGCTTGCTTGACTATATTGATGCGCATTGCCACGAAATCGGAATGCTGTTCTATGTGGATAAGAAGCAGACTGGTGACGCTGATTCTTCTGCGCGTTTGGAGCATCTGCAACTGTTATGGAGTACGACATCCAAACACGCCATACCGCTTTTTTTTCTTTTCTTTAAGTACAAATCCGATTATATGATTGATAATCAGTTGGATAAATATGTATTTTGGATTGATAAACAGTTTCGGAAACCGCCGTTCCACTACCTTTTCAAGATGAGCGAGCTGTATGGATTGGAAGACAATGCCTCCGTGGTAGATGACTTTTACAGACAGATTGTCACGGCAGGCGCGGTTACGGTTTTGCGGCGGCGGGATGATGAAGATAATTGGGTTGAGCGGCAGTTGGATTATCTATATGTCACGGACGTGGGGCGTGTGCTGTACTGGTTTGCGATCCATCATCCCGCGAGCGGGGTCTATGAACTTGGCGGTGGTTTCCCGCGCACGGATACTGCGGTTGTTGGCGCGATTTCCCGCGTTTTGAAGTTGTCCCCGCAAGTCGGTTATGAAGAAATTGAGGAAAATCTTCATCCAAGTGAATTGCCTTATATGGTTGCGGATTTGTCAACATTGAGGCGAATTGGTTACAAAAAGCCGTTTTATTCTCTTGAAAACGGGGTGAAATCCTATCTTCACAGGCTTTTTTTGCCCAAATGAGATTTTAATGAACGGCTGTTGATAAAATTATTTCAATAATTTTTTTTTTCGCCGTGGCATATCAAATATTTTATATCTTTGTACGAAATTTAGAGTTGATTAAAACCATTGATTTATTGTCGAATTTAGATTGTTCTGACATGAAGAGAATTACGGATAAAGCTATTTATCAGACGTTGAAATCGGTTTTTGGCTTCGATACTTTTAAAGGCGATCAGCTGAAAATCATCAAAACGTTGTTGAAGGGAAAGGACTGTTTTGTGATAATGCCCACTGGCGGCGGCAAGTCGATGTGCTACCAGTTGCCTGCGTTGATGAACGACGGCACCGCCATCGTCATCTCCCCGTTGATTGCGTTGATGAAGAACCAGGTGGACGCTATCCGTACGTTTGGCACTGACCGTGGCATCGCGCATTTCCTCAACTCCTCCCTCAACAAAGCCGAGATTACCGAGGTGCGAAACGACATCGTTTCCGGCAAGACCAAACTGCTCTATGTCGCGCCCGAATCCCTGACAAAAGAAGAGAACGTGAATTTCTTTCAGGATATTAACATCTCGTTCTACGCCATTGACGAGGCGCACTGTATTTCGGAATGGGGTCACGACTTCCGTCCGGAGTACCGCAACATCCGAAAAATCATCCAACAGATCGGAAAAGATGTACCTGTGATTGCGTTGACCGCGACCGCTACGCCCAAAGTGCAGAGCGACATCCAGAAAAATCTCGGCATGGAAAAGGCTGAAGTCTTCATCTCCTCGTTCAACCGCCCAAATCTCTATTATGAGATTCGTGAGAAGAACAAAGATGTTGATAAAGAGGTTGTTAAGTTTATCAAGAACCACCCCGGCAAGTCAGGCATCATCTATTGTCTGAGTCGCAAGAAGGTCGAGGAACTGGCCGTGCTGCTTCAGGAGAACGGTATCCGGGCATTGCCTTACCACGCCGGTCTGGATTCCAAAACCCGTGTTCAGAACCAGGACGACTTCCTGATGGAAAAGGCCGAAATCATAGTGGCCACCATCGCGTTCGGCATGGGCATTGACAAACCCGACGTGCGTTTCGTGATTCACTACGACATGCCGAAGAGTCTCGAGGGTTACTACCAGGAGACGGGCCGCGCCGGCCGTGACGACGGCGAAGGTCTCTGCATTGCCTTCTATGACCCCAAAGATCTCAATAAACTGGAGAAATTCTCTGCCAAGAAGTCTGTTTCTGAGCAGGAAATCGTGAAACAGCTCCTTGCGGAGACAGCATCCTACGCCGAATCCACCAACTGCCGCCGCAAACACCTTCTCCACTACTTCGGCGAGAATTATTTGGAGGAGAATTGCCACAACTGCGACAATTGCAACCATCCGAAACCCAAAATGGACGCTTCCGAACAGATTCAACTCATGCTGGAAGTCGTGCAGGCTGTGAAGCAACAGTTTAAGGAAGACCAGATTGTGGACATTATCCACGGCAATAAAACGACATCCATCCTGAAGTTCCATCACGAGAAGCTCAAACAGTTCGGTGAAGGCATGGACTACGACGAGAAATTCTGGTCCAATGTTATCCGCGTTGCTATTTTTGATAATCTAATTGCCAAAGACATAGAGAATTACGGCCTTCTGAAGATAACGGATAAAGGTAAGAAATATATGACAAATCCGTATCCGATTATGGCGATAAAGCCTGTCACCGAGGAGGACGAGGATGAGGACGAAGCGGTGGATGCCGTCGCAGGAAATGTCGAGGAAGCCTTTGACACCGTGCTCTTCAGCCTGCTCAAAGACCTCCGCAAGACTATCTCCAAGGAGGAAAACCTCCCGCCGTTCATTATCTTCCAGGATCCGTCGTTGGAGGATATGTGCATCCAGTACCCGATCACGATGGAGGAGATGACGCGCGTGACCGGCGTGGGTCCGGGCAAGGCGCAGAAGTACGGCCGCCGTTTTGTCGAACTCATCAAACAGTATGTCGAGGAAAACGAAATCGACCGACCTCAGGACTTTGTGCTGAAAACCGTTGCCAAGAAATCTGCCAACAAACTCTTTATCATTCAGGGTATTGACCATAAAATCAGTTTCGAGGACATCGCCATTGCCAAGGGCCTGGACATGGACGAGTTGCTGACCGAAATCGAACACATTGTGGCGTCCGGCGCGAAAATCGACATCTCCTACTATATTGATGAAGAGATAGAACCCTACCACCAGGAGGAAATCATCGACTATTTTGCCAATGCCGATTCTGACTCCGCCGAAGAGGCGTTGCGCGAACTCGGCGAAGACGAGTACACGATGGAAGAGATACGGATCATGAGGATCAAGTACCTCTCTGACGTTGGTAATTAAGAATGCAGAATTAAGTACTTAAATGAAGAATTAAGAAAAAGATGGAAGAGAATTTAGAAGAGAAGAAAGAAGAAATGACGAATGAGGTCGCGGCGAATGCGGCAACCGTGGTGGATGAGAAGGGATTTGTTATAGAGAATAAACCCGGGGAATCCTCTGAAAAAGAACACGAGAAGCACTCTTGCGAGAAAAAGTGTTACTGCCAGATGGCGCACTGGATTTTGGAAGGACTGTTGGCGGTGGCTGTGATTGTGCTGTTTATCCTGCATTTCACCGGCAACGGAAAGAAGACCGCCGCAATTGAAAAACCGGCGGAAGTAGGAAACGGCGAAATTGTCTACATCAACATTGACACCATCAACGAGCACTATGAGTTGATTAAGATTTTGACGGATAGTATTGACGCCGACAAACAGAAGCAGGCTGTGGTGTTCCAGAACAGACAGAAGGCGCTGGAGCAGAAACTCGCCAATTTCCAGCAGAACTATAGCTCCGGCTCGCTGACCTCGCAGCAGGCGCAGTATGCCCAGCAGGGCCTGGAGGAGGAGAGCAACCGCTTGCAGAGCGACTATGCGCAAGCATTGGAGTCGTTGGAATCCCGTTATATCGCCGCGCAGCAACAGATGAATGACTCTCTTCTTGCTGCGGCGAAACGGGTGAATGCTTCATACAATGCTTCTTACATTTTTGCCTACCAAGGCGGTGGTGGAAGTCAGCTGCTGTATGCCGATGCCGCCCACGACATCACCCAGGAGGTGCTTATCGAGTTGAATAAGTCTTTTAAGAAGAAAAAGAAATAATTCCCTTGGAGACGCGCCATGACGCGTCTCTGTCTATCAAAGAGATAATGGAGAAAGAAACAAAACCTTTTGGTACACAGCATATTGTGCTGCTAATTGTGGCTTTCGGGCTTTTGGCGGCGGCGTTGGCTTTTCTGGCCATCTCCAACCACAACCAAAAGAAGCAGGCCATTGCCGATGAACAGGCTTTCTTGGATAGCCTGCACGTTTTCCCGCCTATCGATTTCGTTGATTCGCTGTATGGTCGTGTGGAGATGAAACGTTACGAAGATGAATCACCTAAGGTGGTGGTTTACTATGTGCTGGACAGCCTTGGCAATCCGACTGACGAAATCGCGCATGAGACGCACTTTTACGAGAACAAGCAGAAGTACATTGACGGTAACCGCGATGGGGAGAGCCGTGACGGTCTTTGGTATGCCTATTTCCCTGACGGCACCGTGCAGACAAAGGCATTCTATGAGAACGGCAAAGAGGAAGGCCGTTATACGGTTTATTACTCTAATGGGAACGTCAGATATACAGGTGTGTATGCTCATGGTGTAAAAACCGGAGAGTGGCGTTTCTATAACGAGGACGGCTCTTTGGCCAAGACGCAAACGTATTAGTGCCCTGATTTAGAATACATAACAATTATATTAATTAATAACCAAATAATATCTTATGGAATTACCATTTGCAGAATCGTGGAAAATCAAGATGGTGGAACCCATCAAGAAATCCACAAGAGAACAACGCGAGAAGTGGCTTGAGGAAGCCCATCAGAACATTTTCATGCTGAAGAGCGACTATGTTTACATCGATTTGTTGACCGATTCCGGTACGGGTGCCATGAGCGACCGTCAGTGGAGCGCGATGATGATGGGTGACGAGAGCTACGGCGGAGCCCGCTCATTTTACCACATGAAGGATACGATTACGGAACTTACCGGTTTCGAGTATGTTATTCCTACGCACCAAGGCCGTGCTGCCGAGAACGTGCTGTTCAGCTATTTGGTGAAACCGGGTAACGTCGTCCCTGGCAACGCCCACTTCGACACCACGAAGGGTCACATTGAGAGCCGCAAGGCCTTTGCCATTGATGTCACAGTCCCGGAGGCCTATGACACCCAGCTGGAGGTCCCGTTCAAAGGCAACGTCAGCTTGGAGAAACTGGAGAAAGTGCTTCAAGAGAACAAAGGCAATGTGCCGTTCATGGTGCTTACCGTCACCAACAACACCGTTGGCGGACAGCCGGTTAGCATGAAGAACATCCGTGAGACCTGCGAGCTCTGCCACAAGTACGGCGTGCCGGTCAACATCGACAGCGCCCGTTTCATTGAGAACTGCTATTTCATCAAGACCCGCGAGAAAGGTTACGAGAACAAGACGCTGAAGGAAATCGCCCTTGAGATGTTCAGCTATGCTGACAGTATGACCATGAGTGCCAAGAAGGACGGCCTCGTGAACATGGGCGGTTTCATCGCCACCAACAAACAGGATTGGTACGACGGCGCTAAGCTGTTCTGCATCCCCTTCGAAGGCTTTCTGACCTACGGCGGTATGAACGGCCGTGACATGGACGCTTTGGCTGTCGGTCTCAAGGAGAACATTGAGTTCGACATGGTTGAGACCCGCGTCAAACAGGTTCAGTATCTGGCAGATAAATTGGACGAATATGGCATTCCTTACCAGCGTCCTGCCGGTGGCCACGCCATCTTCGTCGATGCTGACAAGGTGCTGACGAACATTCCGAAAGAGGAGTTTCCTGCCCAGACGCTCACTTGCGAGCTCTATTTGGAGGCTGGTATTCGCGCTTGCGAAATTGGCTACGTGCTCGCCGACCGCGACCCTGTGACCCGCGAGAACCGCTTCGGTGGCAACGACTTCGTGCGTCTCTGTATCCCGCGCCGCGTCTACACCAACAACCACATGGATGTTATCGCCGCTGCCCTCAAGAACGTCTACGACCGTCGCGACTCCATCAAGCGCGGTCTGGAAATCACGTGGGAGGCCGAACTGATGCGCCACTTCACCTGCCAGTTCAAACGTCTTGGCTAACCGTTGGATACGATGCTGATTGTAGGGAATGTTCTCGTTTCGGAAGAACTGATTGACAAGTGTTTCTGCTGCGACATCGCGCAGTGTAAAGGTGCGTGTTGCGTGGATGGTGACCTCGGAGCACCGATAACGCCTGAAGAAGTGGCCGAAATTGAGGACCATTACCCTGATTTTCAAAAGTATATGACCGAAGAAGGTGTCGCCGTTGTCGAAAACGGCGGCACTTTCGTTTTCACCGGCGGCGACTCGTTCGATACACCCCTGATGGCGAGCAACAATGCCTGCGCATACGTCTGTTTCGAGGAAGGCATTGCCAAATGCGCCATTGAGAAGAGCTTCCGCAACGGGGAAATCCCGTTTCGCAAGCCGATTTCCTGCTACTTGTATCCCATCAGGGTCAGCAGGGTGGGGGAGTATGAGGCCTTGAACTACGACCACTGGTCCATCTGCAAAACGGCGGTCGAGAACGGCAACCGACTGAAACTACCTGTGTATCAATTCCTCCGAGAACCGCTAATCGCCAAATATGGGGCCGAATGGTATGCAGAATTGGAGGAGATGGTAAGAATAAGGAACGAAAATTCCTAATCCGCGCATATCCATATTTTACGTATTTTTGCCGTTTGAAATAAAATTGAAAAACTATATGAAATTCATCGTATCGAGCGACTTGTTGTATCGCAATTTAAGTGCCATTAGTGGCGTGATGGGATCAAACAGCACCATGCCCATCTTAGACAATTTCTTGGTAACTATTGAAGCTAATCAGCTGAAAATCACGGCATCCGACTTGGAGTCCACCATGACATCCGTCATCGAATTGGAGAATGTGGAAGGCGAAGGGTCCGTTGCAGTGCCCGCCAAGATTCTGCTTGAAACGCTGAAACTCATGCCGGACATGCCGCTGGTGTTCGCCATCGATACGGAGAACAACATCGTGAAGTTCACGTCAGCCAATGGCGAATATGGTGCCCCCTGTTTCCCGAGCGACGAGTACCCGCAGGTCAAGCCGATTGAAGAGCCTCAGAGTTTCGACATCCGTGCCACCGTGCTGCAACGCGCCATCAGCAAGACGATTTTCGCCACCGGTAACGACGAGCTGCGTCCGAACATGATGGGTGTTCTTTGCGAACTCTCCTCCGACTGCGTGACATTCGTGGCCACCGATGCCCACAAGCTTGTGCGCTATCGCAATACAGAGGTCAAAACGGAGGATTTTTCATCGCTCATCCTGCCCAAAAAACCCCTTGCGCACCTCAAAAATGTGCTGACAAACTACACAGATACTGTTCACATTGATTATTCGCAGACAACACACCACATTCGTTTCGTGTTCGGCAATGTGGAGCTCTATTCTTCGTTGAAGGAAGGAAAATATCCTAATTACGAGCAAGTTATACCGAAAGATAATCCCAAAATCCTGACTATCGGACGTGATGAGTTCTTGAAGTCGATCCGTCGTTTGGGTATCTATTCCAGCCAGTCAACCTTCCAGGTGCGACTCTCCCTCGGAGAAACCGGCCTGAATATGACGGCCGAGGACATGGACTTCTCCTACAAGGGTGCAGAGAACATCCAGTGCGAGTATGTCGGTGAGCCGATGGAAATCGGTTTCAACTCCCGTTTCCTGCGTGAAATGGTGGAGAATCTTGATGCTGAGACCATTCAGATGTCGTTCTCAAAGCCGTCCCGCGCCGCCCTCATCACACCGGCCACCCAGCATGACGAAAACGAGGATGTGCTGATGCTCATCATGCCGGTGACGCTGAATTATTAAGAACAGATTGAAGGGACGCAAGGCCTTGTGTCCCTATGAATATGGAAATAATGTAGAGACGTGTCACGGTGCGTCTCTACAATCGTAAATTGAAATAAAGGAAAACCGAGTTGTCGCGGCCGCAAGGCTGAGGAAAGTCCGGGCAACGCAGAGCACCATACTTCCTAACGGGAAGGCACGCGCGAGCGTGACAGACAGTGCCACAGAAACGATACCGCCTGCTTCAGCGGGTAAGGGTGAAAACGCGAGGTAAGAGCTCACGCCGCCGTCAGTGATGCCGGTGGGGGTAAACCTTATGGGTTGAAAGACCAAATAAACCGGGGCTTGAGGGCTGCTCGTCCGACCCGGAGGGTAGGTTGATAGAGACCTGCGGCGACGCAGGCCCGAGATAAATGACAACACAAAACAGAACCCGGCTTACGGGTTTTCCTTTTTTTTACCACCTGGGTTTGAAAGCGTTCTCAATGTGTTTGATCTCCTGGTGTTCGGGACTGTTGACCACAGAGATGATGTCAAATCGGATTTCCTTGGTCACACACTTGAACTTGGCATAGTACATGGCGGCACGGATGAGACGCTGCTGTTTCTGCCTGTCCACGAACACCTCCGGCTCCCCGAAAGCGGTGCTTTTGCGCGTTTTTACCTCCACGATGACGAGATAGTCGTCGTTTTCCGCGATAACGTCCACCTCCAAATGCCCGCAGCGCCAATTGCGTTCCAGAATTCTGTAACCCTTTTGAAGTAAGAGGTTTACGGCCATTTCCTCGCCTGTGCACCCCTGCAGTTGTTTTTCCGTTTTCATTTCTTTCTTTATTTTGTCTGTGAATACTAAAGTCGCGGCAAAGATAACATTTTTCTGCGAAAGGCTCTCTTGAAAATTAACTATTCAACCTTGAATAGTTAATGGAATTTTTGCAACTTTCTGAATCTCAGGCGATAATAAATTTTTTAAAATGCTTGACAAACGCATTTTTCTGTTGTATCTTTGCAACCTAAAACCACAAGAAAATGAAAGAGGAATTCTTGCACTATGTGTGGCAGCATCGCCACTTCGACTTTTTGAAAGCGAAAACCACTGACGGACAAGCCATCAGCGTTATTTTCCCAGGATACCATAACCACGATGCGGGTCCCGATTTCCTGCAAGCTGTCGTCACGATTGATGGTATGCGCTGGGTTGGAAGCGTGGAAATCCATTGCCGCAGTTCCGACTGGCTGCGGCACCATCATCAGTATGACGACAAATACAAGTCCGTGGTGCTGCATGTAGTCTATGAACACGATATGGAGATTCAACTGGGTGAAAATGAGCTTGTTCCGACGATGGAGCTCAAAGGGCTGATACCGCAGGCGATGTTCGCCCGTTATGAGTCGTTAATGAGTGTATCCGACATGTTGCTTTGCCGGGGCTGTCTCCCGACGGTGGAACCGCTGGTAATCCAGAATCAGCTGTCGGGATGTCTGTTGGAGCGGATGTTGCGTCGGCAGGGTGGATTCCAGCATATTCTGGATGGTTGTCAGAAAGATTGGAATGAATTGATATACAGGGTGTTGGCAATTGGCTTTGGGTGTAAGAAGAACGGTACGGCGTTTGAATTGCTGGCGCAGAGTTTGCCGTATCGTGTCGTGCGAGCGCACCTCGCTTCGCGGCTGCAGGTGTATGCGCTCGTGTTTGGGCAGTCGGGAATGTTGGATTTGGCGGACAGAGAGGACTATACGGAAAACCTGCGTTATGAGTACGACTATCTTCGCTACAAATACCGGCTAATACCTATCGGAGCTCATCAGTGGAACTGGTTGCGTTTGCGTCCCCAAAACTTTCCGACGCTACGGCTTGCGCAGTTTGCTCAGATGTTATTCGAGACAGGCAACGCCCTCAACGACAAAGTATTGAGATCCAATATGCAAGGGTTGCGTACGTGGCTTTCGGTGGCCCCAGACAAATATTGGCAGACCCACTACCAGTTCGGGAAACCTACTGCGTACCATGGCTCGGGGATGGGTATGGCTATTGTGAACTCGCTGATTATCAATACGGTAGTGCCTATGCGATTCTTCTACGCCCGTTTCAACTGTGATGAACCGATGCAGGAGGCGGCATTGTCACTGCTGGAACACATTGATTACGAGGATAATAAGACGACGAGGGTCTTTGTTGACAGCCCGTTCCCGCACCGTAGTGCGTACGACTCGCAGGCGCAGATAGAGCTCTTTGACCAGTATTGTTCGAGGAAGCGCTGCTTAGAATGCAGTGTCGGGGAGAAGATCGTGCACGGGTGTAATGCTGCAGCCATCCCTTTTATGGAGCCGTCGTAAGCTGCGCCCTACGATTTTCCCACGAATCGTGCGCTATCCACTACGAACTGTTTGCTGCTGGAGACCGATTAGGTTGGTGTATTCCATATTACCATATACATTATGGATTATTGAAGAAGTTTGTGGTAGAGGGGGAGGAGAGACGCAAAAATTGCGTCTACACGTCCTTTCATCGCCCATTTGTTGTCTCATCAGTCAACGTTTCCAAAAACGCCTTCAAATCAGCAATTTCGTTCGGGGTGAGTCGCACGCCGCCGTCGTTGACATGGTGCATGAGCGGGCTGACGGCCGGCGAGTTCTGTACTTCCTCGTTGTAGAATTCCAGTACCTCGTCAAGGGTCTGGAATCGGCCGTCGTGCATGTATGGGGCGGATTTGGTGACGTTCCGTAGCGATGGGGCGCGGTAAGCCCCTCGGTCGCGTGGGTCACCTGTGATGCTGGCGCGGTCGTGCATGTCCGTGGGTGCGGCATCCAACCCGTTGTTGTAGAAGAGGTTGGTCGTGAACATCGGGCTGCCGCCGCTGCCGTGGCAGTGGAAGCAGTCGGCTCCCTCCTCAGTGGTGAATAGGACGTAACCGTGCAGCTCCTGCGGGGTGAGCTGTTCCTCGCCGCGCAGGTAACGGTCGAATTTGGAGCTTCCGGCCACTAAAGAGCGCACATATTGCGCAATCGCTTTTTGGATGCGCTCCATCGTGATTTCTTCTGTGCCAAAGGCTTTTCTGAACAGGGGCGGATATTGGCTGTCGGCTTTGATGGCCGCCACGGCACCCGCCGTTGTGGCGCACAGTTCATCGTCTGCCGTGATGGCCATTAACACGATGTCTTCGATGGTACGCTGTTTCGGGTTCGGATTATCCTTGGAAATCAGCCCGTTCCAGAAATAGCCCTCGTGGTTGAAGACGAGGTTCATGAGCGGCATGACGTTGTGTATGGTGGGCTTGTCAGTGGTGCGCCCTTTTGCTCTGCCGTCGGGGAAGCGCGGATTGTCGGTGCCTATGTCGAAGTTGCACTCCTGCCGGTGACAGGTGGCGCACGACATCAGAGAGTCGGGCTCCGTACCGATGTAACCACAAAGGTGCGGGTCGTGGAAGAGCATCCGTCCGAGTTCCACGCCCTCCACGGTCATCGGATTGTCAGCGGGGATGTTCAATATCGTCGGGAAACCTTTCGGAATGGGGATATCGTAGGGGGTAGGGGTGCCGGTGTGTTCGCGGCAGGCGGCGCAGAGGAGCAGAAGGAAGAGAATGATGCAGGATTCGCCCCACACTGCGGCTGTCGCCTTGTGTGCTTTGCCCCACACTGCGGCTGTCGCCTTGTGTGCTTTGCCCCACACTGCGGCTGTCGCCTTGTGTGCTTTGCCCCACACTGCGGCTGTCGCCTTGTGTGCTTTGCCCCACACTGCGGCTGTCGCCTTGTGCGCTTCGCCCCACACTGCGGCTGTCGCCTTGTGTGGGGTTAATTGCACTGCGTGCGTGTTGTCCCTCCGGGACTGCTTAATGAAGATGTTTTTGTTGTTTATCATTCTTCATCGAAAAGGCCTAATTGCATGCCCGCGCCCTCGCCGTCACTCGAAATGTCCGATTTTTTTGCGGTAATGCCTTCGAAGATTTCCTTGGCGATTTCGTCATCCATGGAGGTGACGGACTCTTCCGTGTCGGGCTGTTCTTCTTCGACGGGTTCGGCAGGCTCCTCCGGCTCTTCATAGGGTAACGGCTCAATGAATGTGACAGATTTTATCTCGTTGAAGCTAAGTCGTTTACCTTTTGCACGAGCGGTGGACATCTCCACGAATTCGGTGCACGGAATCACCGTGACTGTGTCTTCTGTGTCGGACTTCTTCGCATGGTAAACGACCTTGATTTGCGGCAGATAGTCGATGGAGTAGGCTACGAGCTTGGCCGTGCCGTCGGTGGGATAGAAGTCGACCTTCTTGAGCAGTGTGTCGGGTTGGAACCGCTTGATGAAGTATTTCTTCTCTTTCTTGAGTTGGTATACGGCGGTGATGACCATCGAAGGCTTCCATTTGCGGATGATGTCAAGATCGTCCTCGAAATGCAGAGTGGTTTCGTAGCCGGTGATACGATAGTTTCCTGATTTATAGACGGATATGATTTTGTCATCTTCATGGAACGAGCCGATTAGTTCGCCGCGGCCGTCGGTGTTGAGGCGCATCACGGCGGATTCGAAATAGACATCGATGGCACTGAGCGTGGAGATGCCCTTTTGCGCCAGCGTGATGGAGGAGACGGGGTAGCGGGTGACGATATTGCCCAGCGCGGCGCGGTTTTTCACAGCCAGCGTGCCGAAGTCGAAGTCGAACTCCCGCTTCTTGAGTTTGGGCTTGGGTTTCAGTTTCACGCGCACCACTTCGGCCTCGCCATTGGGGTTGGAGGTGAAGTAGAGTACTTTGGCGTTCTTGTTGCCTTTCACGAGGTCGTATTTCTTGTCGCGGGTGACGCCGCCCACGTTGAACCGTTTCGCGTAAACGGGGCCGTTCACGCCAGCGGAGTAAATCATGTTGTAGATTTGCCGCTCGTCGCCGCGCCTGAACACCTCCGCGTGGATGATGTGCTTGCCCACAAAGTGTTTGTCGGCCACTTTGCTGATGGAACATTCGCCGTTCTCGTGGAAGACGATGATGTCGTCCAAGTCGGAGCAGAGGCACGCGAATTCCACGTCGTCATCCTTCTTGAGGTTGGTGCCGATGAAGCCTTCTTTCTTGTTGACGAAGAGTTTCTGGTTTGCCACAGCGACTGTCACCGCGCTGATGGTATCGAAGCTCTTGATTTCCGTAAGACGCTTGTAATCAGTACCATATTTCTTCTTCAACTGAAGGAAATAGTTGATGGCGTAATCAACGAGATGGTCAAGATGGTTCTGCACTTCGTCCATGTTGAGCTCAATCTCGGCAATCTTGTCCATTGCGGCTTTTATGTCGAATTTGGAAATCTTGCGGACGGGTTTTTCGCAAAGCACAAGCACGTCGTCACGGGTGATTTCCTGCCGGAAGAGGGGCCGATAGGGGTCGAAGGCGCGCTCGATGCGGTCGATTTGAACGTCCCAAGAGTCGGCATCCTTCTCCAATTCCTTATAGATGCGCTTCTCGAAGAAAATCTTCTCCAAGGAGACCTTGTGCCATTGCTGTCTGAGTTCATCCAGCTCGATTTCGAGTTCTTTGCGCAGCAGGTTGAGGGTGTTTTCGGTGTTGATGCGCAGGATGTCTTTGACGTTGGTGAACACCGGCTTGCCGTTCCAAATCACGCAGGCGTTGGTGGAGTAGGTGATTTCGCAGTCGGTGAAGGCGTAGAGTGCGTCAATGGTCTGGTCGGGGGAGACTCCGGGCTGCAGGTGGAGGTAGATCTCGGCCTGCGCTGCCGTGTTGTCGTCTATCCGCTTGATTTTCAGCTTGCCGTTATCGATGGCCTTGGTGATGGAGTTGGTTGATTCGGAGATGAGATCTTCGGTAGTTGTGCCGTAAGGTATCTCGTTGATGACCAACGTCTTGTTGTCGACGATGCTGATTTTGGCGCGGTTACGGATTTTGCCGCCTTGCGCTCCGTTGTTGTAACGGCTCACGTCGATGGCTCCGCCGGTGGGGAAGTCTGGGTAGATTTCGAAGTCCTCGCCCTTGAGGATATGCACGGAAGCGTCGATGAGCTCGTTGAAGTTGTGCGGCAGGATGAGGGTGGACATGCCGACGCCGATGCCTTTCGCTCCTTGGGCGAGCAGCAGCGGGAACTTGACGGGCAGCGCGATAGGCTCGCGGTTACGGCCGTCGTAGGAAACCTGCCATTCGGTGGTCTTGTGGTTGAATACCACCTCCTTGGCGAAGGTGGTGAGGCGCGCTTCGATGTAACGGGGTGCGGCAGCGTCATCGCCGGTGAGGATGTTTCCCCAGTTACCCTGCGTGTCGATGAGCAGGTGCTTCTGTCCCATTTGCACGAGGGCGGCACCGATGGACTGGTCGCCGTGCGGGTGGTACTTCATGGTGTTACCCACGATGTTGGCCACCTTGTTGAAACGGCCGTCTTCCAACTCGTCCATGGAGTGTAGGATACGCCGCTGCACAGGCTTCAACCCGTCATAAACGTCGGGGAAGGCACGGTCCAGGATGACGTAGGAGGCATAGTCGAGGTACCATTCGCGGTACATCGACTGCGCGAAGATCACTTTGTGCAACCCCGAGTCGTCATGTGTTTCGTTGTCCGTATCTTCTTCTGGTACAACGACATCCGCAGCATTATCGTCTAATTCCTCGTTTAATTCTTCGTCTTCAAAATCTTCAGCCATAGGTGTTTGGTTTTAAGGCGCGAAGATACGAAAAATTAGGTTACGAGGCATAGGGACATCGGCATTCCTACTGATTGTCTGTCATTTTATGTCAAGCTTCCCGTCGTTTAGAGGGATTTCCGTAGGCAGCGGACGCTTTTTCGGTCGTTCTTCTGGTTCGGGTCAGTCAGGATGATTTGGCCGCAGTAATAGGCGACGCAGGCGGACAATATCGTGATTTTGCCCGGAGTCGCGTCGGATGCCCAGAAGTGGTTGGCCGTCATCAGTTCCTCGTAGCGGTTCAGTGCGGCGTTGTAGCGGCCACCGCCACGGGCGTTGAAGCCGGTGCCGCCGGGTATGCCTTCGTAGCCGGAGAACCAGTACTCGGAACTCGGATCCTTCAATACGGCGGTGCCTCCCGGAACCAGGTTCAGCTCCGCGATGTCGGCCATTGACGGCACGGCCCAGCCTGGCGGACAGATGCCCTGAACGTATGGGGTTCCGTCATCGGCGGTCAGCGTCGGCGGAACCGCATCATTGTCCCCTTCTGTCACGCCCACTGTCGTGTACCAGCTGTAAAGGTAGCCGAATTTGCTGAGGTTGTCGGCCTCGTCTTTGTACGCATGGTGGTCGCCGGTCGCCCAGCGCAGGTTCTCAGCAAGCCAGCATTGTGAGCCGATTTGAACTGCATCGTAATCGTGACCTTGGTAGGTAACACCAGTACAGGGTTGGGGAGCTCCTTCGATAATCAAGGTGACATCGAACGCGGGTGTGTAGTTGGAGGTAACATTCGACGAAGTGGTGTCCTGAACAGCGAGAGAACTGTAGATGACACCGGCATCCAACGTAGCTTGGAAGAGACCGTTGTGGTTCACGTACACGCCCGGATCCGCCTCTTCCGTCCACAATTGGCCAGTGAGCGTTTGCCCCTCCAGCAATCCCGTCACATGGAGTTGGTCAGCATTGACGGTGAAGACCTCGCCGTCATAAACTTTGTTGGAGTCAAGGGAGATGGTGATCGACCGCTTGCCAATTCTCTGCCAGCCGTCCGTAACAAGGAACACCACCGTCTCGAAATCCGTATTGTTGTTCACGAAGGATTCCGCCGTCAGGCCCATGTTTGTCTGGCCGGCGTTGGTGCGGCTTGCGGTAGCCGTCACAGTCGTCTTGAGGCTGAAGTCGGCCTCGGTATAGAGGGTCGTGGCTTCGCCTCCAATTTCGATGGCCGTCACGTCAAAGCCGCTCACGCTGTGTTCCGAACCGTCGTAGCCGTTCGTGCCAGTGTGTCCGACAATGGTCACAACGACGGCATCAGGATCGCAAGGTGTCACCGTCAGGTGTAGCGTGACCACAGAGTCGCAGCCGTTGGCGTTCGTGAAGATGTGCGTGTAGTCACCGCTCTCCGTAATGCCCGTTTGCTCGTACCAGTCAAAACTGTTGCAAGCCACAGCGGTCGTGTCGCCTGTATTGCTGTGGTTGACTGTCAGATGCAGTGTCACCACAGAGTCGCAACCTGCTGTGTTGAAGAAATTCCGAGTATAGTCACCTGATTCCGTGTAGGATATACCCTTCCACGTATAACTGTCGCATACAATCTTGGTGATGGAAACAGAATCCGGTTGGCAAGTGTTGATGTTTTGAGTCCAAGTAGCACGTTTAGTATAGTAGCCGTTAAAACCCTGAATATTCGTGATGTCCAACGTCCGGATGTCCAGCACATAATATCCGGACTGCTTGGTGTAGGGCTCCAAATGCAACTTGTAAGTCACAGAGTCTATTCTTTCCATATTCAGATTGTTATCCACTATATTTCCTCCATTATTGCATTTCAAGCTTATATCCGAATAGTTGAACGTGGAGTCCACGATAGGTTTGTTGAACTTCACAGTCACTTCGCTCAGCGGTGTGCTGATGACGCTGTCGGGCACGTTTTGGATGGTATCGACCGATAGAACGATGTCATGCAGGCTGAAGACCAGCGTGTAGGTGGTGGGCTGGTTCGTGTTGAGAGTATCCACAATGTGCAGCCTGTCCTCATAGACTGGATCGCCGCCGACGGGGAGGGTGACGAAGCTCTGCCACACGTTGCTGAGCGGAATCACCTGCTGGTCACTGTTGCGGGTGCAGCTGATGAGCTTGTATTGGCCGCGGCCGGGATCCCAGGTCTGCTCGTAGTTCCAACCAATGCGGGAAGGATCCAGCGTGAGTTGTACGATGGTATCCAACGGAGTCACATAGTGGTCGAAACCGATGCTGTCGGCGATGGCCACTGCGGTGCGGCTGCCGTTGGAGAAGTAGAGGCTGTCGGGGTAGTGGCGGTAGTCATCCACATCATCCACGAGGAAGTCGTTGATGCCGTCGTCCAAATTGCCGTACGCATAGACCGTATGGATGAGCGGGTGGATTTGGAGGCTGCTTACCAGGCTGAGATCGGGATTGCCGAAGCTGCTGTTGTGAATCACGTGGGCCTCGTAGGAGACGAAGTGACCGAGCAGAGTACTGGTGAACCACCATTCTCCAACGCCTGTGCGATTAGGTTCAATGTTACCGAACGGAATCGCCATCAAACCTAATTGACGCTCGTTGCCGTTGAAGGCAGCCCCGTACATGGCGAAATCGATGGCCAGACCCTTTTCGTTGTCAATGATTCGCGGCTCGGCGGTCTCCAAGATAACATTCTTGGCAACTCCTGCACCACGGTTGTGGATGATAACACCCAACTCTGCCGGAACAATGGGTTCCACCTTTTCCTCGGTCAGCGGGTCGTCGCCCAGAATGTCGCGCTGCATGAAATAATTGACGTAGAGGTCGGGACTCGGGTGTACCCAAATATCGACCGGGTAGAGGTTGTTGGTCATATACTCGCCCGTGAAGGGGTCGATGAAGCTCAACGTACCGCCAAAGGAATAGACTTTGGCGATTTCAGGAGCGGCCTGCTTGGTGGGAATGAACTGCACAATAATGCTGCCTTCGCTCTGTGCGTCCAAAGAAGCATTTCCATTCGTGCCTGTCATGTTGTTGTATGACAAGAAGTTGATTTGGAACAGATTTGTGCAATCGACACCGTTCTCATCACGAATGACGAAATCGACATCAATATCCTGTATCGGATTGTCTTCGTTCCCGTTGTTGATGGTGAGCGTTCCTTCAAAGGCTTCGCGGGTCATCGTCATCTTCTGTGAGAATTGCACAGTGACGGTGGCGCAAAGCGAGGAGGAGTGCTGGTTCTCCCGGTACTCGTCCATAGCTTCTTGAAGGGCATTGACACTTCCATCGAATCGTTCGAAAATATTGGCATAGCCTTGCAATAAGGCTTCCTGATTCAATTCATGGAGCTCGCGAAGCAAGTTGGTGTCCAATTGGATGAAATTGGTGTCATAGCCTTCGGGGGCATCCGCAGCCGTGAAATATCCGCTATCCCACGCCTCCATGGAGTGATTCCATCTATCTATAAATGCATTCACAAATTCTTCCACACCAGGACTGTCGTCCATCTCTAAACATTCGGCCAAGATCTGCGCACGACCGGCATTTGTAATATAACCCTCATTGAAAATAGCATTGTTTTGACTAAGGGATGGCTGATGAAGGATATTTGCTGCTGATGCACCACTTTTTATTGCCAACAAACCTGATGTTTTCGTAGGATTGATATCATTGCTATTTGGTTGCACTATCTCTTCTAACCCTTCTTGGAAATCTTGGTCTTTAACATACGTCCAAGCCAGATGTTTACAAATGTTAACGATAGTGGCAATATCCCTGTCCCTAATTTCGGAAGCGGTATGAGGATTCGTCCATGATTGGATGCATGTTTTGATGTTCGGGTAATTATAAAGAATCGACGCCATACAGCCCATTTGGTCAGCAATGTTTATCAAGTCAAGGATTAACCCTACACCGTAGTAGGCAACCATCGCCGTCAAATCTTCTTTTGCCTGATCCACTTTGTTTGCGAACTCGTCAATATGAATTTCATTATGTGAGTCAATCGACATATTCGAGGGCAGGACAGGAACACATCCTGAGACTCCGTTAAGTGCATTCTGGCAAGGAGTCAGGTTCGGATCACAGAACTTGAGGACATCAGGTAATACCCAATCCGTGTCTTTTTTCGCTCCCGGCTCATATCCCGTCAAGTTCGGCAGATTGATATAGGGGTAATTCCGAACCCAGTCAGGATTGATTACAATATCCGTGATATCCGGACTAACACTTGTGATATCCGGGCTTGGACTCGGTTGCGGTACAGGGACAACCGGTCTCGAGGTGTCCCCACCACATATCTCCTGTATTTGGTCGAACTTTATATCCCCTGAAATCACCGTCTCCCAATGAGTTATCCGGCAGATGTAGTAATAGGTGAGGTTGAACATGTCCTTCTCACATGAGATTCCGTCGTAGTAATCCGGAGCCTTGGCTTTCGATGGGGCTTTTGACGCAAACATCAGATGCTTCGATTCCGTGCAGCTTTTCCGCTGGTAGGTGACAGGGATGGTGTAAGTGGTCAGTGCGGGGAGCGAATCTATATGGCTGACCAATGGGGTGAAGACAAAATAGTCGGACTGTGGTACGACCACGGAGACATCCATGGCGGCCACAAGACCGTGGTTGGTGGCAAGCACGTTGAACACTCCCGTTTCACAATCCTCCAGCAGCGGCAATGTGCGGTCAATATCCATCGTCACCACCGGTTTCGGCACATGCGTTTCAAATTCCACATTCAGTTCGTAGGTATAGACATCCTCGATTTCGGTGGGCACCACATCCCAGTAGTAGGTGATGGCTTGGAACGGGATGAAGATGTCCTGGAGGTTGGTGTCGCCGGCGGTGATATAGAGATTGTTCTGGTACTCGGCATGACGATTGGCGCGGATGATGAGCCTGTACCAGCCCTCCGGTAGATTCTCCGCCACAAACATTCCGTTTTCGTCCGTTACGCCTGTGGCGACGGTTTCTAACGAGTAGTAACCCTTCACCGTCACATTGGCACCGGCCAAGTGCGGACCATGACCGTTGTTGGTGTTCCATGCGTATTCGTCGGTGACATCCACCACCAACGTACCTGTGGAATCTGAAATGGCAGTTATGTTGTACGGGATATTTACGCCCTCACCGCGTTCGCAGTGGATGGAGAAGCTGCCCGTGTAACGCACGAGATCGGTCTCGTCGTCTGCCGAGAGTCGTATGGAAACGTAGGCGGAGTCGTGTGCCGCCAACGACGGCAGCGTGTCACTACCTACCACTGACATCCACGGCACATCAGGCAGGGAAACATAGATGTTGCCCGTAGAGCCGGTACCGTTGTTGTAAATCATGAAATCCACCACCTTACTTTTCCCACGGGTCATTGTGGTGACGAGCGACATAGGCAGAACTTCCAGATCGGCACGCTGCTGGATGCAGTAGTACCATGCGCTGAAGTCCATGGTCGCACCTTCATCGCTGACAGCACTGAGGGGTACCTCCTCGTAGTTAACGCCTGTGGAGACCTGTGAACCACTGACAATGTACTGCAATTCACCAGTAGCCATACCCGCGAGGTTCAGCGGAAGGAACTGCACGGTGCATCCGTTGGGAAGCGACAACGGTGTGACTTGGATATTTGTGAGCGGAAGCCGGCTGCGGTTACGCACCGCGATAACGCCTGTATCTGCCTGGTCAAGCGTCGGGGTCCACAAAATCCAGTCGGAGGAGGTCAACATCATGCCGGGAATATTGAATTCATCGTGCTCCACCATGCTGTTGCTGCTGCCCGCCTTGCGCGAGCCCACGGTATAGTAGCCCGCCTCCGAACGCTGCGGGGTGAACATGACGGTGAACTGCCCGTTGGCATTCGTTGTGGCCGGAAAAGTGCGTACATAGTCCATTACCTTCACATACACCTCCACATTCAGACCTGCCACCGGCTCATCGAGCAGGTTGATCACCTGCCCGTGGATGGGTACCACGCTGTCCATGGCATATACCTCGTCATCCACGTACGTGTTGAACGCATAGAAATCGGAAAGGGCTCCCGTCACAGTGACTGTCTCCACAAAATTGCCGCTTTGGAAGGTCATTTGCGCGGTGTAGTCGCTCTGCGGTATAGTGGGATGGAAGGAAAGCTGCATCCGTCCGCCGTGGAGTTCGTCCCAGGTGTTCGCAGGCGCAAGGGAGAACGACGAGGCATCGGCACCTGTGAGCTGGTAGGAGATGGGGTTGTCCAAGGCCGTTCCATTCACTTGGAAAAAGACACTTCGGGTGCTGTTGAACGGCACCTCCCCGAAATCCACGGGGTTGTCGGAAGTGACGGTCAGCTCAGGCGTCACGTTTAACGAAAACTGACGAATCGCACTTGTAACCGTGTCGCAAGTGTTGAAGGTCTTCACAAGCCATTGGTAATTCGTATTGTTTGGCAGTTCGGACAAGGTATATTGTGTTCCGTGAATTTGGGAGACCATGGGTTGCTGCGGTTGGGGCTCTCCCGCTGGCCATACGTAGAGATCATAACCAGGTGCGTTTGCCACCGCATTCCAAGTGAAATTTATCGGATAGTTGGAGATCTCGGCACTGTTCGCCGGGGTCATATCCATGAATTGACCTACAAGGGAGGGCAGGACGGTGAGACTGATGGTGACCACACTGTCGCAGCCAACCGCAGTTTGATACGTCGCGGAATAGGTCCCTTCTTCCTCGAAAGTGTGTCCGTGCCAAGTCAGAGGCATGGCGTTGGCGCAAACGGCTGTGTCGAAGGTGACAGGATACGGACAGAAGGCAGTAGTGAAAGCCACCTCCTCGCCGTAGGCCGTGCCCACGCTGTTGGTGGCATACGCCCGCACATAGTAGGTGGTGCCTCGCGACAGTTCCGTCATCGCGCTCGTGAATGTACCTGTACCCGTGTTGTCAGCAGTGTGCGCATTGTCGAGAGTCGGGTTGTGGCTCGTGCTCCAGCAGACACCGCGCCCGGTCACTTCCGCACTGCCTTCAGCGGTGACGTTACCGCCGCAGGTGGCAGAGTAGGCCATAATGTCGGAAACAGCGTCCGTTGTCACGGTGGGAGGATAATTCACGGTGACTGTCACGCTTGCCGTGCCCGTGCAGCCGTATTGGTCTGTACCCGTCACAGAATAGGTGGTGGGCACTTCAGGGCTGACGGTGACGGAAGCGTCGTTGCCAATGGTGGCATTGCCGTCCGACCATGTGTAAGTGTTCGCACCCAAAGCGGTCAGTGCGGCACTTTGACCGAGATTTACATTGGTGTCACCTGTGATGGTCACTGATGGAAGCGGCACAACTGTCGCCGCCACCGTATTGGAAACCACGGAGCAACCTTTGATGTTGCTGGTAAGCGTCAGGAAAAATTCGTAGGTGTTATTCGCCAAAAGATCGGAAGTGGAATAGGAGGTCGAGGCGGCACCGTTGACGGCCACCTGATTACCGCCCAATGTCTGGTACCATTGGTATGCCGGAACATCGTTGGGGATAACGCCCTGCACGTCGGCATTCAGCGTGAGTGTGTTGCCCTCGCAGACCGTGGTTCCGGAGGCGGTGACGGCAACGGTATAGACCGGATACACCGTCAGCTCCAGCGTTATCACACTATCGCAGCCGTTGGCGGCCTGCAGGATGTGAGTGTAAGGACCGGACTCCGTGAGAGTCTGTCCGAAAAAGTCGTAGTTGAATCCTTGGCAGATGGTATCATACAGCGTAGTGTGATAAGTGGGGAGGATCTCCACGTGAACGGGCTCGGACTCATCGTAGCACCCAGAGACGTTGCCTGTGACTGCCACAAAACATTCATACGAGCCAGCCTGCAGATTGTCTGTGGTGTAAATGGCAGCGTTCGCTCCTGAAGTTGGAACGCCGTACCACTGGTAAGTCAGTTCGTCTTCATCGGAGGCGTTGCTCATTGTCGCCGTCAGCGTGAGGGTGCCGTTATCGCACACGGTAGCGGGTGCCGACACGCTTACCGTAAATTGCGGATAGACCGTCACGAGCGTGTCAAGGGTGGCAGCAGCTGAATTATAACAACCGGCACCTTCCTGAGCCACCTCAACCGTATAAATGTCGTTGGCATTAGGGGCCAAGTTGTCGATGTTCAGAACCGCATTGGTTTCGCCGGGAAGAAGATTGCCATTCTCCCACCACAGGTAGGAGGTGACCTCGCCGTAACCGCCGGTCACAACGGCTTCGATAGCCGTGGCAGCACCTTCGCAAACCGTGGCGGAATGTCCAGCGGCGCGGGCAATCTCAATAACCGGAGGCGGAAGCACTGTCAGATGCAGCGTGACCACACTGTCGCAGTTTGCCGCTGTGAGGAATGTCTGGGTGTAATCGCCGGAAGCGTTGTAGGAAACCTCGTTCCAGACGTAGGGCAGCGCATTCTCGCAAATGGTGGCCTCAAATTCGGAAGTGAAGTGGCGGCAGGTGGTGAAGGTCACGGGAATGCTCCAGTCACTGGCATCTTCATTGCCACAATTGGCACGAACCATCACCGAGTAACTCGTTCCTTCGGTGAGAGCTGACAACGTGTAAGGATTGGAGGTGACATCAATGAAGTTGGTCGTATCGTTGTTGAGACAGATCTGCCAAGCGGTGGCGATGCCAGACTCAGTCCAGCTCAACGTGGCGGAGTTTGTAGTTACATCAGTGGCGACAAGACCTGTGGGCCGTTTGCACGGAAGGCTATAATCAATACGCACATTATCAATATGCAAGTAGTTATTGCCGGGGTAGCCCAATGTCTCAACGTAAAAAGCGATGGCGATATTCTGACCGGCATAGCTACTCAGATCAAAAGACACGTTCTCACCATCGGCGGAGCAGGGAATGTTATTATAGACATACTCGGATCCGTTGTTGTCCCACTGGCGGAGAATTTCCCAAGTGCTGCCGCCATCAGCTGTAATCAGCACCTCGAACTTGTCATGTGCACCGCCTTGAGGTGTCGATGTTCCCATGGAGGAGGTCAGAGCCATGTCGAAGCTGAGAAATACGCCGTTTTCCATACGTACTGTAGGACTGACCAACCAAGCATTGAGGCGAGCATAAGATGTATAACAATAGGCATGGTTGTCGAACACACCGTTATTGCTACCAAAATTCCAATAGGATGAGGTCCAGATAGAGGGACAATTCGTGGCATCGAACGTTTCAACCAATGGAATACCCATAGGGGTTGTGAATGTGGTGGTTCTCCAACTGCTGGTATCTTCATCACAAACCTGCTGCACACGCACGTAGTATGTGGTGTTGGATGTTAGGCCAGTAAGGTTATATGAAAAACCAGACAAACCACCCACCCCAGTCCAATCCGTGGCGTTGGAAGCCTTGTATTGGAGATTAAAGGTGTTGCCTTCCCCCGTCCAAGTCACTGTGGCGGAGGTGAGAGTAACATCAGTGGCAGCAAGTCCGGTAGGCCGTTTGCACGGAAGACCGTAGTCAATATGCACATTGTCAATGTGAAGAGTGTGAGCGGTACTACCCAGCGTAGACTCAACATAGAAGGCGACAGCGATGTTTTGTCCGATATAGCTGCTCAATTCAATGGACACGTTCTCACCTTCGGCGGAACAAGAAATGTTGTTATAAACATAATCTGAACCCGCATTGTCCCACTGGCGGAGAATTTCCCAAGTGCTGCCGCCGTCAGTGGTAATCTGAACCACAAACTTGTCGCTACTGCTGGTTTCAGGTGGCGCTAATGTGCCGATATTGGCGGTCAGGGTCATGTCGAAGCTGAGTTTAACACCGTCCTCTATTTGCACAGTAGGACTAATCAACCATCTGTTGATCGATGAGTTATAGGGAGTACGCTGCATATAAGCATAAGCATGGCTGTCAAATGCACCGTTGGCGTTGCCAAAAGACCAAGAAGATCCCGATGAAGTCCAGCCAGTAGGAATGCTTGTGGCATCGAACGGTTCAACAAAAGGAATAACGTGAGGGGTAGTAAAGCTAATCGCAGAAGTCCAGCTACTTTGGACAATGCTATCGCAGTAGGCGCGTACCTTCACGGTGTAAGCCGTCCCTGCAGTGAGGCCGGTCAGCGTGAACGGGTTGGTATCAGCAGTGACGAGGTTAGTTGTGTCCTCGTTGAGGCAGAGCTGCCAAGCAGTGGCAGATCCGTTTTCGTTCCAGCTCAATATTGCGGAGTTTGGGGCAACCTCTGTGACAGCAAGTCCGGTGGGCCGTTTGCACGGAAGGCCATAATCAATGCGAACATTGTCGATATGCAGATTGTTGTCGGCATTGCTTACGGTAGATTCGCCGTAGAAGGCGATGGCGATGTTCTGGCCGGCATAGCTGCTCAGATCAAAGGACACGTTCTCACCATCGGCGGAGCAGGGAATGTTATTATAGACATACTCGGATCCGTTGTTGTCCCACTGGCGGAGAATCTCCCAAGTGCTGCCGCCGTCAGTGGTAATCAGCACCGCGAATTTGTCATCCACACCATTAGCTCCAGGTGTGCCTAATGTGCCGCCGTAAGCGGTCAATGCCATATCGAAGCTCAGCACTACGTTGTCCTCCATCTGCAAAACTGGAGAGACCAGCCATCTCTGGCACCCGGTTCCATAAACATTAACGTAGGCATGGCTGTCGAACGTCCCGTTTTTGTTGCCGAAATTCCAACCGTATGTGGCAGAAGCGAGGATGGAACCATTCAACACGTTACTCAACAATCCGGTGTACTGTGCCCAGTCAGTAGGAATGCTTGTGGCATCGAATGGTTCAACCATAGGAATACCCAAAGGAGTGTTGAACGTAGCGGATTTCCAAGTGCTGGTACCCTCTTCACATACCTGTTGCACCCGCACGTTGTAAGTGGTGTTGGACGTGAGGCCGGTGAGGTTATACGATACCCCGGACAACCCGTTCACCTCCGTCCAGTCCGTGGTGTTGGAAGCTTTGTATTGGAGGTTAAAGGCACTGCCATCTCCCGTCCAGTTCACTGTGGCGGAATTGGAGGTGATGTTACTCGTGGTAATGCCGGTAGGCTTCTCGCAGACCAGGCCGCCGCCACTATCGGGAGTATAGGTGAACTTGGTCTTCGGAATGAAATTTCGTTGGTTAACTGTTACAGCGTCCAAAGAGGAGCCGCTATAACCCTGCACACATGCACCAGTGATCGATTCACCAGCGAAAGTTGCTGCTTTATAATTACCTTCAACTATTTGATATACACCAACCAAAAGGTTTCCGCCTCCGTAAGTGTAAGTCTCATTAAACTCAACATTCATGGTGCTTTGGCTCCCGTCAAGGTTACCCTCGTAAACAACGGTGGCGTTGTCCGGGCCGTAATAGGCGTTGATGGTGGTGTTGTCCACTTCCTTGAGAAAGACCTGAAACGTGCCCACCCAAGCCGCTCCTGCCGGGATGGTCAGGAAGAATGTCATTTGGGATACTGTTCCTCCATCCATCTCCTCTAACTGGTCAGAGGGAATGACGAACTCGCACTTCAGGTAGGCATCCGTCCACGTACCATTCACAGGGACTTGAGTGCTGGTCGCGGTTGCATTTTCATATACGGTCAATTCCTCTTGACATCGTACCACTTGCGGCGCAATCAGCAGCATTGTAGCCAACACTAACGTAAAAATCTTTTTCATCGTTCCAATATTTCGTGAAAACATACATTAACTTTCAAACAAACACGAAAAAAAGTGGAGTTCTCCAATCTCGACTTATCCCAACGTGAGGGCTCGACTCCCTGTCAAATGAATAAGTTGAGAGAACAACCCCACGTTGAGTATATCGTTGGAAACGATTACTAAAACAAGGAGTGCTCTTCTCGCCCCTATTCCGATTTGACATTTGTGAATTGTCGAGTTTCACGTTTCGGAATAAAGCGAAAATACGCTTTTTTTCAATAAATTATCGTTGCCTGCCTCCGGCAAAGCAACGCGGCAAAAATACAAAAAAAAGTAAATGACTGTTGTGTTTTTTTTCCACAGCAGGGTTTACGTGTCAACTTTTTTCGGGTGAGTCGGCGCGACTCGGGAGGCAATGTCCCCAAACACCGCGAAATCAAGTCCACGGACCCTCGTTGGGAAACGTCGGCCCTTGTTCAATCCCTCACGACACCCGCCCACGATCTTCTTCCACGGGTTCAGCGTCAAGATGCCAAACCGCACGGTGGCCCCGATCAGCAGCCTTCCCCAGCCAGCCTTCCCTGTCCGGATTGGGCGGACGGTGCCTTCTTCTTCGGAAGCCGTCCCGCCTTCTTCAATGCCGAATGCAGAATCCATTCGATCTGACCGTTCGTGCTGCGGAACTCGTCGGCAGCCCATTTCTCGATGGCTTCGAAAATTTCGGAATCCACCCGTAAGGCGAAATTTTTCTTCATAACAAGGTGATTACCAATGGTGTTGTAGAGACGGGGCACGCTCCCGTCTCTACAATATGGCGTTTATTGGTACAACGTCCCGGTATTGATGACCGGCGAGGCGGATTCATCCGCGCAGAGCACCACCAACAGGTTGGAGACCATCGCGGCCTTGCGCTCCTCGTCGAGTTCCACTATCTTGTCGGCGGAAAGTTTCTTCAAGGCGAGATCAACCATGCTGACGGCGCCTTCCACAATCTTCTCGCGGGCGGAGATGATGGCGTCGGCCTGCTGGCGGCGCAGCATCACGCTGGCGATTTCTGCGGCGTATGCCAGATAGTTTATGCGGGCTTCCACGACCTCAATGCCGGCGATTTCCAGGTGTTTGCGCAGTTCGTCTTCCAACCGCTCGTTGATTTCCTCGCCACCCGAACGCAGGGTCACGCCTTCGTCATCACGGTCGATGTTGTCGTAGGCGTACAGACCCGCCAGCTTGCGCAACGCGGCATCGCTCTGCACTCGCACGAAGGGGTCGAAGTTCTTGGAGGTAGAGATGGCGTTCTCGGCGACTTTGAAGTCGGAATCTATTTCGAAGCAAGCCTTGTAGGTGTCGCTGATTTTCCACACCAAAACGAGGCCGATCATGATGGGGTTGCCGTTCTTGTCGTTCACCTTGATGGGCTCCACATCCATGTTCTTGGCCCGCAGCGAGATTTTCTGCTTGCTGTAGAACGGGTTGACCCAGAAGAAACCGTTCTGCTTCACCGTGCCGGAGTACTTGCCGAAGAAAGTCAGCACCCGCGATTCGTTCGGCTGCACGGTGATGAACCCGGCGAGGTGCAGGATGTAGGTCATGAGCAACACGAATCCGCTCACGATGGGCAGCAGGATCCACGGCGTGACTTCACCTTCGGCATCCGTCATGCAGTCGAATTTGGCGAAACGGACCACAATCCAGATGAAGAAAACCAACAGCGCCAGGTTGATGAAAAGGTGCAGAAACCCATTGTTCTCTGCATTCATTTGTTTGTTGAACTCTTTGGTATTCATAATTTTAAGATTTAAATTTGTGATTGAAATAATATCATTTTAATATCACGGCAAAGATACATTTTTTTTAATATGCGAGGCTTTCACAAAAAAAATATGTACTTTTGCCACTCAAAAACGGCAAACGCACGGTATCAAGGCTCTGCATCTGCTATCGGCAAGTGTGTTCTTGATACTTAAATGATTGGAACATAGAACTTTAAAATATATAGTTATGAACAGCAACATTTTGTTAATCGGAATCGGAATCGTTCTTATTATTGTGATTCTTGCCATCTGCTACGTGAAGGCTCCGCCCAAAGACGCCTACGTCATCTCCGGCCTTTCGCGCAAGCCCCGTATTCTCATCGGCAAAGGCGGACTCCGCATCCCCGGTCTCGAACGTGTCGATAAGGTGTTCCTTGGACAAACGAGCGTCGATATCAAGACCTCGACTCCTGTCCCGACCAACGACTTCATCTCGGTCGTCGTGGATGCCGTTGCGAAGATCCGCGTCATCAACACGGACGAGGGTATCCGTCTGGCTGCCAAGAACTTCCTCAACATGACGGAGAAGGATATCGCCATACAGATCAAGGACTCCTTGGAGGGTAACATGCGTGAGATTATCGGCACGCTCGACCTCAAATCCCTCAACATCGACCGAGACGGTTTTTCCGACCAGATTGCCAAGAAGGCCGCGCCCGACATGGCGAAGCTCGGCATCGAGGTGATTTCGTGCAATATCCAGAATATCACGGACAACGAGGGACTTATCAAGAACCTCGGCGCGGACAACACCTTCAAGATCCGCAAGGAGGCCGCCATCACCAAGGCGCAGGCTGAGCGCGACATCGCCATCGCCGAGTCGGAGGCCGCGAAGGAGGCCAACGACGCCCGCGTCCTCAACGAGACCATCATCGCCGAGAAGAACAACGAGCTGGCCGTGAAGAAGGCCAACCTCAAGGTGGTCGAGGACACGCAGCGCGCCAAGGCCGATGCCGCGTATGAAATCCAGAAGCAGGAGCAGCAGAAGACGGTGAACGAAAAGACCGTCGATGCCGAGGCCACCAAACAACTCCTGACACAGGAACGGCAGAAGGAAATCAACGCCGCCGCGGTGGAAGCCGAGACCGAAAAGGCCCGCAAGGAGGGTGAGCTGACGTTAGAGCAGGTGAAAATCCAGAAGAACAAGCTGGAAGCTGAGGTCCAGAAGACAGCCGATGCCGAGAAATATCAGAAAGAGATAGAGGCTGCGGCCGAGTTGGAGCAACGCAAGCGCAAGGCTGAGGCGGAGGCTTACGAGGCCGAACAGCGTGCCCGTGCCGTGCGTGCGCAGGCCGAGGCCGAGATGTACCGTATGGAGCAGGAATCCATCGGTAAGAAGAAACTCGCCGACGCGGAAGCCTACGCCATCGAGCAGAAGGGTATCGCGGAGGCGTCTGCCATCGAGAAACGCGGTATCGCGGAAGCCGAGGCGATGGAGAAGAAAGCCCTGGCGTTCCAGAAATACGGCGACGCTGCCAAGGCGCAGATGGTCATCGACAAACTGCCCGAAATCGCCAAATCCGTGGCCGAACCCATCGGTGCCATCAAGGATGTTCGCATTTACGGTGGTAGCGGTGAAGGCATCGCGCAACTCTCCGGACAGGTTCCCACCGTCATCAAGCAGACGATGGACACGGTCGCTGATGCCACCGGCGTGGATATGACTGAGATCGTGAAGCAATCGACTCTTGAGAACGCCGTGAAGCGCACGTCGGGTAAGGAGAATAAGTAGTATCGTTGTCAGAAACTGCTGTCTATGAAAAGGACCGCTTTGCTCCTGTTCATCTGCCTTTTGGGGATATCGATCCAGGCGCAGAAACATCCCCCTCAACCCAAACCCGCCGCCCCGCCGAAGCCCTACGGCCCTGTGCCGACGGCCGTGCAGGTGGCTTGGCAGCGGATGGAGATGAACATGTTCTGCCATTTCGGACCCAACACCTTCACCGGCTTGGAGTGGGGTGAGGGCACGGAGGCGGAGGATATCTTCAACCCCACCGCCCTCGACTGCAACCAATGGGTTGCCGTGGCGAAGCAGGCTGGTTTCGGCGGCATCATCCTCACTGCCAAGCACCACGACGGTTTCTGCCTGTGGCCCAACCCGCAGAGCACACACACGGTGCGCGAGAGCGCGTGGCGCAACGGCAAAGGCGATGTTCTGAAGGAACTTTCCGAAGCTTGCAATAGGGGAGGGGTGAAGTTCGGCATCTACATCTCCCCGTGGGACCGCAACGCGCCCACATACGGCACCACCGAATACAACAAAGTGTTCCTCAAGACTTTACGACATGCGCACACCCATTACGGCCCTATCTTCGAGCAATGGTTCGACGGGGCCAACGGCGAGGGTCCGAACGGCAAAAAGCAGGTTTATGACTGGAAGAAGTTCAACGGGCAGACGAAAAAGCTGCAGCCCAATGCGGTGATTTTCAGTGATGTGGGTCCCGGATGCCGCTGGGTTGGCAACGAGGAGGGAAAATGCGGGCGCACCTGCTGGTCGCGGCTCGATATTGAAGGCTTCGGTCCCGGCGCCGATGCCCCGTCGCAGGACACGCTCAACGCGGGCAACTACAACGGCGCGTGCTGGATCCCCGCCGAGACGGACGTCTCCATCCGGCCGGGCTGGTTCTGGCGCGAGAGCGAGCACCCGAAGAGCGTGCAGGAGCTGCTGAAAATCTACTACAACAGCGTGGGCCGCAACTCCCTGCTGTTGCTCAACGTCCCGCCCGACAGTCGCGGGCTTATCCCTGCCGAGGATTCGTTGCGTTTGGTGGAGTTCCGCGCCGCGTTGGACAGCATCTTCGCGCATGATTTAGTGGTTGAAGCAGCGGAAGGGAAAGGATATTTCGGGATTTATGTGTCAAATGTCCGAAAAAGCAACCATAGGCACTGCCTTTGTTGGGATAACATCCCTGCTTATATGAGGGGGCATTTAAACAATTGTAATTCTTTTCGATATAGCCCATTTCATCTGATTGGAGACGACCATTACGAAAACTATTGGGCTACCGACGACACCGTTACGACTGCTTGGGTGGAATTGATATTCAATGAGCCGCAGACCTTCAACCGCGTGATGCTGCAGGAGTACATCCCGTTAGGCCAACGTGTGGAGAAGTTCCATGTTGAGGTAGAGGACGAGAACGGCAGCTGGCGCACCATCGCCGAGGAGACCACCATCGGTTACAAGCGGATTGTGCTCACCGAGACCGTCACTACGGAGAAGGTGCGTGTGGTCATCGACAAAAGCCGTGCCTGCATCGTGTTGAACCGTATCGGTCTTTTCTTGGATAACATTTTGGATTAGGAGCCAACCGCATTCCTGCGGTCGACAGATGGAATAGGAGCCAACCGCATTCCTGCGGTCGACAGATGGAATAGGAGCCGACCGCATTCCTGCGGTCGACAGATGGAATAGGAACCGACCGCATTCCTGCGGTCGACAGATGGAATAGGAGCTACCGCATTCCTGCGGTCGACAGAGACACAATGCATTGCGTCTCGATAGGGTGATGTCCTCCCGTCTTAGAACGGAATAAACCCGATGCCCAACTTGAGCCCGAAACAGTAGGCGCCGAGGATGCGGGAACGGACGTAATTGTCATAATGCAAAGTGGATTCCTCGTAGTAAAGGGATGCCTTGTCCTTCATTTTGGAAAAAGCCACTTGGTAGCCGCCGAAAGTGGTGCCGAGACTTGCGCCTAACGTGAGTTTGAGGCGGTTCAGGAGGATGAAATCATAACCATACTCAAGTTTCATGCCGAAAAGGTTGCCTTTGTTCTCGATGATCTCTTCGTAGGGTTCTGTCGTTCCTTCAATGATGCCCATCAGCAAACCTTCGGTATCCATCTTATAGTGATAGAAGAAGCCGTCGAACTGGAACTTCAGGTAGTGGCCGAGCGGCGCGAAACGGTCGCCGAGGTATTGCTTGTAGTAGGCGTTGAAGCCGTGTGCGACGACGTTTCCGTAAAGTTCGGCTTCGCGCCAATCGGTGGATCCGTAGTATTGGTGTCCTATCCGAAGGCGGCAGTCGCTGCCCTTGAAGGGCGAGTTGTAGTAGTTGTAACCCACGCCCACGGTCCCTTTCTTCCAGACCATCAGTTCGATATTGGGCGAAAGGATGTAGTTGAGACCGAGATAGCGTTTCGCCCCGTCGCCCATGTCCCAGCCCGAACTCACGGGGTTGGGGTTCAGCCATGCGGGGGAGAAGTAGCCCTCCATATTCAGAATCACATGGTTGCCTAAGAAGTTGTACATCTTCGGCTTCACGTAGTCTTCCACTTTCTGATAGACGTAGCCGTTGATGTAGGCCTTGCGCATCACCTCCGAGTTGCTGTAGTGTCCAGCGGATTCCGTCTTGCCATCGATCACGTCAACGACGCGGAAGTTCACGTCCACGTCGTGCTGGCGGAGGCACAGCACGCTGATGACCACGGGGATGGAGTAGGGGAAGGCGGGTGCAAGCCAAGGCAAAGTGAGTTTGTTGCCGAAGAAACCGCGGCCCGGGGCGTCGGTCACGTGTGCGAAACAGAGTTTGCGGCTGCCCAAGTCGGCGGCGATGTCGTCGAGGTATTCGGAGGTGTGGTAGCGCATGTCAATACCTCCGGCGTTGGTGAAGTCTTGGTTCCACTGCCGCATCTTCATGAGGTTGTTGTAGGTCTCGGTCTCTGGCTTCGAGAAATCCATGTCGAGGGTCACCGGGGCGATGTGGCTGCGTTTGAGGGCGCGGCACATCAGCTTCTGCAACTGCTCGGCATTGCGCGTGTCGGCGGCGGGATTTTGGATGTTTCCGTTGTCGTTGTATGTGAGATAGACGGGCGTGGCAACAAGCACCGACTTCTCGTCGCCGATTTTGGTGTCGGAAACAGCATCCAGAACGGCCTGTATCTCAGCGTTCACCACCGCGTCGTTGACCCAAGCCCTGAAGAGCGAGTCGCTGTGAATATCGACCAGCATGTAGTTGACGGTCTTGAACTTGGGGTCGGGCAGCACCTTTGTACTCGTGCTCTGCTGCTTGATGCGGTCGTACTTGGAGCTGGCGGCTGCAGGGCGCGTGGTGTCACCGCCCGATTTCGCGATTTCATCCATGGTGGTTCCCTGTGGGTAGTCGCAGAAGTCGATGTATCTCATTTTGTTCTTCACGAAGATGTCGTGGATGAGGTCCTTGGCCACGCTTTGCAGGTATTTGTTCTCGGGGGCGGCCTGCAGCGCGGTCCACGCTCTGCGCAGCGCCAAGACGGCGTATTCGTTGCGGTTCATCTTGGAAAGCAGGTAGTTGACCTGCTGCTGCTCGCCTTCCACATCGCGATAGGGCTCCATGAAAGAGCTGGTTTGGCCAGTACTTTTGTGCTTGGCGGCTCCGTAATAGGCGGTGGCCTTGGCGAGGCTCAGGTAGTCATTGTCGGGAAAGCTCTGTTCCATCACGTGAATGTTGTAGATGGCCTTGTCATAGTCGTGGTTGATGAGGAAACGGTCGATGCAGGCGAAGCGGGCCACGTTGCGCAGGCTCGTGAACTGCTCTTCCGGTTGCACAAAAGTTTTGCGGCCTTCATTGGAGAACTTGCTCACCAAGCCATTGGCCAACGTGCGTCGTTTCTCCACGTTGGGGTGGGTGAGCAGCGTGTCGATCATGTTGGAGCGGTCGGGGATGTTGGCGACCGTCTTCAGAAAGTAGTTGTCGGGGAAATGGTAGAAGTCGGTCTCCACCTCGGAACGCTGGAACGGGATTTCGTCGAAGGGCAGGTCGGCGTAGAGCAGCACGTCGAAGATGCCGTTGATGATCTCGTAGCTGTAGGGGGAATCCTTGTAGTAGGTGAGCAGTCCGACGCGGTCAGCGGCGAATTCCTGCTCGCGGGAGAACTGGTGGTAGCGCATGTAGCGGCTCACAGCGTCTTTGTCTTTGCTTTTCGAGTTGCCGGCCTTGCCGTGATGCTCGCTGTAGTGGGCAATCTCATGCGCCAGCACGAAGGCCAGTTCCGCCTCGTTGGTGACCTGCGCCAGCATCCCCATGGTCACCAAGATGGTGCCGTTCGGCAGCGAGTAGGCGTTCACCAGGGTGCTCTGCAGGATATAGACGTGGACTTCCTGCTGCAGCTGCGGGTGGTTGACCAGCAGCTTCTCCTTGATGTTGTCGAGATATTGGTTCATCTCGGTGCCATAGAGGATTCTGCCCTGATTGAGCATGGAGACGAGGAACGGGTTGTATTCCTTGGCCGACTTCGGGGTGTTCGCGGCCTTCTTCAGGTCGGCGGGGAAACTGCCCTGCGACTCTATCGGCGCGTAGTTGTAGACCGAGAGCTGCGGCTGGGCGAAACTCGTGATAGAACACAAAATTAGTATTGCCAATAACAACTTCTTCATTGCTTTTTTTAATGTTTTTAGTCTGCAAAAATAACAACTTTATCTATTTCTTAAGACGCAAATCTTCTGAAAAGTTGCGGATTGTTTGTTTTTTTTTCAGCTTTGTTTCTGGAAGGTAGAAAGTTTAGGATAGAGCATAAATAACACTCAAGAAAAAAGTATACTTTTGCACTTTGAATTTTTTATGATATTTGGCAATGAATAAAGTGAGAATTTGGACGGTAGCTGTCACCTTAGTCGTTTGTAATTCAATAAATTGTGCTTTTGCGCAGAAGAACAAGGTGGATTACCCGCAGGCTGAATGGTCTAAGGCGGCAGTCATCCTGATGCACACCCCCGGACAGGAACTGTTCAATGGGGTGATTCACCCTTTGGCGGGACTTTTCGAGGATTATTTCGATGTGGACAAGGCGGCTGCGGAACATCGGAACTACATCAAGATGCTGCAGAAGAATGGCATCAAGGTCTATACGGTGCGGCAGATTTTGGAGGAGACGGGCATCGACAGCTTGCGTGCGTTGGCGGGCGAGCTGCTCCAGTACGACGTCTCTGCGCTGGACGACGACGCTGCGGTGGAGGCGGACCGTTACAAGAAGGAGGTGATCGCCAAGATGAGTCGCGCCGATCTGATCCGCTGCATCCTGTTGCAACCCACGGTGGTGCTATACAAAACGGGTACGAATACAGGTTACGAAGCCCAATATGTGCAAAATCCTCTGATGAATCTCTATTTCACCCGCGACCAAAGTATCACTACTCCGCGCGGCCATGTGATATGCAACATGAACTCCTTGCAACGGGAACCTGAGGCCGACATTATCAGTCTTTGCTACGCGCACCTCGGTCTGAAGCCGATTCTTCGTATCCAAGACGAGGGACGCTTGGAAGGTGGCGACTACTTGCCCGCTGGCACCCTGTCGTTTATCGGATGCGGCATGCGCACGAACGACGAGGGCATCCGGCAGTTGATGGAGGCGGACGCTTTCGGCCACGACACCGTGGTGGTGGTCCGCGACCACAAGTTCTGGCAAATGCAGATGCACCTCGACACCTATTTCAATATTATCGACAAAGACCTTTGTACGCTGACTTCCAGTCGGTTGAATGCGCAGAATGACGATCCAGAGTACGTTACCTGCGACCTATGGGTTCGTGCGCCCGGCACGAAAAAATACACCCTTTTGCAGAAGGACCGCTCATTTGTGGAATTCCTGCAGGATCGTTTTGAGATTATCCCCATCGACAGCGAAGATGAGATGCACTATGCCAACAATTTCCTGACCATCGCGCCGCGTCACATCATAGCGGTGGGCGGTCAGTCGAAGGCCTTGCAACAGCGTTTTGCCATGGCCGGCGTGAAGGTGGAGTGGATTCCGTTGGAGAGCCTCATCGACGGCTACGGCGCCGCCCACTGCATGACGCAGGTCCTGAAGCGGCAGGCACGCTGGTAGTCGCCGTTAGAAAGGTAAGGGTACGGTTAACTGCTAACTACTAACTGCTAACTTCCACCAGCAGCCCCTTCAGGTATTCCCCTTCCGGGTGGTAGATGCTGACCGGGTGGCAGGGGGCGTGCTGCAGGCGGCTGACCACGCGGACGTTCTTGCCGGCGAGGGCGGCGGCGGAGAAGACGAGTGTCTGGAAGTCGTCGCGGCTGATGGCCTGCGAGCACGAGAAGGTGAAGAGCAGACCGCCGGGACGGATTTTCTCCATCGTCTTGCGGTTGATGTTGCGGTAGCCCTTGATGCCCTGCTCCTTCACGCGGTGGTGCTTGGCGAAGGCGGGCGGGTCGAGGACGATGAGGTCGTAATGGTGGTCGGGCATCCGGTCGAGGTAGGCGAACACGTCCTCGCAGACGGCGTTGTGCCGTTTCGCGAAGTCGCCGTCCATCAGGCGCACGTTCTCCTCCACGAGGTCAATGGCCTTCTGCGAAATATCGACGGAATCCACATGTGCCGCCCCGCCGCGCAGAGCGTAGAGCGAAAAGCCGCCGGAGTAGGAGAACATGTTGAGGACGGTGTGCCCCTTTGCCAACTCGCCCACCATGGCGCGGCTCTCGCGCTGGTCGAGGAAGAAGCCTGTCTTCTGCCCGTTGAGGATGTCGATTTTGAAGAGGATGCCGTGCTCGGAAGCGATGACCTCCCCGTCAGGCTGTCCGTAAATCCAGCCGCTTTCCATGGCAACCTCCTCACCCTCAGCGGTCTCGATGGCGGTTTTGAGGCAGATGGCCTTCGTGTCGGGCAGCAGCTCGGCGAGCAGTTCCGCGAGGGTTTTGCGCAGACGGTACATGCCCATGGAGTGCACCTGCATGACGAGGTGGCGGTTGTAGGCGTCGATGATGAGACCGGGCATGCCGTCGCCCTCGCCGTTGACGAGGCGGTACATGTTGGTCTGCGGGTTCGGCAGCAGGATGCTCTTGCGGAACTCAATGGCGTTCAGCAGTTTCTCGTGCCAGAAGTCGCGGTCGATGTCGCGCTGTTCGAAGCTGAAAACGCGCACCGCAATGGTGGTGGGCTGGTAGTGTCCGGTGGCGAGGTATTGGCGTTGCGCGTCATAGATCTCCACGATGTCGCCGTCGCGCAAGTCTTTGTCTTTGCGGGCGATGGCGCCGGAGAAGACCCACGGGTGCCGCCGTTGCAGGGATTTCTCCTTGCCGGGGCGCAGGATGATGCAGGGGAGGGTATGGTCATTCATGCTGCAAAAATACACTTTTTCATAGAATTACAATTTTAAATTGCACTAAACGGTAAATTTTTGGTTATATGAACTGCACTAAACGGTAAGATTTTGAGGGGATGGATTGCAGTAAATGCACAAGCGATTCCGGCAAGGAAATACATTCGCCATTCACAGTTCACAATCCTCACAGACCACATCGCAAAAAACATCGCCATTCTTGCAACTTTTATTCTGAAAAATGCTACTTTTGCAACCGTATTTGCCAAAATAGTTGAATAGTATGCCAAATTCCAAAAATGCAGATGTCCGCATCAAGGTCATTGACCGCTGTTTGAGTGACAAAAACCGCAAGTATTCGATGGCGGAGATGATGGAATTATGCAATGAGGAGTTGGAACTACATGACTTTCCGCCTGTGTCGGCCATGAACACCATCCGCGGCGACATTGAACAGATTCAGCGGATATACGCCCCGAATGCGGATGTGGAAAGTTTCCGGGAGGGGCGGAACATCCGCTATCACTATGCCGATCCCGATTTCTCCATCTACAGGCCGCTGCTGAAACCCGAGGAGACGGCACAGCTCATCCTGACACTCTGCTTGCTGAAACGATTCAAAGGGATGCCGCAGTTCGACTGGATCAGCGAGATTTCCGACCGTTTGGGCGCTTCGTTGAAAATCGATGAGGTTTCCACAGACGAGGTGGTCGGTTTTGACGAGAATATGGATTTGGAAGGGCTAGACCACTTCACGCCGCTGTTCAACGCCATCAGCGAAAAGCGGACGTTGTGCATCACCTACAAAAGTTTCAGGCAGGACAAGGAGGTGGAATACGTGGTCTATCCCTACTATCTGAAACAGTACAACAAGCGGTGGTTTCTGATTGCCAGGAATGAGGGTTATGAGACGTTGACCAACTACGCCCTCGACCGTATCCTGGGCGTCAAAGAGACGGATGTGCCGTTCCAACCCGCCGGCATCAACTTCGCCGACTATTTTGACGAGATGATTGGGGTGTCCAAAGACTCAAACGCGGAGCCCACGCTCGTCAAACTGTGGGTCTCCCCAGTCTCGTGGCCGTACGTCCGCACCAAACCGCTCCATGGCACGCAAAAGAAGGTCTGTGAGGATGCCACCGGCGCCGTCATCACCATCGAGGTGTATCTGAACTACGAGTTGGAGCAGCTGATCCTGTCCTTCGGCGAAAACATGGAAGTGCTTGAACCGGAATGGTTTAGGGAGAAGATAAAGATGAGGATTGAGAAGGGATTGGAAAGGTATGGGAAATAGGTTCAGTATGAGTGAACGTGAAAGTTGTAATTTTGCCGGCAAAAAATGCTACTTTTGCAAATCAAAACCAAATAATCATCATCTATGATCACCGGTAAAATAAAGTCCCAAATCGATGCCATCTGGAAAAGCTTCTGGACGGGCGGTATTTCCAACTCTATCGATGTGTTGGAGCAGATGACCTATCTCTTCTTCATGAAGATGCTCGACGATGCGCAACTCAACCAGGAGGCCACTGCGCAGGCGATGGGATTGAAAGATTTTGAGGATCCAAAGGCGGTGTTCAAAAAGGGCAATTGGCATAACCCCGACACCAACAAAGACGTTCCATACAGTAACCTGCGTTGGAATGTGTTCCGTCAGTTCACACCTGAGAAGATGTTCGATACGGTGCGATTCGATGTGTTTACCTTTATCAAGAATATCAGCAATGACGAGACCTCCGCTTACAGTCGTTTTATGAACGACGCCGTGTTCCTCATCCAGCAGCCTCGCACGCTGGTGAAGGTGGTGGAGGGCATTCAGGAATTGGACATGAACGACCGCGACACGATGGGCGATGTGTACGAGTATGTGTTAGGAAAGATGGCGGAATCGGGCACCAACGGACAGTTCCGTACCCCGCGCCACATCATCCGTATGATGGTGGAGCTGATGCAGCCCAAGGTGGACGACCGCATTTGCGATCCCGCGATGGGCACGGCGGGCTTCTTGGTGGAGAGTGCCAAATACCTGAAAGCGAACTACACCCAGGAGCTGTTGAAGAAGCAGAACTTGACGCATTTCCGTACGGGAATGTTCAGCGGCTTCGACACCGACCCCAAAATGCTGCGTATCGGTTCTATGAACCTGATGCTGAACGGAGTGGACAGCCCCAACATTGTGGCTCAGGACAGTCTCTCTAACCAAAACACCAAAGAGAGCACCTACACGCTCTGTCTGGCCAATCCTCCTTTCTCGGGCAGTTTAGATCATGATGTGGTGAACCCCACATTGTTGGCGATGACAAAGACGAAGAAGACGGAACTGTTGTTTATTTCACTCTTTATCCGCATGTTGGAATTGGGCGGGCGTTGCGCCTCCATTGTGCCCGACGGGGTGTTGTTCGGCAACAGCAGTGGTCACAAATCCATCCGCAAGGAGTTGGTTGACAAACAACGTCTGCAAGCGGTGATTTCTATGCCTTCAGGTGTGTTCAAGCCGTATGCGGGAGTTTCTACGGCAATCCTTGTTTTTACCAAAACTGGTGCGGGCGGCACCGACAAGGTTTGGTTTTACGACATGAAGGCTGACGGATTCTCTCTCGACGACAAGCGCAACCCCATTGCCGACAACGACATCCCCGATGTAATAGCTCGTTTTAAGAATTTGACCGCCGAGGAAACCCGCACCAGAAAGGATCAGAGTTTCCTTGTGCCAGTGGAAGAGATCCGCGAGAAAGGCTACGACCTTTCCATCAACAAATACAAAGAGGTGGAGAAAGTGAAGGTAGAATATGAGAAACCGGAGGTGGTGCTGGGAAGGATTGAAGCGTTGCAGGGCGAGATTCAAAAAATGATTGTTCAATTGCGCAATAATATTTTACAATAATAAACCATTACTTATGATTCTTGGTATTACATTAAGAAATTTTAAAATATATAAAAGCATATCTTATATTCCTCTTTCTAATGGGAATCGTTTCTGTGGACTTATTGGGAAAAATGGAATTGGGAAAAGCTCTATATTAGAAGCTTTAGACTATTATTTTAACAACAAAGATTTCAAAAAAAACAACACGGGTAGTCCTAAATCAGACGATTGTTATGTCGTTCCAGTGTTTTGTATAGACAAAACAACAATTCAGAAAAATTTTACAAAACACGAAAAAGATATTTTTGCGTTTAGTGATTCTATTTGGGATGTTATCACCAACTTGGAATCCTATTCGACTCAAATAAACACAAATTACTTGGAGTTAATACAGCAGTTCTCCAAACATATTGCTGCAATCGGTGATACTGTCTCGCAAGAGACGCATTGCATACTGCCCATCGGACGAGACATAGACAACAATATTAGCTTAGGCTTTTTTAAAGATAGTGTCTTTATCAATAGGCTTGTTCTGGATAAAGAAGCTCCGAATGCAGAACAAAAGCAAAGAATCTTGCAAGAACGATATGAGGAATTATATACTGAAATCAAGAATTATTATCAGTACGTTTTTATTCCTAAAGACATAGAACCTGAAAATTTGGTGCGTTTTGAGACATTGGAGCTCCAAACATTATTGAATACTAATCTTAATGATATTATATCTCAATATTTGAACAAAACAGCCATCGGTCAGATTAGCACGGGATTAAAAAACTTTATAGACAATTTATCTTCAAAACTACCAAATTACAAGTTTAAGACACCAACATATAATCAACCAAATTTAAAACCCGATAAAATTTACAATTTAATCGTTCAAGATTTTTTTAGTTTGAGGCAATTGCACAAAGAAGGAAAGAATGGAGGAAAAGATTTACCATTAAAGGAATTAAGCTCTGGAGAAAAACAGCAGGCGATTCTCACCTTAATACATAGCGTAGTAAGTGAGTACAGGAATGATAATGCAAAAAACTTAATCATCGCTGTTGATGAGCCCGAATCATCGTTACATGTATCTGCTTGCTATGAACAATTTGAAAAGTTGTACGACATCAGTAATTTGTGTTGTCAAGTTCTTATTTCATCCCATTGGTATGGCTTTATTCCATCAGTTCCGACAGGTACTATAACTAATATAACATTTGGTGATGGTCGCAATAGAGGGCATATCTTTAATATTCATAAATACAGAGAAGAAATCAAACATCAGACGAGAGACTATGCTCAAGAAAATCATGCTCAACTCCCAATTGATATTTCATTAAAAAGTTCGAATGATTTTATACAATCTATCTTAATGAGTGTTATTTCAAAGGACTCTTACAATTGGTTGATTTGCGAAGGCTCGTCTGATAAGATTTATTTGGATGCATATCTGCATGACGAGATAAGGGGCAAAAGATTAAGAATAATCCCAGTATGCACGGCTTCTGAAGTAAAAAACACGTATAATAGATTGCAAGTATTATTTGAAGAGTTACGACAAAGCAATCAATTAAAAGGGAAGGTATTCCTTCTTACTGACACAGATTCAAACCCTGTTGAATTTAACACCATGGATAATTTGGAAGACCATTTGATGTGTAGAAGGATTGTGAATACAGATCAAGATACCATTTTGGTGAAAATACAAGCATCACCAAAAGCTCCAAACACCGACATAGAAGATGCATTAAATGGGAAAATATTCAACAAGGTTCTGTACAAGCTAACTAACCCCAAAGAAAATACTGTTTATTCTTTTATAAAAGACGAAGACAAAGAACAGATTGCCAGTGCTATAGCAATGGATCTTCGTGAATCAGAAAAGAAAAAAGTGGACGATTTTTTTAATCTGAACAATGGGGAGAACAAGGTGTTGTTTGCTCAAGAATACGTACTAGAAATGAAAAACGCTGATTACAAAATCCCAAACTGGATACAAGAGATAAAACGCTATTTTGCAGAATAGAATACAGGAGTAACATATAGTTATAGATGAATCAAGACTGGACATATAGGAAACTTGGTGAAGCTTGTGTTTTAACAATGGGTCAATCACCCTCTTCGGAAAGTTATAACAAAGAGGGCAAAGGTTTGCCTTTCTTTCAAGGATGTAGTGATTTCGGCAAACTAAATCCTACTGTAAAAACATTTTGTAATGCTCCCGCAAAAATTGCCGAAATAGGAGATGTGCTAATGTCAGTACGAGCTCCCATTGGAACTTTGAACATTGCCAACGTAAAATGCTGCATCGGTAGAGGACTTGCATCTTTTAGAGCCTTGCCGAACATCGATAATATGTATCTTTATTATTTTCTTAAACATTCAAACAATTGCCTTCAAAAGCTGGGAACCGGGAGTACTTTTAAAGCTATAGGGAAAGAATCATTATACAACTTTCCCATCCCCGTTCCTCCACTCGCCGCCCAATCCCGCATCGTCTCCGAACTCAACCTGCTCCAATCCATCATCGACAAACAGAAAGCGCAGCTGAAAGAGTTGGACAACCTCGCCCAATCCATCTTCTACGATATGTTCGGTGACCCTGTTGAAAATGAGAAGGGGTGGGAAGTAAAAAATTTAGGGGATCTATGTGAGGTGTATAGAGGTGGTTCCCCAAGACCGATAGATCGATTTTTAGGCGGCACAATACCTTGGATTAAGATTGGTGACGCCACAAAGGGAGATGATATTTATTTACACCAAACGAAAGAACATATAATCGAAGAGGGTCTAAAGAAGACACGCTTTATCCATGCGGGAAGTTTGATATTTGCGAATTGTGGTGTTTCTCTTGGTTTTGCTCGGATTATTACTTTTGACGGATGTATTCACGATGGATGGTTGGCTTTTGATAATGTTTCAAATAGCATTGAAAAAGTGTTCTTATTGAAATCATTGAATTTTTGTACTTCATATTTTAGAAGCATTGCTCCCGATGGAACGCAACCAAACCTTAATACTACGATTATGAAATCTTTCAAGCAAATTCTGCCACCATTGCCAATGCAAAAGCTGTATATCGCCAAAATCGAATCCATCGAAAAGCAGAAAGCCGCTATCAGCAAATCCATAGAAGAGACGCAGAAGTTATTCGATTACACGATGGACAAATCTTTCGGATAACCATCACCCAATTAAAATAAACTGTATTTTTGCAACCTGTAATTTATTAGGCTATATGAAATTCAAGTCAATAAGCTCAGCGGACACAATATCGGGATGGAATGTTAGTGACGTTCCGTTCAACCCTATGCTTACTCTTCTGGTGGGTGCATCAGGTGTGGGGAAAACCCGTATGTTGAACTTTATAAATGCGTTGCGCCAGATTGCTCAAGGAAGATCTTATAACGGGTTAAAGTGGGAAGTGATGTTTGAGCAAGATGGACATGAATATGTTTGGAAAGGGGAATTTGAGGCCAGACAAGAAAGCGACATGTTTATCCCTAATACAAAGGAAGACAAGTATATGCTTGTTGAAGAATTCATTTTGGACAACGGGAAAACCATTGTGTCACGTACCATAAACTCTTTTGCTTATAAGGGCAGTGAAATGGTCAAGTTGGATGCTGCCAAAAGTGCCGTGGAACTTCTGAAAGGAGAAGATACCATCGCCCCTATTTACAGAGGTTTTAGCCAATGTTATAGTTTGAATGCGGCAGATACGTCAATACACGTTTCACCCGTAGTTGATGTGAGTAAACGGAATGCGCTGAATGTTATGCTTGTGAAGGCTTTGAGCATGTTTTCTCCATTGGAGAGGTTGTTCTTGCTTCGCGAGAGTAAGTTGAAAGAATTTGATCTGATTTGCCAAAAGTTTCAAGAAATATTCCCTACTGTTGAGAAAGTGGATTTCACGTTGGCGAAAACTTTCAATGATACTCTTGTTCCCATTCTGGTTATTAAAGAGAAAAACGTTCCCACATGGATTAGACAAGACGGCATTTCCTCTGGCATGATGCGCACCCTGCTGCAAATCATCACCTTAGTGTTGGCAAATGATGGCGATGTGCTTATGATTGACGAGTTTGAGAACGGTCTTGGGGTGAACTGCATCAACGAACTGGCCGACCTGATTATGGAGCCGGAAGCGGACATTCAAGTGGTGATGACCAGCCACCACCCCTATATCATCAACGCCATCCCTGTCAAGGATTGGAAAATTCTCACGCGCAACGGAAGCGATGTGCATGTGCATACCGCCGAGGAACTCCATATCGGGGAACATTCCAAACACGAGGCGTTTATGCAACTGCTGCAAACCCCAGAATACAGAACAGGACAAAATAGGTAATCTTATCCAACTAACTCCATAAACCATGAACTTTTATATTATTGTTGAAGGCGAGAAAACGGAAATGTCGGTGTATCCAGCGTGGCTGTCTCTTTTGGCACCCGCGTATACACGCATAGCCAATTTCGATGATGTAAATGAAAACAATTACTACATCTTTTGTGGAGGAGGCATCCCTTCCATTTATACCCATGTGACGAATGCCGTTTTGGACATCAATGAAATCAACAGCAAGGGAGGCCCACATTACGATTATCTATTGGTATGTCTCGATACTGAAGGGGAAAATCGAGACTATATCATGCAACAAATTGAAAAGCAGTTGAAATCAGAAGGAGTCTCATTGCAAAATGCCGAGTTGGTGGTTTTTGAGCAAAAAGTTTGCATGGAGACGTGGTTCTTAAGCAATCAAAGCGTGTTCAAAGAGAATCCGCAAAACCCAGAATATTTGGATTTTATCCGTTATTACAACGTAGGGCGTGACAACCCTGAAGAGATGGGCAATATGAATGAGAACAAGTTTACCACAACGGCCAAGTTTCATCTTCGTTATCTTAAAAGGATGCTGGAGGAACGAAATATGACTTATTCGAAAAAGAATACGGAAGTTGTTCAGCAGCAAGCGTACTTGCAGCAATTAATCAGACGTTATGAGGAAACTGGACACCTTTCTACATTTGGCAGTTGGTATGAGTTCGTAAAGGCACATTTCAGATAAGATTATGCGCAACTTCGACTACATAAAGGATTTGGGGCTGAACGACCTCTACACCTTCTGTTCAGCGGCTGAAGAATATCAGCTCAGCAAACCTGATTTCAGTGCCCTCAATTCCCGAAAAGCATTGGAATACATCGTTTATGCGCTCTATTATCTGAAAAACTTTGACCGACCCGAAAGGGCCACTTTGTTTGAGTTGATTGAAGGTGAGCCTTTCCGTGAGTTTGTCAACGATGATCGCGTGATGATGGCGGTTCATTATGTGCGCAAAGTGGGCAACCGTGCTGCGCATACGGTGAGCGTGACGAAGAAAGAGTCGTTCTTTGCGCTGCTCAACATCTACAATGTGGTCGGTGCCATTCTGTTGAAGCTAAAGATAGTCAACGAAGTTCATCCTTTTGACAAGAGTCTTATACCCAAAACGACTGAACATTCGGTGCTCACTCCCGCTGACGTGGAGGTGAACGCCAACGATACTTTTGTAGCAGCCTCTGACAAAACAGCGCTAACCGCCAAAGAACCGGTGAAAGAGCTTCCGAACGGTCTGTCAGAGGCTGAAACGCGCAGATTATATATTGACCTGCTGCTGGCGGAAGCCGGATGGGAAGTGCTCACCCAAGAAAATCTGCCCGCTGCCGGTAAAGCCGGAATAGAGATTCGGGTGGAAGGAATGCCCAACAATAAAGAGGAGGGTTACTGCGATTATGTGCTTTATGGCAAAGACGGCAAGCCGCTGGCTGTGGTGGAGGCCAAACGAACCAGCGTGGACGAAAAAAGAGGCAAACACCAAGCGGAACTTTATGCCGATTGTCTGGAAAATCAATACGGTGTCCGCCCCGTTATCTATTACACCAACGGCTTCCACACAAAAATTATCGACGGCTTGGGCTATCCGCCTCGTCCTGTGATGGGTTTCCATACCATCAACGATTTGGAACTGATCCTTTCGCGTAGAGGACGGAAGAAAATGACAGACTTGGCCATCAAGGATTCCATCACGAACCGGGCCTATCAGAAGCGAGCCATCCGCGCTGTTTGCGACCACCTGAACGAAATGCATAGAAGGGCGTTGATTGTGATGGCGACGGGAACAGGAAAGACCCGCGTGGCCATCTCGCTCTGCGATGTGCTATTACGTAACCAATGGGTGAAAAACGTGCTGTTTCTGGCCGACCGCACCTCGTTGGTGAAACAAGCCTACGATAATTTCAGGGAACATCTGAACAACTACTCCTTTTGCAAACTCACCGAACCTGAGGATGAAAACAACCGCCGGAGTGCCCGTCTGATGTTCAGCACCTACCAGACGATGATCAACTACATTGATGCTGAAGACAAGGAGTTCTCTATCGGTCGGTTTGACCTCATTATTCTTGACGAAGCGCACCGCTCCGTTTTCAAGAAATACACGGCCATCTTTGAATATTTCGATAGTTTCTTGGTAGGGTTAACCGCAACGCCCCGCGACGAGGTTGACCGCAGTACTTTCGACCTGTTTCAGCTTGAGAGCAACGAGCCCAATTTCACCTACACGCAAACAGAGGCCGAAAACGATGAGTGGCTTGTGGGCTATAATCCGATTTCACGAACCACCCGACGACTGCGGGAAGGCATTGTGTATGACTCTTTGACAGACGATGAAAAAGAACAGTTGGATCAAGCTTGGGAGTATGAGAAAGCGCGTGCGGAAATGAAGACGGGATTGCCCCAAACCAAAACCCCACGCGATATTGAAAAGAAAGAGCTTTTCGACTATATCTACAATATTTCCACCGTTGACATTGTCATTCAGGATTTGATGAACAATGGTTTGAAAGTGAACAACGGCGACAAGTTAGGCAAAACCATCATCTTCGCTTACGACCACAAGCATGCCCAGTTGGTCGTAGATCGTTTCTATGCACTTTATCCCCGATTTGGCAGCGATTTTTGTCAATTGGTGGATTATAGTGTGAATTATGCACAGGATATCATCGACAAGTTTAAGGTGCGGGAAAAGATGCCGCAAATTGCCGTTTCAGTGGACATGCTTGATACGGGGATTGATGTGCCTGATATTCTGAACCTTGTGTTCTTCAAACCCGTTTACAGCAAGATTAAATTCATCCAAATGATAGGGCGCGGAACACGTCTTAGTCCGGGTATATTCGCAGATGGCACCGATAAGAAGGAATTCTACATCTTCGACTGGTGTGAGAACTTTGAGTACTTCAACGAGAATAGCAACGGTCACGAGCCCCAACCCACGATGTCGCTGTCGGAACGCCTTTTCGGGCTAATGCTCGACATTGCGGTGATTCTTCAACATCAAAAATACCAGCAGGACACCTTTGCGCAAGAACTATGCACCAGCTTGAAAGACGAATTGTATGAGCAGGTGAATCAGCTGAATGAAAAGCATATTTCTGTCCGAAAGCACTTGGATGTTGTCGATAGATTCAAGCAGAGACAGAAATGGCTCTATCTTTCTGAACTGGATGCGGTGGACATGAAACAAAAGATTGCTCCCATGATTCTCAACGAACAGGACGACAACGGGAGCCGGATGTTCGACGCATTGATGCTGCATATTGAACTTTCCAAACTTACGAAAGAGGTGAATGCCCGACGTAGCAAGAAAAAAGTCTCCGACATAGGCCAACTGCTTCAGCGCAAGGCAAGTATTCCCGCCGTGATGGAGAAGATGGATATCATCATAGAGGTCAGCAATTTCGCATTTTGGGATACCGCTTCGCTCGAGCGGTTGGAAGATGTCCGATTAGAATTGAGGGGTATTGTATATGTGACATTGGGTTCGCAGCATGAGACGTTCTACATCAACATCTCCGACACAATGGAGGAAAAGGAGGGCGTTGAGAAACCTGAATTTGAGACGGACTACCACACTCGCATTTTGGACTATCTAAAAGAGCACCGAGACAGTGAGGCAATAAACAAAATCTACCGTTTGGAGCAACTCACTCCAGCCGACATTGTGGAGTTGGAACGCATCTGTTGGCAAGAACTTGGCACCAAAGAGGAATATGAGGATTATGTCAAGAAGGGACAGATGATTTGTGGTGACCGAGTGGCAGCATTCATCCGCTCCATCATCGGCATAGACAGACGCATTGCTAAGGAAAAGTATTCTGAATTTCTGAGTGACATTGTGTTGAATAGTCTTCAGGAAGAATATCTCAACCAAATCATCGGTTATGTATGCGAAAACGGCGACATCACTCCTGAAACGCTCCTCACCGACGAAAATTTCCGAGGCGTGGATCTCCACACTGTTTTCGGCACCAACCTTGTTTCAATAAGGAGATACGTGGAGAAGCTACATGGGGTGATTGCGTAATTCATATATGTTACGGGACCGACCACACTGGGCGCCTTGCTCAGCAGTCTGCAGATGGGATTCCGTACGTTGGCCATCGAGAAACGCAGCAACGATGTTTGGACCACCCTTGGGGCGGTTAAGACAGAGTTCTCCAAATTCGGCGACCTACTTGAGAAGGCCAAGAAGAACATTGATACGGCTTCTGCGACCATCGAACAACTTCAAGGTACACGCACCAAAGCCATCAAACGGAAACTGCGGGAGGTCGAGGCTCTGCCGACGGACCAGGCCGCCGCGCTGCTGCCAGATATGGGCGAGGTAGATGTAGCTGATGACGATTAATAGCTTTCATCTGCATCCTCATCGCAAGCAAAGAATATCCTTTGGAAAGCATTGGTTGGACAACAGTGGGACATTGGAGAAAACGACATGAACAACGATCCTGATGTTTTTCGCAGTATGGCACAGCTGTCGCGGTGCAAAAAGCACTTGAAAGACTTACAGGAATGATTTTTACACACTTCCGCTGGAACGGAAACGTATCATTCTGTCTTCCACAGAAACCAAAATCGGCCTGCCTTGCCGCTGTCGAGGAAACAGATAAACGTCCCTGCCTCCCAAAAGCGTGCGGTCACCGTCAAGAATACTCCGGCAATGCCTTGTATTGGTCTTGCGCTGTCAGGCAGGTGTCTCGCAGGTAGTCGTTGAGGATGATGCCGAATTTCTCGGCAAACCGGGTGACTGAGATGTATTCCATACTATCGGCAAGATTTTAATGAAAACTGCGGCAAAAATACGATTTTTTGCCGATGACGGCAAAGAGGGATTGTGAGGGAAAAATCCGTGCGGTTCCGTGCGATACGCGGAGATTATAATCAATGCCAACCGTCAATGTCAATGCCGACGAAATCGCCCTTTTGGTCGAACGTGTAGGCGGCCCACATTTTGTAGTAGTCGATGTTTGGATAATACCAGATGTGGATGACGTAGTGCTTGTCCACGACTTCCAAGGAGATAAGTTTACCGTATTTCTTGAAGTCGCGTCCGCGGCGGGACATGTCATCGCGGATAAATGACAGCATCTTGTTGATATGAGGCACTTTCAGTAACTTTTCTGCCGTAAGATTTCCAGAAAACAAATTTTCCGCTCCTGTGAACAGCCATGTTCCATCTTGCCGATACCCTTTTTGGGTGCTGTCGCTAAAAACAATGTAATACAGCGTGCCTTTACAGTTTACCTCAATGTAAACATTTGTGGTGTCGTCAGGCCTCTCCACTTTTGTCCGCACTTTTTGGGGTAACTGGTCGTATGTTATGACCTTTTCTCGATACAGGGTTCCATTTCTGAAAATGCAGTTACGGCATAATCCCTTTGGCTCTTTGCTACGCCCATCCACCGTGATAATTTCTGGGCCGTTGACGTCGTAATTAAGAATCCTTTTTTTGGACAAATTGAGTGTTGCCCACCAAAACGAATCGCCTCCATCGCAGGGGTCCTTATAATAGCTGTCAAGACAGTTGTATATATCGGGTATTGCAAAGTTGATTTTCACACAAGTGTCGCCATCCATTGTTCGATAAAAAGAATATTGCCGAACATATTGGTAAAACCGAGGTGCAGTGAGGGCGCGTTGAATTGTTTGCGATGAATCGGCTTTAAGGTCTAATTCTTTGGCCAGCAAGAACTCAGCACGCTGTACCTCCTTTAGTCCAACGAATATGGAATATCCCTCTGAGGTAATAGCATTTTCTTCATCCTCGCCCCATGAAGATAAGTAACTTCTGAAAAGCCGGGGTTTGTGATAGTCTAACACATATCCAACCGTACCCTTGTCATTACGACATGCATAAAACGTGATGCTTGTGTCAATATAGGTGCACAGTTGTTTGGCGATGGGGCTTTTGTGACTCGAGGTGTCATGTGTTACCAAAGAAATTTCCGTTACGGGAATCGGTCGCAAGTGTTCCAACTTCTGAGAGAAAGTTGTTCCCACAGTCAGCAGTAGCAGTGTGGTTGCAATGATGAACTTTTTCATAAGAATGAGATTTCAATCGGCAAAAGTAGAAAAAATATAATTCTCCGTGCTTCTGGAAAATAAAATCACCTCTGCCGTCGTTGTGTAATTATAAAAGAGAAACAATATGAAAAACACATACGTTAGTATCATTCTGGTGGCACTCCTGTTTGTCTCTTGCGGGCGCGCGGCCAAGAAAACGACCGTGAAGGAACCGGTCTCGGAAGAGGCTTTGTTGGAGCAAGTGGCTGAAGAAGAGAATCTTTCGGAGTTTGAACGGACGCAATTCGTTCCGACGTTGGAGTCTCCCATTTGTTCGGACACCAACGCGGTCTATTGCGCCACGTTTCTGTTCGCGTGGGATGAAGTTCGTAAAATCGTCGGCACGCCATTGTCCATTTCCGACAGTTACCGCGACCTGAATCTGCTCAACGCCTCCACGTCGTTCCGTGGTGTGCTGAAACCTGGTGAATATGAGGCCAGCGGCGAAGTGAAAGGGGATTTCATCTTCACTCGCGCCTCTTTTGAGAAAAAACTGCCATTCGACTTTAATCTTCGGAAATATGAGCATAAGCTGAAGTTTGACGGACAGAAGGTGGCTGCTTTCGGGGTGAATGGCGACGACCATGAGGATATGAAACGAATCGTGGAAATTCTATACTATAAAAACGATAAAAACTTCATTATCAAGTTGAAACCTACCGATGAAGAGCACGAAATCGTCCTTTTCAAAACGGAAAAGAAGTATAGGACGATGGCGGAGATGGCTATCGCGACGGATAGTCTGATCCAACTCGGGAAGAAAGAGCGGGCTGCGGCTAACAAAAAGTGGAAGTATCAGTTTCTGGGTGACGATGTGGTGATGGCTCCTGATATTGACTTCGACATCAGTACCTCATACAACAAGTTGGTGGGCAATATTTTTGAGGCGAATACTGAGACGTATAAGATTTTGAAGGCGTGGCAGCGGACGGCTTTCAAGTTGGACGAGGCAGGTGCGGAGGTGAAGAGTGAAGCGGAGTTTGAAATCGTACTGGCATGTGTAGAGCAAGAAGAGGAAGCGAAGCCTACACCCAAGAAGATGATATTTGACAAGCCATTTTTCGTGATGCTCCGCCGCACCGATGCAACAATTCCCTATTTTTGCCTCTATGTGGCGAACCCGGAGCTGTTAGTAGGGGAATAGTGTGAGGTAGCGTGTCTCCGACACGCCGCTGACACGCGTGCGCACCGAACCCCACACTGCGCTCCACTTCGTTGCGCTTGTATGGGGTTATTGAGATTTCGTGCCTCCGGCACGCGAGGGGTGAACAAGTCTGCTGATGCCGTGTTTCTCGGCAAACCGGGTGACTGAGATGTATTCCATACTAGATGAGATTGCATAGTTTATTGTATGTATTTAGAAAAATGGTATTTTCGCGAATCGAAAATGTTGTCATGAATAACCTTTCTTCGATATGTCGCGCCTTTCTGCTGATGGCCTTTATTATGGCCGTCCCGTTTTCTTCTTGTTGGGCGCAGCGCGAAGGACAAAAAGAACTGTTAGATCGGGCGTATTGGGAAAAGTCTGTGGAGAAGTTACAACAGTTTTTTGAGAACTGGGCCGACGAGATCCCCCAGAACGAGACGGAGGTGGCCAATGATACGATTGCTGAGGCCTATAGTGTGTTCAAAGCTTTTTACCGGCCGATGCAGTTGGAATTGCTTACGGATTCTGTTTACGGTGAGGATACGACTCTCTTTATGAACAAGCCGTTTTATATTGTGCAAGGAACCCTTTGGGAGGTTCGGGTGGCGGATGAGATTCCTTACACCAGAGCAGAACGGGACTCTTTTCTTGTGACTCGTGCGCGGGAATATAAGCTTGAGCACCCGTGGATTGATTTGGAGGAGGTGATTCGTGACACTTTTGAGTATAGACCCCGATTTGAATATCCAAGTTTTCCTCCTTTTGAGTATGTTCCGTCGCGACGGGTCGATTCTGCCATCCGGTTTTGTCCGAATGTGCATTTTGAGGGAAAGAAAGTGGTCTATTTAACTCCGGAATATCGTGTGTTGTTGGATAAGTTCATGGAAAAGCCCGGTAATAGTCGAGATCCTAACAAATTAAGAGAGTTAATGCCGGGGTACGAAAGTGGGATACGCTCGGATTTTCTCAGCTGGATGGCTTTGGCTCGTCGGCACAATATGAAAAGTTGGGATTACCAAACCGGTCCTTGTGTGTATGGGATCATTCTTGACTCCCAATTTCAGCGCGCGGTGGTTCTGTACTATTATCGGTTTGTCGGTTACCAGGCCACATTGCTGAAAGAACAGGGTGAATGGCGGGTCGCGAAGGTTGTCTCGACGTGGATAGAGTAGCAGCAAGGAAGTTCTTTCAGGGTGAGTTTGTTTTATGACCGGGAAAAAAGTATTTTCGCAAATTGAATGATTTGTAATATGAAAACATGCAATGTTAAAGTTAAGAAACTGCTGAAAAAGATATTGATTCCATCGCAGACTTCCTAGTGGATTAACGGGTAGGTTTACCGTTTCAATAGTTGGACAATCCATACCAACAGACCCAAAATGGCGATGTTACTTATGACAAGCGCGATGGCCAAGCTGTTGATGTGGGAATTGTAAGTTGCTTCAGTTAAAGCGTATTTGCCGTCAACCATAGCGGATAAGTACATCATAACTTCTGCAATTATAGCAATAAGCAAAACCAAAAATGCTGAGATAATAAAGATTTTGTGCCGCTTCATAATATTTAGAATAGGTTCTTACTTGGCAATTTCAATAATGGGCACACCAAGTGCTTGCTGAATCAAAGCGACAGTTTTGCAAGTGA
>Ga0310697_10000089_pt1 | contig 125795 bp, 110 predicted proteins | sample 172DNAGHGlowgp2_FD_203883 | JGI IMG/M metagenome (GOLD analysis project Ga0310697, IMG submission 203883) | Sheep rumen microbial communities from Palmerston North, Manawatu-Wanganui, New Zealand - 1728 DNA GHGlow gp2 (v2) (version 2) | ecosystem: Host-associated > Mammals > Digestive system...
AGAAAGAAAAAATAATATTACCTTTGTGACCAGACCAAACAGGCCGCCTTCTGGCGGTACCCTATTGCGCGCTACGGCGGTACCCTTTACGCCGCCACGGTCGGTATCCTTACAGCGCTACCCGCAACAAGGATTACAAGTACAAAGATAACTATTTATACTTTGACGTACCCTGCAAAAAGTGTATATTTGCGTTAATCCTGCAAGGAAGAGCGTTCCAGTTCACTTTTGGCGAGCGGGTATGCGGTCAGAAAAGGCCTTGAAGGCCCCTCAGAAATGAAATTTGAGGACATTTATGGACATGTATGGCCGAATAAACGGACGCAAAACCGGACGCATTTTAAGAAAACACGCCCTGTACGTATTGAGAGGCATACTACTCTGTTTTTGGAACGAGGAAGAATATTGATTTGACAATCAATAAGTTACAAGTATAAAACCAGGGTTTGAGCCCTGGTTTTTTTGTCTATTTACTACCCATTTACTTCCCATTTTTGGAGGAAGTCATTCAGCTATAAAGAGGAGGAATAGTAAAGATTTAGATGAAAAACAATATCTTTGTAATATGAAGAAAGTATTTATCATCATCGCATTGTTCTTTTCGATTCAATGTTTTGCTCAGATTGAGACAGATACTCATGTATTCTGGCAGCCTGGGGCAAAGCTTACCTTTGATATGTTCCAGGGGAATCTTCCAGATTCTGTCTCTATGAAAAAGATGACAGACATGAGTTATTATTTTGAGATATCTAAAGGATTCTGGGCAGCTCTTGATATTCCTAAGTCAAAACGGGGTTGGAAGAATGGAATGGTAGAGAAGTATTATTTTTGTGCTGCCATGGACAAGAAGAATTCTTTCTTCATTGTAAGGGATAGCACAGAATTAAAATATGCCCAATTAGTATTTGATATATGCGAGCTCTCAACTCGGATATCAAGAAGAAATCTAGACCAATTTGTCGCCTCAATAAATGAGGGCATTGATAAACCTGTCAATGGGGCCATCTCAATACAGTATATGACATGTTTGAATGATGGCAAACAATTTGGCAAAGAGGCAACACATGCATTATATGTCAATGTTATTGGAACTCATAATGAGGCCGAATACCAAAAGTTTAGGAGTATGATAGATGACCTCCTTGAAGAATTGGAGTCATATGCCACAAGCGAAGAAGAGATTCGGAGACTGATAAGCGAAAAGCCAGATAAAGGCTATAAACTTGCCCCTTCCTATTTAGATGATTTCAAAAAAAGAGGTACTATACGATACTAATCTGGGATAGTAAAATTGGGTGTCATCATGTCAGATAAAGGCTATTAGCCTGCCTCAGACTTCCCCTGTGACTATCCAAGTTTTTGAGCACAGCTGTAACTGCCTGATAATAACCAGATTACAGGCCTTACTCCATATATGGAACGAGGAGGAGTATTAAAAAGATAACCGAGGACGAATGAGTCCCCGGTTTTTTTGTAGGTTGCGGTGAGGGCGCGCTGGGGCCTTCGGGCTGGCAGCAGGAGTTCACAATTTACGAAGGTGATTGGGGAGATTACTATGCGGCAAGAATAGAAGTATGGCATAAAGATGCCCAAACCGGCATGGAACGGAAACTCATGGAAAAAGTTTACCGGGTAGAGGGCTGGATGAGATAAGGCGAGAGTGCAGCAAGGCGCAAAATCATATTGTAATTCGTCATTATTTGGTAACTTTGCGGGACGAAACCTCATAACGAAACTATGACAGAGATAACCATAAGCGTTGGATTGAACGATGCTACTACAATGCAGCAGAGGTATCAGACAGAGATGTATGTTGACATCATGAAGTACGTATGTCAAAGCTACCATGTTGCTTTTTCTTATATTGTCTCTGACGGTGGCTACTTCCACGAAAATGGTGACTTTACCAAGGAGAAAACGCTTGTTCTTTGCCTGCTAGATCCGCAGGAAGGAATTGTGAATGCCATAGCGAGGGACCTGTGTGTGTTTTTCCATCAAGAATCTGTACTCATCACCGAGAGCCAGGTCCGGTCTTATTTCATAAAAGAAAAACTGTACTAGCCGATAGATTCTTCGCTGCGCTCAGAATGACAAGAAGGAGGGGGCGCACAGAATGACAATCCTGCAATTCGGTCTATGCTGTGGACCGAAAGGGCTCTGCGGTTTGCCGCGTATTGACACAGAATCGGCCCATTTACTTGCCTTGATGCGAAATCGCGAGCCTGCGCATTCTGGTTGTCGACGCGGCAAAAGCTCAGTAAGCCACGACGCCCTTCTCCCCCTACTCTGTTTTTGGAACGAGGAAGAGTATTGATTCTTCTATACATTAACAATAAGCGCCTGCTGTATATCGAGCAGGCGTTTATTGTTAAACAGGGTCCACTGGCGGCAGGGTGTGCTTTGTGGGCTTTTCCAGACCGTGTTCGATGGCCTGCCAGGCGGCCTTCACGATGCTCTGCTTGCTGTCCACAAGGCGGGCCGAATTCTCGTTGAAGTCTTCCAGGACGGATTCCAGGCTCTTTTTGATTTTGGCGTTTTCGTCGCAGAAGAGGGCCACCCGTTCCACCATGTTCTGAGCCGCTTTCACTATCTCGGAGATGTTTTCCATCTGCTCCTTCTGAACCCACGCGCTGCGAATCAGACGTAAGAATGGAATAAGGGTCTCTTCGGTGGTTATTAGGACATTATGCTCGAAAGCCCAGCTGAAGATGCCCGGATCTTTCATTTTTGCAAGTTGGAAGGCCCCGTAGTTGGGGATGAACATTATCACATAGTCCAGCGTTTTCCGGCCCTGAACGTATTTCTGGTACTCCTTGCCTATAAGTTCCTTCACATGGTCCTTGACTGACTGCAGATTGCGTGCTGCGGCGTCTTCGCGCTCCTCGTCCGTTTCGGCCGAAAAATAGTCCGTGAGGGCGGTGAGGGACATTTTCGAGTCGATGAGGATGTCCGTATCGTCCGGGAAATGCAGGACGAAATCAGGGCGCATTTTCCTGCCGGTTTCCTCGTTCCGGACCAGATTGCCGTCTTTGTCGCGGAGCCAGTACTCGGATTCATAGTCGTGGTCTTCGCGCAGGCCCATCTCCTTGAACATGTTCTCCAGGATGGTCTCGCCGAAGTTGCCCTGCATCTTGTTCTTGCCTTTCAGCGCCTTGGCAAGGTCTTCGGCCTTTGTGCCGATGGCCTCAGTCTGTTCCTTAAGGTGCTTTACGGTTTCCGCGAACTGGGTTTTGATGGAAGACGACTCCTCCGCGTGCGACTTTTTCTGGGCCTCGAAGGCTTCGGTCATGCCTTTGATGGTCTTGTCCAGGCCGCCGGTGATGTTTTTCATGGTCTCGGCAGCTTCCTTCTTCAGGGCCTCCTCCCTGGCTTTCAGGGTTTTTTCGTTCTCCAGGGCAAGTGCGGTCTTGGCCGCCTCGATGGCTTTTTCCTGACCGGCCCGAAGCTCCGAAAGTGCTTTCTCCTGGGCGGCTTTCATATCGGCCAGGGCCTGCTCATGCTGCTTTCTCTCGTTTTCAAGGAGGGCCTGGGCCGTGTGGACTTCGGCCTCCTTGCGGATAATATCGGCCTGAAACCTCGCTTTGCTCCTGCCGGAGGTGATGATCCAAGCAATTACTATGGCTATGATTATGACTGCGCCGACTATGGCAATTATGATACTTTGGTCCATTATCCCCTTTTTTACCCCGTGAATATACGATTTATTTTGCTTTTGAGCAATTTTTGCGTACTTTTGCAGGCTGACTTTTCCGTAATGTCGGCTGGTTAAAAGTAAAATCCATCCGGAGCGACTGGCCCGGAGCTAAAAACGAAAAGAGATATGCTCAGTATCTTCTACAAGGAAAACGGAAAGATTCTCCTCTCCCAGTCGGAGAAAGATTTCGCGGCTATCAAGCTTGAAGACACAGTATGGATTGACCTGGTGGATCCCACCGGGGACGAAAAACGTGCCGTGGAGGCTTTCATGGGCACCGAAATCCAGAGCCGTGCACAGGCCGAAGAAATCGAATCATCGTCCCGTTACTTCGAAACGGACGAAGCCATATTCGCAAACACCAACTTCCTCACCCCCGGTCCGGAAGAGTACATGATGCAGGCCGTGTCGTTCACAATCGTGGACGATACCCTCGCAACAGTACGCGAAGTGCCACTGCGCTCGTTTACTGAGCTCCAGCGCCGCATTCAGGTCAATTCCAAGCTGTATCCTTCCGGTTTCAGCGTATTTGCCAGCATACTGGATCAACGTGTGGACTTGGACGCCGACATGATTGAGCTGCTATCAAAGGAAATCTCCCAGTACGCAAAGCAGATCAACGACCAGGAAGACATAGACCAGGAACTCCTGATTGACATTTCCCAGATGCAGGAAAACACAATGGTGGTGCGTGAAAACGTAGTCGATAAACAGCGCCTCATCTCCAACCTGATGCGCTCTCCCAAGGTGCCGCGCTCGCTGGAAAACCGCCTGAACGTACTCCTGCAGGACATAAGCTCACTGCTCAGCCATACCAACTTCTGCTTCGAACGTCTTGAATACCTTCAGGACACCGTAGTCGGTCTTATCAACCTGGAGCAGAACAAGATCATGAAAATTCTGGCGGTTGTGTCAGTGTTCCTGATGCCTCCCACCCTCATCGCCGGCTTCTACGGCATGAACGTAAGGCTTCCCATAATCGCAGCCGACGATCCCAACGCCAATTTCTGGAACTGGGTGATAATCGTAGGTCTGATGGCCCTGAGCTGCATTTTGGTCTTCGTCCTTTTCAGACGGAAGAAACTGCTTTAGCTTGTCATTCCGGATATTTTTGTCATTCCGATTATTTTTGTCATTCCGAGGCCCGACAGGGCCGAGAGAATCTCATGAGATACACTCGCTTCGCTCGGTATGACAGTACTATTCGTACTCCGTAGGATCGAATCCCTCCAGGGCTTCGCGGCGCTCAGTGCAGGTGCCGCATTTCCCGCAGTGCTTCTCCCCTCCCTTGTAGCAGGAATATGTAAGCGAATAGTCCACACCGAGCTCCTTACCTTTTAAGGCTATCTCGCGTTTTGTCAGATTTACGTAGGGCGATAACAACTTTACGCCGTTGTAAGTACCTGCCTCAACGGCTTTTGCAAAAGCTTCGGTGAATTCGGGGCGGCAGTCTGGATAGATGGCGTGGTCACCGCTGTGATTTGCCAGCATTATGGCGTCCAGGTCCAGGCTTTCGGCAAGGCCGGCCGCCACGGCGAGCATGATACCGTTGCGGAAAGGAACAACCGTGGAGCGCATATTCTCATCGGCATAATTCCCTTCCGGAATATCGCCCCCATTAAGCAGAAGGTCGCTCCTGAAATACTCCCCTATGAACCCAAGCGGAATAACCATGTGCCTGATTCCCAATCGCTTGCAATTCTCCTTCGCATAGGAAATCTCTATGGCATTGTGCTTCGACCCATAGTCAAAGCTCACCGCCAGCTCAATGCTGTCTTTATACTCATACAGCATCGTCGTGCTGTCCAAACCGCCGGAATATACCAAAATTGCCTTCATCGTAACTATCTGTAAATCAGCCAATTCAATAGTTCATGTCTGCTCCATTTGCGCAGACATGAATCAGGGAAGTTATTCACTACCAAGCACTTGCGTTATGCCAGAGACGGCAATGCGGGCCGAAGCTACGGCCTCCACTACGGTCCTGGGGCCGAGGAGGTAATCGCCTGCTGTCCAGACGTTTGTGAGGCCTTCGATCCTCTGGTCCGGCGTCACGACAGGCCAGCCGGATTCGTTTAAAGCAGCACCTTTAATCAAACTGAAGTCGGGCTTTTCGCTGATGGCCAGTATCAGGGTGTCGCAAGGGACGAAGTGCTCGGTGCCGGCGATGATGCGGGTGACGACACGGCCGCCGTCCTCCGGGACGACATTCTCACAGTCGCAGAAAACGGCACCGTCTGCCTTGACCTCAACCGGCGCCTGGAAAGTGCGGAACTGCACTCCGTCGGCCTTGGCTTCTTCCACTTCGACGGGATTGGCCGGCATGTTTTCGAAGGTTTTCCTGTAGTACACCCACGTTTCGGCGCCCATGCGGACGGCAGTGCGGCAGGCGTCCATGGCAACATTTCCGCCGCCTATCACAATTACCTTATTTCCAAGCTTATAGGCCGAAGGATCCTTGAGGAAAGGCAGCGCCTGGATGGCGTTTTCCTCTCCCGGAACGCGCAGGGTGGCTGGTTTTTCGGCCCCGGCGGCAAAAAGGACGGCATCGTAAACGGCCGACAGCTCATCAAGGGTAATGTCCTTGCCAAGTTCCACGCCGCCATGGAAAGCGACCCCGGCTTCGACCAGTATTCTCTCATAAGCGTCGCAGTATTTTTTGTCAAGCCGGAACGAAGGAATCCCGTAGCGAAGCACGCCGCCGACGCGCGCATTGGCGTCATAAACAACTACTTCCGAACCCCTTTCCCAAAGCCAGATGGCCGCGCAGATTCCCGCAGGGCCAGCGCCGACAATTGCGACTTTACAACCGGAAAGCTCATCGCTCAGGCGCGTCAAATGATGATTTTCAAGAAAAGCGCCTGAAATCTCCTGCTCCACCTGATACCATTTCACCGGCATCTGCTTCACATTCAGGACGCAGTGTCCGTAACAGAACTGCTTCCAGTCGCAAACAAGCGACGTAACCGCCGAAAGAGGATTGTTCCGGAAAAGCAACTCCCCCGCCTCCTGCAGTTTTCCCTGCCTGTATAACAGCATGCACTCCGGGACCGGAGTATGGACAGGGCAGCCCTCGAGGGCACATTTGGGCTTTTTACAAAGAAGGCAGCGATTGGCTTCGGCCAAATTAGCGTTATTCATGGTTTAAATACTTGTCTGTTAACGATTGAGCGGCCAAGGGTTAGGGTATCGGCGTATTCGAGGCCATCGCCGAAGCCAAGGCCGCGTGCAAGGGACGATACCTTAATGCCGCTGGAAGATATCTGCCGGTAAATGTAGAAAGCGGTGGTCTCCCCTTCCACATCTCCGCTGAGGGCAAGGATGACTTCGGCTTCGGAAGGATTTTCAATGTCCGATACCCTTTGGACCAGTTCATTAACCGTAAGGTCCGAAGGCCCCACGCCTGCTATGGGCGAAATGATTCCGCCAAGGACGTGATATACTCCGTGGTACTGGCCGGTGGCCTCGATGCTCATCACGTCGCGCACGCTTTCCACGACGCAAATTGTCCTATGGTCCCGGCTTTTGTCCCCGCAGATGGAACAAATCTCTTCGTCCGAAATCATGCGGCAGCAGCTGCAGTACTTAACCTCGTCCCTGAGGCGGCTTATGGCATCTGTAAAATGGTGCACATTCTCCTGCGGCTGCTTCAGAAGATGCAGCGCAAGCCTGAGAGCACTTCTCCGGCCCACTCCCGGAAGCGAGCTTATAGCGTCGACGGCCTCACCGAGAAGTGCCGACGGATATGTTTCCTTATATGGCATCGCCTATATACTTTCCTTTTTTCTTCCAGTGGAAGTACCCGTAAACGGCCGATAAAGTGTAGGCTACGTACATCGCCGCCATCCACCACTGGCCGGTGCTGATGCAAAGCGCAGTTGAAAGGACATCGGCCACTATCCACAGCAGCCACTGCTGCAAATAGCTCTGGGCCAGCCACCAGGTACCTATTACGCTGAGCATGGTGGCAGTGCCGTCAAGCGCCGGAGAGGCATCGCCTACAGCACGCAGCAGCTGGATCAGCAGCACACCGCCCGCTACAAACACCAAGGCGCTTACGCCAGCCGTCCTGGGGTTCAGCGACTTCAAGTGAATCTCCCCTTCCCCTACCTGTTCACTGGCTTTCTTCCACTGTATCAGTCCAACGACCGATATCACCACATAATATATGTTCAGCCCCATGGAGGCCCACACATGCTGGACACCGAAACTGAAGGCGCAGGCCAGCCCCGTAAGGATGCCAACCACCCACATGACGTTTTTCTGCAGAATCTCCAGCACAACGTACGCCACGCCGGTTGCAGCCGCAAAAATCTCTATGGCACTTATCAGCGTTTCCATCAGCAGCACAAAGATACGATTTTTCCATGGAATTGCCATGCCTTTCGTAGTAGGCGTCGCCGGTGGTGCCGACGGATGGACCGCCGGGAACGCTGGAGGCCGTTTTTGTCGCCGGTGGTGCCGACGGATGGACCGCCGGGAACGCTGGAGGCACGTCGGGGGCCACGTCGGGGCATGAAAAAAGGGCCGGCCGTTGAAGGCTGACCCTTTTTTAAGAGCCACTCAGGAGGCTCGAACTCCCGACCTGCGCGTTACGAATGCGCTGCTCTACCGACTGAGCTAAAGTGGCCTTGGCCGATTGTGACGAATCGGGACTGCAAATATACAACTATTTTTTGTAAATTTGCAAGATATTATGAACAAGTACCTATGAGGTCTGACATTATTGTAATTGGCGGCGGGGCCGCAGGACTTATGGCGGCTGTGGGTGCCGCGAAGGTAATCGCCGGGAACGGTGGCAACGGCACTGTGACAGTCTTGGAAAAAATGCCCAAGGCCGGCCGTAAGGTCATGATTACCGGCAAAGGCAGGTGCAATTTCACCAATGTAAAGGACTGGGCCGATTTTTCGGAGCATATCCGCACGGACCGGAATTTTGCATCGCCTGCATGGCATAACCTTACCCCAGAAGCTCTTGTCGAACTGATGAAGCAGAACGGAATGAGGAGCGTGGTGGAACGTGGGGACAGGGCTTACCCCGCTTCTCACAATGCCGGAGATGTGGTGGACACGCTGCTCAGAGCCTGTACTCTCTCAGGCGTAAAGGTGGTCACGGACTGCGAAGTGAAGACCATCGACGTCACCGCCAAGGGATTCAGCCTGGACTGTGTCCAGACAAGTCGCAAGAAAGTGGCTGTACGGGTGGATGACCCTCGCAAGCTTCGCCCCGGAAAACCTGCACCCACGCGTGAGGAAATTACCATCGAACCTGTGGAATACAACTGCAGGAAGCTCATAATAGCTACTGGCGGCCTTTCCTATCCCGGAACCGGCTCCACCGGCGACGGCTATATGTGGGCCGAAGAGCTTGGCCATTCGGCACCGGATTGCTTCCCCTCCCTCACGGCACTTGTCCCTGTCGGATATAAGGATCCGAACCCTCTTGTAGGCGAAATCAAAAGCGCCTTCCGCGGCCGCACGGTTTATGGAAAAAGCAAGGAGCGCAAGATAGCTCCGCTTCCGAAGTGGTATCCCACTTTCGACAAACATATCGAAAGGGTGATGCCTATGTCGGACCTTGGAGCGCTTCTTAACGGAAACAACCTGGACAACGTCCAGCTTACGCTTTTCGTCAACGGAGACGCCGTGCAGCAGGATTTCGGCGACATAGAGTTCACTGACGGCGGCCTTGAAGGGCCCCTTGGCTTCATGGTCAGCCGCAGGGCCGTGAAAGCCCTTAATGACGGACAGAAAGTGGCCGTTTCAATAGACCTCAAGCCGGCTGTGGAACTTGAAAAACTGGACGAAGACATCCATGCCCGCTGGGAGGAAGTGATTCACGACGAGCGTTCAAAAGGCCAGAGCTTCCAGCGCCTTTTCCGCATACTTCTTGGCAAACTCATCCCCTGGAACCTTACCCTTGGCTTCCTGAAAATGAATCCCAAAGTGAGTGTGGATACACTGGCCCAGGCGCTTAAGGACTGGAAAATGGACATCGCCGGTTTCGTCGGCTTCGAGCGCTGCGTTATCACCGCCGGCGGAATTTCAACTTCGGAAGTAACCGCAAAGACTTTGGAATCCAAGAAACAGCCCGGCCTGTATTTCGCCGGCGAGGTTCTGGACATGGACTGTGACACGGGCGGTTACAACCTTCAGATGGCATTCTCCACTGGTTTCCTGGCAGGAGAATCGGCAGCAAAATCATTAGAATAAAAATATGGACAAAAAATCTTACGCATTCGGAATGAGCGTGGCATCCAGCTTCTATCAGCAGGGAATCCACGTCGCAAACGTTGAAGACTTCCTCAAGGGCCTCAAGGACATGCTGACGGGCGAAAAGCCTGCCATTTCCATGGAAGAAGCCGGCAAAGCTCTCGAGCAGTTCTACAAGGAGCTTGAGGACGAAGCTTCCGAAAGGGCAGCCGCCGCAGGCGCCGCCGCAAAGGAAGAAGGCGAGAAGTTCCTTGCCAAGATGGCCAAGGACCCTTCCGTGAAAGCCACCGGCAGCGGTCTGATGTACAAAGTTATCAAGGAAGGCAGCGGCCGCAAGCCCAAAGCCACCGACAAAGTGTACTGCCACTACGAAGGCACCTTCCCGAACGGTCAGGTGTTCGACAGCTCCTATAAGAGGGGCGAGCCCATCGAATTCGGCCTGAATCAGGTCATAAAAGGCTGGACCGAAGGCCTGCAGCTCATGAGCGAAGGCGCCAAGTATGAGCTTTACCTGCCCTATCATCTGGCATACGGCGAAAGCGGCACCCACGGCATCCCTCCGTGCAGCGCCCTGAAGTTCGTGGTTGAACTCATAGAAGTACGCTAAGCCATGTACTACGTCTGCAAACGGCTGGAGATTTCGTCGGCCCATGCCCTCAGCCTTTCCTACGAAAGCAAGTGCGAATCCCTTCACGGCCATAACTGGATCGTGAAGATATACTGCAAGAGCGAAACGCTCAACGCCGACGGAATGGTGACAGACTTCACCCTCATCAAGAAGAAGATTTCCGGCGCCCTGGACCACAGGAACCTGAACGAGGTGTTCGACTTTAATCCCACGGCCGAAAATATCGCCCGCTGGATTTGCGACAACGTGGAGAACGCCTACAGGGTAGAGGTCTGGGAGAGCGAGATGAACATGGCCGCCTACGAGCGCTGATGTACGCTGTAAACGAAATATTCTATTCCCTTCAGGGCGAAGGTCTGTGGAGCGGTACGCCGATGGTTTTCGTGCGCCTTTCGGGCTGCAATCTCCGTTGCCCGTTCTGCGATACGGACTTCCGTCATGGCCAGCCCATGAGCGCCTCCGAGATAGTAGCCCGTGTCCGGGAAGCCGGTCCCGACTGCCGCCGCATCTGCCTGACTGGCGGGGAACCATTACTCCAGGCCGATGAAAAGCTGATACAGGCCTTTCATGAGGCTGGATACGCGGTTCATGTGGAGACAAACGGCACCTGCAAGGCCCCCGAAGGCCTGGACTGGATAACCCTGAGCCCGAAGGAAGACTTCGTCCCGGACGGCATGGTGGTCCTTGACCGGGCCGATGAAGTGAAGCTTGTCTATGGCCCTGCGGATGAGTCGACGATTGAACGCTGGGCAGCGTTCCCGGCCGCGTACCATTCACTCCAGCCCTGCGCCAACCCCATTACCGGGGAAAGCAATGTTAAGGAAACCATGGAGTATGTATTGAAACATCCCCACTGGAGGCTCTCCTTGCAGACGCACAAGATGCTTAATATCAGATAGGGTATATATCCGCACCCACAAAATCTATAAGGGTCTGGGGCTCGATGCATATTTGCAGGCCCCGGACCCCTGCGCTTATATAGATGTAGTCCCAGAGAAGAGCGCTTTCGTGGATGAAAGTGGGCAGGGGCTTTTTCATGCCAATTGGCGAGCATCCTCCGCGGATGTATCCGGTCGACGGCAGCAGTTCTTTCACGTGAATCATGGCGCAGCTCTTGTTGCCGGAAATCTTTGCTGCAACTTTAAGGTCCACTTCCATTGAACCAGGCACCACGCATACGAAAAGACCGTTCTTGTCTCCTCTCAGGACCAGGGTTTTGAACACCCGGTCAAGGTCTTCCCCAAGCTGCTCGGCTACGTGGGAGGCCTCAAGATGCTCCTCGTCAACCTGGTAGGGAACCAGCTTGTATTCTATGCCGGCGGCGTCAAGAAGACGGGCCGCATTTGTTTTCTGAACTGCCATGCGGTAAAATTAGGAAAATATCCGTAACTTAGCAAGCGTCATGACGGCACAAGAGGTTCTGACCACATACTGGGGCTACGATTCGTTCCGCCCCATGCAGGAGGAAATCATCCGGGAGGCCCTGGATGGAAGGGACGTTCTTGCCATAATGCCAACCGGCGGCGGCAAGTCTGTCTGTTTCCAGGTCCCGGCCCTGATGAAAGACGGCATAGCGCTGGTAATAACGCCCCTGATAGCCCTCATGAAGGACCAGGTCCAGAATCTTCAGGCCCGGGGGATAAGGGCCATTGCCATCCATGCCGGAATGAACAGGAGGGAGGTGGACCTTGCCCTTAACAACGCCGCCTACGGGGACTACAAGTTCCTTTACCTGTCGCCGGAAAGGCTTCAGACGCAACTTTTCCAGGCCTACCTAAGCGTCCTGAATATTTCTTTCATAGTAGTGGACGAGGCCCACTGCATATCCCAGTGGGGCTACGATTTCCGCCCCAACTATCTTGAAATTGGCCGGATAAGAAGCCGCACGGATGCTCCCGTCATCGCCCTTACCGCCACTGCAACGCCCCTCGTGGCCGACGATATAATGGACCGCCTTAAGTTCAAGGAAAAGAACCTGCTCCGTTCCAGCTTCGAGAGGCCCAACCTTAGCTATATAGTCCGGAAAGCCCAGGATAAACTGGGGCAGATACGAAGCGTCTGCGACGGTGTTCCCGGCAGCGGAATAGTGTACGTGCGCAGCCGTGCCCGTGCCCAGGAGATTGCCGACAGCCTGAGTTCGGCCGGGATATCGGCCTCGTTCTACCATGCAGGGCTGGGGGCACTGGACCGTGCGGACAGGCAGGAGGCGTGGAAATCCGGACGTACCCGCGTGATGGTGTGCACCAACGCTTTCGGCATGGGAATCGACAAGCCCGACGTTCGCTTCGTAGTCCATGCCGACCTTCCCGACAGCCCCGAAGCCTACTTCCAGGAAGCCGGGCGCGCCGGACGTGACGGCAAACCTTCCTACGCGGTGCTGCTGTGGAACGGGACCGACAGTCAGCGCCTCAAGCAGATAGAGGAAGTGTCTTTCCCATCGCTGGAATACATCGCCGACATCTACCAGAAGGTGCATATCTTCTTCGAAATTCCCTACGAGGCTGGCATCGGCCGAATGCTCAAATTCGACCTTGCAGCCTTCTGCAAACAGTATCATCTGCAACAGGCACCGGCCTACTATGCAATAAAATATATCGAGAGGGAAGGCCACTGGACCCTGGCCGAAGACATAGACATACAGACCCGCGTAAGGATAGACGTGGACCGTACGGCCTTGTACAAGACCGACCTCCCGGACCCTTTGATGCCGCATGTCCTGGAGACGCTGATGCGGCTTTACACCGGAATCTTTTCCTTCGCCACGCCTATTGACGAAGAAGACGTAGCAAGGCGTTGCTCCGTGAGCATTCCCCAGCTCCGCCAACTCCTTTACGGGCTCAGTATCAATCACGTTATCCGCTACATCCCTGCGGACCATGCAACCGTGCTGTATATCCATCACGGCCGACTGGAACCCGGGAATGTGCAGCTTAGCCCGCAAAGATACAAACTCCTCCGCAGCAGTTTCCGGGAAAGGGTTTCAACCATGCTGGAGTTTGTCGAGGAAGATTCGGAATGCCGCAGCCAGTTTCTTCTGAGGTATTTCGGCCAGAGCGAAAGTGTTCCCTGCGGCAAGTGCGACCTGTGCCGCGCCTGGAGATTCTCTCGGCCTGAAGGCCTCGGAATGACAGATTACCGAGCGTCCTCGTTGTCATACCGAGCGAAGCGAGAGTATCTCCCTGAAGGCCTCGAAATGACGGCTGACATAACGGAATGGATTTCGGCCCGTGACGGGAAGTACACTCTCACCCAAATCCGTTCGGCTTTCGGAGTGGCCGACGAAAACTATCTTCCCGTTCTTCGCAAACTCATCGACGACGGCACCGTTCCGCCGCCGGAGGATTAGAGTATCTTATCCAAATAATAGAAAACCAGCTGGATGCGCTTTCGCATAATGTCGTAGTCCAGCGTCTCGGTGGTGTCGGTGACTTTGTTGTTCTGGAAAGTAATGCCCGAAGTGAACATCACGGACGGTACGCCATGTTCGATGAAAACCTTCTGGTCCGAGATGCTCCTGTAAAACAACTTGGTGAAATCTTTGGAGCCGTAGTAGTCGAAGCCCAGTTCCATGCCAAGGTGCTGGGTGCGGTTCACGCTTTCCAGCACTCCCCTTCTGGACGTGCCGTCCTCCCCAAGCATAATAAGGTAATTGGGATTGCCCTTTGTAATTGGAGAAAGCGTAGAGCCCACCTGGTCCAGGTTCACCACTAGGCTTATGGCCGATGGCAGAATGGCGCTGCCTGTAACAGGATCCACAAGTTTTCCAGCCTCCAGCTGATTCCAAAGCTCGCGAGCGCCTGCGAGATCCTTCTCCTTGCCGTCCAATGCAACCACAAGCAACCCCGCACCGTAGTTACGACGGATATTTTTCATGTGGGAGAACATACGCGCCACCTCCACGAGGGCGGCCACTCCTGATGCATTGCTGTCCGCGCCGGGGTAAAAAGAGCCGTTCAGTATGCCCAGATTGTCGAAATGGGCCATTACTATGACATAGCGCGGATCCGTTGAACTACCTGGAATAAGGCCGATGACATTTCGGCAAAAATCACCGCCGGATGCCCTGAAACCGTGAGCCCAGGCGCCGTTAATCATTTTCATTCCCATGGACGAGAACTGCCCGGAAATCCATACAGCCGCCTTCCAGGAGCCTTCGCTTCCGCAGGCCCTGCCGCCGAGTGATTCGGCGCAAAGGTATTCAACGTCCGAGCGGATGTTCTCAGTTTTCAGGACTGATTCGGCATTTATGGGGCTGATGGTATATCGGGGACTCTGCCCTGCAACGCCAAAGGGCAGCAGCGCAAGGCAAAGAATGAAAAATATTTTTGCTAACTTTGTCATTTGGCGCGAAATTAGATATTTCGGCGCTGAAATGAAAATTTTTTTGATGAAAACCCGCCTTCTCATAGTCCTTTCCCTGCTCATGGCCTTTTCCATAAAGGCTTCGGCCCAGTGGGACAAAGACGTCTTCTCCTTCCGGGGCCGCACAGCCCTTCAGGACGGACGCCTGAGCGAGGCCATTTCCAATTTCAACATCCTGGCGCAGCTGGACTCCACCGACTACTGGACCTTCTTCTACCGCGGCATTGCCAAATACAACCTTGGGGACATCCGTGGTGCAAGGGCCGATTTCTCCACCGCAGTGCGCCTGAACCCCGTTTTTACCTCCGGCTATCACTACCGCGCCATAACTGAAAGCCGCACCGCCGACTACGACGCCGCCCTTAAAGACCTTGAACGGGCTATTGAGCTTCGGCCAGGCGCCCCCGGCCTGTACTTCACCCGCGGCGTAACGTATTTCCTGAGCCGGCAGTTCGAAAGGGCGGTGACGGATTTCGACAGATATATAAGGAGTGAGCCCAAAGACCCGTCCACATACCTCAACAGGGGTGCCTCCTACCTTTTCCTTGGCGATACTCTCAAAGCCCTGACGGACTACAACCACGCCATAAAGCTGGACCGTTTCGAGCCGGAAGGATATATCCGCCGGGGCGGGCTCAAAGCTTCGCAGGGCAAACTGGACGAAGCCCTTGAAGACCTTGACAAGGCCATCGAACTGGACTCCACCGTTACCCTTGCTCACTTCCAGAGGGCCCTTGTGCGTGCCGAAAAAGGGCAGCTAAAAGAGGCAATGAACGACCTTGACACCGTCCTTGAGTACGAGCCGGGAAACGCCCTCACCCTTTACAACAGGAGCCTCCTGAGCGCACAGGTCGGCGATTTCGAAGGCGCCCTGGCCGACATGGACCGCGTCATCGCCATCAATCCCGGGAACGTCCTCGCTTACTTCAACCGCGCCGGCTTTTTCATCGAAATGGGCAGGTGGGACGACGCCCTGGCGGACTATAACCAGGCCATCAGCCTGTACCCTGACTTCGCGAAAGCCTATATGAACAGGGCATACGTGGAACTGCAGCTTGGCATGAACCGGGCCTCGAAAGAGGACTACCGAACCGCGCGCGCAAAAGTAGCCGAGTACGAAAAAGCAACTGCCGGCGGTGCCAATTTCTCCGACACCACCCAGAAATACAGCAATTTGCTGGCCCTGGACGCCGATTTCGCCCGCAACGGCGGCTTCGAGGACGAGATGCTCCGCCACCGCGATGTGGACATAAAGCTGAAGCCCCTGTACCGTTTCACGCTCACCGAATCCCGCGACAATTCCAACTACGCACTGAAGCACAGGTACGAGAACCGGCTCCTGGATACCTTCCTGGCAGAAGCCCGGATCCCGATGGAAGTTTCGGCCGAAAGCAATTCGCTGCCAATCACTTCGCCTGTTCTCACCGAAAGCAATGACAAGCCGTTCGTTAAGGCCCTGCAGTCGGTTGGCCTGAAGCAGTATACCACGGCCTTACAGCAGTACACCGCTGCGGTGGAAAGCGAAGGCGGCAGCCCTTATGATGCATACTACAAGGCTTTTTACCTTATGAATCGCGGCGCACTAAGGGCCGAAATGATTGAATTCATAGCCTCATTCGAATCAAATGTCCAGACCCTTACGATGGACGACAAAGGCAATACCAAGGCCCGTGTACGCGAACAGGTAACACGCGAATACGACTATTCCGAAGCCCTGCAGGACATGGAAGCGGCCGCATCGCTGCTACCATCTTTCCCTTATATCCAGTTCAACCTGGGGAACCTGTACTGCCTGTCTTCCCGCTTTGTGGAGGCCATTTCAAGCTACGACAATGCCATACGCCTGTACCCCTGGCTGGGAAGCGCATACTTTAACCGCGGACTGGTGCTCATATACCTGAAAGACAAGGAGAAAGGCTGCATAGACCTGTCACGCGCCGGTGAACTTGGCGTAGAAGGCTCATACGATGTCATTTCCCGTTACTGCGACAAGGAGGACAGGCCATGATGCGCTTCATCAGCTTCTCCAGCGGCAGCTGCGGCAACTGCTACCTCCTGCTGGGCCCGTCGTCCGGCATAATGATAGACGCAGGAGTGGGCATAAGACGGATAAAGAAGGAGCTGGAGGCCATGGGGCTTGGATACGACAATATTTCCGCGGTGCTGGTAACTCACGACCACGGCGACCACATCCGTTCCCTTGGCTCGGTTTGCAAAAGGATATGCGTCCCGGTATGGACCACTCCCCTCATTCACGAAGCCCTTGGAAGGCATCCGTTTACACGCGACTGGATCGGCCCGTGCAGGCAGGACCTTAACCCGAGGGTATGGACTCCCGTCACCGAAGACTTCGACGTTCAGTACTTTGTGGTTCCCCATGACGCGACCCAGTGCATAGGCTTTGCCATAAAATGCGAAAAAGAACTTTTCGTCCTTATGACGGACCTCGGACACACCACTCCCGAAGCCCTTTCCTGGGCCTCACAAGCCACAACGGTAGTGGTGGAGAGCAATTACGATCTTGATATGCTGCTTGGCGGCGATTATCCTGAGGAGCTTAAGCGCCGCATCAGCCACGGCATCGGCCACCTTTCCAACGACGCCTGTGCCGAGGCCATTATCAGCTTCGTGCATCCAGGACTAAGGAACATATTCCTGTGCCATCTGAGCGGAAACAACAACACCCCTGAACTTGCATACGCAAGTGCCAGGGATGCACTAAAATCTGCAGGCGTGGAGCCAGGTACAATTGCCCTGAGGGTGCTCCACCGCGGTATTTCGTCTCCGCTGCTTACGCTGTAGCTATTTCCTGTTCGCGTACTTTCAGAGCCGCTTTCAGGGCCGAAGAAGCCCGGAGCTTGCGAATGGGGCCCTGCGCCGCCTGGAAGGAAGCAAGAATTTCCTTCAGCTCTCCTGTCTCGTGCGCCGGATACAGGCGGGCTATCTCTTTGCAGATGATTTCCAGACGTTTGCTACTGTCCAGAGGATAGTCGTCGCCGAAGAAAAGCTCGCTCCAGCGGTAGAAGTCAAGCCTGTCCATAATGCGCTTTTCAACCGAAGCAGCATCCATCGGAAGCTCCGGAGCCGTCCATTCCAGACGCTGGTTCCAGACATTTCTGATGGGCCTTTCCATAGCGCAGGACAGCACAGAAGCGAGGGCCAGTATGTTTCCATCGGGGCCGAAAACTCCCTTTTCACGAAGGCTTGCCGTGCGGAAAATGAAGGAAGAAAGCGGCGAACGCTGCGCCCTGGTAACGGTGAACTTGAAAAGTTTAGCGGCCGAAAGCTTGCGGGGAAAATCCTTTAGACCAACCGGATTCACGTGATAGACATCGAAGTCGGGATGGCGTTCTACCGTCCTGAGCACGCGTTTTACAAACTTCGGATCGGGCAAGGCACCTTTTTCAAGATAGCACACGAAAGGCTCGTCCACCTGGGCAAGGCCGCCGCTCACCATGGGAAGCCTGTCCCTGTATTCCTCCGAAACTTCGTCGCCTTCACTCACATAGACCTTGAAATTCTTGTCCTTCTGGAAAAGGAGCGAGCCGAAGATTTTGTCGTCCCCGAGGGGAACTATGAAAGCAAGCATAATAATCTGACTTTTTGGACTCGCAAATATAGTTAAAATCGGCCGATTTGGCTATATTTGCAAAGCAAAACAGACTGCATGAAAGATTTTCTGAAAATACTCAGGCAATACGCCTCGCCATATAAAGGTCTGATGGCCGGTTCGGTGCTCCTGAACATACTTTCGGCCGTATTCAACATATTCTCCTTCGCCATACTGGTCCCTATTCTGAGCATTCTGTTCAAAGTGGACGACACAGTGTACGAATTCATCCCCTGGGACAGCGCCGTCGCCCTAAAGGACAAGCTTCTGAACAATTTATACTTTTACGTATCGGATTTTGCAGGCACGCACGGCGCCATTAACGCACTCCTGATGCTGTCGGCCGTGATGATAGTGTTCACTGCCCTTAAAACCAGCTGCTACTTCGGCTCGAACGCCGTAATGATTCCCATATCCACCGGAATTGTGAAGGAAATCCGCTGCCGGATGTACAACAAGATACTGTCCCTTCCCATCGGCTTTTTCACCGAAGAAAGGAAAGGCGACATAGTTGCACGCATCAGCGGGGATGTTTCGGAGGTTGAGAATTCCATCGTGGCGTCGCTGTCCATGCTCATCAAGGATCCCATCCTCATAGTGATTTATTTCGGCTTCCTTATCTGGATAAGCCCCGAAATGATGGCTTTCACAATTTTGTTTGCGCCGGCCTTCGTATGGCTGATGGGCCTTATCGGCAAAAGGCTCAAACGCAACTCCCTGGAGGCGCAGGCCCTCTGGAGTGATACCATGAGCCAGGTGGACGAAACCCTGGGCGGGCTTCGCGTAATCAAGGCTTTCAACGCCGAGAGCAAGATGCGCTCCCGCTTTCAGGACGTCACCGACAGGATGCGTAAGAAGGTGGCCCGCGTAAGCATACGCCAGGCAACAGCACATCCAGTGAGCGAATTCCTTGGCACTGTGATGATACTGGTGGTCCTGTGCGTCGGCGGCGCCATGATTATAGGCGGCAAAAGCCTTATCGGCGGAGGCAAATTCATAGACGCCCCCACCTTCATTTATTTCCTCGTAATACTTTATTCGGTAATTGAGCCCATCAAGGAACTGTCCAAGGCCACATACAGCGTCCGTAAAGGCATGGCCTCGATGGAGCGCATCAACAGGATACTGGATGCCGAAAATCCCATCAAGGATTCGGCGCACCCCCTCAAGCTGGACGGATTCAAGGACAGCATACGCCTTGAAGACGTAAGCTTCCACTACGAGAACGGCCGGGAAATCCTTTCGCACGTGGATCTTGAGATTCCCAGGGGAAAGATGATAGCCATAGTGGGCGAATCCGGCGCCGGCAAATCCACCCTGGTGGACCTTATCCCCCGTTTCTGGGATGTTACAGGCGGCCGAATAACGATTGACGGCAAAGACATAAGGGATGTCTCAGTGAAGGACCTCCGCACCCTGATGGGCAATGTGAACCAGGACCCTATCCTCTTCAACGACACAATATTCAACAACATAGCCTTCGGCGTGGAAAACGCCACCATGGAACAGGTAGTGGCAGCCGCAAAAATCGCCAACGCGCACGTTTTCATAATGGAAAAGGAGGAAGGTTACAATACCAATATCGGGGACAGGGGAAGCAAACTTTCCGGAGGCCAGCGCCAGAGGCTTTCCATTGCCCGCGCCATACTCAAGAACCCTCCCATCCTTATTCTGGACGAAGCCACCGCCTCCCTTGACACAGAGTCGGAACGCCTTGTCCAGGACGCACTGGACCGCCTGATGGGCGGCCGCACCACCATAGCCATCGCCCACCGCCTTTCCACCATCAAGAACGCGGACGAGATAATCGTAATGCACGAAGGCCGCATAGTGGAAAGAGGCACGCACGAAAAGCTTATCGACCTGGGCGGATATTACAAGAAACTTAACGACATGCAGGCCCTATGACCAAAAAGCTTGCATTCCGCCTGATCTTCTTCTTTTACCTGGCCGTAGTTTTGGTGCTCTGCTTCGGGAATTTCAAGGATACTCCGTCCGTGACAAACAGCATCCTGGGCATTCCTACAGACAAAATCGCCCATTTCTGCTTGTTTTTCCCCTTCCCCATCCTGGCTTTTATGGCTTTCGACTCATTCACGGAAAACTGGCGCACTTCTCTGCTTTTCGTCATCGCCACCTTCATAGCGGGAATCATCCTTGCCCTTTTTACGGAATGGGGGCAGGCTCATCTTACAACCTGGCGCAACGGCGATCCCAATGACTTTCTGGCCGATATCATAGCCCTTGGCCTGAGTTCCATACTAATATTCATTCTGGATATCCGAAAACAAAGAAAATGAGAAAAGCCATACTCCTTCCCCTAGTAATGCTGCTCTGCGCAAGCTCTTTTGCCCAGCCCCGGGCAAAGGATTTCAGGGCTGTTACCGATTCACTGAACCAGCGCCTTAAGCGGCGTACCGGAGTATCCAGTGATTTCAAGCTGGACAAGCTCCTTTCAAGGGGAAATGAGCTGGACTTCTATTATTCCCAGAATTTTTCTGCATTTCCGTGGAGAAGGGAGGATGTCAGTTGGTTCAAGGAAGAGCTTTCCTCCCTTTCAATGGGTAAAATGGACGGATATGCAATAGGGCACATATTTGCAGGCAAACAGGAGCTGCAGGACCTTCCTATGCCGCTTTTAGGCAATGACGGAAAGGCCCTTCCCACTTCCCTCAGGGTAGAAGATCCGCGCGGAAGCGTGCCGCAGTTGGTAAGGGGCTCCGATTACTGGCCCAAAGGCCTCAGCGGCAGGCATATAGCACTATGGCAAAGCCACGGACGTTACTGGGAGCCGGAAATCCAGGACTGGAAATGGCAGCGCTCCCCCAATCACCGCACTACGGAGGATATTTTCACGCAGAGTTTCGTGGTCACGTTCCTGATGCCAATGCTGGAAAATGCCGGCGCAACGGTTCTGTGCCCAAGGGAAAGGGATATTCAGACGAATGAAGTAGTTTGCGACAACGATCCTTCCTTCGGCGGAAAACGCGGCCCCATGATGCGCAAAGCCGGATCTTACAGGGAAAGCGGTCAGTGGAGCGATGCAGGCGAAGGCTTTGCCGACGCTCTGGATACATACGGCGAATACGAGAATCCTTTCGTCAAGGGAACCGCCCGCATGTGCGAAACCACGCGCAGCCAAAGCAGCGCCGCTAAGGCCGTATGGCGTCCCGACATTCCCGAAAAAGGTGATTATGCCGTTTACGTAAGTTACAAAAGCTTTTCCAACAGCACGACTTGCGCCCGTTACACCGTACACCACGCAGGCGGAGAAACTACACTTAACGTGAACCAGCGCATGGGCGGCGGCACCTGGATTTACCTTGGCACTTTCACCTTCCGCGAAGGTACGGAAGGCTATGTGGAACTGACTTCGGAAAGCGAAAGCTACGGCATAGTTTCGGCCGATGCCGTGCGCTTCGGCGGAGGCATGGGCAAAGTGGAAAGGGGCGGCCGCATTTCCGGACTTCCGGCTTTTGTGGAGGGCGCTCTTTACAACATGCAGTACTCCGGAATTGACATGGCCCTTATGGACGACTGGGAACGCGAGTATGTAAAGGATTATGCAGGCAGGGGCAAATGGGTACAGGAGATGGCCGGCGGTTCAAGGGTGATTCCCGAAAAGAAAGGCCGCGGCATTCCCGTGGACATGTCACTGGCCTGGCACACCGACGCAGGCTCAACTCCCAACGACTCAATCATAGGTACTCTGGCAATCTACACATTGATGGCCGACCGCTCGGACGAACTTGCGAACGGGGAAAGCCGCATGAACGGAAGGCTCCTGTCAGACCTTGTCCAGACGCAGGTCGTGGACGACATTCGCGCCCTTTACGAACCCGCATGGAGCCGCCGGCAGCTTTGGGACCGTTCCTACAGCGAATGTCGCACAACGGGCGTTCCGGGCATGCTTCTGGAGCTGCTGTCGCACCTTAATTACGCCGATATGCGTTACGGCCTGGATCCTAACTTCCGCTTTACATCGGCCCGGGCCGTTTATAAAGGCATACTGAAGTACCTGAGCGCACGGTATGGCTGCCCTTATGTGGTTCAGCCTCTGCCGGTCAACTCTTTCAAAGTGGACCTTTCCGGCGGCAGGGCCGTACTTTCCTGGAAACCCACTCAGGACCCCCTGGAGCCCACGGCCAAAGCCAAATCCTACAGAGTTTACGTACGCCGGGACGACGGCGGCTTCGGCGAAGGTCTCCAGATTGCCGAAAACAGCTGCTCAATTCCGATGGAAGAAGGCCATCTTTACAGTTTCAAGGTAACAGCATGCAATGAAGGCGGGGAAAGTTTCCCCTCCGAGATTCTCTCGGCCGGTATTTCGCCTAAAAGCAAAGGGAAAGTGCTGGTGGTGAATAATTTCACCAGGGTATCGGCCCCCAGCGGCTTCGACACTCCCCTGTACGCAGGCTTTACCGACGACCTGGACAGCGGCGTTCCGTGGGGACAGGACATCCTTTTCGCCGGAGAAGTGTTCGATTTCTCGCGCACCCGCACCTGGACGACTGACGAGAATCCCGGTTTCGGCGGCTGCTATACGGACCATGCAGGCCTTACGGTAGCAGGCAACACCTTCGACTTCCCCTCGGTGCACGGTCGCGCGCTCATGGATGCAGGATATTCCTTCTTCTCCACAAGCGCCGACGCATTCGACGGAAGCGAGAATGCCTGGGCGACGGATATAATCTGCGGAAAGCAGGTGACCACCCGCATAGGCAGAGGCGCCATACCTGACAGATTCCAGGTCTTCACTCCCGGTGTGCAGGATGCCCTGAGGCGTTTCACCTCCAAAGGCGGGAATGTGATTATTTCCGGGGCATATATAGGTACCGACGCATGGGACAGCATTTATCAGGGTGTAGAACCTGCGTCTGAAGACACCCGGAAATTCGTGAGCGATGTACTTGGGTATAGATTCCTTACCAACCACCCGGACCGTTCCGGCAAGCTTGTATCAGCCGACAAGGCAGGATTCCCCGAGGCTACATACAACCGCGAATGGTCAAGTTCCGTATACCGCGTGGAGAACCCTGACGGCATAAAGCCGGCTTCTGACAAAACCACGGTCCTGATGTACTATAGCGGCGGCAAGATACCTGCCGCAACCCTGTACACAACAAAAGGCTACCGTGTGGCAGCCTTCGGTTTTCCGCTTGAGACTTCTCCGGAGCTTGGTCAGCTCCTTAAAGTCTCTCTGGAGAAGTTGAAATAATCTACATCCTTTCCGGGAGCTGAATGCCCAGAAGGTCCATTGCGTGCCTTAACGTACCGGCGATAAGATCTATCAGCTCAAGTCTGTACTTTAAGATGTCCTGATTCTCTTCCTTGAGGATGGGCGTGTCGTGGTAGTACTGATTGAACTCCTTGGCAAGCTCATAAGCGTAATTGGCTATGACTGCCGGGCTCAGGGCGGCACCTGCTTCGGCCACTTTTCCGGGATACAGGCTAAGCAGCTTTACAAGGCGGATTTCCTTGGCGCTGGGCTTGGAGTCAAGCTTCACTGAGCCTGCGCCGTACTGCACATCCGCTTTCCTGAGGATGCTGCAAATACGCGCGTGGGTGTACTGGATGAAGGGGCCGGTATTGCCGTTGAAGTCGATGGATTCCTTGGGGTTGAAGAGCATGGTCTTCTTGGGATCCACCTTGATAATGAAGTACTTCAGGGCGCCCAGGCCGATCTGATGGTACAGCTGGTCCTTTTCTTCCTGGGGCATGTCGGCCAGTTTTCCGCTTTCCTCGGAAGTCTTCTTTGCTTCTTCCCACATGCTCTGGATAAGGTCGTCGGCGTCCACCACGGTGCCTTCGCGGGATTTCATCTTGCCTTCGGGAAGTTCCACCATGCCGTAGGAAAGGTGGTAGATTTGGTCGGCCCATTTGAAGCCAAGCTTTGCAAGAATGAGCTTAAGTACCTGGAAGTGATAGTCTTGCTCGTTACCTACAACGTAGATATGGGAATCCAGTTCATACTCGGCGAAGCGCCTTTCGGCTGTACCGAGGTCCTGGGTTATGTACACGGAGGTGCCGTCGCCGCGAAGGACCAGCTTGCGGTCCAGGCCGTCGGCGGTGAGGTCGCACCATACGGAACCGTCGGCTTCCTTTTCGAACACGCCCATGTCCAGGCCTTTCTGTACCAGCTCTTTACCAAGAAGGTAAGTATCATGCTCGTAGTATGTCTTGTCGAAGCTGATGCCGAGGGCCTTGTAGGTCTCGTTGAAGCCGTCGAACACCCATCCGTTCATCATGGACCAGAGCTGCCGGACCTTGGGGTCGCCGGCTTCCCAGTCCACCAGCATCTTGTGCACGTCCGCAAGGGCAGGGGCGGCTTTCTTCGCCTCTTCCTCGCTCATTCCGCCTGCCACAAGTTCGGCCACCTGTGCCTTGTACATCTTGTCGAAGGCCACGTAGCAGTCCCCTACCAGATGGTCTCCTTTCTTGCCGGTGCTCTCAGGGGTGGCGCCGTCGAAGAGCTTCTCCCAAGCGTACATGCTCTTGCAGATATGCACGCCGCGGTCGTTGACCAGAGTCACTTTGATAACCTCGTTGCCGCAGGCCTTGAGTATGCGGGACACGCTGTCTCCCAGGAGGTTGTTGCGAATATGCCCGAGGTGCAGGGGCTTGTTGGTATTGGGCGAAGAGAACTCCACCATCAGGCGTTTACCAGTGGAAGGAAGGTTCCCGAAGGACTTGTCCGAGGCTATGCCGGCAAGCACTTCGTTCCAGTACACGGCCGAAAACGACAGGTTAAGGAAGCCCTTGACGCTGTTGTAGGCCGATATTTCAGGAACGTTGTCCACCAGCCAGGCGCCAATGGCGTTGCCAGTGGCATCCGGGGCTGCATGGGAGATTTTGAGGAGCGGGAAAGTGACCAGGGTATAGTCCCCTTCGAACTCCTTGCGGGTAACAGAAACCTGAAGTGACGTTTCCGCCACTTCAGTCTGATATAATGCTTTGATGGCCTGTGCGGCCTTGTTCTGGATAAAGGCTTCCGCTGTCATCCCAGATAGCTCTTTAAAAGTTTGGAACGGGAAGGGCTCTTGAGACGGCGTATTGCCTTTTCCTTAATCTGGCGCACACGCTCACGTGTGAGGCCGAACCTTTCGCCGATCTCTTCAAGGGTCATTTCCTGGCAGCCGATGCCGAAGAATGACTTGATGATTTCCCTTTCCCTGTCGGTAAGCGTGCTAAGGGCGCGCTCGATTTCGGTGTTGAGGCTTTCGTTCACAAGTCCGCGGTCCGCGCTGGGGGAATCGTCGTTGGGGAGGATGTCCAGGAGGCTGTTGTCCTCACCTTCCACGAAGGGGGCGTCCACGCTTACGTGGCGGCTTCCCACCCTCAGGGTATCGGAAATCTTGTCCTTGGGGACGTCGATCATTTCCGAGAGTTCCTCGTTCGTTGGCTGGCGTTCGTTTTCCTGCTCGAAACGGGTCAGGGCCTTGTTTATCTTGTTCAGCGAACCAACCTGGTTAAGGGGAAGGCGGACAATTCGGCTTTGTTCGGCCAGGGCCTGGAGGATGCTCTGACGGATCCACCAAACCGCGTATGAGATGAACTTGAAGCCACGGGTTTCGTCGAACTTCTCGGCGGCCTTGATAAGGCCCAGGTTTCCTTCGTTGATAAGATCCGGGAGGCTGAGTCCCTGGTTCTGGTACTGCTTTGCAACGGACACCACGAAACGGAGGTTTGCGCGGGTGAGCTTTTCAAGGGCTTCCTGGTCACCTTTGCGGATGCGCTGTGCAAGTTCCACTTCTTCGTCCGGGGTCACGAGTTCTTCGCGGCCGATCTCCTGCAGGTACTTGTCCAGCGACGCGCTCTCGCGGTTGGTGATGGACTTGGTAATTTTTAGTTGTCTCATTATTGTTAGGTTACGTTCTTTCCTACTTGCCGAAGCCAAAGTAGAAAGTGCGGCCCGAAGCGTCTACGCCTTCGATGTACACTGCACGGGAAGCTTTCTTTGCTTTGGCAACAACATCTTCGGGTTTTGAAACGGATTCACCATTTACATAGGCAATTACTCCGCCCTGCTTTGCTCCTGCTTCCTGCATCTTGCCGCTGCCCAGGGACACAATCTCAACTCCTTCGCGGAGTCCGAGAGCCCTGAGGAGTTCCTGGTCTGCAGCCTTAAGACGTGCTCCGTAAAAGGCGACAGTGCCTTCTTCGTCCACGGTGCCGTTCTGGGCGGCCGCGGCCTGGAACACGACGGTGGTGTGGAGGGTTTTCCCGTCACGGATGTAGGCTATATCGGCCTCGTCTCCGGGATGATATTCTCCGACCCTCGCCTGTACCGAAGAGGCGTCTGTGATCTTCCGGCCTCCGATGGCAATGATGACATCGTTCTTCTGAAGACCGGCCTTTTCGGCGGCGCTTCCTTTCAAAACCTCGTTAATATATACGCCGGAAATCGAGGAAAGTTTCATTTCGTCGGCAATTTTCTTGTCGACGCTGCCCATCGATATGCCAAGGACTGCACGTTTTACGGAGCCGTAATCTATCAGGTCTTCGGCCACCCTCTTGACGATATTCACGGGAACGGCGAAGGAATAACCGGAGTAGGCACCGGTCTGGGACACGATGGCGGTGTTGATGCCCACCAGCTCGCCTTTCTTGTTCACGAGGGCGCCGCCGGAGTTGCCGGGATTCACGGCTGCATCGGTCTGGATGAAGGATTCAATCTTGAATTCACCGGAATAGTCGGGCATTGAACGGCCCTTGGCGCTGACGATGCCGGCGGTGATGGTACTGCGAAGCTGCATACCAAGTGGCGAACCTATTGCAAGCACCCATTCGCCAAGGCGGAGCTGGTCGGAGTCGCCCATGGGAATGGTCGGAAGATCAGTGGCATCTACCTTAATGATAGCAACGTCGGTTGCAGGGTCCGCGCCCACTACGGTGGCGGTGTACTGCTGGTTGTCGTTAAGGGTAACGGTGATGTCAGTCGCGTTGGCAATCACGTGGTTGTTCGTGACGATATATCCGTCCTGACGGATGATTACGCCGCTGCCGCTGCCTTTCTGCTGACGGCTCTGCGGGGTAGCGAATTCATCGCCGAAGAAAAAGCGGAAGAAGGGGTCGATGTTCTGGTACTGTTGGCGGCTCTGTACTGTCACCTCCACATATACTACTGCCTCAACAGCACTTTCTGCAGCGTATGTAAAGTCCGGATATTCCGTCTCTGCCAAATTGACAGTACGGTATTCTACTGAAGAGCCAGGAGCGTCGGACACTATTGGGCTGCCCTTGGCTTCAGAAGCCGTCGCTTTCACTACTCCGAAAGCCGTTAAACCGCCTGCAATCACTGAGAGCAATACGGTAAAGAATCCATTTTTCATGTTTATAACGTTTTAAGATTATTCCGAGGGCACTTTTTGTCAAAACTTGTGCCACGGGGCCATTGCCCTGGGCGATTTCATGATCGTTTCCGTTTTCGGGGCAAATGATGCCAACCGGGGCCTAAAGCACACTTTTCGTCTTTATCCCCATATCCCGTGCTTTACCACCCTGCTTTCTCCAGCCTAAAGCACACTCGTCGTTCCAATTCCAACATCTTGTGCTTTAACGGGTGGTTGCGTGCCAGGTCTGCGAAGAAATGTGCCAAGTCTGATTTTTCTTGCAGACTTGGCGCACCACAGGCTCTGAGAAGCAGAAAACCGCTCCAGGAGTGTCGACATTTTTCAGACCTGGCACACTCAAGACAACGTCTGTGAGCAAAAACGGGCCCAGATGCTCACGGGCGATGGTTTGATATGCCCCGGTGAGCAAAACCGCTATCGTGTTTTCACGGAGATGAGTTTCGGAATGTCAGGAGGAGGGTAAGGTGAAGGCTTAGGACGGGAAGGAGGCTCTCCGGTCGCTTAACGGCCAAACTCCTCCTTTTAGTCCGGGCCCTTCGGCCCAGGCCTAACGTCGTCAAACAGTGGCCGTTATGCCGCTTACGCGTCACCGCTCCCTCCACACTCCCACGCACTTCTCCTCCCCGCCCCATGCCTCCACCTTACCCTCCTCCTGACATTCCAAAGACCATCTTGTCCTGCCATGCCCGGACGGACCCTGGATCGGTCCCTGTGCCTGTCGAAGGGTTCACCGTCATTCCAGGCTTGACCGGGAATCTCCGGCGGTCCCTGAGCTTGTCGAAGGGCCCGTCGAAGGGCGACCGGGAATCCCCTGTCATTCCGATGCCCTTCAGGGCCGAGAGAATCCCACACAGTGCCAGGTCTGCAGAAAAACGTCTCCGGTCTGGAAGGAAAGGTCACAGGTCAGCGAGGGGATGTCTCGGGTCTGTGTAGAAACGTCGCAGGTCCGTTAAAACCCTGCAGACCCGCGACATTGTAACGCACAGAACGCTGTTTCGCGTCCCCAGTCTAAGCCATTTTTACAGACCTGCGACATTATTGCCATAGTTTTTGGCTGTTAGAGAATAAATACCTACATTTGCGATAGCCTACCAGGAGGATAAATACCTGGAGGTCAGAAGGTCATTTTGTGATTCTTATATCCAGTGTACGAATTCTGGAAAAATGAGTAGGGATATAGGACATCAGATGATCCTGGTTTTGGTATGGATTAACACTCCATATAGGGCCGGGTCACCAGTATGTTCGATTATTCTACGTCGGTTTTCCAGAGCCTGTACACTGATAAGAGAGCAGAACGTTCCCTGCCCTTCTTTTTTATTGAGATAATCGACTCGGGGACGGTCGATCCATTTGAAACTTATGGAGAGCCTCCTTTTCGAATTGATATGTCGAATCCTTCAACGGAATCCGTCTTTGCTGGCTATAGTCATCTCCCAACAGGCTAAATTCGAAGGATGGTTAAAATTCGAACTTGCCAATGAACTACAGCGAAGCAATCATAGTGTTCGCGTAGAAGAGTTAGTACATGGCCAACTTGTAGATCTTTGTGTCGATAATGGTTCTTTAATAGAACTTAAAACGCCGAACACAAACTATAAGGTTGGTGATGACAAGCCTAAAACTCGACCCATAACGAAAAATGTTCAAGATATCATAGACGATATTCAAAAGCTAAGGGCTAATAGAGACGGTTTTAAAAACGGATATATCGCCTTTGTAATGTTCCCGATAGGAAACAATGACCGATACCGTGTTCATATCAATAAGATTCAGAAGTCTTTAGGGAGTTTCCCCGTTACTTATCAAGGGCTGGAGGTTATTGCCGGCTTCAATACATATGTTTTCGTAGCAAAAGTTTTTTAATCATATGACAAGGAAAATCTTCTCCGTATTCTGCTTTGCTGTTGCTCTGTTTGTGTCCTGTGGAAAAGAGTCGGGCACAGATGAAAAGGAAGGCTCCGCTAACCTTCTTTGCATGACATCAGAAGCGTCCGGCGTCACTCAGACATCGGCCATCCTTAATGGTACCGCAACTATCAAAAACGCAAAGGCATCGAATGCGAATGCGTATTTCTACTATTCCACGACGCAGGCCGATGCCAAGACGCTGAAGGCATCGGGGCAGCGGCTTTCTGCCGGGACCATCCCGAATACGGGCGGAGACTTCAGTGCAAATCTTGGCTCTCTGTCGCCGGCGACCACCTACTATTATGTGGCTTCGGTAAGCATTGACGATCAGGAAGAACTTGGCGGAGTGAAGTCCTTCACGACGGAAAAAAAGACAGACTCTTTCAGCGTTACGGGTGCGGCCATCGACATAACCGTCAATTCTGCCACACTCACGGCATATGCCAATCTGCCGGCGGATATGACGGGGGACGTTACAATAGGCATTATCTATTCGACCAGCTCTTCCCCGAGCCTTCAGAATGGGAAACTACTCACTTCCAAGGATTTGGACGGGAATAATATGTATCAGGTGGAGGCCACTGACCTTACGCCCGATACCAAATATTACTTCAAGTCCTTTTTGTCCCGTAGCAATCTAAATTATTACGGAGAGGTCAAGGAATTCACCACAGCACAGGTGCTGGCCAGCGTGTCTACCCTTGACGCCTGGGATGTCGTCGATACCAAGGCAATGGTGGGCGGCAAGGTGGAAATCAGCAGTAAAGGAGTGCTGTCAAAATCGGCAGTTATCTATTACGGAGCCGATGGGACGAGTGCCGATGCTTTAAAAACCAAAGGCAAGAAGGTCACCATCGGGGCAATTGACGAAGACGGTTCCTTCAAGACCGAACTGACAAGCCTGACGGCCAGCACGAAGTACTATTACATCGCCGTTGTGTCTGTTGAGGGCGTTGAGTTTGCCGGATCAATTAAGAACTTCACAACGCAGGACAAACCCACGGAAATCTCTGTTACCGGAGAGAGTTCCGATATCCGGGAATCCTCTGCAAAACTATATGGATGGTGCAATCAGGACGGGACTGAGGGTTTATCCGTGGTGTTCGGCATTGAATATTCGGCAACGGATTTGACGACTGCGTCAACCACCTTAACTGCTAGCGAAAAAGATACGGATAACAAGTATTTCTGCCAGGCAACGGGCCTTTCTTCCAATACGCTCTATTATTATCGTGCCTTCACATTATTCAATGGTGTAAGGTCGTACGGCGAAGTGAAATCTTTCACGACAAGGGATTTCACGGCTACGGTAACGACGCTTGAAGCGACAGATATTACGGAATTCAGGTCAAGTATTCGCGGCTCTTTATCCGTGTCCAGTACGGAAGATCTCAACAAGAGCGTATGGTTCCTTTACAGTTCGACCGCTACGACGATAGATGCGTTGAAAACGGATGGAACGAAAATAACCGCCTCGCTATCTAACGGTTCGTTCAGTTACAATCTCTCATCCCTGGCTTATAATACGACCTATTATTATGTCGCCGTCGCCAAGGTCCACGACAAGGAGTTTTATGGCGAGGTAAAGACCTTTACAACCGATCTGCTACATGCTATCGACATGGGTACTGTCGTGAACGGAAAGAGCATTAAATGGGCTTCAGCCAACATCGGAGCCAGGTCACCTCAAAGCTTCGGCAAGTATTACTCCTGGGGGGAGACGGAGACTAAGTATTCTTATTCCTGGTCGACATACAAGTGGTGTGATGGGTCGTCTGATAGCTTAAAAAAATACAATAATGACATATCAAAAGGTACCGTAGATAATAAGACAGAATTGGATCCGGAGGACGATGTGGCACATGTAGAACTAGGCGGGAATTGGAGAATGCCAACAGACGCAGAATGGACGGCTCTCCTTACACAATGTACTTGGACATGGACGACACAGAATGGTGTATTCGGTAGATTGGTAGTCGCATCCAATGGCAACAGCTTATTCCTTCCCGCCGCTAGTAGCCAATGCGACACCCATGTCATCAGTACGTCCGGAAGCTACTGGTCCTCTTCCCTCGATACGGATAACCCGTACTGTGCGTGGTCCCTCAACTTTTTTAGCGGTAATGTTTACCGGGAAAGCAATAACCGTTGCTACGGGTTCTCTATCCGTCCCGTTTTAGAAGAGTAGGACGGACTGGGTTATGGCCCAGTCATACTACTGATTGCGCATGCGATCCGCGTCAAGGCATCAATTTATTTTAATGTTGGATAATATGAGTATTTTTAATGATACTATTTCAAGCCCTTTAAGTAAGGAATCAGTTCATGACCTAATTGAGCGCATTTATTTGGGTCTTTTTGTTCTCAATAGCGATGGCGCTAAAATAATACATGTGCAGAGTAATGAGGTCTTTCCTCTCCCGGAGTTGTTAAAAAAAAGGAAGATATTCGAGTACAAATCCGGCAATATATGCGCCATGAGTAGTCTTCAAGTAGACGATCAACTCCCTGGTGTACCTGTTTTTAGCAGGCATAATAATCGTACTGCCATTGTATTAGATTGCTCTAAGCTTTGCCGTGGAGATGCAATTGACTTTATGAATCGTCTCTCTAAAATGGACACGAACTCTAAACCAATAGTGATTATCATGAATATTACAGACATCCCTGCAGAGGATGTAGTTCATGATAATCCTTTGTATGTAGAGCGTATTTTACTGCATTCCTGGAAGGAAGATACAATTCATCTTTCAGACAAAAAGTTCGGTAATTTTTCTCTTAAATCAACAGATTTTACCGTTTTGTTCCCCGTTATAGAAAGCAAGATTTCAAACCTTCGTCTTGATTATCTAAAAAACGATGGCTATGCGCACATTGATTATGTCAAAGACCTCAATAGTTTTGTGAGAGATTATTCAGAGAGTCAAGACTGGTTATTGAAGATGGGATACATAGATTTCAAAATACCCGAAGACTGGTTACCGTAATAGGCGTTCACATGGCTAAACCTTAAACTGAAATCGGTCAAAAAGTGGCTTTTTTGACCGATTTCAGTTTGTCAGATCTCTATAGCACGTCTTAGAATTGCCGCCTGGCTGTCTGACAAGTTTAATTCGTTCAAGACGGATTCTATTTTTCTGACGATGTCCTTCTGACCGGATTTAAAGGCCATGTCCCAGTGAGCGTCTTCATCTGCCGATGGATACGCAATGGCGAAGGTGCGATTAGGCTTGGCAGTTGGTATATACCCGTCCACCAAGTCTGATGTACGAATCACGTCCAAATTATAGTTCGTCTGCAAGTTAAGCCATAACTGGGCAGGTATCCCTAGAGCCTCCTCAATTCTGTTGGCCAACTGGGGGGAAATGTTTCTAGAGCCATGAAGTAATGCACTAAGATGAGACGGTCTCATGCCGATCATCTCGGCGAATGTCTTTTGCTTAATTTCCCGTTCCTTGAGTTCTGCTTTTAGAATCTCTCCAGGATGTACCGGAAGAAATGGTCTTGTATTATTTCTTGTTTCCATAGTGCGTGTCGTCTATCTCTATCAGTTTAAGTGTTATGCCGTTTGTAGTCTCTTCAAATATCAGACGGTGAACGTATCTGTTGTCCAATCTTACGGATGAAAAGCCGGAATAATTATACTTCAGCTGTTCATAATGGAGGATACTAAATGTCTTCAACTGCTCTACAGAACCTGCTGATTCCATCAATTGATACGCCCTCATTAAGCCACCATACAGAACCTTGTTTCTTGCAATTGACTTATATCTTTTACTCTGCCCCGTCTCAATCAGTTCACGGAGTTCATCGTCCATCTCCAGTTTCATACCTTCTCACTTTTTGCAAAGATAATAAAAATTACCAAATTTTGGAAACTTTTGCATTTTTTGCCAATGTTTTTCTTTTCCCGGAAAATTCTTATATTTGTGAGTTAAGAAAATAAAAAGACACGATATATGAATCTGACCATTTCCAGCACTAATCTCCTGAAGGCCCTGATGGATGTTTCCAAGGCCATTCCTTCCAAGTCTGCCCTTCCCATTCTGGAGAATTTCCTCTTCGTTCTTAATGACGGCATCCTTACCATAACCGCCTCTGATTCAGAGCTTACCCTTCGCACTTCGCTGGAAGTGGAAAGCGCCGGGGAGGACGGCTCCATCGCCATTCCCGCCCGCCACATGACGGATCTCCTGAAAGAACTGCCGGACCAGCCCATCCGCATCAAGACCGTTTCGGACAGTTCCTTCGAGTGCAGCTGGGCCAGCGGTAACTCGGCTCTCCCCTATTTCCCGGCCGAAGATTATCCGGAAATTAAGTCCACCGGCGAAGATGCCCTCAAGGTGTCATTCCCGGCCGAAAGCCTGATTGCAGGCATCCAGAGCACCATCTACGCCACCGCCGACGACGAGATCCGTCCCGCAATGAACGGTATCTTCTTCGACATGGAGCCCGGCAGCACCACTCTGGTTGCATCGGATTCCCACAAGCTCATCTGCTACACAACCAAGGACGTGGAAGCTTCGGAAAAAGCATCGTTCATCCTTCACAAAAAGCCCGCAGGCGTGCTGCGTTCCATCATCGGTAAAGACATTGACAACGTCGAAATTAACTTCGACTCCACCAGCGCCCAGTTCACCTTCGGCAACACCACGATGATTTGCCGCCTGGTTGTTGGCAAGTATCCCAAGTACCGCGACGTAATCCCCACGAACAACGCCAATGTCCTTCAGATAGACCGTCAGCTCCTCCTGAACACCGTAAAGCGTGTGGCAGTTTGCGCCAACAAGGCCTCCAACCACATCAAGTTCACCCTGAACGAAGGCCAGTTAGAAATTTCGGCCCAGGACCTCGGCTTCGCACTTGCCGCATACGAAAAGATCAGCTGCGATTATGCCGGCGATTCCCTCACCATCGGCTTCAAGTCCACTTTCCTCACGGAAATCCTTGCCAACATGAGCTGCAACTCGCTGGTAATCAAATTCGCCGATGCCCGCCGCGCAGCGCTCATCCTTCCGGCCCAGGAAGAAGCCGAAACGGAGAAAGTCTGCGGCATCCTGATGCCCATCATGATCCAATAGCCGACCGGCTATTGGATCCGAACACCTTTGTATCTCTTTTTTGAAGTTCCGGGGTACAGGCTTTTGAATCCGTCGCTTCGCGACCCCTCCCTAAAGGGCCCCTCCCTCTAAAGCCGAGGGTGGCTATGTCTTCAAAAGCCTGCACCCCGGAACATAAGACAGAATCATATAATGGAACTGAATCTGGAGAAGCCGCTGCTGTTTTTCGACATCGAGAGCACCGGCCTTAACATAGCCACCGACGGCATCATCGAACTGAGCTTCGTAAAGGCGATGCCGGATCATGAAGTTAAGATAAAGACCTGGAAGATAAAGCCTTGGGACTACGCAAAACGCGCGCAGATTCCCATCAATCCCCAGGCTTCGGAAGTTAACGGCGTAAAGGACGAAGACCTTCTGGACTGCCCCAAGTTCATCGACGTGCTTCCTGAAGTAGCCGAATGGCTGGAAGGCAGCGACCTTGCCGGATTTAACTCCCAGAAGTTCGACCTTCCCCTCCTGGCCGAAGAAATCGAGCGCGTGCGTGCATATTGCATCAGGCGGAAGGAAGAAAAGCCGGAATCGGCCCAGAAAGCCGACGAAATGCTCTCGCTCATTGAAAAGATCGACCTTCATTCATGCCGCATGGTGGACGTGCAAAATATCTACCATCACTTCGAGCCACGTAACCTCCGCGCAGCTTACCGCTTCTACTGCGGCGGGCGCGATTTTGAAAACGCCCATACGGCAGAGGCCGATACCGTTGCCACCATGGAAGTGCTCAAAAGCCAGCTGGACAGGTACAAGGAACCTACTGAGTATCAGCAGGAAGTGCTTCACAACGACGTTGAATCCCTGTCCAAAATCGGCGCTCGCAACCGCACCGTTGACTTTGCAGGAAGGCTGATTTACGGGGAGAACGACGAGCCTGTCATTAGTTTCGGCAAGCATAAGGGCAAAACTGCACGTGAAGTCTGGGAGAACGAGCCTTCATACTACGCTTGGATAGAAGGCGGCGATTTCACCCTTGACACGAAGCAGCAGTTTGCGCGCCTGAAAGCCCAGTTCCAAAAGGAGCACAAGGAAGCCCTGAACCGCCCCGCCACTGACGACGAACTGAAAGGCCTGGCCAGCAAATTCAACGGCAGGCTATTCTAATTCCGTAACGAAGTGAAAGAGTTCGAATTAGCTGAGAAGATCGGGAAACCTTTGTCGGAAGAAAAGCTCCGTGAGGCCGCTTGCAAGGCCCTTGGCGTAAAGCCACAGCTGCTGGGTCATGTGCAGGTTGTGCGCAGGAGCATCGACGCCCGGCAGGATATCCTTTACCGCTACAGGGTGCAGGCCTACAGGCAGAACGAACCATTCGAGCCATATAAAGTCGAACCCTACCGGGACGTCCACTCCGCTACTCCTGTAATAGTGATAGGCGCCGGCCCAGCAGGCATGTTCGCAGCCCTGAAACTGTTGCAGAAGGGCCTGAGACCCATAGTTTTGGAGCGGGGCAAAGACGTAGAGCGCCGGAAAGTGGACATGGCGGCACTGTCGGTCAAGGGCGTGATTGATCCTGATTCCAACTACTGTTACGGAGAAGGCGGCGCCGGTGCTTTCAGCGACGGAAAGCTTTACACTCGATCCTCGAAGCGTGGTGACATACGCGAGGTACTGCACCAGCTGGTGGCTTTCGGCGCATCTGAAGATATTCTTATCGACGCCCACCCGCATATCGGCACCGACAGGCTTCCGGAAATTGTGAAAAACATCCGCGCGGCAATTGAGGAGCATGGCGGAGAATATCATTTCGACAGCCGCGTAACGGATATTTGCCGAGACGAAAGCGGCTTTACCGTTTCCTGCGGCACTACGGAGTACCATGCGCCGAAAGTGATTCTGGCTTCGGGGCATTCGGCCCGTGATATTTACGAGCTATTCTTCAATAAAGGCTGGGCGATCGAGGCCAAGGGCTTTGCGATGGGCGTACGCGTGGAGCACCCGCAGTGGATGATCAATCAGATACGCTATCACGGTAAGTATCAGCCGTTTATGCCCACAGCCGAATATTCTTTCGTACAGCAGGTGGAGGACCGCGGCGTGTTTTCCTTCTGTATGTGCCCCGGCGGAATACTGGTACCATCATCAACCGAAGACGGAACAGTGGTGCTTAATGGAATGTCCAATGCGGCCCGCAACTCAAAATGGGCAAATGCCGGCGTCGTTGTGCAGATTGAGCCCGGTGACCAGCCTTCGGAATACACAGGACCCTTCGCGCTGATGGATTACCAGAGGGACGTAGAGAGGGCCATGTATGCCTACGCTTCGGCCCATGGTGGTAAACACCCGCTTGCCGCGCCGGCTCAAAGGATGAAGGATTTCTGCCGTGGAATCGTATCCACAGACTTGCCGAAGACTTCCTACCATCCCGGCGCTGTATCGGCTCCACTTCACGAACTGCTTCCCGAGCACGTTTCCATGCGCCTTAGACGCGCATTCCCGCAGGTAGACCGTTCCATGCACGGCTATTACACCAATGACGCACTGCTTCTTGGCGTGGAATCCCGCACCTCCTCCCCTGTCCGGCTGCCCCGCGACCCCGTCACCCTGGAACACCTGAGCGTTCCTGGCCTCTACCCCGCCGGAGAAGGTGCTGGCTACGCAGGCGGCATCGTTTCTTCCGCCCTTGACGGCATCAACTGCGCCGAAAAGTGCGCCGAAAACCTAAGCTAAAGCACACTTCCTTGCTCCATTTCCGTATTTTGTGCTTTATCCCCCATAACACCATGAGCTAAAGCACACTTCCCTGCCCCATTCGCACATTTCGTGCTTTATCCCCCCTAACACCATGAGCTAAAGCACATTCATCGATCTCTTTCCCGCATTTCGCGCTTTAAAGGACTGTTGCGTTCCAGGTCTGCAGCTTTTTGTTCCAGGTCTGAAAAAACCATGCAGACCTGGAGCAGCAGACGCGGCATAATAAAGAAAAGCGTTCCGAGTCTGTAGGGAAAAATCAGACCTGGCACATTCCCGCTGCAGACCTGGCACGCTATGACAGCGACGGTCAAATTTTCGGCCATTTTCTTGACCTTCGCCGACACGGCTTACGACCTCGGTCACGTTTTTGCCCGTTTTCTTGACCTTCGCCGAAAATATGGCCATGCTGCGGCTTATTTCTGCCGATAACTGAGGGCGAGGCCGCCGGCTGAGGTTTCTTTGTACAGGGACGGGAGGTCGTTGCCAGTTTGTTTCATCACTTCGACTACGTGGTCGAAGGAGATGCGGTGCCTGCCGTCGGAGAAGGTGGAGTATATGTTGGCGTCAAGGGCACGGCACGCAGCAAAGGCGTTCCTTTCGATGCATGGAATCTGAACCAGGCCGCAGACCGGATCACAGGTCATGCCCAGATGATGCTCCAGGCCCATTTCGGCCGCATATTCAATTTGGTAAGGACTTCCTCCGAATAGCTGACATGCCGCGGCCGATGCCATAGCACATGCGACGCCCACTTCGCCCTGGCAGCCTACTTCGGCGCCGGATATGGAGGCGTTGTGCTTTACCACGTTGCCGATAAGACCGGCCGTCGCCAGCGCGTGGAGGATTTTAGTGTCGGAGAAGGAATGGCCTTTTGCCAGGTGGTAGAGAACACCGGGAATAACACCGGAGGAGCCGCATGTCGGAGCGGTGACTATCATGCCGCCTGACGCGTTCTCTTCACTTACTGCAAGTGCATAAGCGAATACAAGACCTCTGGAGCGCAGATTAGGCTGATAGCCAAGCGCTTTCACATGGTAAACGGCGGCTTTTCTGGAGAGATTGAGCGGTCCGGGGAGGCGGCCCTCGGCATCAAGTCCGCGTTCTACTGCGGCTTTCATGGCATCCCATATCTCCTTAAGATAGTCCCAGATTTCCGGGCCTTCGCACATGTCCACGTACTCCCACAGCTGTCGGCCGTTGGAGTCGCACCAGTCTATGATTTCCTCAAGTGTATTCAGGTTGTATACCTCTCCGCCAAGGCTCATGTCTTTTCCAGGACCTTCGGACAGTGCACCGCCGCCCACCGAGTACACGGTCCACTCTTCGGCCAGCGTGCCGTCTTTGGCAAAAGCCCTGAAAGTCATGCCGTTAGGATGGTACTCCAAGAAATGCGCGGGCTCCCAGAGTATCTTTACAGGGGCAACGCTATCAAGGGCTTCCTGAATGGCGACATCGGTCATGTGTCCCTTGCCGGTGGCAGCAAGCGAGCCGTAAAGGGTAACTATGAACTGCGATGCGTGCGGGTGCCTTTCGGCCATCATCTGCGCGGCCCTGTATGGGCCCATGGTGTGCGATGATGACGGGCCCTTGCCTATTTTATAGAGTTCCCTTAAGGAATACATGCGGCAGTTGAGGGAAATCAGTTGATAACTCGGCGGTAGGTGGATTCCTGCTGGATATAGTAATTGCGCAGTAGAATGTTCAAGGCTATTTTGCCCAATTTTTCACCAAGGTCGTCAAAAAAGCTGCTTTCTTCTTCTAAACCGGTTTCCCAATTCATGGTAAGAGCCCGCCCCAGAGTGATTTCTTCGGAGACAAGCGTCATGTTCATCGTGTTGAATACCGGCATTTTAATATGGCACTTCCGCTTGGCGGCATTCTCCACATAAAGGTTTTCTCCTGTTTGGGCATACTGGTAGGTGCAACCCTCTTCCCATGAAAGGATAGCCTTCGTGAATGTTTTAAGCTGACCGTCTTTAAGGAATTCAAGCTTGTATTTGGCCGGATAGAAACGAACGTAGGCAATGGAGTCCAATGAATACACGATTTCGTCGGGAAGGATTTCGATGCTGAATGCCTCCTTGATGTACTTTTGCAGTACTGCGCTCATTTCCTCGCTTGTGGTAACTGTGTCCTGTGCGCCGGTTGCGCTTGTCATGAAATATGACAAACTCTTCTGGTCCCAGTCCCCGATTATGGAATTGGGTTTGACTTCCACTTTTATTTGGCAGGATGCAAGAAGCAGGGCTGCTCCTATGATACTTAGAAATGCGCTGATCTTTTTCATGTTCTGACATTTATGACATACAAAGTTAGGAATTCCGATTCTGAAAAGCAAAGACTGTTTGCATTTAAGGCGCAGAATTGTTAATTTTACTCGCTAAAACCTAATAATGCCGACAATTCTCACATTCCTTGGGACGGGCACCTCGCAGGGTGTCCCCATTATTGCATGCCAGTGTCCGGTGTGCAAATCCGCCGATCCAAGGGACAAGAGATTCCGTTCGGCCGCATTTGTAAAGCACGACGGCTGTAATATCCTTATCGACGCAGGGCCGGATTTCCGCTCCCAGATGCTTGCGGCCGACATCCGCCATCTGGATGCCATACTGCTGACGCACAATCATAAAGACCATACCGGCGGACTTGACGACGTCCGCTCCTTCAATTATATCGACAGAAAGGCGGTAGAGATTTACTGCGAGCCACGCGTCCTGAAGTCGCTCCTGAACGACTATTCCTACGCCTTTGCGGAGCATAAGTACCCCGGCGCCCCGGAATGGCACGTACACACTATCGACGAGCGTCCCTTCAGGGTAAACTCCTTACAGGGCGAAGGGGAACTCGAGTGGGTGCACGATATCGGCTATTTTTACCGGCAGAAGGATGGAAGTCTGAAACCGTCGGACAACGCCATCCTCGAAGCCTCTCACGACAATCCCAACGTTATTCCAATAAGGGGGTACCATGATGAAATGCCGGTCCTTGGCTTCCGCTTCGGCAATATCGCCTATATCACCGACTTCAGCCGACTCCCAGAGGAGGAGTTGGCAAAACTTGCCGGCCTTGAACACCTTACTCTGAACACAGTGGGATACCATCCCCATCACTCGCATTTTTCGCTGGATCAGGCACTTGAACTTGCCGGAAGAATCGGCGCAAAACATACCTGGCTCACGCACCTCAGCCATGCATTCCCGTCCCACCCTGTATTTTGCGACCAGCTTCGTGAACGTTGCAGGGCAATGGGAATACAAAGTGAGGTGCTTCCGGCCTATGACGGACTTGAAATTAGTGACTAAAACCATATGACTCAAGAAATTTTTCAGACTATCGACAGTATTCAGGTTACCCTGAACGCGGGCGGCATGAATACAATCAATATCGTGCTCGCTTTCGTGATGTACGGAGTTGCACTCGGAATCAAGCCGCGCATTTTCGTCGAAGTTTTCAAAAAGCCCAAGTCGGTGCTGCTTGGAATGCTTTGCCAGCTTGTTCTGCTGCCGGCGTTTACCTGCCTTCTTGCCATACTCATGACAGGATGGATTTCGCCAATGATGGGCATGGGTATGATACTGGTTGCAGCCTGCCCCGGCGGCAACATCTCCAATTTTATGTCTTCCCTTGGTAAGGCCAATATTGAGCTTTCAGTAAGCCTTACGGCCATTTCCACTGCCCTTGCCGTATTCCTTACACCCTTCAACTTCTGGCTCTGGGGCACGGTCTATCTTCACAGCGCAGGTGTGGCCGGCACCATTCCCACGCTTGTAATTCCGCTCTGGGATGTATTCAAGACCATCTTCATTCTTCTTGGAATTCCGCTGGTTCTGGGTATACTCACTAGCCAGTATCTCCCGAAGGTGGCAAACGCCTTGAAAAAGCCTCTGCAATGGCTCTCTATCGTTATTTTCATAGCGATGGTTGTGCTGTCATTCAGCTCGAATATCGATGCTTTCCTCCTCAGTGTCAAGTATATATTCCTGGTTGTGTTCGTTCATAACCTTCTGGCTCTGACTATCGGATTCAGCGTCGGCACCATCGGCAAGGTTCCTTACAAGGACAGGCGCACCCTTACAATCGAGACCGGCATTCAGAACTCGGGCCTTGGCCTTGCACTCATGCTTGGAACAAGCCTTTTCGCCGGTTTCCCTCCTCATGGCGGCATGCTGGTAATAACCGCATGGTGGGGTATCTGGCACATAATTTCCGGCCTTACCATCGCTACAATCTTTAACCGCACAAAACGCGATGCCTGATATTTGGGAACATAACGGCCGGTATAACCTGCTTCGTCCATGCGTAGACGCCTGTACAAGAGCAAGTTACAGGCACCTGCGATGGAAAGGTTCGCTACCTTCGGAAGGCGCGGTAATAATTGCGCCCAACCATACCAATACCCTGATGGACGCCCTGGTGGTTTTGCAAACCCGGAAGGAACCAACTGTTTTCGGTGCCAGGGCAGATATTTTCAGAAATCCCAAAGCTGCAGCTGCTCTCCGGTTCCTGCGCATTCTTCCCATGACCCGCGAAAGGGACGGACTGCATTCGGTTGTGGACAATTACAAAACCTTCGACGAGATTGACTCCGTCCTGGAGCACGGCGTCCCCTTCTGCATGTTCCCGGAAGGCCGCCACAGGGCCGAAAGAGGCCTTCTGCCAATCCAGAAGGGAATAGCGCGAATCGCATTCCGAAGCGCCGCCGAAAGGCAGACTTACGTAGTGCCCACAGGTATCACATATGGAGATTTCTTCCGCTACCGCTCCACATGCGACGGTATTTACGGTGAGCCGATAGACGTGAACGCCTTCCTGCGTGAGAGGGAAGCACTTCCTGAAGCAAAAAAGTATTCACAGTTCCGGGAACTGCTGTCAGAGCGCATACTGGAACTTGTGGACATGAACCCGCAGGCTAAACGCCTCTCCTTCTGGTGGATACTTCTGTTCCCACTTTGGGTCTTGGCTGCTCTGCTCTCGCTGCCGATGTGGCTCCCCGCCGAGTGGCTTTGCCATAACAAGCTTGGCGACAAGGCCTTCAGCAACTCCGTCCGCTTACTTTTCAGACTTGTCTTAACACCGGTATTACTGCTTATCTGGGCTCTGGTACTATGCCTGACCATGCCCTGTTGGCTTTCCCTACCGCTGCTTATCCTGTTCCTTTTCTCCTACTCCATCTTCTACGACGGATTGAACTGGCTCCACGACCGCCGGGCCTGACGACGAAAGGTGATTATTCCTTGTCCAAGCCAAGCAGGCGCTTAGCATCTTCTTCTGTAAAACCGTTCGCAATCAGACGCTTAAGCGCATCTGACAGGCCTTGAGCATGGCCCTTGTTCTCGGCCGTTTTTATCTGGTTAGCTAAGTCCCTTTCTGTTGTCATATCTTTGAGGTATTCGCTTTTTTCATCCTCCGCAAAATTAGCGATTTCCAATGATTTAAACAACAAATCAAAGAATTCGCCTTCAAAGCCTTCCGGGCGCTCGTCCCATTCTGAAATATGTCTGAAGACGTAGCAAGTTTTATCAAGTTGAGTGGCCTCAAGCGTTAATGCTTTAGTGCAGTTAGGAATTTCCAGGAACAGGTACTCGATGCGGTCCGTCATCGGTTCGCCGCTGGTGCGCTCCTTCAAATTGTATCTGAAAAGGACTTCATCGGAATTCTTATGAAATGAAAAGTTCATGATGCCGATAAAGTAGATTGGAGAGAATGCCCAGTCTGTACGCCCGACGGGAAGCTGAGACTGAATGACGAAAGAAGAATTGAAAACCGCACGTTCGTAGAAAGTGCTTTGGTCATCCCTTTGGACTTCCACTACGAAATGGTTTCCATCCTAATCCGTACAATGTACATCCAGCCGGATGTCCTTCCCCAACCGTATCGGATTGATATGCTCCTGCAGCCCGAAATGAAGGTCAGTGATTACTCGCTCGGGGATCATCTCCTGAAGCAGCAGTTGCATCAGCCGTCGGCCTCCCGCCCATCCGAAAGTCCTTTTGAACCAGCGGCCAATCAACACGTTGGCGTACTTCCTTACAAGTGGTAGTTCTTCGGTTTTTGGAGGTAAATAAGTGGTTGCCATAGATATTGTTTTTGTGTAAGCAACCACAAATATATTGGCAAAAAGTCCTGAAAACCACAATCGTTAGAAAGATTTGTACGTTTCAAACGATTTCAGGGCATTTTTTACGTTTTACACGAAGAATCGTTAAAAACGTAAAATTTTTCGCACGATGATTTAGCCAAATATCAATCTATAGATGCCAGCCCACTGCCGTTGCTCGTCATTCCCGGCTTGACCGGGAATCTCCCGGCGGACCCTGAGTGGTCCCTGAGCTTGTCGAAGGGCCTGTCGAAGGGCGCTCCCGTCATTCCCAACTTGATCGGGAATCTCCGGCCGCCCACTGTGCCCGGTGGTCCATTGCTCAGCACCACTGGCGACATTTGGGGGCATTTTCGTTGCCGGTGGTCCACAGAGCAACACCACCGGCAACACCTTTTTGTCATACCGAGCGAAGCGAGTGTATCATCGAGAGCAACGATGGCCTCCGGTGCTCACGGAAATGCGTTTCACCATATCTGGAGAAGGGCAAGGTTAAAGCTTAGGGGGGGATGAGGCTTCACCGTGCCACCCCCAGACAGTTTTATTCAGCGGGTGCTACTTTTATTATCGGATGAGCATTCTCATTAATGTTTCGTTCACCAATAGGGTAATAGTGGGGAAACTTGTGACCTGTTTTATCCTCGACAAGATTAAAAAGCTGATGGAGATTCTCAATGCCGGATATTTTTGTGCCATTTAAATAACACATTGCATTATAAAAGTCATATTCAACTGATTGACCATTGAGGGAGAAAGCTACTATGCCTTCCGGGCGCTGGTTGTCTACGTCAAAGAACGAATATTCATATGCCCTCTGAACCATCTGGTCCAAGCGTACAGGATAGATTTCATTCGACTTAAATTGGCCATCGAATCCATACACTTTGTAAAAAGCCTCTCCATTTTGTTCTATGACTTTTGTAACGAAGGTTATTTCTTCGTTAACTTCAACGGGATTTCCAACCCGCAGTTCTGAGTAGTTGTGCATAATGTAATAGTATTGGTTAATTAATTGCTTGAATTCTGTTTTCGTATTGATTCCAATATTTAGCTTCTTTATATGCATTAACGCTCTCTGCGGGAACATATATGGGGCACTCCCCTGTATCATCAAACATATAATATCCACCTTCAGGAACGATATTCGCCTTTACTGTAATACTTAACAAATTACTGCAGGCCCAGAAAGCCCCCAAACCAATGCTGGATAACCCTTCTGGCAGTGTGATCGATGATAAACTTGTACAGCCGCAGAAAGCATAACTATCAATGCTGGACAAATCCTCAGGGAACTCAATAGATGCTAAGCTTACGCAACTCTGGAAAGCGCCATATCCGACGCTGGATAATCCTTCAGGCAATGTAACTGACGCCAAGTTAGTGCATCCATAGAATGCCTCACTATCAATACTTGTCACCCCAGCAGGAATGTATACTGAAGTAATGGCGTATCCGGCAAATAGACGGAAGGGGATAGTTGTCATCCCTTCGGGAATGACTATTTCGGTCACTTCGACGCCGGAAATATATAAGTGAACAGTTTGTCGAGCCCTATAATTAGGCATCTCATCAGCAAACGAAGATAATGTATACAGCAACAAAAAGTCACTAAAATAAACGTGTTCGATAGCATCACAGCCTTTGAAAGCCTGCTTGCCAATGCTGGATAACCCTTCAGAAAATGAAACTGATGCTAAACTTGTACATCCACAAAAAGCCTCTTGACCGATTTCGTTTAGGCCTTTGGGAAACGTCGCTGACGTTAAACTTGTACACCCTTTGAAAACCTGTATGTCAATATTAGATAAGCCATTGGGTAGCGTGACCGACGACAAACTTGTGCAGTCTTGGAAAGTCCGCTGGCCAATGCTGGATAAACCTTCAGGTAATGAAGCCGACGTCAAACTCTCACATCCATAGAAGGCTTCTTGGCCGATTTCGTTTAGGCCTCTTGGAAACATTACTGATGTTAAACCTGTACAGCCTTTGAAAGCCTGCGAGCCAATTTTGGACAACCCTTCAGGAAATGAAACCGATAATAAACTTTTGCAGCCAAAGAAAGCACCACCACTTATGCTGGACAATCCTTCCGGAAGCGTAACTGATGACATACTTGTACATCCATAGAAAGCGCCAGCACCAATGCTTGAAACTCCCTCAGGTATAGATACCGAAGTAATATAGGCACAATTTCTTAAACAATATTCAGGAACTTTTGTTAACTCATCTGTGAATACTATTGAAGACACTTCGCTACCAGCAAGATATAAATGGACATTCTTCTTTGAAGAAACAGTTGGTGATGCACTGTACAGACCTCGATAAGCTGAAAAAACAGAAAGATCGCTTAAGTAAACATGTTCGACTGATTCACAACCATAGAAAGCATTATTCCATATCTCGGAAATGTTGGAAGGAAACGATATCGAGACTAAACTTGTGCAGCCATAGAAAGCAGAAACGTCAATTCTGGATAATCCTTCAGGTAATGAAACAGAAATCAAACTCTTGCATCCATAGAAAGCCTCTTGGCCAATTCTGTTAAGGCCCTTAGGGAATACTACCGATTTTAAGCTTGTACAGTCTTTGAATGCACAACTACTAACGAGCGACAGACCTTCAGGAAGCGTAATTGATGATAAACTTGTACAGCCGTAGAAAGCATAGTCACCAATTGATGAGAGGCCGCCATAAAGAGTGATAAATGCCAAATTTGCACATCCATAGAAAGCGTATTCACCAATTGAGGAAACGCCATCAGGAAGGTACACATATGAAAGCGAAGTGCAATTCTTAAAAGCTCCTATCCCAATCATCGTTATTTTATCCGGCAAGGTAATCGATGTGAGTAAGTTCCAGTTCAGGAATGTTGACTCTTTGATTTCTGTAAGGCCAGTAAAGTACTGGAACTCATCGAAAGAGCGGAAAGTGCGGGTCGTTCCAAATGCTGACATAAGATCATTGGCCGAGGTTACTGCTGCGGCTTCGGCATAGGAGAGTTCTCCGTCGCCGTCTGTATCGAAGGCCGCGACAAGTTTCTCCTTGAGGTTTTCATCCGCAAATACAATGGCATCATTGGCTGTATTATGCTTTACAGTAATAGAGCAATTTGCCTCCTTATCACCAGCCCTAGCAGTAATGGTTGCCTCGCCGACATTCTTAGCAGTAACTGTTCCGTTATCCACCATGGCAATGCTAGCATCAGATGTATACCATGTCACAGCCTTATCCGTTGCATTATCCGGCTTAACTGTTGCGGTCAACGTCTCCGAATCACCTTCTACAAGATCTAATGTGGTCTTGTTAAGCTCTACAGATTCGACAGGTATAACTTTCTTTGCTACAACAACCTTACATGTAGCACTCTTTTCTCCCGCCTTTGCAGTAATAGTTGCCGTACCTTCTTTTACTGCGGTAACTTTGCCATCATCGACCTTGGCAATATATGAATCAGAAGAAGACCATGTTACTGTTTTATCAGTAGCATCATCCGGTTTTACCGTAGCAGTTAAGGTTTCTGAATCCCCTTCAACTAATGCTAGCTCCGATTTGTTCAACTCTACCGAAGTAACATCAACGGTCTTTTTCTTTACGATTACGGAACAGGTGGCTGACTTTCCTCCCGACGAAGCCGTAATGGTTGTGCTTCCTTCAGCGATGGCAACGACCGTACCATTTTCCACCATCGCAACTGACTTATTTGAAGAAGCCCATATAACAGATTTGTCAGTAGCTTCGGCAGGTAAAACCGTGGCCTTTAGTTGGACTGTTTCGCCAACTAACATTTCGGCAGTCTGTTGATTAAGACTAACAGAAGTAACAGGTACATTCTCGGGGGCTTTTTGGCAAGCCAGAGCCATCGCGACGGATGTCACGAATAAAACGAACAGTTTTTTCATATCTTGGTGTGTTTTGACAATAACCATACAAAAAGGTGTGGAGCATTTCGTTTATCTGGGAGAGGCTCTGGTAAGCCGTGTTCAAATAAACAATACTCCACACCCGTATGGAGACTGTGCAGAATGCACGGTGCACCAAACTGGGTGATGAATGTAATTGCTTATCCTTGAACACTTTGAAATTTACCAGATTTCTCCCAAGGATAAAAGCGAATACACTTTCATCTAATATGTAGCGCCAGGGGTATGCAACTGCGGCACATCGCCCTGACACCTACAAATATAAGAAAGTTTTTTCTGAAATAAAATGGAACGCGGCAAAACGTTCTGCAAGTAAGTTGTCAGCCATGGATCTGGAGGTATCGGCCCTCTTTTAAGCCTCCAGAACCATGGCTGACAGCTGTGCCCGGCAATTGCTGACGGCAAAGGTCAAGAAAACGAGCCCAAACGTGTCTGAGACCGTAGGATAAAGTTGAAACAATAGAAAACATTTGGAAGTATGGTGTGAAATACATACTTTTGCAGAAAAGGGGATGCTTGTATGAAAAAGAAAGAGCAGAAAAACTTTTTCGTTAAGATGGTAGAAGACAAAAAAGCTATCATCAAGGACATCCGTGAGGGGGTCCCCACAAAGGTTATAGAGGAGGAGAGGGATGTCAAATTCGCTACACCCGTATAGTTATCGGGAATCCGACGGCCAGTACTATTTCGACACCCCATCCGGGGCGCGCTATGTCGCGTACTTTTTAGACCTGTCATCCCTTGCAGAGAATCTTTTCACTTTCAACTTCGACAGAATAATCGATGGTGCGCCAGATTCGGTTGACTGCAATGTCTTTGATACAATATGCGCCATACTGCAGAGTTTCTTCCTGAAGCATCAGAATTCAATGCTGCTTGTCTGAGATACGGCCGATGGAAGAGAAGAGGCCCGAATGAGGCTTTTTAATTCCTGGTTCCTTCGTATTGCCCCAGCGGGGTTAACCAAAATTGACCGAAGCGGTAAAGCTGAAGCGTACAACCTCTTTGTCTCTCTCTTTGTCTCTCTCTTTGTCTGGGCTGATAACCCTATGCGAGACGAACTTGTTTCAATTCTTGAAGAATACTGCCAAACAATGCTTCAATAGCTGACTTGGAATCGGCCCTCTTCAAAGCCTCCAGGCCGGTCTATGGATGCCCACTGTGGCCGGTGGTCCATTGCTCAGCACCACCGGCGACATTTTGGGGCTTTTTCGTTGCCGGTGGTCCACAAAGCAGCACCACCGGCGACACCACCACAGCAAAGAGATACACTCGCTTCGCTCGGTATGACAGGGTAAGCATGCTCGGTATGACAGGAGATGCCAGGTCACCCTTCGACAGGCCCTTCGACAAGCTCAGGGACCACTCAGGGACTGCCGGGAGATTCCCGGTCAAGCCGGGAATGACGGGATGGTCGGGGCCGGGCTTGACGACGAAAAGCAAAAAAATTGGGTTAAATCACCACCTGCTCGATGGCATTCACACGGGAGGGGTCGAAAGGCCTCTCGAGGCGGATGTAGTTGCCTGTGTAGCCGCCCATCAGGCCATCTTTGACGGACGATTCCCAGAGGACTTTTTCAGGGAGTCCGGCATTGGCCGAGATAAACTGGGCATGGAGTTCCGCGCACAGGGCTTCAAGCCGGGCTACCCTTTCTGTTTTGACGGAATCCTGCACCTGATCGGGCCAGGTGGCGGCACGGGTACCGGGCCGGCGGGAGTAAGGGAAGACGTGGATGAAAGCGGGGCGGATACGCTCTTTCAGGAAGTTGTAGGTTTCCATGAACAGTTCTTCGGTCTCGCCGGGAAGGCCCACTATCACATCTATGCCGAAGAACACCGAAGACTCTCCAGGACGTTCCATGGCCTTGCGGATATAATCGATCCTGGAAGCAAAGAGTTCAGTGTCGTACCTCCTCCCCACCCTTTTCAGAATGGTGTCGCTGCCGCTTTGCAGCGGGATATGGAAATGCTTCTGGAACTTGGTGCCTGAAGCAATCCAGTCAACGATTTCAGGCGTAATAAGATTGGGCTCGATAGACGAAATCCTGTAGCGTTCTATGCCCTCCACTTCGTTCAGGGCCTTAAGCAGCGACAGGAAACTCTCCCCGGAACTGCGACCGAAGTCCCCTGTATTAACCCCCGTCAGGACTACTTCCTTCACCCCGTCCGCAGCAATGCTCCGGGCCGCCTTAAGCACTTCACATACAGGGATATTCCGACTTCTTCCACGGGCAAACGGCACAGTGCAGTATGCGCAGAAGTTATCGCACCCGTCCTGTACCTTCAAAAAAGCACGAGTCCTCTCCTCACCGCTGGAATAAGCGCCGAAGACGCTGGAGGGGAGCTCTGCCCCTGAAATCTCTAGCCACCCTCGGCTCGATAAGAGGGAGGGGCCCGTCGGCGCAGCCGATGGGAGGGGCCGTAGCGAAGCGAAGGCGATTTCAGGGGCAGAGCCCCCCTCCAGCGTCTCCTGAACCACCTGATTCTTTTCAGTGGCACCGAACACCCGCCAAACTCCATCCATCTGCTCCAGAGCCTCGCGGCGGAGCTGGGCGTAGCAGCCGGTAACGACAATGCGCGCACCAGGAGCAGCCTTATGCGCACGGCGGATAAGGTTACGGGACTTCTTTTCGGCAGTCTCCGTAACGGCGCAGGTGTTGATAAGATACACGTCGGCCTCATCGGCCCAGTCCACCACCTCCCAGCCGGCTTTTACAAAACCGCGCTCGTAGGTGGCTGTTTCGGCATAATTCAGCTTGCAGCCTAGAGTTGTAAAAGCTACTTTCATGACAGGAAAAGGAATACGCAGGGACGTTTGCCTATAACTACCGGATGCTTCTTCCATTCAGCAACGCTGTAGGTGCGGATAAACTGGTCCTCACAGGTAATGTTGGCGGCGACGCAAAGCCTGGTCCGCGGCGACAGGCACTGAAGCATGTCGGCAAAGAGGGAGTCGTTGCGATACGGCGTTTCTATAAGAATCTGCGTCTGACAACCGGCTGAAGAACGTTTTTCCAGCGCTTTCAACGCGCTTCGCCTTTCCTCAGTCTTGGCAGGAATATAGCCGGCAAACGCGAACGACTGGCCGTTCAGGCCCGATGCCATAAGCGCCAGCATAAGGGACGATGGCCCCACCAGCGGTACAACCTCAATCCCGTGCCGATGGCAAAGGTCCACCAGAAGTGCGCCCGGATCAGCCACGGCGGGAAGGCCGGCTTCAGAAAGCAGCCCCACGGAACGGCCGCCTTCAAAAAGTTTCACAAACGCCTCAACCTCTGAAGGCTTGGTATGCTCATTCAACTCGTGGAATTCCAGCTCGCCTATATGCCCCTTGAGCCCGGCCGAAGACAGGAAGCGCCTTGCCGTCCGGACCTCCTCAACCACAAAGCAACCAAGCTTAGGCAAGAGTTCAAAAACCGGTGCAGGGAGAACCAGAGAAGGATCCCCGTCACCAAGAGGAGTGGGTATTAGATACAGTTTACCGTACATAAGTTTGTAGTTTTCCTGTTGTATCCACCTGCCAAACAACGTTGGGGGTGCTGGAAATGGCACGATCGACCTCGCGTCTTTCCCTCTCCTTGGAACTCATGAAGAATTCGGAGAAGAAATCACGGAAAGAATCGAAATCCCTCTGGTAGGCTATACCGCCACCGTTCCTCTGGCTGTTGTCCAGATAATAAGTAAGCTTGTCGGCCGAATGGGAGAAAATGCTAAGCCTTAGAGAACCGCTCCGGTTAAGTTTGATTTCTATGTCGATGTCACCCGCCACTTCCGAAGTTGCCGTTCCGCCCTCAAGCTGCTTGTTTCCGACCGTGCCGTTTACTATGACGCGGTTATTGAAAAGCTGAGTTGAAAGCGCCACGTCGAAGATATTGCTGCCGGTGCTTGTTGCCTGATAGTTAAGACCAAGGTCCAGGGGAATGTCCAGCTTCTGGAAAATGTTGTTAAGCTGGCCCGACATTATACTGGACACATTGGAATACAGCACTTCCGAGCCGTTGGTGGTGATTCCAGACTCTTCCGTGGGGAGGAACGAACCGGCCAGAAGCAGGTATAGGAACTGGCGCTGGACCTTGTCTTCGGTATTAATGGCTGCATCGACCTGGGCCTGTACAGAAGGATTCAGGTCCGGGACGTCGATACTGAACTTGATCTCCGGATCGCGGAGCTTACCGGTGATGTTGATACCGCAGTTCACCGTTCGCCGGCTAATTGCGGCATCGTCCGAAACCAGATTGGAAAGGCTGGCCTTAGTCACATACAGGCCGTTCACGTTAAGGTCCGTGTCCATCACTTCGCCATTGAAGCGCACCGAACTGCCTTCCTGTATGGTGAAATCCCTGCTCACAAGGTTCATGGCCGAAAAATGGAAGCTTCCGCTGGACAGGGTATAATCACCTCCAAGGGAGAAAATATCCATAGAAGGACGACTCTCAAGCTCTATCACACCCGTTCCGGATGCATTGAGGGAGTTATTGTCGATATCGATGAAAGCCTGGATATCCGGCAAAGCCTGTACCCTAAGCTTCACCCTCAGGTCGTTGCCACGTGCCCTTACCTTCTGATTTGCGGCCATCATCAGCTCGTATGGATCCACATCCTGGGCATCGACTGCTTCCGTAAATGTGAGCATATCCGTATTGTTATCAGAAGAAGCGCCGTCAAGGGGAAGGTGGAACTCGCCTGCTCCGTCGGAAACTGCATCTATATTGAGAAAAATCTTGTTGAAGGGGCCGGTCACATCGGCCTTGCCGGTAGCATACACACTTCCGAACATGGAAGGATTGACACCTTTGGGAAGGTCCAGAACATGCATCTGGCGCACCTGGACATGGATATCCGTGCGGATATCCTTAAATCCGCCAAGGAAAATGCCTCCGGTAACACTTCCCGTACCATTCCCTCCGTCCGAGAGTTTTACATCGTCGAAGAGGAGGCCTTCGTCGTTAAACGTCAGACGGCCGGACACGTCATATGGCACTCTGGTAAAATCCAGGGCCAGGCGCCCGTTGTCAAGGCGGAGATTCCGGCTGGAGAAATGCATCTTCTTAAGGCTGCCGTCCACGGCCACCTGCCCGCTTACATGTCCGGTAAACGTGGAGAAAATTCCGTCAAGAAAAGCCGACACGTAACCAAGTTCAAAATTATCGAAGCTTGCCGCGGCCTTGAGTTTGCCATTCGACGGCACAAGATAGGCATTAACGCCGACACTTCGCTTTCCGTCAAGGCTGTTGCTTACGCTAAGGTTGAAACGGTTGTTTTCGTCGTCCCATACGCTTCCTATGTCAAGTCTTCCCAACCTGTGGCCGGAGACTCTTGTGGAATCGCATACAATGGATGCAAGGAGACCAGGAGTAGACGCCCCCGTCGATAAAATGGTCGCTTCACCAGTAGCCATACCTTCCATGGGCGGCTGGTCTCCGGTGAGCGTATTAAGGAACGAGAGGTTGAATTTCTCCATCCTCACCGACAGAGTGTCGGCCCGCCTGGAAGAATAACCGCCGTCAACAAGCAGGGTTTCGTTGTCATGACGGGCCCAGAGCTTGTTCACTTTGATGTCTCCGCCATGGTAGACGATATCGTCGGATGATAGTCCCCAGCCGTTGCCGAGGTAGTAAATATTTGAAGGAAGCGCCTTTGCATTCACTATCAGGCCGCTGGCGTCGCGATTAAGGTCAGCGGTAAGATATAACTGGGCGCGTGTCTCTGTATCCTCTCCGTTGTCGAAAGTATAGCCGAGGCCCAGATGGTTGTCATCGGCAAAGAGGCTTAACCTGTTATCCAGCAGCTGAAGGCCTCCCAGGGAGATGTTGGAGCCGGTGACACTGGCAGTTAGCACATTGTCGGCGTTACTGAGGTCAACCCTCAGATCCTTGATGTACTTGCTGCCAAGGGCGAGCCTTCCCGAATTCACGTAGACCGAAAGCAGGCCGTCCCTGTCCACTTTCAGGCGGGCCTCGGACTTGTTTTCAACGTAAAGCCCGGGCATCAGGAAATTAAGCAATTCGCCGGCGTGGAACAGCTTTAGCGACACGTCGTAAGTGCTTCCGTCCCAGGGCTGAGGGCGCTGTGTAAGCAGTGCAGGGAGCTCCTTCTCCAGAAGAAGGTACTGAATATCCCCGATGAAGCGCGACAGCGAGCTGTCTCCTACGTATGTCGCTTCCATGAAGTCAGAGTCCAGTCTGATACGGTTCACGTCGTCGTTGGAATGAGCCCGGACGGCGATGTCCCCAAGTTCGTGCCTTCCAGTGTTGCTTTCCAGGACGACACCGTTGAGGAATACGTCGCCCAGAAGGTCGCGGGACTCGGTCCTGATAAAGTTGGACGAAGCCTGGAAGCTTAACTTGGATATTTCACGCTTGTCTATGTTAAGGGCATGAAGGTCCGCGTATCCGAGCGAAGCATAGAACTGATATGCCGCGTTGCGCGTGCTTCTGGACAGGTTGAAGGTGCCCTGGAAGAGAAAACTCAGGTTGGGGTCGGCGGCTATAATGCGTCCGTCGAACGCACGTTCATTATATGTACCCACAGCCGATAATCCCGTGTAGTCGTAGCCAAGCGCATTCAGGCGGCTGACTTTCAGTGAATCAATCCTGACATCTGGCCCGCCCTCACCAAAAGTCGCCGCAAGTCCAGTCTTAAGGCTGACCGGGCCAAGGGCATCGGTTCCGATTATCCTGCCAAGGTTCAGGTTGCGGGTTTCAAGCTGCCCGTCTATAATCATCGGCCGCTTTTTATCAACAGCGTTGCGGAGTGTCACGCCTGCCGTCGCACCGCCTATGGCCGAAGAAATGTCTCCGCTCACAAGCATACGGTTGAAGGGGCCGCTTAGCTTTCCGTTGAAAGTGAACACCTCCCCCGGGGCAAACTGAGACAGATCCAGCTCTGTTCCAGGCGCCCAGTCGGCCAGGAAGCCGCTTATGCCTTTGATTGGGAAGTCAAGCTGCTTTATCTTAAAGTCCAGCAGGGTTTTTTCCAGGTCCGGAAGGCCTATGATCCTGCCGTCAAGCTTAAGATCCAGGCCGTTTTTACTGTCCTGAATCGATATCTTTTCCAGGCCGAAGTCGCACACGTAACCGTTATACCTGCCCTCCAAATTTGCCGCAAACTTGTTTCCGTACAGATCGTCGGCAAAATGGGCCACAGACTCCATGCTCACGAAGGTGCCTTTGTCAAGGCGTATGTCCATACGTATTTTTTCCTCGAACTCTCCGTAATCGTCCAGCAATCCGTAAAGGTTCACCGACTTGACATTTAGCCGGCTGTCCCCTTCGACGGCCCTGAAACCGTCGACCGTTACTCTCCCCTTTCCCACTCTAACCTGCCGGGCCGAACTCTCCTGGATATGGAAACCAGTACCCCTTTCCAGGAGGTCCAGGTGCGACACCGTGCAGCTTATATGACTGTCGGCCACTTTCAGGTTTCCGGCCTGCAGATGGTTCAAGGTAACTTTAAGGTCGTTCCAGTTGATTTCATTGGGACCGTAGCCGGCTCCGCGGGCGGCCATCCTGGCTTCGCCCGTAAGGCTTTTCATCCAAAAATCGAAGTCCGTGATTTCCACGGAGCGCGCGCTTACAAGATTCCCCCATGAAATCTCACCTCCACCACCCTTCGGATGATAACGGAAAACCCTCTCGATGTTTGTGTTGACTCCGCTGTGAGAGAGCGAATCAGGCTCGATTGAAAGATTGAAACAGCCTCCCTCCAGCTTAAGCTTCCCGACATGCGCACCACCGCCGTAGAGAAGTCCTTTCAGGGAGAACTTGGCCGACAAACGCCTGACATACGCAACAGTATCCATTCCCGGCACCATCGGCTCGTTATCCAGGAGCAGGACATCGTGCAGGACTATCGCATCGAAGGGACGGATGGAAATCATCGTGAAACTGATATTTGCGTCCATTTTGCTCTCCAGTCTGGACACCACTTTACGCCCCAGGGCAGTCTGTACCCTCGGTGATTGCAGCGCCACAATCCCGGCAGCAAGTACTACCAGAATAAAGGCCGCAAGCCATGCCAGTATTTTAAGCGCGCGTTTCACAATCTACAAATTTAGTAAAAAATTCTTACCTTTGCATCCGCTATGGCAGATATCATTTTGGGAATAGAATCATCGTGCGACGACACTTCAGCGGCCGTCATCAGGGACGGAGTGCTCCTGTCAAATGTAATAGCATCGCAGCAGGTTCACAAGGATTTCGGCGGAGTGGTGCCGGAACTCGCATCACGCGCACACGAACAGAACATCGTTCCCGTCGTGTCGGAAGCGCTCAGGAAAGCAGGAATACAGGCCTCGGAACTTACAGCTATCGCTTTTACTCGTGGTCCCGGCCTTCTCGGTTCCCTTCTTGTAGGAACTTCCTTCGCCAAGGCCCTTTCCATTTCGCTGGACATTCCAATGGTTATGGTAAACCACCTTCAGGGGCATGTCCTGGCCAACTTCATAAGGCAGGAAGGCGTTCCTGTCCATGAGCCCGCATTCCCCTATCTGTGCCTCCTTGTTTCCGGCGGCAACTCCCAGATCGTGAAAGTCAACAGCCCGCTGGAATATGAGATTCTGGGCCAGACAATAGACGACGCAGTAGGAGAAGCCTTCGACAAATGCTCCAAGATGCTGGGCCTGGGCTATCCCGGCGGCCCCGTAATCGACCGCCTTGCGAAACAAGGCAACCCGGACCGCTTCCACTTCGCAAAGCCCAACATCCCCGGCCTGGATTACAGCTTCAGCGGTGTTAAAACCTCTCTCCTGTACTTTGTCAGGGACGAAATGGCAAAAGATCCTGCTTTCCTCGAAAACAACAAAGAAGACATCTGCGCCAGTTTCCAGAAAACGCTCATCGACGTCCTCATGGCAAAGCTCATCCGTGCTTCCAAGGAAACCCGCATCCGTGAAATCACCATCGGCGGCGGCGTAAGCGCCAACAGCGGCCTCCGCAACCGCATAGTGGAAGAAGGGCAGAAGCGCCACTGGAACACATACCTGCCGGAATTCAAGTTCACCACCGACAATGCGGCAATGATAGCCGTCGCCGGATGGTTCCTGTACAAGGCCGGAGTCCGCACGCCGTTGGACATCGCCCCCGTCTCCAGGATGGCCGATTTCTAATAACATAAAAGCCGGCCACGAAGGTCGGCTTTTATATTGAGCAAGCAAATATTAGAGCTTGGGACCGGCTTTGACGAGGGCCTTGCCGGCACGGTTGCTTTCGTATTTGTGGAAGTTCTTGATGAAGCGGCCTGCGAGGTCCTTTGCCTTGACTTCCCATTCTTCGGGCTTTGCATAGGTGTCGCGAGGATCCAGGATACCGGTATCGACGCCTTCAAGCTTGGTGGGAACGGTGAAGTTGAAGTAAGGAATCTGCTTGGTGGGAGCCTTGTCGATGGCGCCGCTCAGTATAGCATCGATGATGCCGCGGGTGTCGCGGATGGAGATGCGCTTGCCGGTGCCGTTCCAGCCGGTGTTCACGAGGTAGGCCTTGGCGCCGCTCTTCTTCATCTTCTTGACAAGCTCTTCTGCATACTTGGTGGGGTGCAGTTCCAGGAAGGCCTGGCCGAAGCAAGCGCTGAAGGTAGGAGTGGGCTCGGTGATGCCGCGCTCAGTACCTGCAAGCTTGGCGGTGAAGCCGGACAGGAAGTAGTACTTGGTCTGCTCCGGGGTGAGGATGGAAACGGGAGGCAGTACGCCGAAAGCGTCGGCCGAAAGGAAGATAACCTGCTTGGCTGCCGGTCCTTGGCTTTCCGGACGGACGATCTTCTCGATGTGGTAGATAGGATAGCTTACGCGGGTGTTCTCGGTGACGGACTTGTCGTTGAAGTCGATCTTGCCGGCAGCGTCTACGGTGACGTTCTCCAGAAGGGCGTCCCTGCGGATTGCATTGTAGATGTCGGGTTCAGACTCCTTGTCCAGCTTGATGACCTTTGCGTAGCAGCCGCCTTCGAAGTTGAACACGCCCTTGTTGTCCCAGCCGTGCTCGTCGTCGCCGATGAGGAGGCGCTTGGGATCGGTGGAAAGGGTGGTTTTGCCGGTGCCGGAGAGGCCGAAGAAGATGGCGGTGTTCTGGCCGTTCATGTCGGTGTTGGCGGAGCAGTGCATTGCGGCGATGCCCTTAAGCGGGAGGTAGTAGTTCATCATGGAGAACATACCCTTCTTCATTTCACCGCCGTACCAGGTGTTCAGGATAACCTGCTCACGGGAGGTAACGTTGAAAGCGACGCAGGTCTCGCTGCGGAGGCCAAGCTCCTTGTAGTTATCCACCTTTGCCTTTGCTGCGCAGTATACTACGAAATCGGGCTCCTGGTCGAACTCTTTCTGGTTTTTGGGACGGATAAACATGTTGGTGACGAAGTGGGCCTGCCATGCAACCTCCATGATGAAGCGCACTTTCATGCGGGTGTCGGCGTGGGTGCCGCAGAAACCGTCAACTACGAAGAGGCGCTTGCCGGAGAGCTGCTGCTGGGCGAGCTTCTTGACGGCCTTCCAGGTGGAAACGCTCATCTTGTGGTTGTCGTTGGGATAACCTTCGGTGGTCCACCAGATTTCGCCGGGTTTGCCTTCCTTGGTGGTGTTGTCGTACACGATGTACTTGTCCTTGGGAGAACGGCCGGTGTAAACGCCTGTCATGACGTTGATGGCGCCGAGTTCAGTTACCTGACCCTTGTCAAAACCTTCGAGACCGGGTTTGGTCTCTTCATTGTACAGAACCTCGTACGTGGGGTTGTAAAGGACTTCCTTAACACCCTTGATGCCGTACTTTTTGAGATCGATGTTTGCCATAAGTTTATTGTGCTTTTGAGTAAAAATTCAAGTCTACAAAAATAGTTTATTTTTGCGTCTTTTCCAAACGCGCCGACAGCCTTTTTTCAAGGCCGGGGGCCAGGCTCAGGTTTTCGAGTTTTTCGGCCTGTTCAAGCCATCGTGCGCTCATGCCGTAATCCCCCATCAGGTATAGGGCCATGGCAATGTTATATGACGCGCAGGATTTCTTCTCGCCGTCAAGGCGCTGCACCAGTATAGCCCACTGGTCCACTGCCTCGGCGAATTTGCCCTGATATGCTTTCTCAAGACCTTTCATCCAGAGATTGGAATAAGTGTCGTCAAAGTAGTAAAAGCTGAAACTTTCGGTCGCCCACTGTGACAGGAAGCGAGAGGATATGCGGTTCCCCACCTCTTCGGCCTGGCCGTCAAGACTCTTAAAGGCAAGCTGGCGAATACCGTCGTCCGTGATGGTTCCGCTGTTGTAAACAACTGAGCGAAGCACCGCTTTCCCGCTGAAATTCTGGACCTTGTCATCCCCCATCGCGTCGTACACGCGAAGCTTTGTCTGCACAGGGACATTCACGGGACATACGTAGGCCGAATCAAGCGACTTTGCCGAAGGCACCGCGCGGTTACCCTCCAGCGCAGGCTCTCCAAGACTTGTGGAAAGAACGAATACTATGTCCCCGCCGGTATCCATTACCATCGTATGCATAAGATCCAGGCTCACGGTATCGGCCGACGGAATGTGATAAAGGCCGATGGCCTGGTTGCCGCCGAAATAATCGGCCTCGAGTTCGCGGGCCAGCGACGAAGCGGCCTGCCTGTCGAAAAGGGAATCGACGGCATTTACGCCGTCCATGTACACGATAGCGATTTCCTTGCCTGAAAGGTCTATGCCTGAGGCCGAAGGCTGACGGACGTCCAGATACAGGGGATAAACCTGAGGGGAACAGGCGGCTGCAAGGAGGGCGGCCGCTACGATGCACGATTTTTTCATGATATCACTTCTGCGCTAAGGTCATATTCGTCGGCTGAAGTTATGCGGACCTTCAGGAACTCGCCTATAAGTGAATTCGGTTCTATGCCGTCGAAGGCGGCGGGGCTGTATTTCACCAGTATTTCCCCGTCCACTTCCGGGCTCTCGAATTCGCTCCGGCAAACCAGAATACCGTCCACATAGTCATCCACAAGGACTTTTTCCTCCGTGCCGACCCGGGACATATTGTATGCAAGAGATATGCCACGCTGAAGCTCCATGAGCTTGTTCAGGCGCCTTGTCTTTGTGGCGGGAGAAACGCTGTCGCGGAAGTTCTTAGCACCGAAAGTGCCTTCTTCCTCGGAATACTTGAAAGCCCCCATGCGCTGGAAGCGGAATTCTTCCACGAATTCCATAAGCTCCTTGAAATCGGAAGCTTCCTCCCCGGGATGGCCGACTATCAGGGTTGTCCTGAGGACTACCCCCGGGACTCTGGATCTCATCCGGCGGATAAGCTCCCTTGTCCAGGCACCGTCCACATGGCGGTGCATGTTGGCAAGAACCCTGTCCGAGACATGCTGGAGAGGGATATCCATATACCGGCAAACCTTGGGGTTGGAAGCCATTTCTTCCAGAACGTCCTCCGGAAAATCAGCCGGATAGGAATAATGGATGCGGAGCCATTCGATGCCTTCCACCGCGCTCAGGCGGCGGAGTAGTTCGGCCAGGCAGCGCTTACCGTAAAGGTCCAGGCCGTAATATGTGGTATCCTGGGCAATTATCACAAGCTCGCGGACACCGCTTTCGGCAAGACTCCGGGCTTCGTCCACAAGAACTTCCATAGGAACGGACCTGTGAGGGCCGCGGATGAAAGGTATGGCGCAGTAAGAGCAGCGCCTGTTGCAGCCTTCCGAGATTTTGAGGAAAGCGTACGGATGGCGGCCGTCGGTGCGGACTCTGAGATGCTCCGACGAATGGTCAGGAGTGCAGCCGAGCGCCTTTACCAGGGGGGCAAGTTCCCTTGCGCCGAACCATCCGTCCACCTCCGGGATAAGTCCCGGAAGCTCCTCCGGATAGCGCTGGGAAAGGCAGCCGAAAACCAGAAGGCGCCCTACCTCTCCGGCGGATTTGCGGGCGGCGGCAGCAAGGATGGTCTGGATTGATTGCTCCTTTGCGTCTCCTATGAAACCGCAGGTGTTCACGAGGAGCACATCAACGGGACGCACTTCCTCCTCAGGAACTATCTCGTAGGCATTCCTGAGCTGATACAGAAGGTGCTCCGTATCAACGGTATTCTTGGAACAGCCAAGAGTGATTACCTGCAGCGAGGGCATGATGCTATTCCTGGGCAGCGGCTTCGGCCTCGCGTTCCTCGTCAGTTACGAAATCCAGGCTGGCGAACTTCTTGAGGGTATTGTACCATTCCACCACCTTCTTCATGTGGGACACGTAGAAGCGGTCGGCATCGTAATTGGGAAGGGCCTTTGCGAACAGGGCCTTAAGCTCGGCTTCGGGAGCCTTTGCCGAAGGGGCCGGCTCTTCGCCAAGAACCTCGTGCATCTTGCCGAAGACATCCTTCAGCTTCACTTCCTCTTCGGTGGTGTAGATGGAGATGTCCTCAAGGGTGGTGATGCCGGCATTGGCGGCGAAGTTGTAACGCTTTTTGTCTTCCAGAGACTCGGCGATGGCACCGGTACGGGACTGGGCGATATAATTGAAAAGGCCGTGCTGTCCACGGACAGAAAGGGTTTTTGCGAGATCTGTTTTCATTGTTTATCGGGTGTTTACTAACTTACAAATATAGGAATTTTTATCGAAAAATACGCGTTCGGTTTCGGCCTTGAGCCGCTCCGGCGAAGAGTCGTTGACAATTACTTCCGTAACCTTGTCGCGCGGCACTTCCTCCTGTGCCTTAACTCTTTCCAGCGCTGCGTCCATAGAACTTCCGTCACGAAGGGAAATCCGTTGCAGGCGCAGTTCCAGTGGCGCATCCACCAGTACCACAGCATCGGCGATGCCGTCAAAAACAGGTTTGGAAAGAATCACGGCCGATTCAAGGACTACGAAAGGCGCCTTCCCATAACGGGAGCGCCACCGCTTGAAATCCTTGAGGACGAAGGGATAAACCACAGCCTCTACTTTTTCCCTTGCCGAAGAATCAGAGAAAATAACTGCGGCCAGCTTTTTACGGTCAAGCGTGCTGTCCGGCAGCTTAAGCGCCTGTCCCAGAGCCAATTCCAGGTTCTCTACCAAAGAAGGATATTTATCGTACAGGCTCTTTGTCCTGGAGTCCGAATCATAGACAGGGATACCCCGCTCCCGGAGCATGGCACATACGGCGCTTTTACCGCTGCCTATCCCGCCTGTGACAATTACAGTTTTCATCTGAGCTCCACGCAGTCAAAGACTTCCGGCTCAACCCTGTAATTCAGGACTGTCTTCGGCAGCCTTCTCACCCTTGGAGCGCAACGTCCCGTTAGGGAGGAGCTGAAATCGTCCCAGTCCACATACAGGCCGAATTCCTTAAGCGGGTCCTTAGGAAGGGGAAAAACGCAGCGAAGCACCACCTTTGCAGTTTGAGGGTACACCTGAAGCTGATGCCCCGCGGGAGCGTTAATGACCTCCACAGGGACAGTGGCCTGAAGTTCCACATAGCGGGAAACCGGAACTTCGTAACCGACTTCTTCGACCGACATCCTTACGCCTTTCAGGGGATTAAGCTTGAGCACACCGTGCACCGACTCATGGACGTCATTGAGGACAAGCCGCTGCGAAACCACCTTCTCTACAGCTTCCAGATGCGCATTGTCGCCGTAGACGGTGATTGAATCCGGGATGGTGTGAAAAGCAGCGCTTTGGGTATACTGGGAGCGGCAAAGTATGGAACGCGGAACCTCCACCGGCACTTTCTTGTGGTTTTCGACCGGGAATACGAACTTCAGGGTGTCTGTAATGAAGGCCTCGACCTGGGCTCCGTCGCCGAAGAACTGATTGACGTAAGAGTTCTTGGCACCGCCCATGATAGCATACGTATCCGGGCCGATGCGGCGCAGGTCCGAAGGGTCGAAGCTGACTTTCACGACTTTCCTTTCCTTGCGGCTGTTTTCCCTGAGCAGGCGGAAGCCATCGGTCCGGCAACGGGCGCTGACGACCACCGCATTGGAGGATTCGGTGCCATGCCCCTCGATGTTGCAGTGTGCAACGACAGGGACACTGATGGTGCCGGCGTATTCCTGCGAAAGATTGGTCAGGTACCACACGGCAACGGCGGTGAGAGCGGATAATGCAACGAATATCCACTCCCGGCTGCTGCCCATCTTTTCGATGATGCGCGATACCAGGGACATCTCGGGCTACTTCTGCTGCTCTGCCTCTGAGTAATCTTTTACCAGGCCCTGCTTGTCCACGCGGAGCTTTACATCACCGTCTACACGGATGAGGACGGTCTTTTCGCTCACTTCCACGATTTCGCCGTAGATACCGCCGACGGTAACCACTTTGTCGCCTTTCTTAAGGCCGCTGCGGAATTCGTTGAGCTCTTTCTGCTGCTTGCGCTGGGGACGGATCATGAAAAGCCACATCACAAGGATGATGGCGGCGAACATGATGATGGTGGGAAGGGCGCTGCCCTGCTGGCCGGCCTGTGCGGGAGCATCTGCAGGAGCACCCATCAGGATAGTGAAAAGAAGCTGGTTCATACAGTTTTGTTAATTAGGCCCTGAGCCATGCGCTGCTTTATGAGACGGTCCAGAAGACCGTTCACGAAACCGCGGCTCTTTGGGGTTGAATAATACTTTGATATTTCCACGTACTCGTTTATGCTCACCTTCAGGGGGATGTCGGGGAAGGTCTCGGCTTCCGCCAGGCCCATGGCTATGAGCACGATGTCGGTGGTGTAAAGGCGGTCGCTGTCCCACTTGGGAACAGATTCCGCTATGAGGGCGCTGTACTCCGAAAAACGGCCGTAGGTCGAGCTGAGGAGGGTACGGACAAAGTCCCTGTCGCTCTGGGCCTCCTTCCCGGCGGCTTTAAGTATATCACTCTGGTAAAGGGGCGGATAGTTCCAGCGGCCCGTCTTTCCCATTTCTTCGATGCTTCGGTTGCACACGGAAAGGGCATAAGGGAGGTCGTCGGCCCAGTGGATGGAGGCATCCTCAAGGATCTGCGCCAGTTCTTCGTCGTCCTCGAATTCCTCTTCGAATACTTTTTCCCACAGGCGTGCGTCGGCCGCCAGGGAGGATTCCTTAGCCGACATGTATTCCAAATAGTAATCCCTGGTCTTTAGCCTTTCGTACAGGGAATGGAGGAAAGCGTCGTTGTTTTCCCAGGAGAACTTCTTTTTCTCCAGCAGGCGTGCGAAGTCCGGGTCCTGATTCAGGAGGGCCGAAATGCCGTTGGAGGCGAATTTCATATTGGGATGAAGATCTTCTTCGGTGGGATTGAACTTGCCTTTTGCGGCCTGTATACGGGCCGACGCTTCTGCGGTGAGGGCAGGAATTAGCGAGAGCATGTACAGATAAAGGTCTCGCGTGGCTTCGGACGATGATTCCAGACTGTCCAGGGCCTCTTTTAAAGTGAGGGCCGGATTCTCCGCATAGGCGTAGAGAACCTTGAAAGCCTTGATTCGCAGGATTCGGCGGTTGAGCATAATGTCAAATAAAATTTAGGCAAAGTTAGTGTTTTTTTTCATTTATTTCCTTACATTTGTAATCAAATATAAACAGAAACAAGTATGTACAGTGAAGATTTTGAGCGGGCACGCCCGCAGGAGCGTTCAGCAGAAGATGTTTATTCGAAGCCGGTGCGTGCAGGAAAGCGCACATACTTCTTCGACGTAAAGTCCACAAAAGGCAACAACGACTTTTACCTGACAATTACGGAGAGCAAGCGCCGCCAGGGAAGCGACGGTTCCTTCACCTACGACAAACACAAGATTTTCCTCTATAAGGAAGACTTCGAGAAATTCAAGGAAGGCCTGGAGGACGCAGTTCAGTACATTCTCCACAACCTCCTGCACGACGCCCCCATCCGCCAGTGGGCTCCTCGTGAGGATGAAGAAACAACGGAACCCGACGAATTCTAAAACATAAACCGGCACGCACTGCCGGTTTTTTTGAAACAGGTCCAAAATGATTCTCCTAAAGAACATCCTCCTGGAAGACTCCCCCGCCGATATCCTGGTGGACAGGCAGCGTATTGCACGCATAAACCATACTCCCCTGGATATACCAGGAGCCGAAACAGTGGACTGCAGCGGCAAAGCCGTAATCCCCGGGTTTGTAAACATGCACAACCACGCCGCCATGGTCCTTCTTCGCGGCATCCACGAAGACATGACCCTGTACGACTGGCTGGGCAATATATGGAAGATAGAGGCCCGGATGGACAAGGATTTCATTTACTGGGCAACCAAGGTGGCATGCCTGGAAATGATACGCAGCGGCACCACCACCTTCAATGATCAGTATTGGTATGCGCCACACGCACGGCAGGCCGCCATTGAAATGGGCATTCATCCCGTAATTTCCTTCATTTTCCTGGACTCGAACAATCCGGAGATGGCACGCCGCCAGAGGGAAGCCTGCGCGAAGCTCTGGGAGCGCACCCTGGACTGGGGAGACGAATCATCGTTTACCATCTCTGTCCATTCCGTGTACACCGTTTCGGAGGAGAACATCCTGTGGGCCAACAATTTCGCCCTGGAGCACGGCCTTAAACTGCATCTCCATCTTGCCGAAACCATGATGGAAGACGTGGACTGCAAGCGCGCGCACAACGGCATGTCCCCTACCGCATATTTCGACTCTCTGGGCATACTGGGGCCGCACGTTATCGCCGCCCATACCCTCTGGCTGTCGGACGAAGACGTGTACATACTTGGCCAGCGCAAGGTCAACTGCGTTCACAACATCAACTCCAACCTCAAACTGGCGTCGGGTTTCCGCTTCCGCTACAACGAACTGAGGGATGCCGGAGCCAACGTATGCTTAGGCACGGACGGAGCGGCATCGTCCAACAACCTGGACATGCTGGAGCACATGAAAAATACCGCTCTCCTGCAGAAAGCCTGGCGCAGAAACCCTGCCGAAATGCCCCTGGACGAGCTTTTTGCCTGCGCCACGGAACACGGCGCCAAGGCCCTCGGGATAAACACCGGAGTAATCCGTGAAGGCGCCTATGCAGACCTTTCCCTGGTAGACATTAACAACAGCTACTTCCTTTCCCCCGGCAGCGTAAAAGCCAATCTGGTCTACGCCGCCCACAGCGACGTTATATCTTCAGTAATGGCAAGGGGAAAATGGGTAATGCAGAACCGCATCATCCCGGGCGAAGAAGAAATTCTGGCCAACGCCCGGAGAATAATCAAATCGCTAAGCCTTTAATTTATATGGATCCTAGAGTAGAAGATATCAACCGTCTGGTGGATTGCGTAAAAGGCCGCCTGGAAGGGCGTGAGCCCGTAATTGGAATAGTCCTTGGCAGCGGCCTGGGACGCCTGGCGGAAAGCATTGAAAACCCGGTGGTAATCCCCTACCGGGAGCTTCCCGGTTTCCCTACTTCTACGGCAGTGGGGCACAAAGGCAATTTCATAGTAGGCGACCTGGGCGGGAAATGCGTGATAGCCATGCAAGGCCGTATTCATTATTACGAAGGCTATGACATGGACAAAGTTGTCCTTCCGATAAGGGTAATGATAGGCGCCGGCATACGCAAGCTCATTGTTTCCAATGCCGCCGGCGGGGTGGGCTTCCAGCTTCGTCTGGGAGACCTGATGATAATTAAAGACCATATCAACCTCCTTCCCAATCCGCTTATCGGCCCCAACTTCGACGATTACGGCCCCAGGTTCCCGGACATGACAAGACCCTACGACCCTTCGCTTATTAAGCTGGCCCTTCAGCTCGGAAAGGAAATGGGCATTGAACTCAAGCAAGGGGTTTACGTTGGCGGCACAGGGCCTTCATACGAAACCCCGGCCGAATACAAGTACTTCCGCACCATAGGCGGAGACGCCGTGGGGATGTCTACCATACCGGAGGTAATCGTGGCCAGACATGCCTCCGTGCCCGTTTTCGGCATTTCCGTCATCACCAATGAAGCCCATGACGACTATGCCGAAGATTTCGTAAACGACGGCAACGACGTAGTGGAAGCGGCAAACGCAGCCGCCGGGAAAATGACCCGCCTGATAGAGCGGATGATAGAAAAAATGTAAGATATGAATTATCAGGAAACGATATATAATGCGGCGGATGCCGTACGTTCAAGACTGAAGGGAAGGATTCCTGTGGCCGGCATAGTCCTTGGCAGCGGCCTTGGAAAACTGGCCGACGTCATTCAGGACCCCATAACCGTTCCATACAGGGACATCCCCGGATTCCCCGTTTCCACGGCTATCGGCCATAAGGGGAACTTCATAGTGGGAACGCTCGGTGGCAAATGCGTAATTGCGATGCAGGGGCGCATCCATTGCTACGAAGGATACCCCATGTCCCAGGTGACTCTGCCCATACGCGTAATGAAGGTTCTGGGAATCAAGTACCTGTTCGTATCCAACGCAGCCGGCGGAACCAACCTCAGTTTCAAAGTCGGCGACCTTATGATAATCCGGGACCACATCAACCTTCTCCCCAATCCCCTTATCGGCCCCAATCTGGACGACTTCGGCCCCAGGTTCCCCGACATGACAAGGCCATACGACCCTGCGCTCATACGCAAAGCGGAGGAAATTGCGGCCGAAGAAGGCATCTCACTGCAGAAAGGCGTCTATGTTGCCTGCACAGGGCCTTCCTATGAGACCCCTGCCGAATACAAGTATTTCCGTTCCATAGGGGCCGATGCAGTTGGAATGTCCACCACCCCCGAGGTAATAGTTGCACGCCACAGCGGCATCCCCGTATTCGGCATGTCGGTAATAACGGACGTAGCCCACGCCACAGAGGACGAGGACTACGTAACTGACGGCGAGGCTATAGTAAAGGCGGCCGATGCAGCCGCCGATAAAATGACCAGGCTCTTTATCCGCCTGCTGGAAAGCCTTACTTAGCGTAGGCCACCGAGCGGGTTTCTCGAATAACTGTAATTTTCACCTGTCCGGGATAAGTCATCTCATCCTGGATTTTCTTTGCAATATCGCCGGAAAGGACTTCGGCATCGTGGTCGGAAACTTGTTCTGCGCCAACTATTACGCGAAGTTCGCGGCCGGCCTGGATGGCATAGGCCTTGGTAACGCCGGGATATGAACCGGCAAGGTTCTCCATGCCCTTGAGGCGCTTGATGTAGCTTTCGATAACTTCCCTTCGGGCACCGGGACGTGCACCGGAGATAGCATCGCCAACAAGCACCAGCGGTGCATAAAGAGAAGTCATTTCCGTTTCCTCGTGGTGGGCGCCGATGGCGTTGCAAATCTCGGGCTTTTCCTTGTACTGTTCGGCCAGTTTCATGCCAAGGAGGGCGTGAGGCAGTTCAGGTTCCTCTTCCGAAACCTTGCCGATATCGTGCAGAAGGCCTGCGCGTTTTGCAATCTTGGGATTCAGGCCAAGCTCGCTTGCCAGAATGGCGCAGATATTAGCGACTTCCCTCGAGTGCTGAAGCAGGTTCTGGCCATAGGACGAACGGTATTTCATGCGGCCGATAAGCCTGACAAGTTCCATGCTGAGGCCGTGGATGCCAAGGTCGATGCAAGTGCGCTTGCCAGTTTCAAGTATCTCTTCTTCGAGCTGCTTCTGGACTTTTGCCACCACTTCCTCGATACGGGCGGGATGGATGCGGCCGTCCACCACAAGCTGGTGAAGAGCCAGGCGGGCCACCTCCCTGCGGACAGGGTCGAAGGCGCTCAGGAGGATGGCGTCGGGGGTGTCGTCAACCACAATTTCCACTCCGGTAGCAGCTTCCAGCGCGCGGATGTTACGTCCTTCGCGGCCGATGATGCGACCCTTGATTTCGTCATTCTCTATGGGGAAGGTGGTTACTGCATTCTCAATTGCCGTTTCCGTTGCCGTGCGCTGTATGGTGTTGATAACGATGCGTTTGGCTTCCTTGGCTGCATTCAGGCGAGCTTCGTCAATGCAGTCGTTTATGTAGGCCTGGGCCTCGGAACGGGCTTCGGCCTTCATGTTATCCATGAGCTGGTTTTTGGCTTCCTGGGCAGAGAGTCCGGCGATGGATTCAATCTGGCGGATGGCCTGCAGGCGGAGAGCTTCGCACTCGGCTTCCTTTTCCTGGAGTTTTTCCTCTTGAAGAGCTACGGACTGCTTTTGTACCTCCAGCTCCTTATTCTTGCGGTCTATGTCGTTGAGCTTCTGGTTAAGAGTGTTTTCCTTCTGCTTCACGCGGTTTTCCGCATCACGGATCTGGGCGTTTTTCTCGTTTACTGTTTTTTCATGTTCGCTCTTGAGGGAAAGGAATTTCTCCTTGGCCTGGAGTATGCGCTCGTTCTTGATTTTTTCGGCCTCAATTTCGGCTTTTTCAAGGATTTCATCCTTTTTGCCGTTGAGGATGGAGCGCTTGACAAGGATGTATGCCGCAAGCGCTATAACAGCTCCCGCAACAAATCCGATTAATATACTTACGATGTCCATATATAGTGTTTTAGGTTGTCGTTAAAAATGGCAGTCTCCTATGGTAGGAAACTGCCATGTGAAAAAGCCGTCAGCATCTAGTCAGAAAATCTTAAATGAATAAGATTTGGGTCCCGGCCGTTTGCTGGCTTCCCCTGTCCCGCCTTGCGGCAGAATCCCCGATACAGGTAACCGGGGCCTGTCATCCACGGCCTGAGTCAACCCGGAACGCCAAAGGTGTTGATTTCAGCTTTCGATGGTCGACGGCTATTTTATCGTACTGTCGTCCCGAAGATATTTGACCAGGTCTGCATCCAGTTGCGCCTGTGCTTCCTTGTAACGGTCGATGTCTTTTTGAAGGTCCAGCCTAATGACAGCCTCACTTAGGGCCACCAGCGACAGAAGGTCTGCGGCGGATTGGCCGGGATGGCTGCGGGTGAAGCTGGAAAAACGCTTGTTGACTGCCTCCGCGGCCTGGCGGTACAGGGCCTCCAGTTCCGGAGTGGCAGCCGTGAGGTTAAAGGTGCGGCCGGCAACTTTTACGCTGATTTTCTGGTCCATCACGCTTCCTCCAAATAGGAGATGCACTTATCTATCTCCTTTATCAATTTATCGACCTTGGCCTTTACTTCGGGAGTAGCCTGCCCCCCTGTGAAGGCCGCGGAAAGTTTCTGAGTCTGTATTTCGGACTCCAGTTCCATGATCTGTTTCCTGAGGGCGGCCCCGGTTTCCTCACACGCATGTAACTCCTGACGGAGACGTTCATTCTCCGATTTCTCAGCCTCATAGCGTGCAATCAGCTGCTCGATATGTTCTCTTACATCTTCCAGCATAGCCGGTTTAAGCCCATTTTTGCAAATTTATAAAAAATCTTTCAAAAATGTATTTGAAAGATTAAAAATTTTTATCATTTCCCGAACAAAAGCTCCATATCTGCTTTTATCGCAGGTCCGGCTATATTTTCAGGGACGAACTTCCAGCTGCCGATGACATCGTGGTCTGAAATCTCTTCCGGGTCTATGCTGTCGTCGGCCAGAAGTCTCTGGTACAGAAGGTTACGGATTTCGGGATAACGTTTTACGATGCGCTGGTCTATGTTTTCGACATCTACGCCGGCTTCCTTCAGAATACCGCCGCCACCGCTTGCGCGGTAAGACGTCACGGCAACGTTGTAGCTCGCATCAGGGTCGAAGGCGGAGCCGTCCGCCATTGAGATAATACTCACCCTCTCCCCTGCCGGTTTTGTCACGTCGACAGTATAATTCAGGCCGGCCACGGAGTCGAAATTGTATGAGCGCTCCACGAACGACCAGCCCTTCTGGGAGTTTCTCAGATTATCCCTTGGGACAATCTTCAGGACGTGGTCCCCCGGCTTGGTCCAGGTGTTGATCCACTTGTCATATGATGCCTCCATGTAGCGTTCTATCTCTTCTCCGCTCATGCTTATCACATACAGCTGATTCTCGAACGGATAGATGGTGAAAAGGTCGTTGAAAACCAGCTTGCCTTCAGGGATGGACCCGTTGTAGGTAAGCGGTGCGGCTATGGACAGCTGCGCAGGTTCCTGCGCCAGGCAGATGCTGTGCACCAGGTCGATATATGGCGACATTCCGGTAAAGGCATCTATCGTGCGCATGGACACGTTAAGGCTGCCTACTTCCCTGACTGTGAATTCCTTGACGATGTCATATTCCGCCTTGAACTGCTCTTTCATCGCTTCATCAGCTTTGGCGGGTTTCACCGGGATAAGGCGGGTTTCGAAACTCTTCGACACCACTTTGCCGTCTTCCACTATAAGGTGCATCTTGCCTTCGGCCAGATACCTGCAGTGACTGCCGGAATTCATGAGAGCACAGTCCTCGCGGGCTTCGGTAAAAGGTCGGTGGTCGTGGCTGCAGATAACCCAGTCCACTCCTTCGACCTTTCCGAAGATGTCCATGGCTTCGCCTTCGAGGATGCTGCCGTCCCCGCGTCCAGCGCCTGAGTGGATCAGAGCCACAACAACGTCCGGATGTTCCTTTTTACGCAATGCTTCCACGTCTTTGCCGATTACTTCCGTTATAGGCAGGAAATGCATTCCGCTCCAGATTTCTTCGGAGAGCCAGCCTTTCATGTTGGCGTTGGTATAACCGATGACTGCCACTTTCAGCCCGGCTTTTTTCACCACAGTGTACAGCGGGAAATAGGGCTTGCCGTTGTCGTTGCGGATGGCGTTGCCGCCAAGGAAGGGTATGCCTTCGGCCTTAAGCTGCGCGGCGACCCTGTCGTATACGGGATGGCCGGTCTCTATGTCGTGGTTGCCCACGGCTATGGCATCGTAGCGCATGTACTTCGCAAGCCGGGGGAAAAGATGGGGCGAAAGCGTGTCCACATAATTATAATAGTATGCGGCGTTGTCCCCCTGCAGGCAGTCGCCGGCGTCAAGAAGAAGCACGTTGCTCTCTCCGTCCGCTACGCGTATGCTGTCCACGTAAGTGTTTACAGCCATGAGCGAGCGCCTTGGTGCTCCACCGGTATAGGGCATGTCGAACCAGGTGCCGTGGACGTCGTTGGTGGTAAGTATGGTTAATACATGCTCCCCGTCCTGAAGTTTTTTACCGCAGGATAAAAGCAGCAGGGCGGCTGCAAACGTGTAGAGTATCTTTTTCATAAGCAGTTATCTGCGCATGCCTCTCATCTGCTGCATCAGGCTGCCGGTAACGGCGCCTTTCATCACCTTGCGGGTGCCTTCGAACTGTTTCAGAAGGCGGTTCACTTCCGGAAGGCTGGTGCCGGATCCGTCTGCGATGCGTTTGCGGCGGGAGCCATTGATGGCCTCCGGATGTTCCCTTTCGTAAGGGGTCATGGAAAGGATGATGGCTTCTATGCCTTTGAATGCGTCGTCGGGAATGTCCACGTCCTTCAGGGCCTTGCCAACTCCGGGAATCATGCCTGCAAGGTCCTTGATGTTGCCCATCTTCTTCACCTGCTGGATCTGCTCGTAGAAGTCCCAGAGGGTGAATTTGTCTTTAGCGAGTTTCTTCTTGAGCTCGCGGGCCTGCTTTTCGTCAAACTGCTCCTGGGCTTTTTCCACGAGGGAGACAACATCGCCCATGCCGAGTATCCTGTCGGCTATTCTGGAAGGGTGGAACACGTCCAGGGCCTCCATCTTTTCACCGGAGGAGACGAACTTGATGGGCTTCCCTACAACGGCCTTGATGGAAAGGGCCGCACCGCCGCGGGTGTCGCCGTCCATCTTTGTAAGGACGACGCCGTCGAAATCCAGGCGGTCGTTGAAGGCCTTTGCGGTTTCAACTGCATCCTGGCCGGTCATTGCGTCCACCACGAACAAAGTCTCGGTGGGATTAACAGCCTGGTGCAGAGCCGATATCTCGTCCATAAGCTCCTGGTCCACAGCCAGACGGCCGGCGGTATCCACAATTACCACATTGTAGCCTTCGGCCTTGGCTTTGGAGATAGCTGCCTTTGCAATCTTGATGGGGTCTTTCTCCCCTTCTTCGGTGTACACCTCAACGCCGATTCCCTGTCCCAGGACCTTCAACTGCTCAATGGCGGCCGGACGGAAGGTATCACATGCGGCAAGGAGCACCTTCATGCCCCTCTTGCTCTTGATATGCAACGCAAGCTTACCGGAGAAGGTGGTTTTACCGGAACCGTTAAGGCCCGCGACCAGCACAACGCCGGGATTCCCCTTGATGTTGATATCCTGCGCCTCAGAGCCCATGAATTCCGCCAGCTCGTCGTGCATGATTTTCACCATCATCTGCTGCGGCTTCACGGCCGTGAGCACGTTCGCGCCGATTGCTTTATCCTTGACCCTGTTGCAGAAATCCTTGGCCACCTTGTAGCTGACGTCGGCATCCAGAAGGGCCTTGCGGATCTCCTTTACGGTTTCGGCAACGTTTATTTCGGTGATTTTACCCTCACCTTTCAGTACCTTGAAAGACCTTTCCAGCCTTTCGGTCAAATTCTCGAACATATTTTACAGTTTAGTCATGCAAAGATAGCATTTTTCCCTCCCACACGCAACCCGCCACGGCCTTAGTTCGAAAAAAGGCCCGAAACGTGTCCGAGACCGTCAACTCTGACGGCGAAGGTCAAAAAAAAGGCCCCGAACGTGACCGAGGCCGTAATTATTCCAGATAGCGGGAACGGAGAATCTCGAAGTCCGATGGCCCCATGCCCATCTGCTCTTCAAGATAGGCTGGGATTGAGCCCCAGTTGGCGTCAATTACGTCAAGAGCATGGGCGAAGTTGCGGACGCTTACTCCCATGAATGCGCGAACCACGTCTTTTTCTTCTTCGCCTCCGCCTGCGGCTTCTACATCGGCGCAGAGTTTCTCCACCAGCGGGCGGTAGAAGTCGTTGGAACGGTCGAAGTCCCGGAGTATGGTTTCCCGGTCCGCTCCCAGAGCGCCCAGAATCAGTGCTGCGGCCACTCCGGTACGGTCTTTACCCTGTGAGCAGTGCCATAGGACAGCACCCTCGGAGGTTTCCGTTACGAGGTTCATGAAGGTCGCGTACTGAAGCTGCGAGAATTCACTGAGTATCAGGGATGGATACAGGTCATGGGCTTTAGTCTGGAAAAACTTCATGAACGAAAGCCTCACTATGTGCTTGGGAAGATCCAGCCATGTTTCTTCGGGGATGGGCTCGGCGTCGGCGTCATCTAGGGAAGTGTCCAGCGTGGGAAGCAGAATGTGTTCGGCCCCGGGGACAGGGCGGTCCGGCTGCATGGAAGCCTCCGGATAGGAACGGAAATCGAATATTCTGGCAAGATGGAAAATGTCGGAGAGCTTGGCAATATCCTGGTCGGCGGCATCGTGAAGATGGGCCGTCCTTAACAGGAGTCCACTTTTCACAGTCTTGTCGCCGATCCGGATACCTCCAAGGTCGCGGGCATTTACTATCTTGTCAAACATAAAGGTGCCGTTTCATTGTTCCTTTTGCAGTTCTCTCGAAAGGAGAATCCACTATTTCAACCCTGAAAATCTGGCTGAACTTTGGAAGATGCTGGTTAGTCTTGTCCCTAATGTCAATGGCCAGCCTCTCAAGTTCCTGGTCATCGGCTCCGGCTACTGCATGAGGCCTCGGGAAAACGAGGGCCGTGACTTTCCCTGCCCTCTCAAGAACCAGGGACTCTTCTACTGCGCCGTGCCTTGAAAGGACCTGCTCCACTTCTTCGGGGTAGATATTCTGGCCCGATGCGCTCAGGATCAGGGCCTTGATGCGCCCGCGTATGAAAATGTTACCGTCTTCATCCATTATGCCGAGGTCCCCTGTGCGGAACCAGCCGTCGGCTGTGTGGGCGGCTTCGTCGGCAGCGGGATTCTTGTAATAGCCGAGGCATATATTTGGGCCTTTTGCCTGTATTTCGCCGGGAATGCGTTCCGGATCCGATGAATCGATCTTGACTACATGGACGGGTTTTCCGCACGAGCCTGAAACGAATTTGTCCGGCATCTCAAATGCCAGAAGGGGGCAGGCTTCCGTCATCCCGTAGCCGACCGCATAAGGCAGGCCGATCTTCCTGAACGCGCTCTCCACCTTCCAGTTCAGAGGCGCTCCGCCGATAATTATGGTTTGTACGCGTCCGCCAAGTGCCGATAAGACCTTCTTGCCCAGAGATTTATAAAAAGACGTACGGAGTCCGGGGATGGTGCGCATGGCTTTTGCCTGACGAGTGTTGACAGCCGGCTTGATGAGCGTGTTGTACAGTTTCTCCATCACCAGCGGGACCGTGATGATAAGCGACGGTTTCAGTTCCTGCATCGACTCCATCAGAAGCGACGGCGAGGGTACCTTGCCAAGGAAATGTATGGTAAATCCCGTGCAGCAGGGGTAGAGGAACTCCATAATCAACCCATAGATATGGGCCATCGGCAGCATGGAAACGATTGTGTCGGGCTTTTCGCTAATAGTTTTCCGGCAGTATTCAACAATGTCCGACATTGAGCCGAAACTGAGCATTACGCCTTTGGGGTCTCCGGAAGTGCCTGAGGTATAGTTGATTATACCCAGGCTGTCCATCTTTTCGTGGTATGTCACATCGGCGGGATTGAAACCGTCCGGATATTTCTCGGAAAACAGCTTCCCGCGGTTTTCCCAGGCCGATTTAACCGTTTCGTCTTCGTAGTACAGGATGCGCTCCTCAACCGCGTCAAGGACGATATGGATATTGGGAAGCCCGATCTTTCTCAAGGACTTCCACAGGTCGTTGTCGATGATGAGGCAGATGCTGTCCGAGTGATTCACCAACTGAGCAGTCCCTTCCGGCGTGAAGTTGGGGAGAATCGGCACGGCGACGGCACCATAGGTGTTCAGAGAGAGGAAGAACACGCCCCATCTGACCGAATTCCTGGCCACGATTGCAACCTTGTCGCCTTCCTTTATTCCCGCAGAACGGAAGAAGAGATGGTACTGCTCTATTTCGGCAGCAAGTTCACCGTACGTACGCTGCCGGCCCTGATAATCGCAAAGGGCGAGTTTGTCATGGCGGAGGTGAATCTGCTCCTGAAGTTTTTTCAGAAAATGTTCCATTTTCGTGTCGACGGTGTATTCATGCAAATATAGAGAAATTCTGCGAAAAATAGCTATATTTGTATCGGAATGCCTGTTATTCTTGTCATACTGTGTGTTCTGTACGCTATGCTTCATTTGGGCATAGTGTACCAGATAATCATGGGGAACCGTCCGTCTGGCAGTAAGCTTTTCTGGATGGTTTTCACATGGATTCCCGTAATAGGATTGGTTTTCTATCTTGTATTCGGAATCAATTACAGGACAGCGGAAGTTTTTTCCCGTATCCATGACTTGCCTGTTAAGCGGATAAAGGATGAAATACCCCAGGAAATGGCGGCGAAGCTTTTCCAGAAGTCTTCATACGAGATGCTGGGGGATGATTACCAGCCCCTTGCTCACCTTCTGGAAGGCGCCGGCGAAGGCAATAAGGTGTATTCCGGCAATTCTTTTGAAATAATCACCGGCGGCGGCAGGAAAAGGGAACTCATCCTCCAGGACTTGAAAAACGCAAAGCGTTTCATACACATGGAGTACTTCAAGTTCGGTAACGACTCCTCCGGACGCGAAGTCAGGGATGTCCTTATTCAGAAAGCCCGTGAAGGAGTCCAGGTCCGCTTCCTGTACAACAGCATGACAATGTTCAGGTATCCCCGCTCCTACTTTTCTCAGATGCGGGAAGCCGGAATCGAACTTATCCCGTATACCCATATCAAACATGGGCTCAGGAGTTGGATCATGCACATTAACCACCAGAACCACAGGAAGATAGTTGTAATAGACGGCGAAGTGGCATACACCGGCGGAATGAACCTGAACGACAATTATTTCTACAAGTGGCGGGATACTCACCTGAGACTCCACGGCCCAGTGATAGCGGGGCTTCAGGCGTCGTTTACGGACCATTGGCTAAGCATGGGCGGAGATTTCTCCTCTCCGCTGCCGTATTATTTTGAAAGTCCGTATAACCAGTCCTCTTCGGACCCGTTCCATGACCAGACTGTCCAGATAGTAACCGACGCTCCCGAAAATGCCGTATCCGCAACCCAGATGGGGTACGAGTGGGTGCTGGGCCATGCCAGTGATTACGTATTCATCCAAACCCCATACTTCACTCCGCCGGAGCCCCTGCTGCAAGCCATTAAGGCGGCCGCATTGCGCGGGGTAGACGTAAAGTTATCCATCCCCAGGCATATTGACGCTCCTATGATCGGCCCTGCCAGTCACGGACTTTTCCGCGAATGTCTGGAGGCCGGAGTGCGCATATATTTAAGGGACGGCGCGTTCATACATGCAAAGACCCTGGTGGCCGATGACAACCTTACAATAATAGGGGCATCCAACCTTGACAACCGCAGTTTCTCAATCAACTGCGAAGTCAACACTTTCATCTATGGACGCGAGGTTGCGCTCTCGTATAGGGAAACCTTCCTCGAAGATCTCCAGGAGGCTCAGGAAGTTAAGCTTGACTCCTGGGTCAAGGGAAGGAAGTGGTACCATGAACTCTGGTCCCGCTTCCTCCTGACCCTGCAATATCAGTTCTAGTCCTTCAGCTGGTAGTCCGATGTGCCTTTAAGGCCTGTGGTTCCGAAGTATTTATCGACTATATTGCCTTTTACATAGACTCTTGTGCCGATCAAACCTGGATGATCGACAAGGTTAAGCGCATCCCTGACCTTGCCTGACGGCAGTTCAACTGCCACGCAAGATTCTTTCGCCGTCACGGAAGACCTGTCGGCAATGGCCAGGTGCGTTGCTTTGGTTATTCCGGAGGTCTTTACGGAAGCTCCTGTCGAAGTGAGATCCCCACCAACGATGTACCCGTGCACCCAAAGGCCTTCTTCGCCTATGTGAGATGAAGCCTCGCCGACAGAGATGGCATCCTGTGGCGACGTTCCTCCGTTACCCTGCTGGTTATCTTCGCCTATTACGAAGCTTTCCCTGCTCCACACCTTTGTGGTATCCACACTGATGTTCACGGAATTTGTGCCGTGCCCTTCTTTGCCGGGGGCAGATATTTTGAGGGTGAGTATTTCTCGGGGGCTGATGTTCCGGGTGAACAAAGATTCGAATACGCCTTTATCGTACAGCAGTACCGACACGTCGCCGGGAAACATATATGCAATCCTGTCTTCCATATACATATATGCAAGCTTCACATCTCCCTGGCTGGCGTACAGGACGCCGTTGGGGAAAGTCTCCAGAAAATCCGGTGCTGTCCTGAGCCTTATCCCGCAGTTTTGCAGGGTGCATCCAAGCTTTATGGTAACCACTTGACCCTCTGCCACATACACCACCTGCGTATCCCCATACTGCGGCCTTTCGAACGCTGGAGAAGTAAAAGGAACAGACACCACGCTCACGGTGTAGCTGCCTTCCGTTACCGGCAGCGGATCCGGGGAATCTCCATAGGGGCCGTCGTATAGAATGCTTCCTTTGGCATCCTTCACGGTGAGGAGGAAATCATTAGTGTCCGGGATCTCTTCTGCGGCTTTCGTCATCGCACGATGGTCCATAACCCATCTAAGCTGTCCCATCTTTTCTTCGCCCGGAACGCGGGCGAAATCGTCGCACGCCACTGCTCCCGACAACAGGAAAAGCAGCGCCATCCATTGTTTTAAACGCTTCATACAACAACTTGTTTTTACCGGCCGGACACCGTTGTCCGTCCTGCTGCGAATATAAGCCGAGCTGCCGGATGAAATCGTTAAAAACGTATATTTTTTTAATCGAATCGTTTAAAACAGACAAAAATCGACATGATTTTTTTAACGATTCGGGAATTTCACGGCCTTGGTCACGTTCGGGGCCTTTTTCTTGACCATATAAAGTTTACAAATTTATCGTATAATGAACCGTTCCGTGCGACGGTTGGAATCGCCGGCATAGAAATCAATGTAAACCCTGGAGCCTTTGACAATCAGCTTATAGGAGCCCACTGCATCCGACCACAGGTAGCGCTTGATTCCTGGACGATACTCGTCGAAGATGGGGTCGTAATGCGGGTAGCCTTCGGCCCCGGAATGCTTTACGGTATAGTTTGCCAGGGAATCCGCTTCCCAGACGCTGCTCATGGTCATCTGCGTGATGCGGCCGCCGTCGCCTTCCCAGTCAAGCAGTTCCGTTGCGTGCGTGTGGCCGCAGAGGACTATTGCGTTGAGGGAGGCAAGGAGGGCGCGCATATCGCGGCGCTCCTGAGCACGTGAATCGTCCTTCTTGCCAAGGAAGAACCAATGGTAGATATCCGGATCGTCGAACGGGAATACCGGGGTGTGTATAAGCACGAAAACGTGCCTTGAGCCGCGCGCTTCCTCCAGCAGTGACCTGATTCCTTCCTGATTGGATGATTCGTAGTTAATGGCCACAAACGCGTCGGGGCCCTGACGGAAAAGGTAACTGGTGTGAGTTATCTCCTGGCCCAGTTCCTGAGACATACGAGGAAGCATATATGCCCTGTATGCCCTTCTGCATAGGGCATTGTCCACGCCGCGGCGGTCGTGATTGCCGTTGATTGTAACGAAAGGCAGGTCGGGAGCTATGCGATTCTTGAGAAGATTGACTGCATCGTCCAAGAACCGCACGTGAGTGGTGGAATCTGCCGTATCTCCCTGAATCAGGTCACCGACCTGCAGCACGTAGCGGGTGTCCTTGTCTACCAGGCCGGAGGCACGGTCCACAAGGCGCAGACACCGGTCTTCCCACATCGCCCCGTTACGGGCAAACTCCTCGCGGTGAATCGCTTCCCTGGAAGGCTTGGGATCACTGTATCCTGCATGATACACCTCCGGATCCGCTGCATCGTAGTGCGTATCACCAAGGATTACGACAGAATAATCATCGGCGCTTTTGCACCCGGAAAAAAGCAATCCGGCCAGCAGAGATAAAGCAAAAAGTCTCCTCATATTTCAATTTTTCCTGCAAAAATAGCAAAAATCTTTCACCGTCTATTGACAGTGTAACCTTTGAACAGGTCCGGATTCCGGCTCAGGCCGATAGGCTTTTTGACGCTGGAAGTTCGGACGTTGTCCATAAGCAGCGTTCCCTTGATGGGATATGGCACCAGGCCGGAGGCATGGGCATCGCGGGCGAAGGTGCCGAAAACGTACACCGGATCCGTGGCTTCGCACCAGATGTCATCGACAAGCATATTGTGGAACTCGATCGAGCGGGGCAGGCAGCAGTCGTAGCCGAAGTCGTGGTCGCCGTTGTTGGCGCCGTCAATCAGCGTTATGTCCGGGCTGCCGAAGTACGGTTTGTGAACGCAGTCCTTGATTATGATATCTCCGTCCCAGGAGGAGCCATAGTCATTCCTGAGCAGGATGAAGGTGTTGTAATGCACCTCGCAGTTTTCCATGTACAGACGTCCGAAACCGACACAGCGCACTCCCATGTGGCCGAAGGTGCAGTCTTTCAGCGTCACATTCTCCACGCCCATGTGAGCGTCGAAACGGGAAATCTTGCAGCGCTCCATCGTCAGGTTCTTGCAATGATTGGACGTGTAAAGCCCCCAGTATGAAAGATTGTCGATGTCGATAGTCTGCTGAATGTTCTCCCATCTGATGTTGACGCAGGAGTTGGCGCCAAGGTCGTATGAGCCCATGCGCGCAGGGAGGCCGGCCGAGCCGATCGTCCAGTAAATTCTGTGCGGCGTGAGCAGGCAGTCCTTAATGGTTATATCGGCTGCCTCGATGGGCCATACAAAGGCATAATAGGGCGACCCGTGTTCTTCAAGCTCCCCTTCCACATAGTGAGTCAGGCCCTCCAGCAGCACATTTGAACGGTTGATAACGATGCCCCTTACATAATAATTGTATTCATTAAACCCTTGATTGGCGACGGTAGTGAACACTCCCCCGCTGATGGTGAGCCTGGTTGTATCGATGGGCCAGGCTTTAGCCTTGGTTATGCGGTCATAGTCCCAGATAATGGCCGATGCTTCCTCGATGCTGCCGTCGGCATTTGCTACGAGCATTTCCTGCTGGGGCACGCCGTTGTTCTGGTTTTCTCCTTTGCGGATGTACACGCGGCGGGTATCGTTCTCCAGACGGACGAGGCTGCGGCAAGGAAGCGTCACGCCCAGCGACGGCTGGCCTTTGCGGAGTCCTCCTTCCAGGCCTTCGATTTCATAGGGTTCCATATTGGATTCCACCCTAAAAACCGGGACTCTGAAGCCTGCCGGATAATCGGCGGTGTCCAGCGGCACGGCATTATCGTCAACTATGAACTTCGCCTTTCCCCAGTAGGTATCTGTACGGATTATGGCGGTCTGTCTTCCCGCTTCCATATAATATGTAGCGCCGTCTTTTGCTTTCACAGGAAGGCCCTGCTCATTCGCCGCTTCGTGTGCGGCAACTATGGCCGCCATATCGTCGTGCCGTCCGTCACCTTTGGCGCCGAACTGTTCGTAGGTAATATAGCCCCGGTTACACGAAACCGCCGCAATAAGCGCAAAAAAGAGGTAGTTGATCCGTTTCATCATATATCAATTGTTCCGACATTAATTTCAGAATTTCCACTTGACGCCAATGACAGTGATGCGTCTGTTGCCGCGAACTTCCTCTACCCAGAATTCCTTCAGTTCCTCCGATTCGAAGCTGGTTTCCATGGGCTGGTCCAGAAGGTCGCGGCCTTCCAGATATAAGGTGAAGTGTTTGAAATCTTTCTGGACGCGGGCTTTCAGCTCGCAGTACTGCTTGAAGATGGTAAAGAAGGTGGCCACCTTGCTCTGATACTTTGCATTGAGGCCCATGCTCCAGCCTTTGCCAAGATTGGCGGTGATGTCGCCGTTCAGTTTCCAGTCGAAGCTGTTCTTGACGGCGCCGTTGCTGTTGGCGATACGGCGCGACTGATTGTAGGTTACACCCAGGTTGGCGGTAATAACCTTTCCCCGCCAGCCCAAATTTTCCGAAAATCCCACAGTGTGGCTGTTGGCCGAATTGAGCCACTTGAACACCTTGTACTGGCGCCCTTCAATCTCTTCGTTAGTCCAGGTCTGGTCAATCTCGTCCTCCACATGTTTATATTTCACCCCTGTTTTGGAGATGAAACGCTTGTACTTGAGCTCATACGTGAGCATGTACTGGTGTGTCTGGGGAGACCTGAGCGCTTCATTACCCCTGTATAACTGGTCCAGATAGCCGGCGGTGCGGTCGTACCAGCAGACTTTCAGATAGTCCGGATGTTTCACGCTCATCTCGTTGGAAAGGATAAGGGAATGCATGGGGGAAATGGTCCACTTCACATGGCCTTTCCCCACCGGATATACGCCCCTGACGTTCAGCGGCTGCTGATGGGTGTCGTCGTTCAGCCGTCGGGCATACACCTGAGCTGCATAGTCGGCGTGCGCTTCCAGATTTTTCCAATGGAAATCTGCCGTCAAATATGGTTCCCCCCACAGGCTCAAGTAGTTGAAGTTCTCCCTCAGTCGGGTGGAATCCCGCCAGATTTCTTCCACTTCTTCCATGGAAATATTGATACGGGTAGCGCCGCTGTTTTCGTCCAGTGCGTGCCGGATAGCAAGCCGGGCGCCGGGGGTGAATTTCAGCTGGACTTCATCGTCGCGAATGGTCCGCTGAAGATGAATGTCACCGTCCAGGTTGAAATCATAGCTTTGGGGCGTAATCCTGTATTTCCAGGCATAGCCGGTAATATCGTCGATGCCTACGGCCGACCCGCTTCCGGAAGGGTCACCCGTCTTGAACACAAACCATGTATTGACCTTTTGGTTGCCGATGGCCTGGAGTTTAAGGGAACTCCGCAGGATGCTGCGCCCTGACGAAAAACTGCGGAAGGTCTTGAGTCCTGTCTCCACCTTGTGTTCGTTCATGACGGGGACCTCATAGTAATAGGACATGTTTTCCATCTCCTCCACGCTGCCGTCAAACGTCAAGGAGTGATTCTGCGCCCTGTCGTTCTTATACTGGTACAGAATCCAGGCGGAATAATTCCGGCGGGTGTCCGGCGTCCACAAAAAATCCGATTTAATGCTGGCGGAAAGGGGTTGGGTACGGGCAGCCTTGTAGGTGACATTCAGTTTCTCATTTTTATAGGCCAGGCGGGAATTGTCAGTGGTTTTGGGTTCCCACTTGCCATCCACCGTTGTACTCCAGCTGAACTTGTCTTTCTTGTAATTCAGTTGGAACTTGCCTTGAGTGAGTCCGTGGAACATTGGCTCATATTCGTTGATGAGACTGCCCTCCATTCCGCCCAGACCGGCCGACAGGTCCACGCTGCCAGTCCACTGCGCCCGAAGCGGAACACAGCACAATAACAAAGCAAGAATAAAGGATATGCGATTCATTTATTTATCATCCTTAATAAGATGCACATCGCACTGCGGGAACGGGATGGTGATACCGGCTTCGTTAAGCGCCTCGTAAATCACTTCCTTGGAACGGTCTATAAAGCTGATCCTTTCGGGAACCAGCACGTACTGCTTCACGGCAATCTCCACCGCGCTGTCGGCCATATCGTTCACGACCACATTGATTCCGTACTTCGGTTCCACTATATCCCGGCCATACTGGTCCTTGGTCCTGACCTTCTCCATGGCTTTCACCAGCACCTGACGCACCTTCTTGACATCGGTCCCATAGGCCACTCCTGCAAAAATCTTGGTGAACTCGTAGGAATTGTTACGGGTGAGGTTGTTGAAGTTCTTGCCGAAGAGGGATGCATTGAGGAAGGACATCTCGGTGCCGTCCAGTGTTTCCACCACTACGCACTGGTAGTTGATGGCCACAACCTTTCCGCGTACGCCGTCGCATTCGATCCAGTCTCCTACCCTGAGGCGGCCGCCCATCAGCTGGATACCGTAAATGAAGTTGTTAAGGATATCCTTGAGAGCCAGACCGATACCGGCTGATAAGCCGCCTACAGCCAGGCTAAGGGACCCGGTAGGTATCTGCAACTCAACCACCACAGCAATGATAAAGCTCATCCATACCACCACGCTGATGATGCTGTTCCCCAAGGAAAGGTTGATTTCGTTTTCCCGTATGGATGTACGGTTGTGCTTACGCATAAATGCGGCATATCGGGAATACTGCCAGACTACGTGGATGGCTCTGTTTAAGTATCGCAGCACAAAGAACAGTATGGACAGGGCCACAATGCTCCTGCAGGAGATGCGAAGCGATTCCAGACCGTCCTTATCTATAAGCTGGACGAAAGGAACATTGAAAAACTTATCGTAAAGGTCATGGAAATCAAAGACATCCAGCGACATGTGCAGGCACAGCGGCAGGGAGAGCAGAACCATGGCAGGAATTGCTACCTGCTTGATCAGGTCGTAGAACCATGTGGTACCGAAAAGGAGCGACTCCCTGTCGGCGCCGGCCACATATGTAATACGTTTGCGCATTGCCTCCACGCGCTTGTCCAGCCACCGCTCTTTGTAGCGGTCCATCAGGTCCGATACACAGAAGATAGTGAGAATCACAGCCAGCTGGAAATACCACCAGATGAGGATGAGCAGGGACACGAAGGTATAGCCTAAGAAGGCCGAGATGAACGAAACGAGATAGATGGTCAGCGAGGCCCAGCCCATGGCGCTGTCTATTGCGGTAGCCTTCCCGCTTTCCACGATACAGAAGATCAGCTGTCGCAACACGGCAAAGGCCAGAATGGGCGGGAACAGGAAATTCATCAGAAGGTCCGGCACAAAGGTGATGCGGCAGACTATGATGATTAACGCGATGAGGAAGTTGGGAATATAGAGCCTGAGACTGTGATATCTCTGCTCAGGATTTACACGCAGCATCAACGACCCGGTGATGGCCACCAGCAGCCACAGGAAGGTATTGATATGCCTGGCGCTCAGTTCAATATACTCGTTTCCCTTTACGCTGAAACCCAGGGCCAGGAAGTACAGGAAGGTTCCCACAAGCACGGAGAAAAGCGGCATCTGGTTCAATGGCAGAAGGTGCTTGATCTTGGGAATGAGGCTCAGGAGCCACAGGATTAAGAAAGTGATTACCCAGAAGATAACCAGGGCTATGAGCTGGACGGCGCTGACAAGCACCAGAGTGGCATTGGCTCCTTTACTGGACAGGCCGGTGAAGAGATCCTCATCTTCCTCTTGGGAATCCATTGCAGGCTCTTCCGCAATTACGGCCACTGAATCGGACGGCTGGGTCTCGTGCAGTTCATCGAAATCGTACTGCGCGTGCAGGGCCACCTTAACCTTGTCCCAGGCGCCACCAGGGTTAGCCATAATGTCCTTGAACGGTGTCTGGCCATCACGGAACACATATTTTTCCAGTTCCCGATAACGGGACTGGGCGTAGCCGTACGCCTCGTTCATGCGCCAGTATGCCGCCTGATAGTGAGTGCTGTCCGCCACAATATTAGAGCGGTTGCGCGCAAGCGCCTTCAGCAGTTCGGAAGCATAAAAGATACAGGAGTCACGGTGAACTTCACCTTCGGCGTCAAGCACAAAAGGAGACGACAGTGAATCCTTGACGGCAATCCGGATTACTTCCCTTTCCAGGGATGTGGCCATTTCTGATATATGCATGTCCAGGGAGTCGCCGTGATACATCAGACTGTCCGGCAGAATCTCCACCTCTATCTCCTTCATCACCGGAGGGAGCCGGCGAAGAGCCTCGATGAGTCGGCCATAACGGTCTATCTCAATGCTCAGTTCGTTGACAATCCGGTCGTACGGCCTTCTGTCCTTGCTGAAGTCCCTGTAAGCGCTGGAAACTTTATTCAATGCATAGGCAAGGTCGAAGGTCATTTCCAGCTCCTGAGTATACAGGAGAAGGGAGAGCTCGTTGGAAGCGGTGATAACATCAACCATCCGCTGGTGCTGAAACTCATATTCCTCGTCGAATATCCGTTGTTCCTCCTCGCTGTGTTCCAAGGCCATTTTAAGCTCCGAACGCAGGTCCCGGAGCACATCAGTCAAAGGCTGCCCGTTCACAATGGAAAGGACCGGAATAGCAAAGACAAAAACTGCAAATGCAATAGTCAGGAATTTCTTTTTCATGTGTTACTTCATGTCGAAATCGACAATTATGGGAAGATGGTCGGAGGGGTGCCAGAATTTCGACACCGTGCTTTTGACAGGCGTGGTATAGTCGTCCCAGATAATATCGGCAAAGGTTATCCGGTCGTACAGCGGCTTGGTGCAATAGACAAAGTCGATGCGCCTGCCCTTATTGCCGGTGCTGGGCTTGAATTCATCGGGAAACTTTTCCTTGATAACGTCGATATAGGGCGTATTGTTTCGGATATAATCGTGGACCAGCAGTCGGGGATCGTCGTCGGCATAGCCGTATTCCTCATTGTCCACCCTGGAGACGGAGTTGAAATCGCCCATCATCATCCACAGCTGATCCTTCGCCTCGGGAACCGTGCCGATGGTGTGCTCGCAGATGTACTTTATCTCCATCGCCCGATACTTATCACCTCCACGCTCCGCCTTGGAAGCTTCCTTGTCAGGGGCCTTGTATGCATGCTTGTGCGGCCAGGTGTGCACGGTAACTATGTTTATTGTTTTTCCGTCGACCTCTATTGTCGCCCATCCGGCACCATGAGCGACAATTAGGTCCGGTTCTTCGCCCAGAATCCTGTCGACATAGGTAATGGGATACTTGGAAGTTATAACCTGTGGATAGTTGTCCCTGTGGCCGCCGATCCCCCAATATTTATGGCCATAACGGGCCGCAAGTTCCCCCCAGTGTTCCACAAGATAACGGTCTTCTTCCGCCATCTTCTTGTCCTCGCCGGTCTTCCAAATCGACTGCGCCTCACACCACACGCAAATGTCCGGATCCTGCGCCTTCACGTACTCCACAAAGCGGTCGTAATTATCGCCCTGTCCATCCCACATGCCGTTCTGGATATTCCAGTACAGCAGACGCAGCGGCTTCGGCCCTGCATAGCAGGAGCAAAGAATCAACGCGCCCAGGATAATAGTCAAAGCTCTTCTCATAACTTATTCCACATTAAGATTTGTAAAGTTATGTATTTCCCGCGGAAAAATCAATACTATCTCTACCTGGCACAATCGGTGCAGGGCTTTTATGTGCCGGATTTTCAGTATCATCGCTTTGTTAATTCAGGGATTGGCTGAAGTGACGGAGATGTCCCATTTTTCGGGACATCTCGTGCGAAAAAGGCCGATTTTGACTGAGATGTCCCTATTTTTGGGACATCTCAGTCACCAATGCTCATAATAAAGGCAGCCGAACATCGCCGAGATTACTGTTTTTGCTATATTTGCAGCACGATAAACCCCTTGATTTGAAAGATGAAAAGAGAAGTTGCCCCCAAAGAAACCACGCGTGCCATGGCATTTGAGTTATGGATAAAGGCGCCCAATCCTATGGTGACCTTCTTCAAGACGCTCGATGTAACGCGGCTTGTCAGAGTCTGCCGCCGGAGAGGGCTGAAGTTCAACATGCTGATGGACTGGTGTATCGGCAAGGCAGCGGCTGACATCAAAGAGTTCTATCTACTGCCCGTTGGCGACAAACTGGTCCAGTATGATGCATTAGCAGTGAATACTATTGTAAAGAACAGGAACGGAGAAGTGAATTCCTGTGATATCCGGTTTAACGAGGATATGGAGGCTTTCAACCAAGAGTATCTGAAATACTCGGCAGAAGTGGCAGAAACTTGTGCCGACAGGGATCTTTCAGAGGACTGTATGGTCATTGGCACCTCGGCCATTATTGATACAGAGATTGATGGGGCCGTGGGTATGAACAGCGGCATTTTCAACAACCCTTTCATTATCTGGGGCCGATACCGTAAGAAGTGTTTCCATTACTATCTTCCCATCTCTTTCCAATTCCATCACACCCAGATGGATGGCGCCCATGCCGGGAAGTTCCTGCAGCATTTACAGGAAGAAATCAGTAGGGTGGGATAGCCGCCATTCCGTTGTGCAAACGTTGTGCAACTATTCTTTCGGAGGCCGAAGGGCGACAGAAGGGGGGACGGCGCCAGCCGTGTGGGGGGAATCTTTCCCCAGGGCCCCTGGGGGCGGCCGCGAAGCGGCGGGGGATTAAACGTAGTTAGTCACTGAAAAGCCCTCTGAGACATCTCAGAGGGCTTTTCAGTGACTCCAACAGGACTCAAACCTGTAACCTTTTGATCCGTAGTCAAATGCTCTATTCAATTGAGCTATGGAGCCATTTGGGGCTGGGCTTTAGGCCGCGGCCTTATTTTTCTGCGACGTAAACTTTCTCGCGGATGCGGGCCTTCTTACCGGTGAGGTCGCGAAGGTAGAAGATACGTGCGCGGCGAACTTTACCGAACTTGTTTACTTCGATGGAGTCAATGAACGGGGACTGGAAAGGGAAAATCCTTTCTACGCCTACGCCACTGGCTATTTTGCGGACTGTGAAAGTTCTGGTGAAAGCGTCTTTACCGCTGAGCTGGATAACTACGCCACGGAACTTCTGAAGCCTTTCTTTATCACCTTCCTTGATTCTGTAGGTAACGGTGATGGTGTCACCGGCCTTGAACTCGGGATAGGAAGCTGCTTTCTCATTATTGAAAGCCTGCTCTGCAATCTTAATTAAATCCATAATCTAAAAAATCCGTTAAGCAACTTTGCGGTTTGGCTCCTTGCAAGAGGTTGCGTTGTTTTTTGGGACTGCAAAGGTAATAATTTTTCCCGAGCATCCAAAAATATTTCAGATTTTTTTAGAAAATATTCTTCACTTTGTCAAAAGTGTTCTTGTCTTCGCGGGTCAGGTCCGGCTTGAAAGAGTCACTTGAGCGCATGGCTTCGAGTGCTTCCTTTTCCTGGCGGGACAACTTGTGGGGCACCCAGACCTGGAATTTGACGTACATATCTCCGGTGCCGCGGCCGTAACCCTGAACGCTGGGCAGGCCCTTGCCGCGAAGCTTCACCACGGTACCAGACTGAGTGCCGGGCTCTACTTTTACTTTATAGCTGCCATCCAGGCACGGAACCGAAACCTCGCATCCGAGCATTGCATCCATCACCGAAATGATTCTGGTATGGAACAAATTATTTCCGTCCCTCTGAAGCTGAGGATGCGGCAACTCGTTTATGACGACAAGAAGGTCTCCGTTGGTGCCACCATGAGGAGCCGAATGTCCCTCGCCGCGGATGGTTAGCTGCATTCCATCCTCCACGCCCGCAGGGATATGGACCTTTACCATCTCGCGCTTACGCTCCAGGCCGGTTCCGTTGCAGCGCCGGCAAGGATTGGAAATAATTTTCCCCTCCCCCTGGCACTGCGGACAGGTAGTTACGGTATAGCCAACACCGAAAAGGCTTCTGGTCTGCTGCCTTATGCGGCCCTGGCCATGACAGGTGGGGCAAGTCTTTATGTCAGATTCACTCTTTGCGCCTTTTCCGCCGCAGTCCGGGCAGGGACGGGCCCTGTCCAGAGGGACTTCCTTGTCGCAGCCGTTGGCGATTTCCTCAAGTGTGAGCTTGACGCTGGTGCGGATATCTCGCCCGCGAAGCGTACGGGGCTGAGCAGAATCCCCGCCGAAGCCACCGAAACCGGAGCCGCCGCCGAATCCGCCGAAATCAAAACCGAAACCGCCGCCGAAGATATTGCGCAGGAAGTCGTTGATATCCATGCCGCCGAAGTCGAAGCCGCCGGCGCCGCCGCCCATCTGTTCGGCCGCAAAGCCGAACTGGTCGTACTTTGCACGCTTGTCGGGGTCGCTCAAGATGGAGTAGGCTTCCGCAGCCTCCTTGAAGTTTTCTTCGGCTGTCTTTTTCTCCGCGTCGGTGCCGCTTACCCAGCGGTCCGGGTGCCACTTGAGGGCAAGTTTGCGGTATGCCGACTTTATTTCGTCCGCCGAGGCTTTCTTGTCCACGCCCAGGACCTCGTAGTAATCTCTTTTCTGTGCCATGTCTTATGCTCCTACAACCACTTTAGCATAGCGGAGAACCTTTCCGCCCAGGGTATATCCGGTCTGGACCACGTCGATCACCTTTCCCTTGAGTTCCTCGGATGGAGCAGGGAAAGTAGTCACTGCCTCATGGAGTTCAGTGTCGAAGTCCGCGCCTTTAGCCTCTATTCTTTCAAGCCCCTTGCCTTTAAGGTAAGCAGTGAGCTTGCCAAATATCATCTGCGTGCCTTCCTTGGCGGCATCGCTGTCCGAACTCTTTTCCAGGGCGGCGAGGGCGATTTCGCAGTCGTCCAGAATGGGAAGAAGGCCCTTGATAGTATCGGCCGAAGCGGAACTTACAAGGGCGAGTTTTTCCTCCGCGGTACGGCGGCGGTATGTGTCGAATTCTGCCATAAGGCGAAGATAGTCGGCTTTGGAATCGGCGGCTTTTTTCTCCGCTTCTTCTGCTTTCTTGCCGGCTTCCACTGCCTCTCCACGGGCTTCCTCCAACTGTACATTAAGCCCTTCCATCTTTGCTTCCAAGGCCGCAAGGGACTTACTGTCAATCAGTTCATCATTATTTTTCTTCTTTTTCTCTGACATATCCGATATATTTTCGGCAGCAGTTCTATCAAAATACCTGCCACGTCTTCCAGTTCTGACATTATGTCAGTATCGTATTCTTTCTGGAAATCTTCATCCTGGAAGTCCTCTTCATCGGAAGCCAGCTTTTCCAGCGGCAGAAGAGCGTCCGCTTTGTCCAGGGAGATTTTCCCCTGATCCAGGAGCGTTTCCACCCGGTTCACATAGCGGCGCAGTTTGCCCTCACTCCAATCCAGCAGATGCACTTCCAGTGGTTCTCCGCCTTTTTCCGCGTTACAATGATGACAGCTGCACACGAGATTGGCGGAATTGTTCCCTCCCCCGAAAGACTTGGGCTCTATGTGATCCATTTCCATTTCTTCCAGGCTTACGGGGTGGCCGCAGTAGATGCAGTGGCCTGAAGTCTCTCTCCAGATTCTTTCCCTTAGGTTTTTTTCGTTTTTCATAGTGTTCCGTTTTTTGTTTCCGGCCGCAAGTTAAGACGGCCGAAGCCCATTCACACAATTTTGGCAAGGCTTGCCAGAATTTGGAAAATCGGGAAAATTTACAGGTGCGCAGACATGAAAAAAACCGCTTGCCGGAAGAGAAAAAATGCGTATCTTTAAGGTCGCATTAAAACATTGACCATGACACCTATCATAGAATGTGTACCCAACTATAGCGAAGGAAGGGACAAAGCCGTCATAGAAGCAATCGTAAAGGCCATATCTTCCGTCGAAGGAGTGAAAGTGCTTGATGTGGACCCGGGTGAAGCCACCAACCGCACCGTAGTCACGTTTGTCGGCGCTCCCCTGCCCGTTTGCGAAGCAGCCTTCAGGGGCGCTGCAAAGGCTAAAGAGCTAATCGACATGAGAAAACACCACGGTGCCCATCCACGCAGCGGTGCAACCGACGTCCTCCCCCTCATACCCGTTTCCGGCATCACGCTTCAGGAATGTGCGGAGCTTGCCAGAGGCCTTGCCAAACGCCTTTACGATGAGCTCGGCATCCCCTGCTACTGCTACGAAGCCGCCGCATTCAAGCCCGAAAGAAAGAACCTTGCCGTGTGCCGTGAAGGTGAATACGAGGCGCTCAAGGAAAAATTCGCCAACCCTGACCGCAAGCCGGACTTCGGCGGTCTGTGGGACGAAACCGCCCAAAAAGCCGGAGCCACCAACGTCGGTGCAAGAGGCTTCCTTGTGGCTGTGAACTTCAACCTCAACACCACCAGTACCCGTCGCGCAATGGCGGTGGCCTTCGACGTAAGGGAAAAAGGACGCAAAGCGCGCGAAGGCGGTTCGCTCACAGGAAAGCTCCTAAAAGACGAAAACGGCAACCAGATATGGATACCCGGAACCCTGAAAGGATGCAAGGCCATAGGCTGGTACATAGATGAATATGGTATAGCCCAGGTGTCGATGAATATAACCGACATCGACGTTACTCCCCTGCATGTCGCCTTCGAGGAAGTGTGCAGGGCCGCCGCCGAAAGGGGCCTGAGGGTTACAGGCGCTGAAATCGTCGGTCTGGTCCCCCGCCGCGTCCTTCTGGAAGCCGGAAGGTTCTACCTTGAAAAGCAGCAGCGCTCACTTGGCATCAGCGAGGAGGAGACAGTGAAGATAGCCGTCAAGTCCATGTCCCTGGACGACCTTAAGCCCTTCAACCCAAAGGAGAAAGTCATCGAATACATGATGGACGACGGCAAGAAAGGTCTGGTGGATCTCACGCTCAAGGGCTTCGTGCGGGAAACTGCTTCGGAATCCCCTGCCCCGGGCGGCGGCTCAGTTTCGGCCTCGATGGGCGCATTCGCAGCCGCGCTTGCCACTATGGTCGCCAATCTTTCCTCCCACAAAAGGGGCTGGGACAGCCGATGGAAAGAGTTTTCGGACGTGGCCGAAGAAGGCCAGGCCCTGCTGGAAGAGCTTCTCTCTCTTGTGGACGAAGACACCGCCGCTTTCAACCGTATAATGGACTGCTTCTCCATGCCGAAGTCCACGCCCGAAGAAAAATCGGCACGTGAAAAGGCGCTGGAGGAAGCCACGCTTTACGCAGCACAGGTCCCGCTTAAAACCATGGAGGCAGCACTGAAAACTCTGCCGCTGGCGCTGCAGATGGCACGTGAAGGCAATCCGGCATCGGCATCCGACGCAGGCGTCGCCGCCCTCGCCGCCCTTGCAGGCATAAAAGGCGCGCGCCTGAACGTCCGCATCAACGCCGCCTCCCTCAAGGACAAAGCCCCGGCCGCCTCGCTCCTGGAAAGGGCCGACGAAATAGTTAAAGAAGCAACAGAGCTTGAGGCTCAAGTACTTAAAGCCGTCGACAATAACATAGAACTATAGGCAATGGACCATTTCAAGGAAGAAATTCTGGCCGGTATTCCGGCCGAACTGCCGGAGGCAAAACCCTACGACAATTCCATAAACCACGCCCCGAAGCGCAAGGACATCCTCTCGGAAGAAGAAAAGGTGCTGGCCCTGAAAAACGCCCTCCGCTACTTCCCTGCCAAGCTTCACCCGCAGCTGGCAAAAGAATTCGCCGATGAGCTAAAGGCCTACGGGCGCATCTACATGTACCGGTATCGGCCTTCCTATAAAATATACGCCCGACCGGTTGACGAATACCCTGCACGCTCAAGGCAGGCCGCGGCCATTATGGCAATGATCCAGAACAATCTGGACGAAAGAGTGGCCCAGCACCCGCACGAGCTTATTATCTACGGTGGCAACGGGGCGATTTTCCAGAACTGGGCGCAGTATCGCCTGACCATGCAGTACCTTGCCACCATGACCGACGAACAGACGCTTGTCATGTACTCCGGCCATCCGCTGGGCCTTTTCCCCAGCCACAAGGATGCGCCGCGCGTAATTGTAACCAACGGCATGGTCATCCCCAACTACTCCAAACCCGACGACTGGGAGCGTTTCAACGCAATGGGCGTGAGCCAGTACGGCCAGATGACCGCCGGCAGCTACATGTACATAGGCCCCCAGGGCATAGTGCACGGCACCACCATCACGGTAATGAACGCCGCCAGGAAAGTCCTAGCAGGGAGATTCCCGGTCAAGCCGGGAATGACGGATGACGTCATGGCCGGCCCCGACCGGCCATCTCTGCTGTTTGTCACCGCAGGTCTCGGCGGCATGTCTGGCGCACAGCCTAAGGCCGGGAACATCGCCGGCGTCGTAAGCGTCACGGCCGAAATCAACCCCAAGGCCGCGCAGAAGCGCTATGACCAAGGCTGGGTGGACGAACTCCACACTGACCTCCCGGAACTGATAGCCCGAATCCGCAAGGCGGTGGCAGCAAAGGAAGTTGTCTCACTGGCATACGTCGGCAACGTCGTAGACCTCTGGGAAAAGCTTGCCGATGAAGACGTCCACGTGGACCTTGGAAGCGACCAGACCTCGCTGCACAACCCCTGGGCCGGCGGCTACTATCCCGTAAGCTTCAGCCTGGAGGAATCCAAGCGCATGATGGCCGAAGATCCAGAAAGCTTCAAGCAGGCCGTCCAAGCCTCGCTCCGCCGTCATGTGGCAGCAATAAACCGCCTGGCGGACAAGGGAATGTACTTCTTCGACTACGGCAACGCCTTCCTCCTGGAAAGCTCCCGCGCCAGTGCCGACATCCTTAAGCCGGACGGAAGTTTCCGCTATCCTTCATACGTTCAGGACATAATGGGACCAATGTACTTCGACTACGGCTTCGGCCCGTTCCGCTGGGTTTGCATGAGCGAAAAACCAGAAGACCTTGCCGTCACGGACGCCCTTGCAGTGAAAGTATTGTCGGAGATGGCAGCAGACGCCCCGGCCGAAATCGCCGGCCAGATGAAGGACAACATCAAATGGATAGAAGAAGCCGGTAAGAATCACCTTGTTGTAGGTTCCCAGGCCCGCATCCTCTACGCCGACTGCGAAGGCAGGACAAAGATTGCCCTGGCTTTCAACGATGCCATCCGGGACGGCCGCCTCAGCGGTCCCGTCGTCCTTGGCCGCGACCACCACGACGTCTCCGGCACAGACTCACCTTTCCGCGAAACCTCCAACATCTACGACGGCAGCCGTTTCACAGCTGACATGGCGGTACAGAACGTCATCGGCGACGGCTTCCGCGGCGCCACCTGGGTATCAATCCACAACGGCGGCGGCGTTGGCTGGGGCGAAGTTATCAACGGAGGCTTCGGCATGGTGATCGACGGAAGCGAAGATTCGGCCCGTCACATACGCGAAATGCTGTTCTGGGATGTGAATAACGGCATAGCCCGCCGAAGCTGGGCCCGTAACGAAGGCGCCCGCTTCGCCATCGAACGCGAAATGGCCCGCACCCCCTCACTTAAAGTCACCCTGCCCAACGAGACCGACGAAAACCTAATCCGAAAAGCTCTGTAAACGATGCATTCCATATCCAAAGACCACCTCTCTCTGGAGAGGGTTAAAGAAATTATCCACAAGAAGGAAAAGCTTGAGCTTTCCCAAGAAGCCGTTCAGGCAATAGTAAAATGCCGCGAATATCTGGACAGGAAGATGGACGACATAGGCCGGCCTGTCTACGGGGTAACCACCGGTTTCGGCTCGCTTTACAACGTTACCATCCCAAAAGAGGATTTGAGCCAGCTGCAGCACAATCTGGTGATGTCGCATGCCTGCGGCGCGGGCGAAAAAGTGCGTCCCGAAATAGTGAAGCTGATGCTTTTGCTTAAGGCCCAGTCGCTTTCATACGGCCATTCAGGTGCGCAGCTCATTACTGTTCAGCGCCTTATCGACATGTTCAACGAGGACATCCTGCCCATTGTTTACCAGCAGGGTTCCCTCGGCGCATCTGGAGACCTTGCCCCGCTTGCCCACATGGTACTGCCGCTTATCGGCCTTGGAGAAGTATTATATAAAGGTGAGGTCCGTCCTTCGGCCGACGTCTGGAAAGAAAAAGGCTGGGAGCCGATACGCCTTCAGTCAAAAGAAGGGCTGGCACTGCTCAATGGCACACAGTTTATGAGCGCTCATGCCATCTGGAGCATACTCAAGAGCATGCGCCTGAGCCGCTGGGCCGATATTATCGGCGCAATGTCCCTTGATGCCTACGACGGCCGTATCGAGCCTTTCCTCCCCCTTACCCATCAGCTCAGGCCTCATCAGGGGCAGATTACCACTGCCGCCAGGTTCATGGAAATACTTGAAGGAAGCGAACTTATCCGCAGGCCCAAGGAGCACGTCCAGGACCCTTACAGCTTCCGCTGCATTCCTCAGGTACACGGCGCCGTCAAGGACAATATCAATTACGTCAAGTCCGTGATAGAGAACGAGATAAATTCGGCAACGGACAATCCCAACATCTTCCCGGACGAAGACATGGTAATCTCGGCCGGCAACTTCCACGGCGAGCCTATCGCCATTCCCATGGACTCTCTGGCAATTGCCATGAGCGAGCTTGCAAGTATCTCGGAACGAAGGACTTACCAGCTAATCCACGGCCTCCGCGGGCTGCCCAAATACCTCGTGACCGAGCCTGGCCTGAACAGCGGCTTTATGATTCCGCAGTACACAGCAGCGTCAATCGTTTCGCAGAACAAAGGCCTGTGCTGGCCCGCATCATGCGACTCGATTCCTTCGTCCCAGGGCCAGGAAGACCACGTATCTATGGGTTCCAACGCTGCCACAAAGCTTGTAAGGATAGTTGACAACGTGGAAACCGTACTTGCAATAGAGCTTTTCAACGCTGCCCAGGCCCTGGACTTCCGCCGTCCTCTCCGCACCTCCCCGCTCTTGGAAAACATCCTTGCCGATTATCGCAAACAGGTTCCCTTCATCGGCACCGACACCTACATGCACCCGCTGATTGAAAAGTCGATAGAGTTCATACGTAATGATTATTAAGAACATAGGGGTACTGGCCGGCATTCAGCCGGAGGGCGTACTTCGGCTGGAAGGAACGGAGCAGGGCCGCACCGGCGTGTTGGAAGATGCATGGCTTTGCATTGAGGACGGCCGGATCACCGGTTTCGGGGAGATGGATGTCATACCGAGCGAAGCGAGTGTATCTCCTGAAGTCATCAATGCTCATGGCGGCATGGTGATCCCCGGCTTCTGCGACAGCCATACCCACATTGTGTACGCCGGAAGCCGCGAGAGTGAGTTCCTGGACAAGATAAACGGCCTCAGCTACGAAGAAATCGCTGCCAGGGGGGGCGGAATCCTTAATTCGTCGGACCTTCTGCACGAAACTTCGGAAGATGACCTGCTGGACCAGTCCGTGATACGTGTTCAGGAAATGATGTCCAAAGGCACCGTTGCCATGGAGATAAAGAGCGGATACGGTCTCAACCCACAGGACGAAATGAAGATGCTCCGCGTTATCCGTCGCATAAAGGAAAGCGTTCCCGCGTGCGTCAGGAGTACATTCTTGGGCGCGCATGCCATTGGCCGCGGTTACAGCCACAAGGCGTACGTTCAGGCAGTGATTGACATGATACCGGAGGCTTCCGCCTACGCCGATTTCGTGGACGTGTTCTGTGACGAAGGCTTTTTCACCGTTGAAGATACGGACCGAATTCTTTCGGCGGCAAAGGGAAAACTTGTGCCGAAAATTCACGCCAACGAACTTGCAGTGAGCGGCGGCGTGCAGGTAGGTGTAAAGCATGGGGCCCTATCCGTCGACCATCTGGAACGCACCACCGATGCCGAAATCGCGGCCCTGAAAGGCTCATCAACCATGCCGACGATGCTCCCCGGGTCGTCCTTCTTCCTCGGACTCCCCTACGGCCGCGCAAAGGATTACCTTAAAGCCGGGCTTGGTGTAGCCCTTGCATCGGACTACAATCCCGGTTCATCTCCAAGCGGCGACATGCGCTTCGTAATGGCTCTCGGCTGCATCCGCATGCGCCTGACTCCCCTCGAAGCCTTCAACGCCGTAACCCTGAACAGCGCCTATGCAATGGGTATTTCGGCCGATTACGGTTCCATAACGGTTGGCAAGAAAGCGGCACTCATCCTCACCGAACCCGGCTGGAACCTCACCCGCCTCGCCTACAACTACACCACACCGTTTATCCGCCAGGTTTTTTTCTAAACACCGTGTGCCAGGTCTTATAAACTGAACTCTTCGATTTCCTTTACCAGTTTTCCGATAATCTTCATCTTAAGGTCGTACAGTTCGTCGGAAATGTCCACCTTATAATAATGAGGATTGATAAGACGTGTTTCGGTGGGAGAGAAGTGGTGGAGATTGTCTTTATAGAATATCTTTTTCTCCTGGAGCGTGTGCTTGGGCGCCACTCTTTTGCCGCCGGAAATCACCTGATGCTGGAGCGGACGTGCCTCGTAGGCTCCTTCGGCGAAGGTCTTGTACTTGTATGAGTCGTATTCGTCACGGATTGTAATTTCTTTCTCGTGCTGAATTGCCAAGTCAAGGGCATCGCCGCGGAGACAGGTCACATCGGCCTTGAAGGCGTAGCCGTCGAACTGGTTGCCTTTTACGTTATCCTTGGCGCTGATTCTCCAGGTAATCTGGAAGCCGGGGTTGATTAACTTGATTTTGTCTTCGGAACGCTTGAGCACGGGTTCTCCGTCTATCTGGACCAGTTTATACACATTGCCGAAGCACGGTGCGGCCTTTGAAGTGGCAATTGCATCGCCCACGCCGTAGCTGTCTATCTTTGCCCCCTGGCGCTCAAGGTCGGTTATAAGGTATTCGTCCAGACCGTTGGTGGCGAATATCTTGCACTTGGTAAGGCCGTTAGAATCAAGTATTTTCCTGACTTCCTGAGATAGATAGGCAAGGTCGCCGCTGTCCAGGCGGATGCCGTAGCCGGGAGCGTAATTATCGTCTATTCCGTTCTCCTTGAAACTGCGTATGGCGTTCTTTATACCGCAGCGGAGAGTGTCGTATGTGTCAATCAGAAGAATGATATTTTCTCCGCGGTGGGTTTTGATATAGTCCGTAAATGCCTGGTGCTCACCTTCTACGGTGGAACCATATGAAGTGATGAAGCTGTGGGCCATTGTGCCGGTTGAGGGGACGCCGTTGAATGCACCAGTGAGTATGTTGGAGGAGCTGGCGCAGCCTGCTATCTGCGCCGCCTTGCCGCCGTAAACGGCAGCCCAGGGACCGTGTGCACGCCTTGAGCCAAACTCGCTCACGGGTTTGTCAGTGGAACGGCATACGCGGGAGGCTTTGGTTGCCACCGCCATCTGATGGTTCATTATGCAAAGCATGGGAGTTTCCAGGACCTGGGCCTGCACAAGGGGCCCAACTACGGTAATAACCGGCTGATTCGGAAACACTATCTCACCTTCGCGCATTGCATACACGTCGCCGGTGAACTTCATGGTGCTCAAATACTTGCGGAGTTCCATATACTCTTCGCCTGGGAGAAAGCGTTCATAAAACTCTTCCGGTTCCGTACCCAGAGCCAGCACCATTTCTATGACTTCCTCGGTGCCGCTGACAACTGCCCAGTTGTTATTCTCCGGGGCCTTGCGGTAAAAGAGATTGAAGACGGCGATCTGGTCCTGTTTCCCGCAGTCCAGGTAGGATTTTCCCATGGTGTACTGGTACTTGTCCGAAACGTACGCATTGTTTATTATATCCATCTTTAAAGGCGTTAATTTCGACAAATATAGCTATATTTGCGGAAAAGTTCAATGCCCATGAAAGACAGCGCACTTCTGGTTGTGGACATGCTCTACGACTTTATCGACGGCTCGATGGCCTGCAAGGAAGCGGACAAAGCAGTAGCCGGAACCTTAGCGTACATCGAAGAGGAAACCGGGAAAACCGACCCTGACGACAGCGGCATACGCAGCATTTTTCCCATTCTTTTCGTGCGGGACCACCACCCGGCAAATCACAGTTCTTTCATACCTCAGGGCGGCCCGTGGCCTCCTCACTGCGTTCAGGGCACCCATGGGGCCGAGGTTCATAAAGCTCTGTCTCCGTACATGTCGGAAGACCTGTGCTTTTACAAGGGCGAAAACCAGGCACTGGAGCAGTACAGCGCCTTCGAAGGCCGCAATCCCGCCGGCCAAAGTCTGGGCGAAGTACTGGAGCTCATGGAAATCCGCAATGTGCTGATTTGCGGCATAGCCACCGAATACTGCGTAAGGAACACCGCCGAAGACCTTCTGAAAGCCGGTTTCAAGGTCTCGGTTCTTAAAGACTGCATCGCGTACGTGGACTATGAAGGACATCTGAAGGCCCTTGAAGAAATGCAGGCCGAAGGAATCCGCCTGATCTAATCCAGATCGTCGGGATCTGTGACGGCGGATCCGGTGCCCATAAGGTAGGCTTTCATGAACTCGTTAAGGTCTCCGTCCAGGACGCCCTGTGTATCGGCGGTGGATACGCCTGTGCGCAGGTCCTTGACCAGTTTGTAGGGATGAAGGACGTAGTTGCGTATCTGCGAGCCCCATTCGATACGCTTTTTCTGGCCTTCAAGTTCGGCCTGTTTTTCCTGCCTTTTCTTCAGTTCGATATCGTACAGACGGGACTTCAGAATAAGGAGAGCCCTTTGGCGGTTATCCTGCTGCGAACGGGTTTCGGTGTTCTCCACCATTATTCCGGAAGGCAGGTGCCTTACACGCACGCCAGTTTCAACCTTGTTCACGTTCTGGCCGCCATGGCCGCCGCTGCGGAAGGTATCCCATTCCAGGTCAGAAGGATTGATTTCGATATTGATACTGTCATCGACCAGAGGGTAAACGAACACGCTGGAGAACGTGGTCTGGCGCTTTCCCTGGGCGTTGAAGGGCGAAATACGCACCAGACGGTGGACTCCGTTTTCGGCCTTAAGATAGCCGTACGCGTAATCCCCTTCAACTTCTATGGTTGCGCTCTTGATGCCGGCTTCTTCGCCTTCCAGCAGGGATGTAACGGTCATTTTGTAGCCGTTTCTCTCCCCCCAGCGGAGGTACATGCGGAAAAGCATCGAGCTCCAGTCGTTGGCTTCAGTGCCGCCTGCGCCTGAATTTATGGTAAGCACTGCGCCAAGGTTGTCGCCTTCGCCGCCAAGCATGTTCTTCAGTTCCAAAGCCTCAACAGCTTCAAGGGCATCGGCATAGCTTGCAGCCAGCTCACGGGTTTCGTCCGTTTCCACGGCTTCGTCTTCGCTGCCATTTATACTGTCATGGGCGAACTCGTACAGCACGTCCAGGTCGTCGGCAAGACTGCGGGCCTTGTCATAGCCTGTAACCCAGGACTTTATGCCGGAAAGCTTTTTCATGAAAGCTTCGGCGGCCTTGGGATCCCCCCAAAAGTCCGGCGCAAGGCTTTCCTGAGTCTTTTTCTCCACGTCCCTGCGCTTCCCAGGTATGTCAAGCGACGATTCCAGCGATGCCACCCGCTGCTGCAATTCCTTTATCTGGTCAAGAGTTATCATATTTTGCAAAATTACGAAAATTTCTGTAAGTTTGTGCTATATGGCAAAGATAGGTATATTCGACTCCGGAAGCGGCGGTCTTTCGGTCCTTAGGGAGCTCCAAAAGACTCTCCCCCTGGAGAGTTATTTCTACTTTTCGGACAACGCGCACTGCCCCTACGGCGAGAAGTCGCCCGAATACATCCAGGACAGGGCCCGCTTCATCACAGACTGGGCTCTCGATAAAGGGGCCGATGTGATAGTGGTGGCATGCAACACCGCAACTGCTGCCGCAATCGCAACGCTCAGGGCCGAATATCCCCAAATCCCGTTCGTAGGAATGGAACCTGCTGTTAAGCCGGCAGCTCTTGGCACAAAAAGCGGAGTCATCGGCGTGCTCGCAACCGCCGGAACCCTTAAAGGCTCCAAATACCTGAACACCCGCGGCCTTTACGAAGACGACGTAAAAATAGTGGAACACGTTGGCAAAGGATTTGTAGAACTGGTGGAAAACGGCATCCTGGACGGCCCGGAGGCAGAAACAACCGTAAAGGCCTCACTGCAGCCGCTGCTGGACGAAGGGGCCGATACAATAGTGCTCGGATGCACCCACTATCCCTTCCTTCAAACAGTAATAGAGCGCCTGGCCGGGCCCGGAGTCAGAGTGATAGACCCGGCGCCTGCCGTAGCAAAACAGACCAAAAGGGTGCTGGAAGATGCAGGCGCAACTATCGGCGAAGGCCCCGCGCAGCTAAGCGTTACGGCATCAGGCCCCATCGACCCTCTCCTCAGAACCCTGAAACTGATCACTGACATAACACCTGCCATACTATGAGAAAAGCAATCGCGACCATAATTACCATGATAATTGGGCTGTCGGCCATTAACGCCCAGGTCGTACCCGGCATCGAAGTCCTTCGCGAAAACGGATTCGAGGAGCTTCAGGGAAAACGTGTAGGCCTCGTGACCAATCCCAGCGGCGTGGACAGGCAGCTCAAATCCACCATCGACATCCTTTTCGAAGCTCCGGAAGTGAACCTCGTGGCTCTTTTCGGCCCGGAGCACGGAGTAAGGGGCGATGTGTATGCCGGTGAAAAAATCACCTCCGGGAACGATCCCCGCACCGGCCTTCCGGTCTATTCCCTTTACGGCGACACACGCGAACCCACGCCCGAAATGCTCAATGGCATAGACGTAATGGTATACGACATCCAGGATGTCGGCACGCGCTGTTACACCTTCATCTCCACTCTGGGACTTGTAATGCGAGCCTGCGCCAAAGCCGATATTGAAGTGCTTGTCCTGGACCGCCCCAATCCTCTCGGAGGCTATAAGATAGAGGGATGCCTGGTGGAAGACGGTTATCATTCTTTCGTGAGTGAATTCAAGATCCCCTTCGTTTACGGGCTCACAGTGGGCGAACTCGCCGGCCTCATTAACGAAGAAGGACTCAACTGCGGGCAAAAAGGCGACCTGCCCCACCTGAAATGCCGCCTTGGCGTAGTTCCGATGCGCGGCTGGAGAAGATGCATGAAATTTGCAGATACAGGCCTCCCTTGGATACTCCCCTCGCCCAATATCCCTTCGGTGCAATCGGCCCTGTGCTATGCCGCATCTGGGATTGCCGGGGAATTCGGCCATCTGAATACCGGCGTCGGCTACACCATCCCCTTCGAAACTTTCGCCGCCGAATGGATAGACGCCGATGCACTCCTTGACAAGCTCAACAGCTACTGTATACCCGGAACCGCTTTCCGCACAATCCATTACAAGCCCATCGCAGGCAGCAAGCAGGGCAAACTCCTTCATGGGGTACAGTTCTTTTTCACCGACTACGAAAAAGCTCCCGTAACGCTTATTCAATTCTATGTAATGCAAGCCGTGAACGAGCTTTACCCCGACCATAATCCCTATCCCATGAAAAAGACCAGAATGCTGGATATCATCTCTGGTACGGATTATGTAAGGACTGCTTTTGGAAAGCGCCTCAAAGTTGAGGACATCCTCGATTACTGGACCAAGGATGTGGACAATTTCAGGGAGCTTTCCAAGGATTATTACCTGTACCGTTAAACTTTTAAAACTTTTGCGCTATGAGAAGACTTATCACACTTGCCGGTTCCATGATGCTGGCTATGGCTATGCTCATGGCACCCGATATGTCCGCCCAGACCAGAGGCGGCTCAGGCTCAGGTTCACGTTCCACCGGACAGTCAACCCGCAGTACCGGTTCTTCATCCACAACCCGTTCGTCAGGAAGCAGTTCTTCGAGCACCCGGTCCTCCGGCAGCAGCACGTCGGGAACCCGCTCTTCCGGCAGTTCGGTGAGCTCCAGCAGCCGTTCGGGCAGCAGCTCTGCAACCCGCTCCAGCGGAAGCTCCGTCAGCTCCAGCTCACAGCAGGACCGTCGCACCGGCAGCGGAAGCAGCTCCACCGGTTCTTCCACCAGAAGCACCAGCAGCAGCTCATCTTCCAGCACCCGTTCCAGCAGCAGCTACAGCAGCGGTTCATCGACCCGCTCCACCGATAGCGGTTCCGGAAGCGTCCGTTCCACAAGCGGCAGCAGCTCCGCCGTGCGTTCCACCGGCAATTCCAGCTCCGGCTCCAGCGCCCGCGTAGCAGGTTCTTCCTCTCAGGACGACCACCGCGGCGTCACTTCCACCGAAAACGCCTCGGTCTCCGGACAGGCCAGAAGCAGCAGCAATGTCACCCGCAGCGGCCTTTCCGCAGTCGCCTCAAGCGAGTCAGTATCCGCTTCACAGGGCAGCGCCTATCGCGACGACGGCTACAACTACCGCTACAGCGACGACATGCGTGTGGACGACCGCCACAACATGTACCGCGTACCTCCCCGCCAGAGAGAGCCCATGGCCTGGGACCGTCCCGGCTACTTCTGGGGAGACCATCCTCACTATTACGGATACCGCATCAACAGGCTTCCCTCCAACTGGCGCCGCATCAGCCACTGGGGCATAGACTATTACTACTATAACGGCATTTATTACCGTCCTTACGGCGGATCTTACGTAGTATGCCGTCCTCCCTTCGGCACACCGCTGGAGCATGCAATTAACCGCGCTATCCTTAGGGCAATACGCTTCTCTTACTACTGCGACACCTACCGCACCTACGAAAGCGCATTCGACTACTACAACATCATCGCAAGGCAGAACCTCATAATCGCCCAGCAAAACGCCCAAATCATAGCCCAGAACGCCGCCTACGCCATCAACGCCAATCGCGCGCTCACGGCCTATGAACTAGCCAGCAAGCTTGGTCTGGTCCAGAGCTACGCCAACGCAAATGCCGAGTACTTCTACCAGGACGGTATTTTCTACACCATTTCGGCCTCGGGAGTGTACACCACCATTGTTCCTCCCGCCGGAGCACTGGTAACTTCCCTGCCCGACGACTATGAGACCATAGTCATGAACGGTATCGAGTATTACATGGTGGACAACACCGTATACCGCACCACCCTGTTTGAGGGAGTACCTTATCTGGAGGTCCTCGGACAGATGTACGGTTCGATGTACAACCAGTACAACGTCTATCGTTAATGGCAATCGATATTGACAAATTCGTCCACGACCAGCTTTCGCTCTGGCCGACAGTGGCGGCCAAGTACCGAGCCCTCAAGAGCACACGCACACGCACAGTGCCCCTTGAGGGCCTCTTGGTGACTATACAGTCCAATCCCGGTCGCGTTCCCCACTTCGACAGCGGCTGTCCCCTGTGCGAAGAAAATTACATGGAGCATCAGCACACCCTTCCCTTCGAAGGCAGGAAGGGCAGGAAGTACAATATACTGGTGAACCGTGCGCCCATCTTCCCCAACCACCTGGTCATAACGCGTGACATACATGCCCCGCAGACCATCTGGCACCGCTTCCCGGACATGCTGGACCTGGCATCGGCCCTTGAAGGTTATATAGTCTTTTACAACAGCCCCAACAGCGGGACCACCGTGCCCCAGCATGCGCATTTCCAGGCCTGTCCCAAAGGGTACATGCCGTTGGAAAGGTCGGCCGAAAGGCTTCTGAGAGCCCTTGCAGCTGGGCAGGAACCGGAAGAAGTTGAATTCGTGGACTCCGTGCGCGACGCCCGGCTGTATCATTACAAGCCTTTCAACAGAGGCATATTCATGCTCCGGGCCTCTACGTCAAAATCGATGGCCAAGATGTTCTACAGACTCCTGGACTGCCTGAACCTTGTGGCCGAAGAGACTGAACCCCGCTTCAACGCCTTCACCTACTGCAGCGAAGGAGAATACCGTGCGGTCGTGACACTCCGGAGGGAGGAGAAACCCCGCTGCTACTTCGCGGAAGGGGCCGATCACTTCTCCATATCTCCCGGCGCGGCTGACATGGCCGGATTTGTAGTGGTACCAGAAGAGGAAGACTTCGACCGCATCACTCCGGATGTACTGCATCACATATACGAAGATGTCTGCCTTACCCGGGAGCAGGAAGAGCACCTTCTCTGGCGTCTTGTGCGCACTCAGCCTAAGCTTGAGGTGGGCATCTGCCAATCCAAGGAAATAAGCTTCGAAATCATCTCCGACGGCGCCGGACCTCAGAAGGTAAGCTACCGCGAAGGGAAGATAGACTACGGCGGCGTGCTGTACGACGAGCTAGTCTTCGAAGCCGCCACCATATCCACTCTTTTCGCCGAACCTTCTTTTATCCTGTATCTGGAAGACGGAGAAAGAAGATACGCCGGTACCGTAAAGTTCATAGTGAGCTGCGGGAAGGTCCTTGCAATAAACGCCCTCGGGCTGGAGGACTACCTGCTTAGCGTAGTTTCGGCCTTCCCGAAGGACATACAGAAGGACAAGGCGCTGGAAGCGAGAACCTTTGCAATGCAGGCCATGCAGCGACGTAAGCAAGGAAAGAAGGCCGAAGGAGGCCCTGTTTTAGGAGGCACGCCTCAGCTTGTGACTTACCTCGAGCACAAGGAGGAATCCCCCGCCCCTTCGGAAGCAATAAAGCATCTGGACTTCGACGTATGCGCATCGGAGCATTGCGCGGTATATGAAGGGCTCACTCCATCGGCCGACGCTGATGTCCGCGCGGTGATTGACCAGACCTGGGGTCAGACCCTACAGCAGGCTTAGCAGGCTGGCCTTTATCCTCTCGAATTCCGTTTCGAAATTAGGAGTCAGCACGTTCATTCCCATCAGATTTTCCAACTCTTCAAAGGACCACCAGCGGCCTTCGGAGACTTCGGCGTTGGCTGGTTTCAGATTGGGATGTCCCACTGCCGCAAAAACGAAAACCAGCTCCCTTTCCCGTCCTGATTCATAGACATAGCTTTCCAGCAGATTCGGATTGAAGGCGGTAAGGCCTATCTCCTCTGCGGCTTCTCGGTACAGGGTTTCAAGAAGCTGCTCGCCATAAGAAACGTGACCGCCCACCGCCGTATCCCAATAACCGGGGAGGAAGTCCTTTCCCGGCGCCCTTTTCTGAAGGAACAGCTTACCGAAACGGTCGATAATGTGAAGGTGAACCACGGGATGAAGTGCCTTGGAGCCGGAGTGACACCATTTTCGGCACGCCTGGCCGTATACCACGCCATCTTCATTTACCAGGGGTAGCATTTCTTCGGCATCGGCCACTGGCCTGAAACCGGGGTTGTCTGCGCTTGGCCTGGGGAAAAGCGGGGCCGGAGAGGACGGGTAAAGGATCTCAAGCATATCAGCCCAGCGCTATAAGAACCAGAACCTGCGCTACCAGCACTCTCATGAACATGGAAAGCGGATATACCGTAGCGTAGTTTACCGACGTATAGTCGCTTCCGTACATTCCCTGCGCAAAGGCAAGCACCGGCGGATTGGTGCAGGAACCGCTTATGAGGCCGCAAATCTGGTAGAAGTTGAGCTTGCACACAGCCCTTGCCACTATGAATGTGATGCACAGAGGGATAATGGTGATTGCTGCGCCGTAAAGTATCCACCAGTAGCCTCCGCCCACGATCGAACTCCAGAAATTCTCACCCGCGCCGATGCCAACAGCAGCAAGGAAGAGCGAAATGCCTATCTCGCGCACCATCAGGTTGGCGCTGGTTGTGGTGTAGGTGGTTATCTTGTACTTGGGGCCGAAGTGGCCAAGGAGTATAGCGACGATGAGCGGGCCGCCTGCAAGTCCCAACTTGATGGCCTGCGGAATGCCGGGGAAACGGATAGGAATCATGCCGAGGATGATACCAAGGACGATGCCGATGAAAATGGGCACCAGATAGGGTTTGTTAAGGGCATCGTTGGAATTGCCCACCTCTGCCGCCATCTGGTCTATCTTTTCCTCAGGTCCGACTACGATCAGGCCATCCCCGACCTGGAGATACAGGTCGCCGCGGGCAACCAGTTCCACACCGGCTCTTATGACGCGGGTGATGTTCACGCTGTAAGCGCTCCTGAAATGCAGGTCCTTCAGCTTTTTACCTGTAAGTGAGGACTGAGTCACTACGATTCGGCGGGTAACCATATCTGGAGCTTTAACTTTCCAGTCCACTACGTGAAGCGGCACTTCCTTGCCGAAGATAATGCGGAGCCTGTCTACCTCCGGCTGCGAGGTCACCAGGAGAAGCTTATCACCCTCTTCCAGGACTGTATCGGGCATAGCGAAAGACACTCTGTCCCCTTTCATTATCCTTGAAGCCACGAAAGCGCAACTGAACTCATTCTGCACTTGCCCCAGCGTTTTCCCGTAAATGGCGGGATTGTCCACCTCTACGTGCATGCGCCTTGCATTTAGCTCGGCCTGCTTGTCGCTGTCCTTTATGGCCTGGAGCTCTTTTTTATGGTCGATTTTGAAAATGGCCTTGAAAAGGATGATAACGGCTATTACGCCTATCACGCCTATTGGATAGGCAACTGCATAGGCCGAAGCAAGGACTTCCGATGATTTGGCGGCAGCCATGTGGCTGACTCCGCCTGCAACGGCACCGTCAACGAAGGTTTGCTGAGCTGCACCAAGGCCAGGGGTGTTGGTAACAGCTCCGGACATGACTCCCACCATGGTTTTAAGGTCCTCACCTGTGATTGCCGATATCGCATAGGTTATCGCCACTGCAAGAAGGATGTTCATCACAGCGATGAGGTTCATCTTTACCCCGCCGCTTTTGAATGAGTGGAAAAAGCCGGGGCCTACCTGAAGGCCGATGGAAAATACAAAGAGGATGAGGCCGAATTCCTTTACGAAATGAAGTATGTCAATGTCGCATCGGAATCCCAGATGGCCCATGAGGATGCCTATGAAAAGAATCCAGGTAGAGCCAAGAGACACACCCTTTACCTTGAAACGGGCAAGATACAGTCCCACGCCTATGACAAAGGCAAGGAGCAATATGGAATGGGCTACGCCGTAGCCGAAGAAAAGATCATGCATAGGTGTCAGTATTCAAGTTCAAGGGAAAAACAGGTTTTGCCTTCCACGCGGCCTTCCACCCACCATCTGTTCTCGGATTTATGCCTGAACAGCTGCACTGTTTCACCCAGATGGGTTTCTTTTGTAAAATTGATGTAAAGGTCCTTGACATAGCGCTCTTCCTCAGGGAGGCAGTCCATGGCCCATACTACGTAGCGGGGATTATTGCTGTGGCCAAGTATATCAAGGTCTGAGTATGCCACCACATGCTCCCCTGCCGGTTCCATGTCCGTGGGCAGCATTAACCTGGGAGCAGGTTCCTCAATGGCATTGTCCACGTCCCCAACGTCCGTCAGGTTTTTAAGATCTTCCGGGCGAACCAGTCTTCTGGTCTGTTCGTCGATTACCACCCATGAGCTGGTTGCATCGATTATGGTCTTTCCTTCCTTATCTTTCATCTCAAAGTCCCTCAGGTAGAAAAGGCTGCTGGCGCCCTTGTGCCAGGTGAAAAGCGTGACTTCGTCTCTCCAAAGCGGGGCTTTCCCGAAATGGATATGCATACGGCTGAGCACCCAGGCGGTATGGTGGACGTGAAGAGTGTCGTAGCCGAAACCCAGCTCCTGCGCCGCCCAATACGCAATTTCCTGCGCCAGATCCATGAACGAGGAAGGACGCAGGACGGTATTCTTATCGGTCAGATAACAGGGTATGCAGATATCTTGGCAGAACTTGTAATCTTCGTGGCGAACTACAGACATAAACCAAACTGTTTTTTGCAGCGCGAAGTTAGTCCAAATTGTGGAGAATTTCAAATTCCTCCGGCGAATACAGATAGTAATCCAGCCACTCCGGCGCCACTCGCCCGATTACAACAATTGCAATCACGGCTATTACCAGGATAATAACAATCGCCAGAATAATCCTCCAGAACACCTTCCAACCCCGCTTAGGCTTTGCTCCGTCATGACCGGCCTGACCGGTCATCTCCTCTGGCTCTTCTGTCATACCGAGGTCCGCAGGACCGAGCGTATCTCTTTGAGATTCACTCGCTCCGCTCGGAATGACAACCTCCGGTTCTGGTTCAGCTTCTGGCTCCAGTTCGGGCTCCGGCTCTGGTTCCTGCTCCGGCTCCGGCTTCGGCTCGGGCTCCGGTTCTGGTTCTGGTTCCTGCTCCGGCTTCGGCTCGGGCTCCGGTTCGTCATGGCCGGCCTGACCGGCCATCTCCTCCTCCGGCTCTGCCGTAAGAATCCCAGCCAGCGTGGCCACTGCTTCGGCCACCTCCTCCTTCGTCTCTTCGTGCGTCTTCAGTGAAATCGGCTTAAGGCCGAAACCGGCGGGATAAATGTCCAGGTCCTCGTCCGAGACGAAGAAAAAATGATTCTCCCTTGTGGCACGAAGCCTTCCCAAACCCGGGAAAATCACAGTCTTCTTCTGCTTAAGGACCTCCTTCAACTCCGTCAGAAAATCCGTAAGGATACGTGTCGCATCGGCCTCGGAAATGTCATTGGACGCCGCATACATCTGTGCCAGGATGCGGTCCTCGCCCTGCCTTGGCGAGAAATAGAGCCTTCGGTACGGCGGCAGAATAGTGTACCCCCTGTCGGCAAAAGTAGCGGGAACAAGCTCTGCTGAAAAACAGCCAAGCCCCGGCAGCGTAATGCTGTCGTGGTCCATGACCGCTTCTTTTACCATTTTTGAAAGGAGATCGATATCCATCTTGTTGGCCGTAATAATTGCGTCCTACAAAGATAAGAAAAAAATTACCGAAAATCTTTGCAGAATCCAAAAAAGATTGTACCTTTGCAATCCCGAAACAACACGGGTACATAAATTCCTCCTTAGCTCAGTTGGTTAGAGCATCTGACTGTTAATCAGAGGGTCGTTGGTTCAAGTCCAACAGGGGGAGCTCCTCAGAATCAAGCACTTGCAGAAATGTAGGTGCTTTTCTTTTTGGCCCTAGTCGCAGTCGGGCGGAAAGTTCATTATCTAAAGGAGGGCGATGCCACCGTGGTGGTAGCACCGCCCTCCTGTTGTTTCTGCGCCCGACGTATCAGAGTCCCCTGATTGATCCCGGTATGCTCCAATACGAGGCAAGAAAAAGCGTTAAATTTTAATTGGCATCGCGAACCAGACGGACGGAGAATCCGTATTTTCTGCTGGTGACAAACTGAACAGTCATATAATCCGATTCAAAATATATGGCAAATGCATAAGTACTTTGTCCGGAACTACTTGACCAGTATCCCCCACCAACACCAGCATCGGTGACAGTTGATGCTGCACGATATCCTGCTGCTGGCAGGAAGATACAGCCGGCGGTCTCCAGGGCTGTCCAGCCTGCAGAAGTACACGTGGTGGTGAAGTCACTTTTTTCGTTAATGGTTCCCCAAGTGACGCCTGCAGGCGTGCCTCCTACATAGCCGTCAGGGAAAATGATGAGACCCTTCACTGCTGTTCCATCCGTGTTGATAACTGCATGGGTACGGCGCGCATGACCGGTACTGTTTACAGTGGCACCCGTTTCACGCGTATTCAGCAAATATAGCCATTCATCCTTGGTCAGCGTGCGCCAACCGGCGCCAATAGTGGTGCCCCAGTCGGCATTCAGGGCCTCGCTGGCAACATTGCCGTAACCATCGACGCTATTGGTGGTAGTAGAATTGCTGATACCATAGATGGCAGCTCCTGTCCAGGTGCTGGACTCGCCCACCCAACCAAACAGGTCCACGGTGCCATTGGCCGATACGGTGCCGTTGCCATTGATGCTGGTATTGCCGGCAGCGTTGCCGACATAGTCCCACTGGTGGGCGGCGAAGGCCCATGACCAAGCGGAACCGTTGTAGGTAGCCTGCAGGTCGCCCGGGGAGAAGTTCACCGTAGAGCTTTCGCCCACGCTGAACACGCCGGAAAGCGGGCTGGGATCCGGGCTGGGATCCGGGCTGGGACCCGGGTCCGGAGTAACCGGACCGGAGGGAACGGTATTATAGTCGATGGAAACAGGGACGGTGTACTCGCCGCCCTGCTCCAGCTCCAGGGCCTCGGAGTTGGTCCACTGGAAGTCCTTGCCGTTCACCGTGATGTAGAGCGACAGGGCGCCTGCTGCCAGGGTTTCCGGTACCAGGACGGCCTCGAGAGTGACCTTGCCTGCTTCAATGGAGCTCAGGAAAGGCACTACAGCCCTCCTGGAAGCACCAAGGGAAACGGTCACCTCGCCCGTGAGGGGCTTGAAGGAGAAGGCGTTGTAAACTCCGCTGATAACCACGTCCTTGATGCCTTCGGCCGTCAGTTCACCGGCGTTGTCGATGCTAACCACAAAGTTCACCTTGGCCAGGCCGTGCTTGAGGGTAATGGGCACGATGCCCTTGTCAGAAGCCGCGAACGTGAGGTCGGTGGATTTCATGGTAAGCAGGTCCGCCGCGTTGAGCCTTGCCTGGGTGCTCTGGTCGGTCAGAAGGCCCATGGTAGCGCCGCTGGTGAAGAGCTCGTTTGTGACGGGGATATTGAAGTAGTCTGCGCCCAGCGCGCCATAGCTGGCTGCGGCATAGGTGATGGCCGACTCCTCGTCCTTCCAAAGGATGGGCTGGGAAGCGGTCCAGTTATCCTGCGCATCCTTAGTGATGGATTCGAAGTAGCTGAAGGCGTTGTTGGGGCCCGTGACCTGGATGTAGAACTGCGTAAGGTCCGCACTGGTCATGCTGGCCTTGGTGGTGCCCTCCACGGTCACGGCAAAGCGCATCGGCGTGTCCAGCGCGGGCGCCGGGCTCTTCTCCTTGGCGCAGGAGAAGAGGACCAGGGCCGATGAAGCGATAAGCGTAAAAATATCAGTTTTCATGACTAATTCGTATCATAGGTAAACATTGGACGGGCGGATATGGTATAATTCATATTGTTGTGCCACCAGTCGGAGTCGTTTTGATAGATAAGGCTCTGGGGCATATAGAACCATCCGTTGCTCGTTCCGTAATAACGATTCACGTTGATAGGATCACATCCGGCCGCTTGCAGGTAGCTATTGACTTGGTTCAGCGCAGCCGTTGCTGTTGCCTGGCTCTGTCCATCGTTATCTTTATCTAACAATATTTGATTGTAAAGATAAACACTGTAAATCTCCCAATAACGGTCCCACAAGTCATTCATGGAATGATAATGGAATTTTCCTGCGGACACTTTGTAATTGTACAACTGAGATTCCGTCAGGTGACCCGGTTCATCCGAAGCCTTAAATACCACTCCCGGCCTCACGACACACCCGACCACCGTTACGCCGGCGGGCATAGTAGCATTGGGCTTATACACCTTACCGTTGCTGCCCACCTTGTCTCCGGCAACTGCATTCTGCAGATACGTCCCCGGATCGGCGGAGGTCAGGGTTATCGTAATTTGCTGATTGGTAGCGGCGGAATAGTTGGTTCCGGCAGCGGCCGATACCGTGATGGTCACCGACCCGCCGTCCACACTCTTACGGGTAAGGGTGATGGTCTTATTATTGACGGATGCCGTCACCTTGCCAGTGGCGCTGGACGAAGCAGACAAAGCGCCGTCGCCGTCGTAGGTGATGGTGACCTGCTTGGTAGCATCCACATTGTCTGTGCTGCCAAAGGAGACACTGGTGGGGTTCACGCTCAAGCTGGGGGCCTTCTTGGCGATGGAAGCCACAATCTTGGTGGAAGCCACGCCCTCATAATTGCCGCCCGCCTGGAGGCGCCAGTACACATCGTAGCTACCGGCATTCTTGCCCGTAGGGATGGTGGTGCTCCAGTCCGTCTGGTTCAGGGAATACTGCATCACCGGGCCCTCTGAGGTAACGCTACCGGCATTGAGCAGGGCCAGATTCGTGCCGTTGTACACCAGGCCGGTTTTAGCCGTAGGGGCCGTATAGACAGGGGCAAGTCCGTTGACCGTGAGGGTAAACTGGGCCGATTTTCCGGAGCAGCTGCACTCGATAACCGCCTCGCCACGGGCCTTGGCCGTAATGAGGCCCATCTCATCAACCGTAGCCACACTGGTGTTCAGGGACTTCCAGGTGCAGTTGACATCCGTTGCCCCCTGGGGAGCGAACACGGGCGTGAGCTGGTAGGTTTGGTCAATCTCCACCGCGGCGGAGGTTCCCTCCTTGAAACTGATGCCCGTGACGGGGATCAGGGCCTCGCCGCCTGCGATGGGGGTGTTCTCAATCCAGGGCGCGACGCTCACCGAGCCCAGCTCAATCTTGTCCTTACCCACAAAGAGGTTCAGGGTGGTAATCTTTCCGCTTTCCAGGGCGATGGGCTCTGCTGCGGTGAAGATGAAGGACTGGCCGCCAATAACCACCGTTACGGTTGTAACACCGTCCTGGGGCACCTGCATGCCGCTGAAGCTCTTGTCGTGGCCGCTGGCTGCAGTGGCGAGGGCCTGGACAGGCACCTGGACCGCCGTACCGCTTGCCGTAACCGCCTTGGTGAGGTAGTTCACCGCGAACTGGTTCTTGGCCGTAGCGGCCACGGAGGTCACGGTGGGAAGCTCGGCCCACTGGTTACGGAACTTGAGGTTCACATCCAGCCGGGCCATGGCGTGGGTAAAGGTGAGGGCCACGGGCGCGGCGTTTTCCTGGAAGGGAATGCCATTAAGCTCGGTGGCAATCATGAGGTCTGCACCCAGGGTGTAGGCATCGGCCGTAAAGTTGGTGATGTTCTTGGCGGGATACACGCCCAGGAAGTAGTGGTTTTCCTTGACGGGGCTCCAGAGCATCTGGGTGGCGGGGGTCCAGGCGGTGCCGTTGAAGGTGTTCACAACGCCGTTAACCACTTTCTTGGCGGGGATTTCCGTTGCCGATCCCATCCAGGCGTACAGGGAGACCTGATCGCCGGCGGCAAAGCTGGCGGCGTCGCCGTTGTAGGTCACCTTGGTGGGCGTGCCGATGGAGGCCTCGATGGTGATGACGCTGCGAGCCGCGGGCTCCTGCCCGCCCTTCTCCTTGTCGCACCCGGCGAGGAGGACGCCTGCTGCCAGCAGGGCTCCCGCAAGGGTATATATTGACTTACTTTTAAGCATATTCAATGGGCTTAAGATTAATATTGAAGTGTAAGTGAAATACTCTTCTTCTCCACTGCCTTGTAGTTGGTTGACTCTTTACAACTAAACACGAGTATGACGTAACTAAACGGCCCGGTAGTACTTACAGAAACCGAGTAGGAAGGAGGCGTAGTGTTATTTGATGTCAGGCTCATATTTTTACCCATGGCATTCGTCTGAACATAACCCGAAAGTTCCCCGCTGGCATAAACAGTGCCTGTATTACCGCCAAAAACATTCGTGTTATAAGTGGTAAGCGTCGATTCAATAAATCCGTCTGCTTTGGCAATGGTAACCTGAATGGAGCCCTCGGCGGAATCCGCATAGTTCGAGTTGCTGCCGGCAGCCTTGTAATAAACGGTATATGTACCGGCATTGGTTGCAGAAGGAAGGCTCTCACTCCAACTGCCATTACCTACTTTATACCTCATGGTACCGCCACTGGCAGAGCCTGCATTGACGAGGACCTGCGAAGAGCCATTATAATTGCTCCTGCTACCGTTGAAGGTAAGACTCTTTGCCGTGGGGGCAGAGACTATGGAACACGGCACCTTGTTGATGGTGAAGTTCTTTGTACCACTCACTTGGTAGTTACCGCCCGCCTTATCCGAGATGATAACCGTTGCAGTACCGGCATTGGTATTATTGCTGTAGCTTACCGTATATTCGCCTGAGGGAATGGTAGTGCTTCCGTCTTTTACGCTGGTAACAGCAGGTGTCTTAGCCGAACCGTTATAGGTATATTCGTTGGTAGCCAGGGTGATGGTAGGATTGGTCACGGTTTTAACCGCGATGGTGACCTTCAGTGCCGCAGAGGTGACACCACCACCTTGAACCCGGCAATAGACATTGTAGTTGCCGGCGTTGGTGCCCTTGGCAACGGCAGTTGACCAGGTGTTGCCATCGGTGCTGTATTCCAGCACCACGCCGTCCTTGTGGGCTGTACCCGCATTAATCAGGTTTTGGGCCGAGCCGTTGTAAGTAAGATTGGTTGCAAGGGCCGTAGGCGTGGTATAGACCGCCTCCGGGCCACTTTCACCCTGGGTGTACACCGTAGCGCCCCACGGGAGGTTGTCGCCCATCTTCCACTGCTTAGGGTTAGGCGTCACCAGCCCGAAGCCGGCGCCGGCAATGCCGTTCACCCAGTCGGTGAGGCCGTTACTTGCGCTGATATCGGTAGCGTTAACCACCACCCGGCTAAGGCCGGTGCAACCCTTGAACAGGCCCCTGTAGCAGCCCGCGGTGAGCGTTGTGGCCGGCAGGATGAGTCCTTCCTCGGCGCTGTTCTTCAGGTGCGTCTGACCGCTGAACAGATAGGCAAAGGTGTTGTTCCCGGGAAGCGTGGTAGCTGTGGCAAAGTCCGGGCCCAGGAGGCTCATGATGTTGCCATAGACCTCGCAGTCCTTGTTCAGGGCAATGCGGCTGGAAGTGCTCTCCGCACCGGTGCCGAAGGCATTGTTGGTGCCGTCGCCGATGAACCAGACCCGCTGGCCGGCCGCGAGGGAGACCGTGTTGTTAATAAGACTGATGGTGCCCGAGCGGCCGTCGGAGGTAATCCAGGTCACATCGCCGCTGGAGCGGTCGGTGAATGTCACCGTGGTACCGTTTTCCTTGGCCTTGATGGTGAGCGGACGCGTAGCATCGACCAGTAAGCCGGAAGCGGCTCCCATGTCGGGGTTCACTTCGCCAGCCTCCCAGGCCGACACGGTGTTGCTTTCCAGGGCAATCTTGTCCTTGCCCACCAGCAGGGTCAGGGTGGTTACCTTGCCTGCCTCCAGGACGATGTTCTCACTGTGCGTATAAACCAGGGTTTGTCCGGCAATGGTGAAGTTGATCGTGCTGATTCCCTGCGGGATGCACAGGGCACTGTAGGTGGCATCATAGCCCTCTGCAGCCGTTGTCGCAGCCGCCAGGGTTTGCACTGCCACCGTACCGGGCGTAATGGTTTTGGTAAGGTAGTCGATGGTACCTGCGGTTGCTGCGGCGGTTGTTACCACAGCCTCCGGCACGCCGCCCCACTGATTGCGGTATTTTACGTTCACTTTGAGCCAGGCCATTACGTGGCTGAACTCAAGCGCCACCGGCGGGGCCGTTACCGTCTGGGGAGCCACAATGCCGTCTCCCAGGACGGTGGCTACCAGGAGGTCCTCCGAAGAGGAAACGGCATCGGCCGTGAAGTTATTCACCGTGCGGGCCGGGGAGATGCCCAGGAAGTAGTGGGCGTCGGAGACGTTTTTCCAGAGCATGGTGCTTGCCGGAGTCCACTTGGTGCCGTCATAGGTATTGACAACGCCGGCCACCACCTTCTTCTCCGGAACTGCGGCATTGCTGCCGGTCCAGGCGTAAAGGGTGAGCTGGTCGTTGGCCTCAAAGGTAGTCTGCAGGCCATCCGTGACGGCCTTGGTGAGCCCGCTCACGCTGGCTTCCACGCTTATGGGTACCTGCGGCAGAGGAACTGTCTCCTTCTGGCCGCTTTCCTTTGCACAGGAAGCCGCCAGCAGCGCCGCAAGCGCCATAAGGCTTGTTGCTATTCTTGCTTTCATAAGCTTTCCTGTTAAAGGTTAGTTTTCAGGAATCTGGGCTTCGCCGTTGTTAATTACCGCGCCGGCGGCCCAGTCGGTGATGGTAATGCCGTCCTTGTCCAGGGTAATCTGGTCACGGCCCACAATGAGGTTCACGGTGGTGTACTTGCCGCTCTCCAGTGGAATGTCCGCGCTGTGCGTAAATACATAGGTACCGTTGCCGCCCAGCCACTCGTCGTTGCCCTTGAGGGCGATGACAATGGTGCGGAAGCCCGTCTGAGGCACCATGAGGGTGGTCCAGGTGGCATTGGAAAGCTTGTTTACGGCCAATTCTTTCTCCTCACCGGTAGCGGTGACGGCCTTACTGATATAGTCAATGGTGGCGCTATTCTTGGCCATGGCAAACACGGACTCCACTTTGGCCTCTACGTTGGTAGTGGCGGGAAGGTTCTCCTGCGGGGTCCACTGGTTGCGGAAGCTCAGGTTCACGTTGAGCTTGGCCATGGCGTGGTCGAAGGTGAGTTTCACGGGGTTACTCGTGGCCACAAGACCTTCCAGGCTGGTAGCGATGAGCAGGTCGCTCTGCTGGAACTTGTCCGCTGCCGGATCCAGGACATAAGGATCGGCCGTGAAAGACGCTACCTCGCGGGCCGGAGAGACTGCCATGAAGTAGTGCGGGGTGGTCATGTCGTCCCAGAGCATCTGGGTGGCCGGTTTCCACAGGCCGCTTTCACCGTCCAGGGTATTTACCACGTTGTTGACGACCAGCGTAGCGGGGATGGCTGTTTTCTCGCCCATCCAGGCAAAAAGGGACAGGTTGTCGCCGGCAGCAAAGGCCGACTTGTCGCCGGTATAGGCCACCTTGGTCATGGAGCCGATGGAAGCCTGCACCGTGATGGTACGGCTGTCGGGGGCGCCGGTTCCCTTGTTGCAGCCTGCAAAAACGAGGGCGGCTGCGATGGTGACAAAGAAGGTAATATACTGTTTCATGATGCTTCCGTATTAATTGAGTTCTGGTTTGAAAACTTCACCGGGAATGGCGTCACCCTGTGATGCCCAGTCGGTAATGGTGATGCCGTCCTTGTCCAGGGTAATCTGGTCGCGGCCGATAATGAGGCTCACCACCGTTACCTTGCCGCTCACCAGCGGAATGTCGGTGGTGCTGTTGAATACGAAGGTGCCGTTGCCGCCCAGCCATGCATCGTTGCCTTCCAGCGTGATGGAAATGGTACGGAAACCTGCCTGAGGCACCATGAGGGTGGTCCACTTGGCGTTTTCCACTTTATTCATGGCCACCTGGGCGTCTTCACCGGTAGCCGTAACGGCCTTATGGATATAATCCAAGGTAGCATGGTCCTTGGCCGTAGCGGCCACGGCGCCAATCTTGGCTTCCGTAATGACGGTCTGGGAAGGAGGATTCCCTTCTGTCCACTGATTGTGGAAGGCCAGTTCCACCACCAGTTTGGCCATGGCGTGGTCGAACACCAGGGACACGGGGTTGTCCGTTGCAACCAGTCCTTTGTCATTGATGGCGATGAGGAGGTCGCTCTGCTGGAACTTGTCCGCTGCCGAATCCAGGGTATAGGGATCGGCCGTGAAGCTGGTCACGGTACGGGCCGGAGAAACGGCCAAGAAGTAGTGCGGGGTGGTCATATCGGCCCAAAGCATCTGGATTTCAGGCTGCCACAAGCCGTTTTTCAAGGTGTTATCCACACCCTTCACCACCAGCTTTTCCGGGATGGCGGTCTTCTCGCCGGTCCAGGCGAAGAGCGTGAGGTTGTCACCTTCGACAAAAGCCGATTTGTCTTCCGTGTAAGCGACTTTGGTCATGGTGCCGATACCGGCTTTTACCGTGATGGTCTTCTGGTCTTTTCCGCTTTCTTTATTGCATGCAGCCAGCACGGTCAATGCTGCCATGGAAAGGATAATATACTTTTTCATAGGGTATGCGCTTTAGTCGTTAACTTCTTTCGGATCAAATACTTCCCCGGGATAGGGGGTTTCCTGTTCGCTCCAGTCTACGATGGAGATGCCGTCCTTGTCCAGGGTAATCTGGTCGCGGCCGATGATGAGGTTCACCTTGGTGACCTTGCCGCTCTCCAACTTGATGTCCTCCGGGGCGTTGAACACGTAGGTGCCGTTGCCGCCCAGCCATTCATCGTTGCCGCTTAGGGCGATGGTGAGGGTGCGGAAACCCGCCTGGGGAACCATGAGGGTGGTCCAGGAGGTGTTCTTCACCTTGTTCAGGGCCACCTGGGCGCCTTCACCGGTAGCGGTGACCGCCTTGTGGATATAGTCGATGGTGGCGTGGTCCTTGGCCGTTGCCGCCACGGACTGAATGAGGGCCTCCGTAATTTCCGTCTGGGAGGGCGGATTGCCTTCCGTCCACTGGTTGTGGAACTTGAGGTTCACTACGAGGGTGGCCATGGCGTGGTCGAAGGTGAGCTGCACCGGATTGTCGTTGGCCTTGAGGCCGGCGTCATTGATGGCGATGAGAAGGTCACTCTCCTCGTACTTGTCCGTGGAAGAATCCAGGGTATAAGGATCGGCCGTGAAAGAAGCGACCTCGCGGGACGGGGAGACGGCCATGAAGTAATGCGGCGTCACCATGTCGTACCAAAGCATCTGGGTCACGGGAGCCCACAGGCCGTCGGTGCCCAGGATGTTGGTGACGTTGTTCACTACAAGTTCGGAGGGAATGGCGGTCTTGTCACCGACCCATGCAAAGAGAGCGAGGTCGTCGGCGGCCTCGAAGGTGGCCTTGTTGCCGTCATAGGCCACTTTGGTTTCACGGATGCCGGCATTCACGGTGATGGCGCCGGAGGCGGCCTCCTTGTTATTACCCGCTTTGTTGCAGGCCACTGCGCACACGAACGCAAGGGAAATGAGTACAATTTTTTTCATATTTTTGTTCTTTTACTTATTTCTGGGGGTTCAGGATTTCGCCGTCATAGCTCCAGGAATCGGTCCAGTCGTTGATGGCGCAATCCGTGGTGATGAGCATGAAGGGGGTGAGCTTGGTGTAATCCAGCTCCAGGATGTATTTCTTGCCATTCTCCATCAGCGGTGCCTGGCCCACGTAGTCCAGTTCCAGGCCCTTGTTGGTCTTGATGTGGAAGAAAAGGATGGTACCCATCAGGCCCTTGGCCGTGGGGAACACCTTGAACTCGTCAATGCCGGTGAGCGCATTGGTTGCGGTGAGGGTACCCAGGGTGATGTCGTCGCTGGTGGCCGTGCTGGGTTCGCCCCAGTGGCCCGCCGTGCGCTCGGTGGTGAGCGTGACGTAGCTGGCGGCGCCACGCATGCTCACCTCAATGGTGGTCCCTTCCGGAACGTTGGTGAGCTTGAGCGTGAACAAGGCCAGCAGGCGGTCCAGGTCCAGGTGCACCGTGGCCATCTTGTTGTTTTCCACCTTCACATGGGCAATGCCGTTCCAGGCCTGCTTGGGGTTGGAGGAGGCATTGGTGAGCCGGGTGTAGGTGGCCGGAAGCGTGTGGCCGGCCTTGGTGGGAACGGTCTCCCCCAGATCAAAGCCGTTGGCCTTGTCCATATTGGCCGCAACCAACACGTCGTACTCCCCAACCGGAAGCGGGATCATCCATTCACTGGCCTCCGCAGGGGTGTTGAACTCATGGACTTCCTTGACGCCGTTGGCGCCGGTCACCGTGTACATCAGGTGGGTGATGTCGCTTTTGACATCGGCAATATCTTTCCATTCCAGGTCATTGCCCAGGTAGCCCAGGCCGTCCGGAGCGGGATACTTGTCCGTCTGCTCGTCCTGCGGCATGTCTTCCGGGAAGTGGGTCTTGTACTGGCAGGAGCCAACGCTGAGCGCGGCGGCCGCCATCAAAAGTAGGTAGGTCTGTTTCATAGTGCGTTTACTTTTCTACGACGACAATTTCCACACGGCGGGCATCCTTGTCCCTGGCAGCCTGCTCTGCGGCTAAGCGGGCGGCTTCCGCAGCAGCTTCCTTCTTTTTGTTCTTCCCGAAGGAGAAGGTTAGCTTGAGGCCGGCGTCCCAAATGAGGTTGGTCTTGTGCGCCTTGTTGGGAATCATGTCGAAGCGCTTGCCGGTGAGGGCGGTAACGCCGCCGTAGATGCCCAGCTTTATGAGGTCGTTGAAGGCATAGGCCGCGCCCAGCTGGCCGCCCAGGCCCAGGTGCCAGTTGGCCGCCTGTACCTCCTCATGATACCCCTGGCCATGGGAAAGGTTGCCCTGCCAGGTGGACTTGGTGTTCACCGCAGAGATTTGCGGGGACAGGTCCAGGAACCAGTGGTTGTTGCTCTTGATGAACGACAGCAGGTTGAAGTTGGCCTGGAGCGCAATCTTGAACCAGCGGGTGGGAACCGTGAGGTCCTCAAAGTACCAGCCGTCCTTGTCCAGGACCTGCGTGGCTTTCCACTGGCCGTCCGTAGCGAGCCAGTAGGGGCAGCAGGTCAGGTTGTACTGCTTTTGCTGGCCGTACTGGAAGCCCGCTTCCAAAGAGATGAGACGGCTGAACTTGTAACCGCCGAAGATGCCGCCTTGAAGGCCCCAACTGCGGACGCCGCCTTCTGTGATGCTGGAGAAAGTGGCCTGCCCGAAGGACGTGCCGCCGCCCAGCCCCACGTACCAGGGATTCTCCTGGCCGCGGGCACCCCATGTAAGCCCCCAAAGGGCCACAAGGGTAAGGAAGAGTTTGCGTTTTGACATATGGTAATGATTGATTGGAATTAGCATGTTACACAAAAATACTAAAAATATCTGCCTGGGGGACGTCGCCCAGGCAGATATTGACGCAGGATGAAATATCAGGCGAAATTTTTACGCAGGATTACATTTTTTAAACCATTCGCGGGGCGAAAGGCCTTCCTCGCGGGTGAAGACGTTGGAGAAAACCGTGCGGGAAGAGAAGCCGCAGCGCGCGGCAAGCTCGTCCATTTTCAGATCCGGCTGCTCCAGTTTCAGGCGCTTGGCCTCTGCCACGCGATACCGGTTCACAAACTGGTAAAAAGTGCAACCGTATTCCGCCTTGATAAACTGGGAAAGGTAAGTGCGGTTCATGGGCAGGACGGTCCCCAAATCCGCCAGCTGGAAAGCCGGATTGACATAGGGCTTTTCCTGCTCCATCCAGCGGTCCAGTTTCTGCCGAAGTTCACTGTTCTCCGGCGAGGGAGCGGGGTCCGTCACAGCCTCCGGCTCCGGTTCCTCTGCCTTTTCCCGCCTGCGCACCATCCCCCACGGGTCCTTGCGGTAAAGGATTTGCTCCGTACTATAGGCAAACATGGCAATGGTGAACCACAGCTGGGTGAAGCCGCGGCTGGGGTGATGGGCCACACAAATGTATATGTAATTGGCGCCCACCAGGACGACCATCCACAAATAGTGGACAAGCCACCGGACGTCAATGTCTTCCAGCGTGGAGAAATTTTCCTCGCACCAGGCTTCGTAGGCCCTGACATGGGAGATTAGGAAGCCTATAAGGACAAAGGGATAGAGTGAGATGAAAAAGCGCAGGTTGAACGGGATAATGTAGTCCAGGGCCACCAGCGCGAACATGGGCAACAAATGCCACATGGCATGCCTGAAGGACAGCCATCCAGGCCTGAGCGCCTCTGTGGGGTACAGTAGCAGCACCCAGCCCAACAGGTTTCCTAGAAGAAGTTCATACGTGTTAAGATTTTGCGCCCCAATATCCATCACCTGCGAGGGGGCCAGTGCCCAGCCCAGGATGTAGAAGGTATCTACAATTCCCCACACCAAAAGGGCCCCGCCCCATGCCTTGCGCATGCGCATCCCCTCCGCGTGCTTAAACACCAGGAACGCGCTAAAAAGGGCGACGGCAACGGTACACGCAAACAGGAGCGGCGAAAGAATCTTGTCGAAGACATCGGCAGGAATGTAGTGCGAAAGCCACAGACTAAGCAGCACGCAGGCCGTGCAGATATAGATAAACCCATGTTTCACAGAACAAAATTACAGATTTATCCACGAAAAGAAAAGGGTGCGGCCCAAAATTTATAATTCATACTGCCCAATACTCTCCCCACGCAAGACCTTTTTCGTGGACCAGGCCAGGGCGCGTTGATTTTTGTGGAAAAGTTTGAATTAAAAATTCATTGCTGTCCACTAAAATTTTTTCGTATATTTGTAATTACTGAAAAATAAGACATTCTTTAACCATGAAAACTAGTTCCAAAATCTGGCTCGCCCTGTCCGGGATCCTTCTGATCGCCCTTGGCGTTATGTGCATTTGCAGGCCTGCGGCAACGCTTTTTGCCACAGCATGGATCATTGGTTTCTTCACCCTGCTTGCAGGTGTGTCGAAGCTTATGTTCACCTTCAAGACTCAGGCTTTTCTTCCCAACAGCGGCTCCCGCATGCTCAGCGCCATACTGCAGATAATAGTTGGTATCATCTTCCTGGCCAACAATATTTTCGTGGCATTCTCCCTGCCCGTAATCTTTGTCGTCTGGGTGCTTGTGGAGAGCGTGATACTCACCGTCCAGAGCTTTGACTACAGGAATGCAGGATTCCGGCCCTGGTGGGCAATCACTCTTCTCGGTATCGCCGGCATTGTCCTGGGCATTCTCGGTCTCCGCAATCCGGATGTCTCCGCCGCAACCCTGTCCCTTCTTATCGGCATAGCCATCATCCTGACGGGCGCTGGCTATCTGATTGCCCTGTGCGGCATCAACCGCTTTGAGAAGAAGGTAAACGAATTCGGCCGAATGATTAACGCAGACGAGCAGTAGAACTATGGCTTGTTTTGTAGTCCCCCTTGTACAGGCGATTGCCACAAGCGCCCTACGTGCAAAATCTACTGGCAACTCCCTCCTTGCCCATCATCTTCCCGCACTAGAGAAGATGCTATGGGGCGGCACTATCATGCTGATTGTGGACCATGTCATCAATGGCGAACTAACCTGGCGCTTCCCCTTCTTCACGGCCCTTTCGGCCGAAGGCGGCGCATCCATGATGCTTCATGAAATGCTCACCGTAGGCGTTCCCATCTCCCTTGTCATCACGGCAGTGTGGCTGGTCTACGCCCTTGTTAAAGGTAAGCCTGCCAGTGCGGCACTATAGGGCGCAACAAAAACCGCATCTAATGCATCTGTAAGTATAAATGCAACGCACTATGCAAAAGATTACCCTGCTGCTGGCAGCCCTGGGAGCCATGTTTTCCTGCAATAAAACCCAGGACAATAATACCCAGGACAATCCATACAAGTCACTGGACCTGACAACCAAATCGGCCGAATTTGTCCAGAAGGGAGGCGCCTTCTCCTTCGACTATATCGACCGTATCAACGCGGAGGCTCCCGGCGACTACATCATTTCGCCGCTCAGCATGCAGTTCCTCCTGGGGATGATCCTGGACGGAGCGCAGGGGCAAACGGCCGACGAGATTGCCAATGTCCTTGGCTACGGCGCCGGTGAGGTTCAGGCTGTGAACGAGTACTGCCTGTCCATGCTGCAACAGCTTCCTGCGCTGGATAAAATGACCACCCTGAGCATAGCCAATGCCATTTTTGTGGATGACGGCTGGCCGCTGAAGGACGCCTATGAGAGTGCTGTAGGACAGTATTTCCAGGCGCAGGTCTCCAATCTTGACTTTATGGACGAAGCCAGCTCGCTCAGGGCCATCAACGGCTGGTGCGAGAAGCATACCAATGGCCTTATCCCGAAAATCCTGGACGAAGTCAATCCAGAAATGCTGGCTTATCTTCTGAACGCCATGTATTTCAAGAGCCAGTGGAAGGAAAAGTTCCAGAAGACCTCCACCGCAAACGAAGCGTTCACAGACGAATCGGGCACCAAAGTCAAAGTGCCCATGATGAAGCAGAACAAGAGCCACGGCTATGCCGAAAACGATATCTACCAGGCTGTGCGGCTGCCTTACGGCAACGGTGCCTTCGCCATGTACGTGTTTCTGCCACGCGGGAAATACAATCTGGCCGATGTAACCGCCTCCCTGAAAAAGTCCGACTGGAACGAAGTCCGCAATAACCTGCGCAGTTACAGCGTGGACCTCTGGCTTCCCAAGTTCGAGACCAAGTTCCAGATTCAGTTGAAAGAAATACTGTCCGCCATGGGCATGCCCAGTGCCTTCGACTCAGAAAAGGCCGACTTCAAGGCCATGTCGGACTTTGCCCTCCGCCTGAGCTTTGTCCAGCAGAATGCAGTAATCAAAGTAGACGAAGAAGGCTCGGAAGCAGCAGTGGTTTCCAGCGCCGGCATGGAAAAAGCCACCGCCGTCGCCCCTGAGAAGCCCGTAGTCTTCCACGCCGACCATCCCTTCCTATATTTGATTGCCGAAGCCAGCTCCGGCGCCGTCCTGTTTGCCGGCCGCTACAGCGGGAAGTGATCTGAATGGCCCGATAATTGTTTTTGACGAGAGAAAAGGAGGATTATCCCATGAAAAGAGCAATACTTATACTTCTTTCAATGCTGCTGATGGTCATAGGTGCATCAGGGCAGAACCGGCAACATCAGAATGGCCGCGAAAACCAGCACAGGTTCGAGCAGAGAGACCAGCACGGGCGCAAGGGCGACCGGGGCCTCCAAGATAAGCGGAAACAGCACAAGGACAGAAACATTCACGATGTCATGCGCCGCCAACGGAATAATCACGGTCAAGGAAACAACAGACATCGCAACCAGAACATGTCTCACGGACGGGGAGACAGTCACGGACATGTTGACAGGCATGGCTCGGGCTCGGGAAACAGCTACCGCAGCCGCAGCCGCGAGGTCTACTGCACAGAGGACCGTCAGGAACTTTGGAACGGATGCCACGTACGGGTCAAGATGGGCAGGATACACATCATAACCCGTCTCGGCGACCGTCTGGTCTGGGCAGACGAAGTAATCCTTCTGCCCACCGGCCAATACCTGACCCGCAACGGTGACTTCTGGTATGTCCTCACCGAGTACGGCGTCCGCCTGGGCAACGTCTGGGGAGACTTCATAGAACTTATGCCCGACGGCATCTTCCACTGCCAACGCGCCGGCATAAACTTCTACTACGACCAGTACGGCAACGAGCTGAGATAACGCGAATCATACAACACAAAAGAAGCAGGCCTGAACGACCTGCTTTTTTGTGTGTCGGGATGACTCGACTCGAACGAGCGACCCCTACGTCCCGAACGTAGTGCGCTACCAACTGCGCTACATCCCGCTCCTTATAAAAACAAGCTCTTAAGCGAGCTTGTTAATGTATACCTGGAGGCCACTTTTAAGGTTGGCTGCCTTGTTTTTGTGAATGACACCGATTTTTGCGAGCTTGTCTATCATTGCGTAGACTTTGGGAGCATTTTCCTGGGCTGCTGCCTTGTCGGTTGTGTTGCGGAGGTCGCGGATGGCGTTCCTCGTGGTTTTTGCATAATACTTATTATGCAGGCGGTGACGCTCGCTCTGTCGGGCGGCACGCGCGGCTGATTTAGTGTTTGCCATTATTTTACTTTTTTATATTTGGTAGTGGGTAGGAGAATCGAACTCCTATTGCGGGAATGAAAATCCCGAGTACTAACCGTTATACGAACCCACCAAACTTGGGACTGCAAAGGTAAGAAAAAAATTTTAGCATCCAAAATTATTTGGAATCTTTTTTACTCAACCTCGATTTCCAATGTGACAATGTCTTTTCTCCCCCCCTCCGTACTCACCTGAACCTCCACGACATGGGTTCCGGCCGAAAGGGTCAC
>Ga0310697_10000090_pt1 | contig 125494 bp, 97 predicted proteins | sample 172DNAGHGlowgp2_FD_203883 | JGI IMG/M metagenome (GOLD analysis project Ga0310697, IMG submission 203883) | Sheep rumen microbial communities from Palmerston North, Manawatu-Wanganui, New Zealand - 1728 DNA GHGlow gp2 (v2) (version 2) | ecosystem: Host-associated > Mammals > Digestive system >...
AGATACTGAGACTGGAGAGAGCACTTGAAAAACTGAACCAAAAGCACAAGATGGCAAGTTAAGAAATGCTAATGGCGATTGGTATTTACTTGGAATCAAGTCACTTGCAAAACGGTTCTATGGAAGATTTTCCTAAAAGTTGTTTTATTAGTCCTTCGACCTCATCATAATGATTCTTTGCCCGAATAAACAGATATTCTATCACCCGCTTGTGACTTCTGTCTTTCTCACAGAACTGCTCAAAAGTCAAATTAGGTCTTTCGGTCATTATCACCATAACCTCTGCAACCGACTCCAACGATGGGACAGGAATATTGTCATCTACCTTCCCGTCTGGTTGTAAACGCTGTTTGATCAAAGACATTACGTACTCGACATTCTTATCAGTATTGGACTTTCCGTATTCTCTGTCCAGATTCTCATAAAACTCGTCAAATTTATCTTTTGCCATACCTTACCCTACAATCTTTAAATCCCTGTTTACATAATACAACGGCTGCTTATACGCATAGCACATCAACACGAAACGGTCTTTCATATCCATGTGAGTATAGTGATTCACCGCATCACTGCCCTCATGATGTAATCCGGCTGCATACATGTTTATCTGCGCCTTAGTCAGAATGTCCACATGGGTCTTACGACAGATTTTGCTGCTAGCCAATTCATACAGAGGCTCGTATTGATTATTACCCAGTTCATCATTGAACACTGCACATTTGCGGTCTATGCCGCAATACTTTATCAGTTCTTTTATTTTCACATTATAGCCACTCTTTCCACAAATATACTTTAAGACGTGGAACTGGAACTTATACTTCATGATGATGTCATAGGCAAAGCGCATCACAGGAGTTTCAATCTCCTTACGACCCACATTTTCTCTGAGCGTTTTCTCAGGCAAATAGTGCACATACATGACTCCTTCATCCGATACAGCAATGTTCTCCATCGACAGTCGCTTGAATTCACTGATTCGGCAACCAAAAGCACATTGCAACAGAAAAGCATCCTTCGTTTCCTGTAAAGTCTCTGGCACCTCCGTGTCCTTCAGTTTTAGAAATTCTTCTTGAAGAAGGAAAACAGGCGGGTTGTATGACTCACGCATCATCGTACGCTTCTTGTTCTTACCCAGATGGGCAAAAGGGGAAATGCTTAACTCACCTTTTTCTATCAGTTCATTAAAGAAAGCCTGAACGCATTTCATCTTGGCAGCAACGGTATTCTGATCACGACGCTCAGTTGGTACATTCCTGGTCATCAGCAAATCATACAGGCTCTTATGCTTTTTCACATATTTGTATTCATCAAACAGGAATTGACGATAATCCGTAATATCATCTGCATCAAATTCTGATGGAGTGACTTTCAACCTATGCTGGATGGTTAGGAAACGAGTAAGCTCACCTAACGAAACCTTGTAGTGTCTCTGCCTGCCCTCTCCAAAATTACCATCACTTAAGCCATCATCAATATACTTTGAAAACCTGTCAATAAGTGTCATCTCCGTTAGGGCCTTTACGCTTTTCTGAGGATGGAGTATCATGGTGATAGCCTTCTCAAACTCATCGGTTGTTATTCGCGTCTTATCCTTCTGCTCACACAATTGTTTGTAGGCAGTTTCCATAGCATCAATCTCCGTATCAATGTCAAGCTTTAGCTTTTTGTTATAGACACTGACACGTGGCTTCAGTTCACCAGTATCATCAAACTTATCCAAATCCTTCAAGTCTGCATCAATCTCGCTCTTATGGTACAAGTCAACGCCTCTACCATCACGCAAGCGGAAACGGAGCCGGATAGTTCCTTCAGCCTTATTAGTCCTCTTTACTATCGTTAGTCCTTTCATACCTATTCTATTATTAAAGCGTGTTTCAAATGTGGTGCAAAGGTACTATTTTTGCACCACCAAACCAAACTCTTGCACCACATTTTTGAAACAGTTTAATATAATTAACTTTGTAATATACTGATTTTCAACACAAACCATTTCAAAACTATTTCAAGGTATTTCGTATTTTGAATCCCAACGGGATCACTTTGGATAGGCGAAGCCAATCCCGCCTCGAAAAAGTTATTTCAGTCCTGGTAGTCCCTGAAGCGATTCAAACTATCAGGTGTTTTTGTTTTCCGCGGCACTCTGCTGCCGTGACACACGACAGCAGAGCGTATAAGTGCCATCATCAGAAACGCTGTATAGGATTTTTCGTGAAAAAGGGTGCAAGGGTGACAGAATGCCGATGTACAGGGCGTCTGCACCCTTTTTCATGGGTGTCAGGGGTGACAGAAGGGTGACAGGCGACCTCCCCTATCCCCTCCTACAGGAGGGGGATGGTGACAGGGCAAGTCTTTCAGCACTATCAGTCCTCCCCCTACAGGGGGAGTCAGAGCGGGTCTTTCCACGCTCCCGAATTCTCGAGAGAATTTGACCGTCAGAAGCCTCCGAATATGCGCAAGGTGGCTCTTTACGTTTGAATTCTCTAGAGAATTTATGGGTTATAGCGCCCATTGGGATAGCTACGTGCGGAATGTCTATCCCTTGAGGCAGCCTGTCACCCTTCTGTCACCCTTGTCACCCTCTGAAAAGGGTGCAAACCCTTTGTGGCAGGCGGTTTTGTCACCCTGTCACCCTTTTAACGAAAAATTCCTGTACGCATATACAAAAGTGGAGTATAACACATGACAGGCTGACTCTCTGTGATGCTCTGCTGTCGTGTGTCATGACAGCAGAGAGCCACGGAAAATCCGAGTGCGCCAGTTTTAGGTTGTAATTTTTGTCAACACGCCACATCCTATACTGGCATTCTTTCCGATGCCAATATATTGGGGTAGTTGGATGTTTGTCTTAAACTCGATGTCAAAGGCCATCAGCTTCACCTTTTTATAAGTGACAGCCCGTTGGCCTGTGATGTCGGTGATATGAAGGCTTATCTTATCGTCAGTAAATATGCTGACACCTTTGAGGAAAGAAAGTACATGCCAATAAGCACCCGTTCAAGAATCTGGATGCGGTCTACCATGCTTTCTGCCTGCTGATACTGTGCGTAATTCTTTGAGTTTAGTGGTAGCCAGTTGTGAAGACGATAGCGGAAACCGGCATCTTCGGTAAGGGTAATATCGTTGTCATAGGCATTAACAGCTTCTAGGCGCATGTTAACCTTCTCATTGCCTATCTGGTAGTTGAAATCATGGGCAGTCAAAAGTTGGCTGATAACTTCGATTCCTTTCCCGACACCCATGACTGCTGCTTTCTTATGGATGAGTTTGTATTGGATGAGGGGGTATGAATAGCGAAGCTTATCTTCATCGTGGTTATGGAAGAGAATATTCTTTTCATCGAGTGAAGCGATAGCGGCCCCACGGAAGAACGGAATGGCTTTCGCTTCAATTTCGTTTTCAAACTGTATAATTATGGTTAGTAGTTTGTACATCTTAGGCTTGTTGATTGGTAAATTTGTTGCAAACATACACAATTATTTTGAATTATGCAACAATTGAGTAGCAAAAAAAAATATAGTTTGCCGGAGATAGCGGGAATTGCCGGAAAATTGCTATCTTTGCAAACAGATTCGAGAACGACAAAACCATTACCAGTTACTACTATGAAAATACTTGCTATCAATCCGGGAATGATCTCTACCAAGGTGGGGGTGTTCGACGACGAGGCGCTGCTGATGCATGCCACGCTGAACCATCCTTACGAAGAGCTGTGCCGCTATCCGTTCATCATGGACGAGTTCGACTACCGTAAGGAGAAGATTATGGAGGAGCTGCAGCGCCAGGGCTACGGCCTGGACTTCGACGTCGTCGTGGGGCGCGGCGGTCTGGTGAAGCCCATTGAGAGCGGCGTTTACGAACTGAACGACAAGGTGATAGAGGACACCCGCCACCCGCGCCTGCACCATGCCTGCAACCTCGGTTCGCTGATGGCACTGAGCATTGCCCGCGAGATTGAGGGCTGCCGCGCCTTCACCGTTGACCCCGGCGTGGTAGACGAGCTTGACGACGTGGCCCGCATCACCGGTCTGCCGGAACTGCCCCACCAGACCATCTGGCACGCCCTGAACCAGCGTGAGATAGCCAAGCGCTACTGCCGCGAGCACGGGGTGGCCTACGAGGAGCAAGACCTCATTGTCTGCCACATGGGCAGCGGCATCTCGTTTGCCATGCACCACCACGGACGGGCTATAGAGTGCAGCGACGCCCTGAGCGGCGACGGTCCGTTCTCACCGTCGCGGGCCGGCATGCTGCCCACGGCTGCGCTGGTGAAGCTGTGCTACAGCGGACAGTACACGGAGGCCGAGATGCTGCGCAAGATTAACGGCCACAGCGGTCTGACGGCCCACCTGGGCACCAACGACGTGCGCGAGGTGGAGCGGCGCATTGCCGGGGGCGACGAGAAGGCCCGTCTGGTGTTAGACGCCATGATCTACAGCATTGCCCGCTGGCTGGCCTCGCTTGCTCCGGCCACCAACGGCCATGTGGATGCCGTCATCCTGACCGGTGCCATTGCCCACAGCCAATACGTTTGCCAGGGTCTACGAAACAGGTTGAGCTACTTGGCTCCTGTGTTCGTATACCCTGGCGAAGATGAGTTAACGGCCCTGGCCATGAACGTGCTCAGGGCCATGCGTGGTGAGCAGGAAATAAAGGTCTACTCTTAGTTAGAGCAGGTTCTGGCGCTCAATGTCCTTGAAGTAGCGATAGGTGGCCACCTTCAGCTCGTCGCAGGCTGCGTCGTCGGCAACGATGATGCCGTGCTGGTGCATCTGCAGGGCCGAGATGGTCCACATGTGGTTGACAGAGCCCTCGATGGCAGCCTGCAGGGCACGGCACTTGGCATGGCCGTTGACCAGGATCATCACCTCGCGGGCAGCCATGACGGTGGCCACACCGACGGTAAGAGCCGTCTTGGGCACCTTATTGATGTCGCCCTCGAAGAAGCGGCTGTTGGCTATGATGGTGTCGGTGGTGAGCGTCTTCTGGCGCGTACGGCTGCTCAGCGACGAGCCCGGCTCGTTGAAGGCGATATGACCGTCGGGCCCGATGCCGCCGAGGAACAGGTCGATGCCGCCGAACTTCTCAATCTCCTTCTCGTAGGCCTCACACTCGGCAGCCAGGTCGGGTGCATTGCCGTTGAGGATATGGATATTCTCCTTTGGGCAGTCGATGTGGTTGAAGAGGTTGGAGAACATGAAGCTGTGGTAGCTCTCGGGGTGGTCGACGGGCAGTCCGACGTACTCGTCCATATTAAAGGTGACGATATTCTTGAACGACACCTTGCCCTCCTGATAGGCCCTGACCAGGGCTCGGTACATGCCGATGGGGCTTGAGCCGGTAGGCAGGCCCAGCACGAAGGGCTTCTCGGCTGTGGGGTTGGCGGCGTTGATGCGCCCGATGACATGATTGGCTGCCCACTGGGACATCAAATCATAGTTCGGTTCGATGATTACTCTCATAATTGTTCAGATTTTGTTTGTGTTTTATTAATATCGGAATTTCTTTCCATTTCTGATGTATATTCCCTTTCCGGGCTGGCTGACGCGCTGTCCCTGGAGGTTGTAGAGGCGGTCGCCATGCTGCGGCCCTACAGTAACAGTCTGTACGGCAGTAGGCACATAGCCGCCGAAGTAGAACGAGACGGTGCCGTCGGCAGCCATCTGAATGTTTGTAAGCGGCTTCGACAGCAGCTTGGACTTGTAAGTCGTATCATTAACCTCGACGACAACCTCATTGAACATGACGGTGGCAGGCGTTGACTTATCAGTCAGCTCGCTGTTGACGAAAGTGGTAGAATCAGTAGACCATGGGAAAGGCGACGAGCTGAGGTGCCAGTTGTTCATGGCCCGTTCATTCTGATACTGATTAACTTTGCCGTAAGGTTTCACCTCCTCCCAATGATTATAGTCCATGTTGTCGGCATGGACAAGCTGGAAGCGGAAATGCTTATCCTCGGCGTTCACCGAGTTGCCGCCCCACTTCGACTTGTTGTAGTCAACATGATAGATGACCAGCCCTTTGCCCGGAACCCCCAGGTCCCAGCCCACCTGCTGGCGGTTCTCTAACAGCAGATACTCGTTGTCAGTATGGTGGATGCTGTAAATCTCGCCCCCACGCGACTGCGGTGCCATATCGGTGATGGCGATGGCCTCCGTCAGCTCCGTCGCCGTGGCCCATCCCAAGAGCATCTTTTCCTGTGCCGTATAGTTTGGCGGACACCAGCCACCGTTCGTAAAGTTGCCGCCATCCATCAGGTCCCACTCGTCGCATACGGAGTAATAAGCCGAGGTGCTGTTCGTCGGGTAGATATCAGGCAGTCCCAGCGAGTGGCTGTATTCATGGCATATCGTTCCGATGCCGCACGAAGCACCACCAACCCAGAGTTCGGCGCTGCTTGAATAGTTGCGGATGACAGTACCGTCGGGGGCCGTGACTGCCGTGAAGTTGGAGGTGTTGGGCCAGATATGGCCAAAACTCTCTTTGGTCGCCTGGTTGCCGCCTATGCCGGCAAAGATATAGATGACCTGCTCTATGGTGCCGTCGCCGTTCCAGTCGTAGACCTTGAAGTTCAGGTCCGGGTTTTCGGCAATCATCTGTTTCGTTGCCTCCACCATTCTGTCGATGCCATAATTCCTGGTATTCTCGTTAGGTTTGTCGTAAGGCTGTGCCTTTGACGATACCTGATAGGGGCCGTAGACATCGAACTGCAGATTGAACAGTCCGCCCGACTGCTCACGGAAGTAGTCGGCCATACAGCCAGGGCCTTTGCCCTCGTTGTAGCCCGGCTCGTTGAGTATCTGGTGATACCACTCCTTAGGATTCTCGCGCGAGAAGTCAGTATCAGAGAAGCTGAAGAGGATGACCAGCTGGCGGTAAATCTTCTCAGAATCCCAGTCCTTGCTGGGCGTAGGCAACTGCCGTCTTGACAGCTGGGAGGCACCGCGGGTAGCCGCGTCGCCGCCATCCACACCGGGCAGACAGCCCCCCCTGACCACCTGCAGCCCCTGTGCCGAAGCACAGGGAACGGCTGCAGGCGACAGAAGCAGCATAAGCAGCACGAGAAGCTTTACTTGGCGCATGGTGCCCACGGCTTCAGCTGCTTAAAGAAGTCATTGCCCTTGTCGTCGACGAGGATGAAGGCCGGGAAATCCTCAACGTCAATCTTCCAGACGGCCTCCATGCCCAGTTCGGGATACTCAACACACTCTATCGACTTGATGCTCGACTGGCTGAGTACGGCAGCCACGCCGCCGATGCTGCCTAAGTAGAAGCCGCCATGCTTCTGGCAGGCATCGGTGACCACCTGCGAGCGGTTGCCCTTGGCAATCATCACCAGCGAAGCACCGTTATCCTGGAACTCGTCCACGTAGGGGTCCATGCGGTTGGCCGTCGTCGGGCCCATGGAGCCGCAGGGATAGCCCTCGGGCGTCTTGGCCGGACCGGCATAGAGCACGGGGTATTTCTTGAAGTAGTCGGGCAGACCGTCGCCGGCATCTAAACGTGCCTTCAGCTTGGCGTGGGCAATGTCGCGGGCCACGATGATGGTGCCCTTCAGGTTGACGCGTGTAGAGACGGGGTACTTCGACAGCTCCTTGCGCACGGCGTCGATGCCCTCGTTCAGGTCGATGACGATGGTGTTCTGTCCCTCGCCGGCCTTGGCATACTCAGCGGGAATCAGCTCCGAGGGGTTCGAGTCCATCTTCTCGAGCCAGATGCCCTGTGCGTTAATCTTAGCCTTGATGTTACGGTCGGCCGAGCAGCTGACACCCATGCCGATGGGGCACGAAGCGCCGTGGCGCGGCAGGCGGATGACGCGGATGTCGTGAGCCAGGTACTTGCCGCCGAACTGTGCGCCGAGGCCAATCTTATGAGCCTCGTCCAGCAGCTTCTGCTCCAGGTCAACGTCGCGGAAGGCGCGTCCTGTCTCGTCGCCCGTGGTAGGCAGCGAGTCGTAGTACTTGATAGAGGCCAGCTTCACCGTCAGCAGGTTCTTCTCGGCGCTGGTGCCGCCGATGACGAAGGCGATATGGTAAGGCGGGCAGGCGGCCGTGCCTAACGACTTCATCTTCTCCACAAGGAACGGAATGAGCGTGCCCTCGTTCTGGATGGTAGCCTTGGTCATGGGGTAGAAGTAGGTCTTGTTGGCCGAACCGCCACCCTTGGCCACCATGACGAAGCGGTACTCGGCACCCTCGGTGGCCTCGATGTCAATCTGTGCGGGCAGGTTGCAGCGGGTGTTCACCTCGTCGTACATATTCAGCGGGGCGTTCTGCGAGTAGCGCAGGTTGTCCTGGGTAAAGGTATTGTAGACACCCAGCGACAGCGCCTCCTCGTCCTCGAAGCCCGTCCACACCTGCTGACCCTTCTCGCCGTGGATGATGGCGGTGCCGGTGTCCTGGCAGAAGGGCAGGATGCCGCGTGCAGCCACCTCGGCATTACGCAGGAACTGCAGAGCCACATACTTATCGTTCTCAGAGGCATCGGGGTCGCTCAGAATCTTGGCCACCTGCTCGTTGTGCTCGCGGCGCAGCATGAACTCCACATCATGGAAAGCTTGCTGGGCCAGCAGCGTCAGGGCCTCCTTCGACACCTTGACGATTTCCTTGCCTTCGAAGTCGGCTGTGCTGACGCCCTCCTTCGTTAACAGTCTGTACTCGGTTTTGTCTTCGCCCATCTGAAACATCGGGGCGTACTTGAATTCTACTGGTGTTGCCATAATAGTATTGGGTTTAGTTAGTTAATATCCGAAAATGTCTGTCAGGCTGAGCAGGCTGACGGGTGCTATCTTCCGCAGGCCGTTGATGTCGAGGTCGCCGGGGTTGCCCAGGATGATGTAGCGATAGGGCTTGCGGGCTATCTGCCGCTGTTCGAAGTCGACAACATCCTTCATCGTCAGCTGCGGCAGGGCGGCATAGACCTTCTCGTTGAGGTCGTAGTCAAGGCCCAGGTCGCGTGCAGCCGTCCACGCATTGAAGAGGGCGAACTTCGTGACGCGCTGGCTGGCCAGCTGTTTCATCAGTCCCTCCTTGGCAATCTTCAGCGACGCCTCGCTCTGCGGAATGGTGTCGAGGATGGTGTGGAAGTGGTTGATGCAGTCCATCATCTTGTCGTTCTGGGTGATGATATGCGTGAAGAAGTCCTCGGGCTGTCCTTGGACGGTGGGACGGCGGTAGAGGGCCCAGGCGTTGTAGGCCAGTCCGCGTGTCTCGCGCATCTCCTGGAAGACGATGGTGTTCATGCCGCCGCCGAAGTACTCGTTGAACAGCATCTGCACGGCGGCCTCGTCGGCTGTCCACTGGCGTCCCTCGTCGTGGTACATACGCATATAGATGTTCTTGGCATCGTAGGGAGCCAGGAGAATCTCGTTCTGCGCCGTGGCCTGCGGCTGATAGGGCTTGTTCTCAGGCACACGCTGCAAGGGAGTGGGCAGCACGGCCAGGTGGGCGGTGAGGGCGGTGGCCAGCTGCTCCTGGCTCAGCGGTCCATAATATAATAAGGTGTGGCTGTACTGCGACAGCTGCTTCAGCAGGTCGAGCAGCTCCTGCGGGTTGGTCTGGCGCAGCTGGGCCGTGGTCAGCAGGTTGCGCTTGGCGTTGTAAGGACCATAGACGCCATAGTTGAACAGGGCGTCGAAGCAGGTGCGCTGGTCGAGCTTTGCGTCGGCACGAGCCTTGTCCACCAGACTGACATACTGGTCGTAGGCCTGCTGGTCGGCCTTGGCATGCTGCAGCAGGTTCTCCAGCAGCGTCAGGGCCTCGGCCATATTCTCGCTCAGGCCGCTGAGGGTGACGCTGATGATGCGGTCGGCAACCTGTATGTTGTAGTTGCATGCCAGCTTATAGAACTGCTGCTTCACCTGCTGGGCGGTCAGGCTGTCGGTGCCTAAGTAGTCGAGGTAGTCGGCGGCATACTCATAGCGCACGTCGGCCTGCTTGCCAAACTCATAGCGGAAGGCCAGCTGGAAGCGCCCGTTCTCCTTGTTCTGCACGTAGGCGTAGGGCAGCCTGTCGGCAGCACGTCCCATGGTGATGTCGCGCTCGAAGTTGACGAACTTGGGTTCTATGGGTTTCACCTCGGCAGCCTGTATGTCCTTCACAAACTGGCTGACGGTGTCGCGGTTGGCGGCTATCGGCGTGATGGCCGGCTTCTCAATCTTCTTCTGGTTGGGGTCAACGCCCTGCCGCTTGTAGATGACGGCATAGCCGTCGGTGAAATGGCGGTTGGCAAAGTCCACAATCTGCTGCTTGGTCATACCGGCAATGCGGTCGAGGCGGCCTGCGTGCTGTTCCCAGGGCGTACCTAAGATGAAGGCATCGACAAACATGTCGGCACGCGAGCGGTTGTTCTCAAGGGCATCGTAGTACTCCAGCTTCATGTTGTTGACCACCGAGGGCAGCAGGTCGTCAGAGAAGTCGCCCTGCTTCAGCTTGCCAATCTCGTCGAGCAGCAGCGTGCGCACCTCGTCGAGTGTCTGTCCGTCCTTCGGCGTGCCGGCAAGGAGGAAGGCGGAGTAGTCCATCATGGTCTCTGCCCCACCCCACGCGCTGAGCATCTTCATCTGCTGGTTGATGTCCAGGTCGATGAGTCCGGCGGTACCGTTGCTGAGCATCTTCTCAATCACCTGCAGCGTGTCGGCCTGCAGCGTTGAGCCGCGGTCGAAGCGCCAGCCCATCCACAGCGTCTCGGCCTCAAGACCGATGACGGTGCTGTCCTGCGGCATAGTCAGCTCGGGCTGTGCCGGGAACGCAGGCTGGGGAACGAGGTCTGACGGTTCACCGTCAGGCACGGGGGCGGGCTTCCACTGGCCAAAGTATTTGTCGATGGTGGCAATCACCTCGTCGGGGTCGAAATCGCCGGCCATGCAGATGGCCACGTTGTTTGGCACGTACCACTTCTCGAAGTACCGCTTGATATTGGTGATGGACGGGTTCTTCAGGTGCTCCTGCGTGCCGATGGTGGTCTGCGTGCCGTAGGGGTGCGTCGGGAAGAGCTTGGCCAGCATGGCCGTATAGAGCTTGCGCATGTCGCTGGTCAGGCCAATGTTGTACTCCTCGTAAACGGCCTCCAGCTCGGTGTGGAAGCCACGGATGACCATGTTCATGAAACGGTCTGACTGGATTTTTGCCCAGTTCTCCACCTCGTTCGAGGGGATGTCCTCGGTGTAGCAGGTCACATCGTTCGACGTATAGGCATTCGACCCTTCGGCACCGATGGCTGCCATGAGCTTGTCGTACTCATTGGGAATGAAGTACTGGGCCGCCACCTGACTGACGCTGTCGATACCCTTGTAGGCCAGACGGCGCTCCTCGGGGTCGGTCATCATGCGGTATTTCTCGTAGCGCTGCTCAATGTCGTCCAGCAGCGGCGCCTCCTTCACGGAGTCAGTCACGCCGAACTTGCCCGTACCCTTGAACATGATATGCTCCAGATAGTGGGCCAGGCCGGTGGTCTCTGCCGGGTCGTTCTTCGAGCCTGTGCGCACGGCGATGTACGTCTGTATGCGCGGCTGCTCCTTGTTCACGCTGAGATAGACCTTCAGACCGTTCTCCAAGGTGTAGATGCGGGTCTGGCTCAAATCGTCCTTCACCTCCTCATACTTATACTTGCTGCATGCAGCTAAAAGTAAAAAAGCAAAAAGGTAAAAAGGTAAAACAAACAGTTTCTTGTTCATATCACGTCGTAACTCTTAATTCTTAATTCTTAACTCCTAACTCCTAACTCCTAACTCCTAACTCCTAATTCTCATAGTCAATTTCATGGTCAAGCTTCGAGAGGAAGTCATCGAAGACCTCCTGCTCGACATCGCCCATGGCAAATTCCTTTTCGGCATCCTTGCGAATCTCGGCAATCCAGGCACGGCGGGCGCGGACATAGTCCTCACGGATGCGCTCACAGGCGGCGGCATCCAGCTCCGTCAGGTGGTAGTAGTCAAGAATCATCTGGTACGACCAGGCCCAACGGTAGTCGCGGTAGCGGTTGTTGATATCGCTGAGACGGTCGAGTACTTGCTGTATGTTCTCAATGACGCCCACCTTGACATCGTCTATCAGGCGTTTTTCCTCGCTCTCCGGCAGCAGCAGTCCGCTGAGGTCAGTCCAGCGGCCCTTGCCGACAGAGCTCACCGGCTCGCCGATGTACCCCTCCTTCTGGGCACGCTTCAGCACGGCGCCCATATAGATGCGCAGGGCAATGTCGTAATACTTCAGACCCTTGCGCAGCGACGTGGCGTTGATGACATACTCGTGGAAGTTATAGGTCGACACGTTGTCGCCCGATGCCTCGCGCAGGGCTTTCAGAATCTTGATGCCCTCCATGATTTCGCCCACGGTGAAGGGCGACAGCCAGTCGAAGTTGATGATTGACTTTCGCGACTGCTTGGAGCGCTTGTCACGCTTGGGCCATTTCTTGATGTCGCGGTACAGGCCCACGGTAGTGATGTTTCGGCCTGGCACCAGATAGCAGTCGTCGCCATAGGCCATAAGGTAGCTGAAGGGCAGGTTGCGCGTGTCGGGATGGTGCATCAGCTTGCCGAAGCAGACGGAGAAGGCGCCGATGGTGGCGGGCATCAGGATATAGGAGCCTGAAGCCGTCTTCGTGCCACGCTCCAGGGTGCCGAAGTGCATGGGTCCCATCTTGTAGGCATGGTTCGAAAAGTTGGTGTTGGAGCCGGCATTGTAGAACGAGAACTCGCCGCCGATGAGCAGGCTCGACTTGTGGTGGCTGGCCGAGAAGGGACCGCAGAAGGCGGCGCAGGCCTCGCCGTTGGCCATGAACGAGTTGGCGAAGAACAGGCTGGCCTCGGCAGTAAAACCGTTGGTAATCTGGCAGGCCTCACCCACGAAGCAGTCCTGCATCTTCACGCTGTTGTTGATGCTGCAGCCGTCGCAGATGATGCTGTTCTCGCAGATGACACCCGTGCCTATGAACACCGGCGCGTCCATCGACGACATGACCGTACACTCCGAGAGGCGGGCGGCACCGCTGATTTCGCAGTAGCCCTTGATGACGGTGTTGGTAATATCCTTGGCATTGATAATCTTCACGTTGTTGCCGATGAAGCCCCGTTCTGGGCGTGTCACGCGCAGCTCGTCCTCAATCATCTGCCGCAGCCTCTGCTGCAGCTCCTTGTCGCGGTGGTGCTTCACCATGAGGGCTGCCATCTGCGAGTTCAGCTCGCGGAAGATGGTGACATTGCCGTCGCCCATCTCGTTCAGCACGGAGATGACCGACCCCTCGCCGTAGGTGGCGTCCTCGGTGGTCTCTAAGGTGCAGATGTTCGATATGTAGCAGTCGTTGCCGATGGTGTAGTTGTTGATGTAGTTGCCCACCTTCTCTATCAGGCAGTCATTGCCCACGGTGACGTTACGCAGCGTGGCGTCGTTGATGCCCGAGTGCTTGAAAAAGCCTTTGCTAACCTCCACATTCTTGTGGAACTCGCCCAGTCTTATGTCGCCATAGAACATGACGCGATGAAAGTTATAGGGTTTGAACCCTTCAGCAACCATCACGCGCTGCCAGTCTTCCGCCCAGCAGACATTGTTCTCTAAACTTTCAATCTCGTTTGGTGTGAGATGTCTGTATTCACTCATAGTCTTGATATAAAAAATCGTTATACGGATATTTCTGTACGTGCAGCTCGCGCACCCTCTTGTAGAGCACGTCGCGCAGCTCGTCGATATTCTCTTTCTCACGGGCCGAGATGAAAAGGCAGTCATCGCCCATCTTGGCCATCCACGTCCGGCGCAGCTCGTCGAGCGAGATGTTCTCGCGCGTGGGCTCCGTCAGGTCATCCTCGTCCTGCGGTGTCCACGTGTAGGCATCAATCTTGTTGAAGACCATCATCGACGGCTTCTCGGCACAGCCCAGCTCGGCCAGCGTCTTCTCTACCACGGTTATCTGCTCCTCGAAGTCGGGATGTGAGATGTCAACGACATGTACCAGCAGGTCGGCCTCGCGCACCTCGTCGAGGGTCGACTTGAACGACTCCACCAGGTCTGAGGGCAGCTTGCGGATAAAGCCCACGGTGTCGGCCAGCAGGAAGGGCAGGTTGTCGATGGTCATCTTGCGCACCGTGGTGTCGAGGGTGGCAAAGAGCTTGTTCTCGGCAAACACCTCGCTCTTCGACAGCAGATTCATCATCGTCGACTTGCCCACGTTGGTATAGCCCACTAAGGCCACGCGGATCAGGCGGCCGCGGTTCTTGCGCTGCGTCGTCTTCTGCTGGTCAATCTCCTTCAGTCGCTGTTTCAGCAGCGTGATGCGCTGCAGGATGATACGGCGGTCCATCTCCAACTGGGTTTCACCAGGACCGCGCAGTCCTACCGAGCCCTTGCCACCGCCGGAGCCGGAGCCGCCGCCCTGACGCTCCAGGTGGGTCCACAGGCGCTGCAGGCGGGGCAGCATATAGCGGTGCTGGGCCAACTCCACCTGGGCCTTGGCCTCAGCCGTCTGGGCACGCATGGCAAAGATGTCGAGTATCAGCGACGTGCGATCCAGAATCTTCACCTGCAGCTCCTTCTCGATGTTCCGCAGCTGCTTGGCCGTCAGCTCGTCGTCGAAGATGACCATGCCCACGGGCTCTTCCGCATCCTCGCAGTCCTTAATATATTGCTTGATTTCCAGAAGCTTACCGCTGCCGACGTAGGTCACGGCGCTGGGACCGCCCACCTTCTGCGTGAAGCGGCGAACGACCACGGCACCGGCCGTCTCAGCCAGAAACTCCAGCTCATCCAAATATTCCTTGGTCTTGGCCTCGCTCTGCTGGTTGGTTATCAGTCCCACGAGCACCGCCGTCTCAGCCTTGGCTTCCGATATGACAAATTCCTTCATTCTTTCCTTTTAATGGTGCAAAGATACTGAAAATCTGAATAACCGCAAAAAGAATGACAGATTTTTTCAATAATAAAATGCGGGGAGCGGTTAAACCTTTTAGATAAGGGCACGTCAAACGTAGAACATGAACTAACAGCCATAATATGAAAAGACTACTACTGACGGCCAGCATGGTTCTGGCAACAGGCCTGCCCTTGACGGCACAAACCAATTATGACCTTTCAACCATCAAGCGCGAACAGCTGAACCGCGGCGTCGTGGCCGTGAAGACCCCTGACGGCAAGGTGGCCGTCAGCTGGCGCACGCTGACAAGCGACCAGAAAGGCCAGGTCTTCGACCTCTACCGCAACGGCGTCAGGCTGAACAAAGAGCCGCTGACGCAGGGCGGCACCTTCTTCGTGGATGAAGAGCCGCTGACAACGGATGCCACCTACGAGGTGCGGGGCGGCGGCAAGGACGGCAGCTTCACGCTGAAGGCCGACGCGCCGGCGGGCTATCTGTCCATACCCATCGAGAAGCCTGAGGGCGGCAAGGTACCGGCCATGGAGATGCCGCAACGGCCACGTGGCAACGGCAACTTCAGGGGTGACAACGGCAGAGGACGGCGCGGACCGCGTGGAGGCTTCCGCCGCGACGACGGCAGCTATACCTACACCGCTAACGATGCGTCGGTCGGCGATGTGGACGGTGACGGACAATATGAGATATTCCTGAAGTGGGAGCCGTCGAACGCCCGCGACAACGCTCACGACGGCTATACGGGGCCGGTGCTCATAGACTGCTACCGGCTGGACGGTACCCGACTGTGGCGCATCAACCTGGGACAGAACATCCGTGCCGGTGCCCACTACACGCAGTTCATGGTCTACGACTTTGACGGCGACGGACGGGCCGAGCTGATGGTGCGCACGTCGGACGGCACCCGCGACGGACTGGGCACCGTCATCGGCGACTCACTGGCAGACTACAGGAACAAGGCGGGCCGCATCGTGACAGGACAGGAATACCTGTCGGTGTTCGACGGACTGACAGGGCGGGTGCTGGACAGCAAGCCCTACACCCCACAGCGCGGCGACCCCATGGGCTGGGGCGATGACCGTGCCAACCGCTCCGACCGTTTCCTGGCAGCAGTAGGCTATCTGGACGGCATCCATGCCAGCGGCATCTTCTGTCGCGGCTATTACACCCGGACGGTCATTGCCGCCTGGGACTGGGACGGCAAGGAACTGAAAGAGCGCTGGACCTTTGACACCAACCAGCCGGCATGGAAAGCGTACGCCGGACAGGGTAACCACAACCTGCGCATAGCCGATGTCGACGGCGACGGATGCGACGAGATTACCTACGGGTCGATGGCTGTTGACCACGACGGCAAGGGCTTGTACAACACTGGTTTCGGCCACGGCGACGCCATCCACCTGATTGCCGCCCCGAAGGACAACCAGCTCTACATCTGGGACTGCCACGAGAACCGCCGCGACGGCAGCGACCTGAGGAATGCACGGACGGGCGAGGTGGTGTTCCAGGTTAAGTCGTCGACCGATGTGGGCCGCTGTATGGCTGCCGACATCGACCCGACGAACCCGGGCTGCGAGATGTGGTCGACGGACAGCCACGGCATACGGACGATGACGGGCGACGTGCTGTTTACGGCCCAGGATGCCGGCGACCCGCAGCACGACAACTCGCTGGTGCTGAACGGACGCTGGCTCAGCGTGAACTTCGGCATCTGGTGGGACGGCGACCTGCTGCGCGAACTGCTCGACCGTGCCACCGTCAGCAAATACGACTGGGAGCAGCATGCCGTGGTCGACGTGATGCGCTTTGACGGGGAGTTCAACAACTGGACGAAGTCGAACCCCTGCCTGTCAGCCGACCTGCTGGGCGACTGGCGCGAGGAGGTGCTGCTGCGTAACCGGGAGTCGACGGAGCTGCGGCTCTACGTCACCACCATTCCCACGGGCTACCGCCTCAACTGCCTGATGGAGGACATTCCCTACCGCCTCTCGGTGGCTACTGAGAACGTGGCCTACAACCAGCCGCCCGAAGCCGGCTACTATATAGGGCCTGACCGCACGGACTATCTGAAGTGAAGTGCAATGTGCCCCTGGTTAAACCATTAGTTTGTCTTAACAAGACAGAATAATAGGAAAAAGTTTTGTAATATCGAAATTAATTTTTATCTTTGCACCATGAGAGTATTGGCTTATTCTACTATAAGAGATTACATAAAGATTCATGCGGATGCCGACAAGCCCTTGCGTGACTGGTATGTTAAGGTGACTAAAGCTAACTGGAAAAGCCTTGCAGATATCAGAAATGATTTCAATCATGTTGATTTCGTAGGCAATGACAGATATGTTTTCGATATTGGCGGCAACAATTTTAGGGTAGTTGTAGTGGTGATATTCCTTTCTCACATGGTTTACATCCGTTTTATCGGAACACATGCAGAGTATGACAAGATAACGGACATAAAGAATATTTAAGTATGACACAGATAAAAAACGAAACCCAGTACAAGGCTGCACAGGAGCGCATAGAGGAATTACTTAAGATTGTGAATAACGAGACTCCTGCCACCGACAAGAACTTCATAGAACTAGAGCTGATTTCCAATTTGGCTGTAGACTATGAAGAGGCCCATTATCCCATCAAGCCGTTGTCATTAGTCGAAACAATGGAGTTACGTATGTATGAAATGGGCCTGACCCGTCAGAACCTTTCTGAAATGCTGAACCTTAGCAAGTCATCTGTCAGCGATTTGCTTTCTGGCAAGCGCGAACCGACTTTAAAGACCGCACGTACAATCGCACAGAAACTCAATATAGACGCTTCCGTAGTACTCGGTTTATAAATCATTTTTCTCTGATCCCATGACCTGTCTGAAATAAAAAAAATCGGGGCGACGGCCCCGATTTTCTTTATCGTCTTACTCAGCTTTTTCTGCTGCTTTCTTCCTGGCAGCCGGCTTCTTGGCAGGCTTGGCAGCCTCATACTTCTCCAGTTTGGCCTTCAGACGGGTAATCTCCTTGTCCTTCATCTCAATCTCGTCACCCTGATTCTTGATGGTGGTAAGCAGACCCTCCAGCTCATCGTTATCGATGTCAAGGGGATAGAGAGCGTTGACTCTGTTGATGAAGTCGCCCAGGATATTCATGTAGTTGGTGAAGGCATCGAACGGGCCGCTGTAGATGCCACGGTCGAGACCCACGTTAGAGGGCTTGGTGGTCATGAAGCGGAAGTTGTTGCTGGCCTGCAGATAGTCCCAGTCCTGATTGATGCGCGGGTCGTTGGCAATACGCAGACGGTCGGCCACGGAGTAGAGCTTCTGGAAAGCCTCGCGCTGCATGGCGTTGCCGAGCCAGCATGAACAGTCGCGCTCCTCGTCAACCCACGACAGAGTGTCGGGCACGTCGACGGCACCCACGCTGGGCACCTTCATGCAGATCTCCGTCGGTGTGGCGAAGTCGATACCCTTCTCCTTGGCACAGGCGGGCAGGGCCTTGATGAACTCCAGGATATTGCTGCTGAGAGGCTGGGCGATACCCAGGGCCGACAGCTCCATGAAGATATTGATAATCTTCTCCTCCTCAGGGAAGCGGCTGATACGGTCGATGTAGGCATCGGCAAAGAGGGGATAGCCGTCCCACTCGGCATTGTTGAAGCGCAGCGAGATGTCGTCAGACAGTTCGACATCGCGCAACAGCAGCTTCAGGTTGGGAGCGATGTTACAGTTGTAGACATAGTGCGGCGACTTCCAGCCCAGCACGTGCTTGGCACCCTCGGTGAGCATGCCCTTGAAGCCCATGGCGGCAATCTGCGAGCCGATGTCATCGCTGTAGATGAGCGAGGAGTTGCGGGCCACCTGCGGCTTCTGTCCGAAGAGCTCCTCAATCTTGGCGCACTGCTTCTTCACGTCGAGGGCAAAGGTCTCCTCGTTGGCCAGCGACGACAGACCGTGGCTGTAGGGCTCGGCAAGGAACTCCACGCAGCCGGTCTTGGCCAGCTCCTGCAGCTTGGCGATGACCTGCGGGGCATGGTACTCCAGCTGCTCAATGCCGGTGCCTGAGAGCGAGAAGGCCACCTTGAAGTAGTTGCCGTTCTGCTGAATCATCTCGCCCAGGGCGTTGAGTGCCGGCATATAGCTGCGCTCGGCAATGTCGGTGATGCTACGCTCGTTCTCGTAGTCGTCGTAATAGTAATGGTCGGTACCGATGTCGAAGAAACGGTAGCGCTTCAGATGGATAATCTGATGTATCTCAAAATATAAGCAAATTGTTTTCATAATGGAGCCCCCCTCTTATCCCCCCGAGGGGGGGGGAGACCAGCACAGGGGCATTGGGTCTTTTTCTTGTTACTATTATTTGTCGTATCCTTTCCTCCCCCCCTTCGGGGGGAACGAGGGGGGTTACTCCCACCCAAGGGTTCTTCTATAGAGTGTGCGAATCCACGTGCCCACCTTCTCCCAGGTAATCTGGTCAACCTCGCGCTTGCCTTCATCCTTGAGGTACTGGAAGAGCGACTCGTTCATGCAGATGCTGTAGATGGCATCGGCCAGGGCGTGGATGTCCCAGTAGTCGACCTTGATGCAGTTGTCGAGAATCTCGGCGCAGCCCGACTGCTTGGAGATGATGCTCGGCGTGCCGCATTGCATGGCCTCCAAGGGCGAGATGCCGAACGGCTCGGAGACGGAAGGCATGACATAGACATCGCTGGCCTTGAGGCACTCGTAGACCTGCTTGCCGCGCATGAAGCCCGGGAAGTGGAAGCGGTCGGCAATGCCGCGCTCGGCTGCCAGATGGATCATGGCGTCCATCATGTCGCCGGAGCCAGCCATGCAGAAGCGGACGTTGCGTGTGCGGTGGAGCACCATCGTGGCAGCCTCGACGAAGTACTCGGGGCCTTTCTGCATGGTGATACGTCCGAGGAATGTGACGACCTTCTCCTTGCCTGTGTGGTCGGGACGCGGAATGTCCTGATACTCCTGCGGCAGGGGATAGACGGCGTTGTGGACGGTGAAGCACTTACGCGGGTCTTGGTGATACTGGTTGATGACCGTCTGGCGGGTGAGCTCAGAGACGCACATGATGCAGTCGGCCCAGTCCATACCGTTCTTCTCGATGCTGTAGACGGTGGGGTTCACCTTACCGCGAGAGCGGTCGAAGTCGGTGGCATGGACGTGGATGCACAGCGGTTTGCCGCTCACCTGCTTGGCATGGATGCCGGCAGGGAAGGTCAGCCAGTCGTGGGCATGGATAATGTCAAACTCCTCAGTACGAGCCACTTGCCCGGCAATGATAGAGTAATTGTTTATCTCTTCATGCAGGTTGCCGGGATAGCCGCCGGCAAACTCCATGGCCCCCAGGTCGTTGACGTTCATGTAGTTGAAGTCGGCATAGATATGCTCGCGCAGCTTGAAATAGTAGTCGGGGTCCATGATGTTACCCACGCGCTGCTTCACGTAGTCATAGTCCACATCGCGGTAGGCAATGGGCACGGCATTCATGGCCACGATACGGCAGGCATGCTGGCTCTCGTCGCCGAACGGATGCGGCAGGCAGAGCACGGTCTCAATATCGCCCTGGGCCTTCAGACCCTCAGAGATACCATAGTTAGCGGTGGCCAGTCCACCGAACACATGAGGAGGATATTCCCATCCAAACATTAATACTTTCATAGTCGTCTGCCTCCTTTATTTTTGATACGAATACTTCTCCAACAGTTTCAGCGTGCGCAGAATCTCAGCCACGTTCATGGCAAAGGCCATAGCGCCGCGTCCATGGAACGGCGGGTTGCCGTCGAAGAGCTCGGAGATAGTACCGATGGCGTGATAGTCAATTTCGTCTTCGTAGCCCACCATCTGACGCTCGATGAACGACAGGCGAGAGCGCTTGTAGAGTTTCAGGCAAGCCTCCATATAGAAGCCGCCGAGCCATGGCCAGGCAGTACCCTGGTGGTAGGCGTAGTCGCGTTGCGTCTGCGGACCGACATACATGGGGTTGTAGCCGCCACTCTTTGGCGACAGCGAGCGCAGGCCCTTGGGTGTGAGCAGTTCGCGGGTGCAGATGTCGACCACGTTCTTCATCTGCTGTTGCGACAGGGGTGAATAGTCGAAGGCCACAGCAAAAATCATGTTGGGACGAACGCTCCAGTCCATATTGTTACCATCCACATAATCAAGCAGATAGCCATAATCGTTAACGAAAGTCTCAACGAACGACTGCTTGGTCTTGGCAGCCGACTGCTCCAGCTCGTCAGCCTCCTGCTGCCGGCCCTGGTCGGCCAGCATGGCGGCACAGAACTTCTGAGCGTTGTACCACAGCGCATTAAACTCTACGATATAGCCGGAGCGGGGCACCACGGGACGACCGTTGGCGGTGGAGTTCATCCACGTCACAGCCTTGTCGCGGCCGTTGCTGTAGACCAGGCCGTTGTCGTCTAAGCGCAGGTTGGGATGGCCGCCCTTGGCGATATAGTCGACGATGTCCTTAACAAACTGGCCGTAGCGCTGGTAGCCTTCATCCTTGCCGGCATCCTTCACATACTGCTGGACAGCCCAGATAGCCCACAGGGGCACGTCAGGCTGCTCAATCTCATAAATCTTGACACTGAGGGGCTTTTCCTCCATGAACTCGCGCAGACCCTTCTCAGCCGTCTGCATGACCAGTTCAAAATAGTCGCGCTCGCCAATGGCCAGGGTCAGGCCGGGCATGGCAATGAACGTGTCGCGGGCACGGGCCTTGAACCAGGGATAGCCGGCCAGCAAATAGCGGTCGTCGTTGGGCTGACGGTTGTGGAACTGATGGGCAGCCGTCACCAGACAGTGGTAGAAATTGTCGCGCGGCGCACGCAGGCCCACCTCGTCATCAAACAGTTTTTTCAGACTGGTGGCCTTGATCTGCGACGTCGAGGCGGCAAAGACAATAGACTCACCTTTCTTAATAGGCATCTCGAAATAGCCGGGCACGTAGAGGTCCTCGTTAGAGGCATAACCACGCTCCTGCTCCTTGGGGTACTCAATGCCCCGATACCAGTCAGGCATGAAGACAAACTCATTCTTCTTAGAGAACTGCATATACAGGTCGGGATAGCCGGCATACATGCAGGTCTTGATGCCATGGTCAATCTCCTTGTACTCGCGGCTGGCCGTCATGTTCTCATGCGTGAACTGGCGCACAGAGCGGAAGGCGAGGAAGGGACGGAAGCGCAGCGTCGTAGCCGAATGGGCGTCTACCAGGGTGTAACGAATGAGGATGCGGTCCTCGTAGGCCTGGAAGATGGCTTCTTTTTTCAACACGACACCACCCACGCGGTACGTTGTAGTAGGCACGAGGCTAGCATCAAACTCACGGATGTACTTGTGTCCGTTAGGACTGAAAGTGTTGCCCTGATACTTGTGGAGGCCCAGGTTGAACTCTGCCCCGTGCTGGATGACCGTACAGTCGAGCGACGACAACAACACGTGGTTGTCATCGTCCAACTCAGGTACGGGAACGACCAGCAGACCGTGGTACTTACGGGTGTTACAGTCTACGAGTGTAGACGAGCTGTAGGCACCTGAACGGTTGGTACGGAGCAATTCACGACGGAGACTCTCCTGAAGGTTAGTCATCACGGCTTTTTCGAATCGTAAATAACTCATAGTTCCTATTTTAAGGTTTTGTATTTTTTATTGTTTTAGATTTGATGACCCAAAGGTAAGCATTTTTCGTCAGCCGACAAAAGAAATAAGGTTATTTAACACAAAAGCGGGCTGTGAAGACACATCTCACAGCCCGCTTTGGTATTTTTTATGAGTAAAACGGCATCAGGCTTTCTTCAACTCGTCAGGCAATGTAGGCATGGCACCGTTCTGGGTGCAGACATAAGCGCTCACCTGAACAGCCAGTCTATGAGCCTCGGCAACCGGCTTACCACTGAGGATGGCAGCGCAGAAGGAGCCGGTGAACGAGTCGCCGGCACCGACGGTGTCGGCCACCTCGACCTTCGGGGTTTCCTGGAACGACATCTGTCCCGGTGTGAAGACGTATGAGCCGTTGGTGCCGCAGGTCAGCACCAGCATGTCCAGATTGTACTTGCCCAGGATGAGCCAGCACTTGTTCTCGATGTCAAGTCCGGGATAACCGAACATACGTCCGATGAGCACCAGCTCCTCGTCATTGATCTTCAGCACATTGCAGCGCTGCAACGACTCGCGTATAACCTCCTGGGTATAGAACTGCTGACGCAGGTTGATGTCGAATATCTTCACACAGTCGGCAGGCGTCTCGTCAAGGAACTTATGGATGGTCTCACGGCTGACCACATTGCGCTGAGCCAGCGAGCCGAAGCAGACGGCGCGGCAGTTGCGGGCTATCTGACGGATGTCATCGTCGAAGGGGATGTTGTCCCACGCCACGTTCTCCTTGATATCATACGTAGGGATGCCCTGTTCGTCGAGCTGAACCTGTACTGTGCCCGTGGGATACGGCACCTTAGGCATCAGGTCGTTCAGGCCGTGCTCGCGCAGAGCTTCGATGGTCTCATCGGCCAGTTTGTCCTCGCCAAGGGCGCTGATGGCGATGGTGTTATCACTGCCAAGGAATTGGCCAGCATGATAGGCGAAATTGGCAGGGGCACCGCCCAGTTTCTTACCTTCGGGGAGTACATCCCACAGGACTTCGCCGAGTCCTACTACATAACGCTTTTCCATAATTTCTTTATACTTTATTCTTTATACTTTATTCTTTAGGGCGAAGCCCGCATTAGTGTTTGACTTGAGGAATATAGGTAAAGAGATAGATGACACCCAGTGCCATGACGATGACGGCTCCGGCCTGGCCGATGGCATCGCTGGCAAAGCCCATCAGGAGCGGGAAGATAGTGCCGCCGAAGAGACCCATGATCATCAGGCCGCTGACCTCGTTCTGCTTGTCGGGCAAAGAGAGCAATGCCTCGCTGAAGGCCATGGAGAAGATGTTGGAGTTGCCGTAGCCCACCAGAGCGATGGCCACATAGAGCACGGTCTTCGATGCTCCACTGAACATCAGCGCCATGGAGGCAGCCATCAGGACGACGCTGATGATAAAGAACCAGCGTGTCTTCATGACCCTGAGGAAGAACGAGCCCGTGAGGGCACCGATGGTACGGAAGATGAAATACAGCGAGGTGGCAAAGGCGGCCTCGTTGAGTGTCATGCCCACCCGTTCAATCAGCAGCTTCGGGGCCGTGGTGTTCGTGCCCACGTCGATGCCCACATGGCACATGATAGCCAGGAACGACAGCAGCACGATGGGCTTCGACAGCAGTTTGATGCAGTCCATGAACGTTGATGACTTGCCTACCTGCACATCCTCCTGAATAGGCGTTGCCCACAGCAGGGCGGTGGCCAGCACACCCACGATGAAGTAGATGAGGAACAGCACGCGCCAGTCGTAGCCGAAGGTGGGCAGCACCTGGGTGGCACCCCACATGGCCAGATACGGAGCCAGGAACGATGCGATGGCTTTGACGAACTGTCCGAAGGTCAGCGTTGATGCCAGGTTCTTGTCGCCGATAATCAGCATGGCCAGCGGATTGATACTGGTCTGCATCAGGGCGTTACCGATACCCAGGAGCGAGAATGCCACCAGCATGATGCCGAACGAGTAGCCCAGCAGCGGTATGAACAGCGAGATGATGGTTACCACGAGTGACAGCAGAACGGTTTTCTTGCGGCCAATCTTGTTCATCAGCATACCCGTAGGAACGCTGAAGATGAGGAACCAGAAGAACACCAGCGAGGGAAGCGTGTTAGCCACGGTGTCGCTCAGGGCGAGGTCTTCCTTCACATAATTGGAGGCGATGCCCACCAGATCCACGAAGCCCATGCAGAAGAAGCAGAGCATCACGGGGATAAGGTAAATAGATTTGTTTTGGTTAGCCATAATTGTTAATTGTCAATTTTCAATTTTTAATTTGATAGATAGTAGCCTTGCCGCCTTTCACCTTAATTATATTATAAGGCTGCTGCGGGAACACCAGGTTTGACATCGCCATCCTGCCTTCGCCATCGAAAGCCTCGATGGAGCAGCGGTCGATGAAGATGCGCAGCTGCTTGACGGTGCCGAAGGTGGGTGCCGTGGTCTCGCAGGGGAAGGCCTCGCTGAAGCTCACATCGCCGCTCTTCGTGCGGTCCATCGTAAAGGTCTGCTTCTGGGCATCATAGCGCATCACCACCTGCTCGCCCTTGGCGTTCATCAGCGTGATGCTGGCCGTGCCCTTCACGTCGACGACAATCTCGCAGGCCTCCGTGGGCTGCTTCACCTTCTTGCCGCGCAGGGCTGTCACCTCCTTCGAGGGGGTGCTCGTCAGGTAGGTCTCGCCACCAACGGTTGTCAGGCCGAGGTCACGCGGCAGACCGTTGGCTGAGCGGAACTGCTGTGTAGGCACCTGGTTGGCGTACTGCCAGTTGCTCATCCAGGGCAGAGCCACGAAACGGCCCTCCGGTGCATTATGGAATGTCACCGTAGCATAGTGGTCCTTTCCATAGTCCATCCACTTCGTCTCTGAGGGATTGTCTTCACAGGTAAACTTATGACCGTCGAACTGTCCCACGAAATACTGCGTAGCCGAGCCGCCGAACGGGCCGCCGGGATTGATGTTGAGCAGCAGTACCCACTTCTTTTGAGTTAGGAGTGAGGAGTTAGAAGTGAGGAGTTGCCTTGCGGATGAGGAACCGTTAACTCCTAACGCCTCACTCCTAACTCCTAACTCAAACAGGTCAGGGCACTCCCATACGCCGTCGTGGTTGCCATATTCGCGACCAAACGAGCTCTCGTACTTCCACTCCTTCAGGTCTTTAGAACTGTAGAACTGCACCTCCTGTCCCACGGCCAGCACCACTATCCAGCGCTTCGTGCCCTCATGCCAGAACACCTTGGGGTCGCGGAAGTCGGGAGCGTTGAAGGTGATGACGGGGTTGCCGGCATACTTGGTAAATGTCTGTCCGCCGTCGGCACTATAGGCAATGCTCTGTGTCTGGGCTGCACCTGCCGAGGTGTACATGGCTATGACGGCATTGCTGCCAAAGCCTGCCGTATTGTCCTTGTCGACGATGGCACTACCCGAGAAGATAGCACCTAACCAGTCGGTCTCAATGGCCAGCGGCTGTGCCTCCCAGTGAATCAGGTCGCGCGAGGTGGAGTGACCCCACGTCATGTTCTCCCACTGCGAGCCGTAGGGGTTATACTGATAATAGAGGTGCCATACGCCGTCCTTATAGAACATACCATTGGGGTCGTTCATCCAGCCATACAGCGGGGTGTGGTGGTATAGCGGGCGGAAGCGTTCACGATTGGCAGTATCGAACGTATCAGAATACTTCATCTCCTTCCAGCAGGCAAAATCCTTCACGGCACCTGTCTTGCGGCGGTCGCCCTGGAAAGTGACATCCAGCAGCTGACCGTTCTTGATTTCGAAGGGTACGAAATAGTCTACCTTGTCAACAGCCAGTCGCACGTTCAGCCGTTTCACCAACTCGTTCCTGCTGTCGAGTACGGCAATGTGGGCAATCTCTTCTTTCTCCTGTACGGGCAGCAGCAGATACTTGGTTCCTTGTTGCAGCCGTAGCATAGCGTGGTTCTCACCCAGAATCATCGGACTCTGGGCTTTTACTGTCACCGCCATCAGCACGGCAGCCATCATCATCAAGAGTTTTCTCATATTAGTTTTACGTTTTTAGTTTTTGAAATCTGCCGCAAATTTATATGTTTTCCCCTTTTCATCCTATAAATTATGATACAAACACTAACAAAAAACGTTCATTGCACCGTTTTTTACAACTAATGAACGATTTTTGACTTTAACGAACTACTGAATCGAAAAAGGCACGACTCGTCACGAGCCGCGCCTTCTATAATAAACCTGAAAGTCAATCCTTACTTTACCGTATCATTAAACTAACCATTTTACCTTTTTACTTTTTTACCTTTTTACCTTTTAATACTGATACACTTTCACGTCGCTGACGTTGATGGAGCCGCCGTAGTTGTTGATGCTCCAGCAGTTCTTGGCAATGCCGTAGATGCGGTTGGTGTAGCAAACGTTGTCATTAACGTACATCACCATGACAGAGTTGTCGGTATAGATGTCAATCTTATAGGTGTTGTCAGAGGGACGCGAGAAGCCATAGCTGTCGATACCCTCAACAAAGCCCTTGCCTTCCTCACCTTCTTGTTCGAAGTTCACCTTGCGCCAGTTCTCGTTCTCAGGATTGAAGACCATCGTGTAGTACTTCTTCGAGTCGGTACCACGTACCAGCGAGATACCGAACTTATCCCAGTTGTTCGAGGTCTTGACAGTCAGCGAGATGTGGTTGTGTGTGCCCAGGCGGTTGAAAAGCACGTAGGCATCGTCGCCGGAGAGGGAAGCCCCCACCGACTCCCCCGACTGGGAGAGCGAGCTGCCGTTGGAAGCCATTACCTTGACCTCCTGCTGCTGGTTGTACTTGCCTGCCATTGCGGGCACCTCGCCAACGGTAAGGGTACCGTCGCTGTGCTGGATAATCTTGTGGCATACCAGTGCTCCCGACCAGTTAGGCTCGTTGCCGTCGCCTGCCCCCACGTTGGTGTTCATCTCGTGGATGTCGCCGCCAGAGCGGAAGGGGCACCAGCCCCAGATGTAGCGGTCGGTGCCGTTTGAGGCGGTCTTGCCAGCATAGAAGGCGCGGCTGTCGAGGATGCCCTCTTTACCATCCTTCGGCCAGTTGGCACCCGGATCGTTGAAGCAGGATTTGAGGGCATCCCACGACGTAGCCATCATATACTTCACCTTGCGGCTCCATGAAGCCTTGTAGCTCTCGCTATACACCAGATACCAGTAGTTGCCCATCTTGAAGATGTCAGGACACTCGAGCATACGGTCCCAAATCATGTTGAACGGTCCGACGTGTTCCCAGTTCTTCATGTCGCTGCTTTTGAACTCAGCAAACTTGGGGTCGCCACCGCTGACGGGGCGTGTGCTCATGATCATGCGGTACTGTCCGTCCTCGGCAACGAATATCTGCGGGTCGCGGAAGTCGGTGGCAGAATAGCCGTAGTCGGGGCCGTTGAGCTGCCACAGCTCATCGCGTGTCCAGGTCTTGAAGTCGGACGACGTGGCCCGCATCACGGCTTCACGGTACTTGCTGTTGCCGTTGTGGCCCGTATAATAGATGTAGTAGAGGCCGTCCTTTTCGTTATAGTAGCAGCACCCCGTACCCAGGGCTGCATCCTGCTGGTAGTCGTTGCCGCCGACGGGCAGGATTTCGCCCAGCGACTGGTAGTTGCAGCCATCGGTAGTAGACACGCCCCAGATGGGGTGAAAACGGTAGGTCATGTTATTGGTGTACTCCTGCAGGTAGAGCACCTTGAAGTCGCCGGCTTTCTGGTCGTAGAACGGCATGGGGTCGCCACAGCGTCCGATGGCAGGATTATAATAGGTAGAGAATCCCGTCTCGTCAGTAGGTGTGAAGAACGTGGTGGTTCCTGCCCAGTCCTTGGCGGGATCGCCCTTAATGTCATCGTCGGAGCAGGAGCAGAGAAGCCCCCCTCCAACTCCCCCGAGGGGGAGAGCAGTTACCATGTAGACAACTAATGATATGATTTGCTTTTTCATATTGTTATTCTTTTATTTAATGTTTGTCAAATGATTTGTGTATCTATTCCCTCCCCTCGGGGAGGGTCAGGGAGGGGGTTACTCTCCTGTCAGATAGTGGTAGGCATTGAGCATGATGGTTCCCATGTTGTCGTGATAGTTCGACGTGTAGGGCGTGGGAGAGTTCCAGTCGAAGAGTCCCGAGCCGAAGCAGATGACGCCGCCCTTGCCGTATTCTCCGTTGGCAGCCTTCAGCTCCCACGACGACACGCTGTTGTCGCCACCCAGGGCACGTCCGCCGGTCTTGGCCTCAACGGCACTCTCGCGGCCCTCGTAGTCACCCCAGAATCCGAACTGCGACGTTGTGTTACAGATGGTGTAGCCGTTGTCAAGCGTGTAGACGGCATTCTCGGCAGCACCGGGATAAGTCTTCAGACCCTGCCACAGCGGATGGCTGATGTCGTAGGCATAGAAGTGCCAGGGATCGTCGCCCATGAGGTCGGAGCCTTCGCCTCCACCGCCGCCCCACACATTGTTGGGATAGGCATCCTGGGGCGCAGCGCCCAGGGCAATAGCGTAGTTGACGGCTGAACGTCCGAGCACGAAGCCCACACCACGCTGCCAGCACTCCTTCATCTTGGCCAGTGCCGACATGGCATTCTTCTCAGCCTCGGCAAAGCCGTTGTAGTTGCCGTAGGACGAGCAGTGACGATGGAAGAAGACGAAGCGGCACTCGTCGAGCGATACGTTGCCGTTGGCCACATCGCTCCATGAAGCGTAAGCCGAGCCGGCAATGTTTCCGGTAAGCCACTTGGCGGCAGCCTTCTCCTCGTCGTTGAGCATCTCCACATTCTCTGCATCTCCGACAAACAGTGCCTTGGGCTTGTCAATCATGACGGCATAGACGGTATAGGTGCTGGAAGCGGTGTTATCAGTCAAAGTGATTTGGAAGGGTTCCGTGAAGTTGCCCTTCGTGCCGCTGGCAGGACTGCAAACGGCATCCTCGCTGCCCTCTACCTCGAACGTGGCGTTGGCAAGGTCGATACCGCTGTTGGCTGTCACAGAGACGGTTACCGTTTTGTCGGCCTGATTGATGGCACCCTTCACACCTCCTAAAAGGAAGAGCGTCATGATGGCCTCGTCGTTGCGTACAGCCACCTGATAGTCCATCACCAGGTCGCCGTTGGTGATGTGCAGGGTCTTGTCGGCCACCAGATTGATGTGGTCGCCCACCTTCAGGTTGCTCTTGGCGCCGGCCGAAACGGTGAGGCTTGTCACCTCCATATTGTCCTTGGCCGTGAAATCAACAGGCACCTTGACCTTGATAAGACGTTTTTCGGTGTTGATGGTTGCTGTGTATTGGCCGTTGAGGACGAACTCCTGCACCAGGCATTCGCCGCTGACGTCGATACTGCCTGTACGGTCATCGTTAGAGCAGGAAGAGAGCAACCCCCCTCCAACTCCCCCGAGGGGGAGAGCAGTTAGCATGTAAATCAAGTATGATAATATATTCTTTTTCATAATTGCTGTCTGTTTGTTATATGTTTGTTTATCTATCTATTCCCTCCCCTCGGGGAGGGTTAGGGAGGGGGTTTTTACCAGTTTCCACAGTTCTGCGTGTAGTGTCCGTTGGAAGCGGCAATCTGCTCAAAGGGAACAGGCAGGTACTCATTCTTGTTGGCAGTGAACGAAGATCCTTTCAGGAAGTTCATTGTCTCGCTCTCTGAAGTGTAGAAACTATTCATGACGGTGGCGGCATCGCCCCAGCGTACGAGGTCGAAGAAGCGCTCACACTCCATAGCCAGCTCCAGGCGACGTTCCATCTTAATAATCTTCATAGCCTGTTCCTTGCTGTAGGAGCCGTTATACTTGCCTACGGCGAAGTGAACACCATATTTGTTGGGATAGCCCGAAACGACACTGTTGCTCATCATGCCGACGGCTCGCTGGCGAACCTGGTTGACCAGGGTAATGGCATCACCGGTGTTGTTCAGCTGGGCCTGAGCCTCAGCACGCATCAGCAGCACATCGGCATAGCGCAGCACGACGCGGTTCATCGACGAAGCCCACTGGTTGTCGCAGTTGAAGAGGTAGATGTTGGTGAGGTCGGGATCTACGTTCTGTTTCAGCGAAACGAAATAGCCGTAGTCGCCACCTGAGCGGCTCCAGGTGTTGCTCTCGCTCATCATATAGGCAGTGTTGAACATGTAGGGAGTGCCAGGCACGCCAACCGTCACAAAGAGTCGCGGGTCAACGGTCTCGTTGCTGCCGACGGTGTAGTCAACAGAGGCGAAGTCGTCGAGCATAGGCAGACCGTCGCTGTTGGTACGGTAGGCATTGACCAGGTTGTGCGAGGGCTTGTAGAAGTCGCAGCCTGAGTCGTGTACCTTAGGAATACAGGGCACAATCAGACGGTTTGAGAAATTCACGTTGCCATATTCCGTACCGTCGTTACGCGAGTACTGGATGGCCCACAGGCTTTCCTTGCCGTTCTCGTACTGCTCCTCAGGACGGAACAGGTTGTGCAGGTCGCTTTCCAGACCGAAACCAGCAGCCGTGTAGATGGCGGGAGCGGTATATTCAACCACCTTCTGCAGGTCGTCGGCATTGATGCTGGTCACCTGGTTGGTGTTGGCATCGTCCTGATGATAAGCCTTATAGAGATAGACCTTGGCCAGGAAGGCGGCGGCGGCAGCCTTGGTGGGACGGCCCTTCTCCTTCTGCGTCACGGGCAGTACAGCGTAGGCCTCTTCCAGGTCGTTGACAATCTGCTGCCAACCCTCGTCATTGGTGTACTCGGTGTTCGAGAGATTGTTGTAGTCTTCTTCCTGCATGTTGGGCTTGTTGACAAAAGGAATCTTCTTAAACAGGCGCTTCAGCTGGAAGTGGCCGTAGGCACGCAGGAACTTCATCTCGGCCGTGCGCTGCTGAATCTTAGCATCGTTCTGGTCGGCTGTTGCGAGGATGTCCAAAGAGAGCGACACACGCGACAGGTAGTTGTACATCTTTCCCCAGATAGAGGCGAAAGGCCAGTCGGTGGTGTTAATACCCACTTCCTTCTCAAGATTATGGAACGGACCGCCGTCGCTGGCATCAGCACCACCTACGTAGGCATCGTCAGAGCGGGTGTCGTAGTTCCACAGCGAGAACGATGCGTTCATGTCTTCGATAGATACCAGGCCAGCGTAGGCAGAGATGATAACGTTGTCAATATACTTGGTATCTTTCACTTCGTCCTGAGTCAGCGTAGCCTGAGGCACCTGCTCTTCCAAAAAGTCGCTGCAGGACAACAAACCACAGATAACGCAGATTGCACAGATTGATTGATATATCTTGGTAATCATAATTCTCAATTTTCAATTTTCAATTTTCAATTAGAAAGAAACGTTCAGACCGAATGTCATGTTAAGAGGTATAGGATAGCCGAATCCGGGGTTCTCGGGGTCGGCGCCTGAGAACTTGCTGCTCTTGATGGTCAGCAGGTTCTGGGCAGAGACATAGAGGCGGATGCGGTCCATGCGCAGTTTCTTGGAGAAAACACTCGGCACGTTGTAGCCCAGCTGGATGGTGCGCAGCTTGACGAACGAGCCATTTTCAATATAGTAGGACGATACACGGCCTTCGTTGTTTGAGTCGGTAGTTGACAGCGCAGGAATATCGCTGCCAGGATTAGCCGTGCTCCAAGCGTCGAGCACACGTACGCCCTTGTTCAGGTAAGGCACGTTGATATTGTTGTTGGCCCAGAAGTCGGTCTGCGACTTAAATCCCCGGCAGTCAACATCCACGCCCTGCACACCCTGCCAGAACATGGTGAAGTCGAAGTTCTTGTACTCCAGATAGACGTTCAAGCCCCATGAGAAGTCGGGCGTCGGATCGTAAATCCAGTCCTGGTCGGCCTCAGTAATCATGCCGTCGCCGTTCAGGTCTATATAGCGGATGCGTCCAAGGGCAGCACCTTCCTGCACGGCATGGTTGTCAATCTCTTCCTGACTCTTGAAGATGCCGTCAGCCAGATAGCCTACCTGAGCCCCCATGGGATGACCAATGACGCTCTTCACGCCGTTGCCGCCGAACTTGCCGTTGGCAGCCACCGTTGCCGGCAGCTTTGTTATTTCGTTAGAGTAGCGGCTGACATTGCCGTTGATGTCCCATGACAGGCCGTTGGCCAGCGTGTGGCGATAGCCCACCGACAGTTCCCAGCCGGTGTTCTTCATCTCACCGGCATTGATCCACTGCGAGGCACCCTCACCCATGGCACCGATACCCTCCATCGGCAGCAGGATGTCGCTGGTCAGCTTGTGGAACCAGTCGAAGCTACCGTAAATCTCGTTATGATGCAGGGCGAAGTCAATGCCGATGTTATGCTGGGTGGTTGTCTCCCACTTGATATCCTCGTTGCCACGCTGTGTGCGTACGTAGCCGTTGTCAAGGGCGTAGCCGCCGTTGCTGCCGGCAATGTCGTAGGAGGTGCCTGCCTGACCGCTTCCCCAGAGGCCCGTAGAGACCACGGCCTTGTAAAGGGTGTAACGGGCGGTATTCGAGATTTCCTGATTACCCGTCTGTCCCCAAGAGTAGCGCAGCTTCAGGTTGTCGAGCCATTTGAAGTCCTTCATGAACTTCTCTTCGCTGACTCTCCAGCCGGCACTGGCCGAGGGGAACGTACCATACTGTTTGTTTGTGCCGAAGCGGCTCGAACCGTCACGACGAATGGTCAGCGAAGCCAGATACTTCTCGTTATACGTGTAGTTCACCTTTCCGAAGAACGACACTAATGAGAAACCGTCGCCAGAGCCTTCTGCCAGCTGACGCCCAGAGCCGGCCGACGGCCACATGTAGTCGGTGTTGAGGATGCTCTGCTCGTAGCGCTTGGCACTGTTCCAGTTATAGTCCTGACGGTTCACCTCCATACCAATCATGGCGTCGCCGCGATGAAGACCTACCTCCAGGTTGTAGGTGGCAATGGCGTTCCACATCCAGCGCATCCAGTGCTCCTGCTTGCTCTCGGCAGCCGTCTCCGTGCGCATCACCTTACCATTGGCAATGGGGTAGGTGAAGAAGCGCTGCTGCTTCTGGCTATAGTCCATACCCAGTGTGGTGCGTATCGTAAAGTCCTTCAGCGGCGTGATGCTCAGGTGGACGTCGCCGAACGAGCGCCACTGGGTGTACTTGTTATCCTTATTATTATATAGCAGGCTCAGCGGATTCTCGCGCTCCGAATAAGCGCCGAGGGCCTGCGCAAACTCACCGTTCTCAGCATAGATGGGGAAGTTGGGGTTGAACTCCAGCGCATTCTCCAGAATGCCGCCGGGAGCATCGGTGCCCTGTGTGCGGTTCATCGTGAAGTTCTCGCCAATGCTCACCAGGCCGTCGAAAAGCTTGTATTCGCTGTTGGCACGTGCCGAGAGGCGGTTGAACTGGCTCTCCTTGATAGTACCCTTATTGTCGTAGTAGCCTATCGAGAAGAACGAGTGGCCACGCTCCGAGCCGTTGCTCACCGAGAGGTTGTATTGCTGGACGATACCCGTGCGGGTAATCTCGTCGAACCAGTCGGTGTCGCCTGTACGTACGGAGGCATTCTCATCGAGGAACATATTCATCGTCAGCTTGTTCAGCACGGGATTGCCCTGCTGGTCGTAGCCCCAGTCGAAGTTGTAGCCCAGATTGTTGTTGTTGGGGTTCAGTCCGTCGTTCACGTTAGCCTGCCAGTAGGCGCGTCCCCACTCCGAGGCATTCATCGTCTCAATCTTATTGGTATAGAACGAGGCTGCCACACTGGCGTCGAAGTTCACCTTGATGGTGCCTTCCTTGCCCTTCTTGGTGGTGATGATAATCACACCGTTGGCAGCGCGTGAACCGTAGATAGAGGCCGAGGCAGCATCCTTCAGCACCTGGATGGACTCGATGTCGTTACCGTTCAGCTCATGCATGCCTGCCTTTGTGGGTACGCCGTCGATGATGTACAGCGGATCGTTGTCGTTCAGCGTGCCGACACCACGAATGCGGACGCTGGCAGAACCTGAGGGATTACCGTCAGCCTGAATATTCATGCCTGGCACACGACCCTGCATAGCCTTGATGGGGTTGTTCTCGTTCTGCTTCGCCAGGTCCGAGGGGCTCACCGTCGAGATGGCACCTGTCAAGTCAGCCTTGCGCTGGGTGGTATAGCCTGTCACCACCACCTCGTTCAGCAGCAGCTGGTCTTCCTTTAGCTGAATCTTCATGCCAGGAGCTGCAACCGCCACCACAGGGTCATAGCCGATGTAGGTGACCACGAGCATGGCTCCGGCCTTCACCTTCAGTTTGAAGTTTCCGTCAAAATCGGTCACCGTACCGTTTGATGTGTCCTTCTCCTTCACGGTAGCGCCGATGACAGCCTCACCTGTCTCGTCGACCACCGTGCCCGAAATCTCTGTTTGCGCGTACATTATTGTACTTGCAAAGATGAGCAGTGTGCTCAGAAGCATTCGTTTGAGATGTTTCATTTGCGTTTTTTTGTTTTAAGTTAATACAATTGTTCCTGTTATTTTTCGCAAAAGTATTAAAAGAAAGGCTGAACGAATGTCAATTATCGTTCAGCCATTAGGAATTATGTTACATGAAACAATCGGTTATAACAAAGTTTTTTTTCTTTAACGCAATTCTTTGTTCATTATTCACTTTCTTCATGAGCGCGAAGCTCGCCCGGCAGCTTGCCATATTGCTCCTTGAAACATTTAGAAAAGTATCCCGGGGTGTTAAAACCCACTTCAAAGGCGATTTCTCCTATTGTCTTGTTGGTTGTTGTCAGCAGCACATAGCCTTGCTGGAGCCGTATCTTTCGGAGCAGTTCCAATGGCGCAAGACCAGTTATTGACTTCACCTTTCTATATAGTTGTACGCGACTCAGACCTATCTCTTCGCCCAAATCGTCCATCTTCAGGTTCGGATTGCTCATGTTTTTGCGGATAGCCTCGTTGAGCTTCTCGGCGAAGATGGTGTTCTGAGATTTTGGAGCAGGCAACTCGTTCTTCGGTGTCTCAAAGACCTGGGTCAGCGTGCGGCTGTCGGCATTGGTGTAGAACAGTGTTTCCTCCTCGTTCAGCGTCTGTCGCTGACGGATGGCCTTACGTGTCTGGATATAAGCCCGCCACATCATGACAAATGCCACTACCAATAGGATGATAGCGATGAAACTACCAATTAGTACCTTGTGCTGAGTGTTATAAAGTCCGAAGTAAGCTTCCAATTTGTCATGTATCGTCACCATGTGGTCGTTTTGTCTCATCAGCTCTACCGACTCTGTGGTAACCAGATCCACATTGTCGGGGGTTACGACAAAACCTAACAGCGGATTCTCGCGCTCATAAGGCTTGCCCGTAAGAATGTCAAGAGCCAGCCTGATGATTTTTTCACCATGAGTGGGATAGTGATAGGTAGCCACCTGATGACCTAACTTGACATACTCCAGGCCTTCAGCAGGCATACCGTCAATACCCAGTATCTTGACACGTCCCTCAATATTTTGCTCTACCACGGCTTTATAAACTCCGGTAGCCATACCATCGTTGTGGCAGAATATATAGGTTTTATCCAACCGACCGTTATCATGTCGGCGTAGCGAATCTATCAGCTGGGTAGCATAATAACAGGAGCTGTCACTTGACCAGTCGCTCTTCCTGCAAATATACTCTGCCTCTGGAAAAGCTTTCATGGCCTTTTCAAAACCTATATGACGCTCCAAGGCCGGGGTGCTGCTTAGCAGTCCCGTTATTTCCATGACGAGCGGCCGCTCGCCTCTTGATACAGACGCAATGTATTGCCCCACAATCAAGCCTGCCTCAACATTGTTTCCTCCAATAAAGGCCGTATAGTCGGCGCTGGTCTTACGGTCGAAGCTTACAACCGGGATGCCGGCTTTAAGTACCCGCGCAATGGCATCATTGATAATCTGTATATCTTCGTATGGCGCTACCACCATCAGGTCAATGCCTGTTTTCGCAAGACTGTCAATCTGGCGGGCCTGTAATTCGGGGGAGTCGAACGAATTTGCTATGGTCACCTTCACATCGTGTTCATACAAATGCTGGGCAGCAAGCATCTCCTTGTTAACCTTCTCACGCCACGGTCCCTTAGAGCATTGCGCCACCGCAATCTTGTAGGGGGTCTCACCCTCTAAGCAAGAGGTCAGAGCCAGTACTACAACTAACAGGCAAAAAAGCTTTTTAAGCATAGAGAAATCATTTATTCTAAACATTGGTGGCGCAAAGATACGAAAAAACTGCAAATAACCGAACATTATTTGCGGTTTTTTCTACTAAAATGTCGTGCTCCGAAGCGCTCGCCCCTTTAAGGTCGCTTATGCAAGAGCACGCTGCAAGGATAAGGCTTTTTATCGAATAACAAAAGAAAAAGGGAAGAAAAATGTTGATGAAATGGGAAATGTTTTGTAAATTTGCAGCCGTTAAGAACAACTTGGAATATGACGGCAGAGCATTTGGACTTTATCACATCCTGCAATTCTTTTAGAATTGTTATCGCGCACACGCAACTATGGTGACAGAGAATACGATGGAACGGCTGCGGATACTCGCAGAGTCGGCGAAGTACGACGTGTCGTGCTCGTCGAGCGGCACTGTGCGCTCCGGCAAGAAGGGCATGGTAGGCTCGACAGTCGGCGGCGTGGGCATCTGCCACTCGTTTGCCGACGACGGGCGATGCATCTCGCTGCTGAAGGTGATGCTCACTAACTACTGCAAGTACGACTGCGCCTACTGCATCAACCGCCGCACGAACGACATCCGGCGGGCCACGCTCTCGGTCTCGGAACTCGAGGAGATCACCATGGAGTTCTATCGCCGCAACTACATTGAGGGGCTGTTCCTGTCGAGCGGTGTGGTGCGCAACCCCGACTACACGATGGAACGGCTCGTGGCCATCGTTCGCGACCTGCGCACCGTCCACCGTTTCAACGGCTACATCCACCTGAAGACCATCCCCGGTGCATCGCAGGAACTGCTCGCCGAAGCCGGACGGTGGGCCGACCGCATGAGCATCAACATCGAAATCCCCAAGGAGGAGTCGCTGAAGGCACTGGCACCCGAGAAGGACCACCAGAGCATCTTCCTGCCGATGCAGCAGATTCAGCAGGGCGTCTTGGAGAACAAGGAAGACAGAAGAAAGTTCCGCCACGTCCCGCGATTCGTGCCCGCAGGCCAGTCGACGCAGATGATCGTGGGCGCAACGAAGGAGTCAGACCGTGACATTCTGATGATGTCCAACGCCATGTACCAGCAGCCCACGATGCGCCGCGTCTATTACTCGGGCTACGTCAGCGTGAACACCTACGACCCGCGCCTGCCCGTCTTGAAGCAGCCGCCACTTATCCGCGAGAACCGCCTCTACCAGGCCGACTGGCTGATGCGCTTCTACCACTTCCGCGTCGATGAGATTGTGGACGATGCGCACACCCACCTCGACCTCGACGTTGACCCGAAGCTCGGGTGGGCCCTGCGCCATCCCGAAGCCTTCCCTGTTGACATCAACAAGGACGACTACGAGCGCATCCTCCGCGTGCCGGGCATCGGTGTGAAGTCGGCAGTGCTTATCGTCAACTCGCGCCGCTTCAGCCGCCTCACCAGCTACCACCTGAAGCAGATGGGCGTGGTGATGAAGAAGGCGAAGTACTTTATTACCTGCGGCGAGCTCACCTCCAATTTCTCGCAGCCCATCGTCGGCATCAACGAACTGCGGCCCGAACGGCTGCGGCCCCTGCTGCTCTCGAAAGCCCAGCAGAAGCGAGCCGCCGCCGAGCAGCAGCTGACGCTCGACTTCAAGGACGACGACAATCCGTAAAATCCGTTCAATCCGTGGTCTCCTCAAATGCAGGTTTACGTGTTCGATAATACCCTCGACGGCTTGTTGACAGCCGTGTTCGACAGCTTCTTCCTCCACCAGGAGCCGGAGATGCTGTTGGCAGAAGGCGAGCAGCTGCCGCTCTTTGCCGACGTGCCACACGTGGTGATGACCGACGACGATAAGGCCGGACGCGTGTGGAAGGGACTGGAGAAGCAGCTCTCCAAGGACGGACTGCGGATGATTACCATTAGCTGGCTATCGGAGGAAAAGGCGCTTAACCTGCCACTCTTCAACTTCATCTGCAAGGTGTTCCGCCTAAAAGTGAAGGACCTGGAGCGCAACGCCGCCGACCCCGACGTGCTGGCCGTGCGCAACACCTGCCGCCGCGTGCTCCACGAACAGTTGCGCATGAAGCAGTTCATCCGCTTCCAGAAGGCCAAGGACGGCACTTACCTCGCCGTCGTCAGTCCCGACCACAACGTGCTGCCGCTCATCACCGACCACTTCCAAGACCGCTTCAACGACCAGCCGTGGCTCATCTACGACGCCCGCCGCCACTACGGCTACTACTACGACGGGGAAACCGTCACACGCGTGACGTTCGAGGACGAGGCCGCCTTGCCCTTTGATTTAACGAACGGCAAGATGGATGCCGACATTCTCAGTGCCGACGACGCGCTCTTCCAGCAGCTCTGGCGCACCTACTTCAAGGCCATCTGCATCCGCGAGCGCCTGAATCCCAAGAAGCAGCTCAGCGACATGCCCCGCCGCTACTGGAAGTATATGACCGAAAAGAATTAACTTCTTACCAAAATGACACCACAAGATCTTTTGCTTTACCACATTTTACTTGTTTTTCATAGGAAGCATTTTCCCGTAACTAAGGTCTCTCCTATCCTATTCTTTGAACCGTTTCTCCCTATTCCACTAGGTTCATCTGTGCCCCATCCACCGTTTGTTTGTCCAAGTGTTTTATTACCATATTTTTATTGTTTTATTTGTTTGTTTCGAAGATTTATCGTATTTTTGCAGCAGAAATCAAAAGAACTGAGTTATGACAGCAACTGTTAGAAAAATCCAAGCTTCTCCTTTTGCCCCCATCTTGGAGGCAACAAAGGGGGCAGACCCCGATGTAATGTATGCCGTCATCGAGTATTTGCAGGAATCCATTCGTGAGGCCGAAGAGGCCAAGCGCAAGGCAGAGGACGAGTTCTTGGCCAAAGCGGAAAACGAAATGGGAAACGGACTTTCAGAATCGTTCCTGAAATTGCGTGGTTGCTTGTCATTCACGCCAGAAGAAATAGCAGAAGATGACCGACTGGCATATATTCTTAGTAAATGAAGAAAGTTTTTATTGATACAAATATTTTTATCGATTATATTGATAACCGAGAGGGGGCGGATTTGGCGCAAAAAATCTTCAATATTGCTGCTAAAGGTAAAATTATTCTCTATGCTTCTACATTGACATTTGCAAATATGGCCTATGTCATTAAGAAGAGGCGAACAAGGGAAGAAGTTCTGAACATCCTTGATAATTTCGAGCAATGCGTAGAAGTCCTTCCTATGGACAGACAGCAATTGCGTAATGCAATAGACCAACCCTGCAAGGATTTTGAGGACATGCTTCAATATCAGTGTGCAGCTGCAGGCAATTGTGAGGTGTTTGTTACAAACAACGTTAAAGACTATCGGGAATTCTGTGAACTACCGCTGTTGTCTTCGCGAGATTTCCTTCTGTACTTTTTTAGAGGAATTATTTGATGGCCTCAGTACCTGCCAGAATATTGAAATGGTGCTGGCCTTTCAAGTCAAAGAGGTAATTGGCGGTATTGGTCCACGTCCAAGTGTCGCCCTCGCCGTATGCGCTGCTGACAGCACGGTTGGCGGTATCGTCGGTAGCGCGGACGTTGCGGGTCAACGACTTGTTCAGGTACTGCACGTGCTCCACACCGATATTGCTCTTTAGTGTGAGGCCCTTGACGGGCATGATGTCGATGTAGCCATTACCGAAGATGCGCCACGATGAATTCTGGTTGTCACGCATGTTGTAAAGCGTCTGCACAGGGTTGTCGATGTCGGAGCCGAGCATAGCCACGGGGTCGGCATAGACTCCCTCAGCCTGATAGACGGGAATAGCCGGGTGCTGTCGCATGGCAGAGTAAGGGATACCGCGATCGCCATTGACGTCGGCACCACGATTATCCCACTTGGCAATCATCAGGTTCTCGCCTACGCGTATGTACTTATTGAAATTGTAAGTGGAGTTAACGCGGGCAGAGAGGCGCTTGTAGAAGGTCTTATCCATCAAGCCATTCTGATGGATATAGTTGCCAGAGAACAGATAGCTGCCTTTTTCGCTGGCGTTCGAGATGCTGGCTGAGAGGTTCTGCGTCCAAGCCGAGCTGTACACTTCGTCCTGCCAGTTGGTATCGGCTATGCTGATGCCGTTGACGCTTTTTACGAGCTGCGGTGTTGCTCCAGTACCGTAGAGGGCGGCAGCTGCCGTAGGGGCAATACCGTTGTTCTTGGCTGCCTGCCAGTAGGCTTGTCCCCACTGTTCGGCCGACAGCACATCGTAGCGCTTGGCAACCGTCTGCAGGGCGGCATTATAATTCAGGCTGATGGCCATCTTGCCGTCCTTGCCCTTCTTCGTGGTGATGATGATGACACCGTTGGCGGCACGCGAACCATAGATAGAGGCCGATGATGCATCCTTCAGCACCTGAATGCTCTCAATGTCAGCAGCATTCAGCGAGTTCAGGTTCTCGTTGGTGGCCACACCGTCGATGACATAGAGCGGGTCGCAGGCGTTCACCGTGCTCATACCACGCACACGGATAGTTGAACTGCCACCACCGGGAGCAGCATCCGTCACAATGTCCACACCTGCCAACTTGCCCTGCATGGAGTTCAGCATATTGGGATCACTTTCGCTGACAGGACCTTTCATGTCCATCACAGCGACGGCACCCGTCAGGTCGGCCTTGCGCTGTACCTGATAACCTGTCACCACCACCTCAGCCAGGTCGGTGGCATTGTCTTTCAACGTCACCTTCATGCCATTGGCGGCTGGCATTTCCTGCTTGTCATAGCCGATGTAGCTGATTACCAGCATTGCACCGGCCTTCACCTTGATTTTGAAGTTACCGTCGAAGTCGGTCACCGTACCATTCGACGTTCCTTTCTCCATGACAGTAGCGCCGATGACACCCTCGCCGAGGTCATCGACCACAGTGCCCGAAATCTCAGTTTGCGCGTACATTACTGTACTGGCAAAGACGAGCAGCGTGCTCAGTAGTAGTCTTTTTAGTCTTTCCATTTGTTTTTCGTTTTTAGTTAATACTCAGTTTATACAAATTCTGACGCAAAAGTAGTAACTATATGAGCAGGAGTATTAAAATAATCGTTCATCCCGTGCAAATAATGTTGCAATGTAACATTTTTGCCATGGAATGAACGATAATTACAACCGTAATGCAGTTGCGGGCTATTTCCTGACGTCGCCCGGCACCTTACCGTATTCGTCCTTGAAGCACTTGGTGAAATAGCTGGGCGATGTGAACCCTACCTTATAGGCAATCTCGCTGACCGAGAGGTCGGAGGTAAGCAGCAGCTGGTAGGCGCGGTTCAGGCGTGCGGTACGCAGCAGCTCGATGGGGGTGGAGTCGGTCAGCGCCTTCACCTTGCGGTAGAGCTGTACGCGGCTGAGGTTCATGTAGGCAGCCAGGTCTTCAACACTCACGTCGCTGTCCTCCAGCCGGGCCGCGACGGCTTCACGGAAGCGTGTGATGAAGGCAGAAACTTCACCGGCAGCGCCTGCCTCCTGTCTCTCCTCCTCCTCGGGGAGATCCGTTGATGGCTCTTGTTCCGTTTGTTCCTGGCTGGCATGCTCATCGTGGGTGTCAGCATGCTCTTCCGCTTGTGGCCGTGGGGCGTGGGTGTCCATGTTCCATACGCTGCTGGCTACGCGCTCCTTGTGCAACGCTATCTTGCCTAAATGATAGCGATAGAACAGCACGATGGTGAGCAGCAGCAGTACGATGACGCCGAATGACATCCAGTTGAAGACACGCTCTGCGTCAAGTTGCCGCAGGTAGCTGTCGGCACGGTTATGCAGCTGGTCGAGGTAGTCTGACTGGCGCATGATTTCTTCGTTCTGCATCAGCAGCACATGGGCATTGTCAGGGGTTACCAGCGCCGACATCATCATCTTCTCTTTCTCATACGGTTTTCCGTCAAGTATGTCAACAGCCAACTGAATCAGCTGGTCGCCGTGCGTAGGATAGATGTAGGAAGCGTCGAGAACAGAGTCGCGCACCAGCTGTATGCCGCCGTCCTGGCCTGGCAGTCCGTCGATGCCGCAGTATTTGGTGGAGGGCGACTGCAACGCCTTGCGGGCACCTATCGCCATGCGGTCGTTTTGGCCGAATACGAAGTCAATGTTGGTCAGGTCGCCTTTGTATTCACTGATGGCCTTGATGGCGCTCTCTTCTGTCCAGTCGCCCTGCAGGGTGGCAACCTTGGTGATGCCTGGATGCTGGGCAATGGCGTCGTCAAAGCCTTTATGCCGATCAATGGCGGGTGATGAGCCTTTAAGTCCCATAATTTCCATGACACGCCCACGTCCGCCGAGACGGTCGGCGATATATTCGCCCATGACACGGCCCATCTCGTAGTTGTCGGCACTCATGAATGCCGTAAACTTCTGGGAATTGGTCTTGCGCTCAAACACGATAACGGGGATTCCCTTGTCGTAGGCACGGTCAATGGCGGGCGAGATGGTAGCCACCTGGTTGGGGGCCACAATCAGCAGGTCAATGCCTGTAGCCACAAGACTGTCAATCTGCTGCACCTGCCGCTCGTCGCTGTCGTAGGCAGCAGCAAAGTGCAGTTCCACGTTGCCTTGCAGGTAGGCTCCCATCCGTAGCTCAGCATTCTGCTTTTCGCGCCAGATGTCAGCCGAGCATTGGGATATGCCTATGACGTAGCTCGGCCTATTGGCCGACGTACACGACCAAAGGATTGCTGAAAGGAGTAGAATAAGAAAATGGTGTATCGGTTTCATTGTAGTGGTTTGGTTAATCTGGTATCAGAAAATTGATGACCTCTTGCTCAATGTCCACACGGAAGGCGCCCATGGGCGTTTTCATCAGCCGCCCGTCGATGCCTACCAGGGCTTTCCTGGCTTCGTCGACAAACACCTCGCGGGTGCGGTAGGGGTGGACGTTGCGGTGGTTCAGGAACCGGCCGGTGATGAGCAGCCACAATCCTTCAATCAGCTGGACAACCTCCGGATGGTAGACGACAGACACGTCGAGCATGCCGTTATAGGGCACAGCGTTAGGTGTCTGACCGTAGCCGGGGCCTGAGCCTATGCAGACGGTCATCACCTTGCGGTCGATGGTGTCGCTGTTGATGCGGAGCTTCATCTTATACTCCATGCGGTGGAAAAGCATGACGAAGAGCGACGACACGAACGACAGGGTGCGCGAGCCGAAGAGCCGGCGCGTCTGGCGGCGCAGGTTCATGATGTCGGCGGTCATGCCGATGTTCAGGCAGTTCAGGAAGTAGCGGTGACAGCGCTCGCCCTTCTTATTGGTATAGCGGATGCAGCCAAGGTCAATCCTGCGGATGCGGCGGCTGGCAAGCCAGGCGACGGTCTGTTCCAGCTTGTCCTCGTCGAAATCCCAGAATCGGGCAAAGTCGTTCATTACGCCGTTGGGTATGACGCCCAGTGCTATCTCGTCGCGCACAGCCTTCTCCTCCTTCATCAGGCAGTTGACGGCGTCGTTCAGGGCCGAGTCGCCGCCAACAACGATGATGGTCTTGTAGCCGTTGTTGATGAGCATGGTCATCAGGCGCTCCACGGACTCGGCGGTCTCGCTCTGCACCATGTCATAGACCACGCCGTGCTCTTTCAGCACCGCTGCTATCTTTTCCCAGCGCTTCTGCTTGCTGGTTATTCCTGCCTTGGGGCAATAAAGCACGCCCCATCTTGTTGTTTCTACTGCCATAGTTGTAATATCTTGTTAACTTTCTCCTCCATCGGGAGTGTGGCGTCTATCCAGTGTATGCGGAACCCCCGGCGCTCCATGCCGCGGAACCACGTCATCTGCCGCTTGGCAAACTGGTGGATGGCTATCTCAAGCTGGCGGAACATCTCGTCGTAGCTAAGACTGCCAATGATGTATTCCGTCACAAACTTATACTCCAAGCCGTAATAAATAAGGTCTTCGGCGGGTATGCCCTCGTCGAGCAGACGGCGCACCTCGTCGACCATGCCCTCGTCGAGACGGGCCTTCAGTCGGCGGGTAATCTTCTGGCGGCGCAACTCACGGTCAATGTCGACGCCGATAATCAGGGAGGACACTGCTGGCAATTCGCGCCGTGGCATCGGATGCTTCAGGTTATAGGTTTCTATCTCAATGGCCCGGATAGCCCGCTGACAGGAGTCTACATCGGTCTTGTTGTGCATGGTAGAGCCTGTCTGTGCCTTCAGCTCTTTGAGCATCTGTGTCAGATCTTCCAGCGACTTGCCCTCAAGGCTGGCGCGCAACTCAGGATTCTGGGGCACGGGCGACAGGTGATAGCCCTTGAGTACCGCCTCAATGTAAAGTCCGGTGCCGCCACAGAGAATCGGAGTCACTCCCCTACTCCGAATATCCTGATAAGCATCATAGAAGTCCTGCTGATACTGGAACAGGTTGTATTTCGTGCCCGGCTCACAGATGTCGATGAGATGGTAGGGAATACGTACCTCGCACCTCGTACCTCGCACCTCGCTTTCCACATAGTCGTCAAGATCCTTGCCCGTACCTATATCCATACGGCGATACACCTGACGGGAGTCAGCGGAGATAATCTCGCCGCCGATGCGTGCCGCCAAGGCTGTCGCCAAAGGTGTCTTGCCGCTGGCCGTAGGGCCTAATATGGTTATCATCTGCTGCATATCGTCTGCAAAAATAGCAAAAAAAAGCCATTCTGCAAAACAGAATGGCTATAAATTATCAATTGTCAATTATCAATTGTCAATTATTTGAGCTCAGCGAGGTACTTGATGGTGCGAACCATCTGAGAAGTGTAAGAGTTCTCATTGTCGTACCAGGCAACAACCTGAACCAGAGAGTTGCCGTCACCAATCTTGCTGACCATGGTCTGGTTAGCGTCGAACAGTGAACCGAACTTCATGCCGATGATGTCGCTGCTGACGAGCTTCTCCTCGGTGTAACCGAACGACTCGTTCTGAGCAGCCTTCATGGCAGCGTTGATGTCCTCAACAGTCACCTCACCCTTGACAACAGCGTGCAGGATGGTGGTAGAACCTGTGGGAGTCGGAACGCGCTGGGCAGCACCGATGAGCTTACCGTTCAGCTCGGGGATAACCAGACCGATAGCCTTGGCAGCACCGGTAGAGTTGGGAACGATGTTCTGGGCACCGGCACGGGCACGCTGAACATCACCCTTGCGCTGAGGACCGTCCAGAATCATCTGGTCGCCAGTGTAAGCGTGAACAGTAGTCATGATACCGCTCTGGATAGCAGCGAAGTCGTTCAGAGCCTTCGTCATAGGAGCCAGACAGTTGGTGGTGCAAGAAGCAGCGCTGATAACGGTGTCGGCGGGAGTCAGGGTCTTGTGGTTAACATTGTAAACGATGGTGGGCAGGTCGTTGCCGGCAGGAGCAGAGATAACAACCTTCTTGGCACCAGCGGTCAGGTGGGCAGAAGCCTTCTCCTTAGATGTATAGAAACCGGTGCACTCCAGAACGACGTCAACGTCCAGCTTGCCCCAAGGCAGCTCAGCAGCGTTAGGAATAGCGTAGATGGTAATCTTCTTGCCATCGACAACGATGAAGTCCTCGCCAGCCTCAACAGTGTGCTTGTTCTCGCCGAACTTGCCGCAGAAACCGCCCTGAGCGGTGTCATACTTCAGCAGGTGAGCCAGCATCTTCGGGCTGGTCAAGTCGTTGATAGCTACTACTTCATAACCTTCAGCCTCGAACATCTGACGGAAAGCGAGGCGACCGATACGGCCGAAACCGTTAATTGCAACTTTTGTCATTTTTTTGTTTGTTATTAAAAGGGTTATATTTGTTTCTTGAAAAAAATCTGCGTCCTTAAAACACATTTTCTTGTTTTCGTGTGCAAAGTTACGAATTTTTTCTTAAATTTGCATCCGAATTCAGTATTAATTAAAGTGAAAAGTGGAATGCTAGGCACGAAAACTGACAAATGTCAGTGACTTATGCCGACTATTGCAAAACGAAGATTACAATTTATACAATTAAAATTCATACATTAATCATTAAACATTAAGACTTATGGGATTTATTAGTGAATTCAAAGAGTTTGCCATGAAGGGCAATGTGTTGGACATGGCTGTCGGTGTCATCATCGGCGGTGCGTTTGGTAAGATTGTCAGCTCACTCGTCGACGACATCCTCATGCCGTTGGTGGGCGTGGTTACAGGCAACGTAGACTTCACCAAGCTGGAGTTTGCCTTCGGCGAGGGTGACCTGGCTGCTACGCTGAAGTACGGAAACTTCATTCAGAACACGGTCGACTTCCTCATCGTGGCCTTCTGTATCTTCCTCATGCTCAAGGCTATCAACAAGCTGAACCGCAAGAAGGAAGAGCCCGCTCCCGAGCCCGAGGCTCCTGCCGGACCTACTCAGGAAGAGCTGCTGGCTGAGATTCGCGACCTGCTGAAGAAAAAGTAAGAGTGGTACACCTTATTTATTAAGCGAAGCCCGCCATCGTGGCGGGCTTCACTATTTTCTGACGTTACCTCTGGAGTGCCAGACACTTGGCACCTGCCAGTCACTGGTTCTTGGCGCGACGCTTGGCTGCTTTCTTGTAGGCCTTCATCTCGACGATGGTAGCGAGGCCCGTCTTACAGCGGAACTCCTGGCGAGCCAGACGCATCTGCTCCAGAAAACGCTCGCTGGTGTGCAGGCGGGCATAGGCGGCAGAAGCAGCCAGACGGGCGGCGTTGACATCGCTCTGCCAGTGGGCACCAACGATGATACGGCTGTCGCCATACATCAGACCGCGCGCCAGGATGGTGTCGGCACGGTCGGGATTAATCTCTGAGAGCAACAGGGCCGAGCTCCATCCGAGCAGGGTGTGGCCAGAGGGGTAGGAGCCGTTTTTGCGCAGTGCAGGCTCGTCGGCGGGATAGAGCGTCGGCTCGTTGAAGCGCATGAACGGACGCTTACGCATGTAGTATTTTTTCGGCAGCGTACAGATACTGTCGCAGGTGGCCGTTCCCTCGCGCAGCACCTTGTAGATCTCAGGTGTCTCTTCCTTGGAAATCTGCAGGCCGAAGGGCTCGCTGAACTCGCGGATGATGCAGTCGATACCATACACGGCATCGCGGATGGCGATGGCGGCACGTTCCTTGTCGTTGCGCATCTGCTTACCCCAGAAATACTGCGTGATGTCGTAGGCAAACGCTGCCCCGACGGTGTCGGGAGGAGCAGGACACCACTTGAGCATGTCGGGCATCTCGCTCGTCGTGAAATACGCGTTAACGGGTGATTTGTCACTTTGTGCCGAAGCACATACTGTTGCCGTCAGCAGGACGGCCATGGTCATAAACTTCTTCATAAGCCTTCTATGTTTAGAATTTAACTTGCAGACGAGTCTCAAGTATGGGCACCTCATTATCGGCAAAGCCGCTACGGTTGGTCACCTTCGTGTATGAGGCACGCACACGCCATATCATATATTTATTGGGATAGTAGTTGTAGCAAAGGGCCCAGTCGTTCAGATAGCCGCCACGGATGCCGGCCTTGGCATCCGACAGCGAGGTGTAGTTGTACTGCAGGCACAACTCCATATTGCCCGGGTCAGGGGTGGCGATACCGCCGTCGTTTATGTTTGGGCTGTAGCTGCTGCCCTTGATAAGACCACGCAGGGTGACATAGGCACCGCTGCCCGTAAACGACTCCAGCTGATTGCTGCGGGTGATGGTACTGAGGAAATACTGCCCGATGACGGCAAAGCGGCCGCTGGAGCACATCACCTCGGGCGAGAACCGATACATTGCCTTTGCATCGGTGACGACGGCCTGCTGTGCATTGACCTTCGCCACGCGTGTCGGCCAGCGGGTGCTCAACGTAAACTGCTTGTGGTTCGTCTCTTCATTATTGGTGTAGCGAGCGCCTTCAACGCCACCGCTGATGCCTACCTGTAGCATCTTGCCGCGCTGGGCAAAGGGACGGTAGAGCAGGCGTGACATCGCACCGATGGCTTCGTTGCCCGTCACATCCGTTGTCTGCTTCATGGCATCGCTCTCCACCACGACGCTGGCCGTGGCCAGGAACTTCTCAGCGGAGTGCTCGTACATCACTCCTATCATGCGGTCGTTGTTGAATACGGCATTGCTCTGGGGCTCCTCCATCGTTTCCTTGAACGACGAGCTGGTACTGCTCTGGAAACCATACTGATGAATAAAGTAGCCGCCCCGGATGAAGTTCTTCTTGTCGAAGTCGTACTCCAACCACACGTCCTTCATGTTCACCTTGCCATAAGCATAGCCCATGTCAATCTTGCCCTTCCACTTGTCATAATTGAATCCCACGCCAACACGGAAATCGGGGATGCCGGCACCGCTTTTCAGCGACTCTTCCTGATGTTGGGGACTGATGTAGGCTGCATCAAACAGGATACGTCCCGAGGGCTTTACCGTCAGTTTCGGCTCTTCCTGAGCACCGGCGGTGACAGCCATAGCCACCGTCAACATGAACACTGCTATTCTGTTTCCCATCTTATAAGTCATTAATATTTCGCTTGCAAAAATAGTCAAAAATTTCAATATAACCATAATCTCTACGTAAAAAAATAATTCGTAGAAATTGTTGACACAATGCCACCAAAATACTTAAATCGCTGTATTCGTTGGTATATCTCAATATCCAATGACAGGTATTCGCAATCAGAAAGTAAGCGCAAGTCGTTTTCGGACTTGCGCTTCAACAATTCTATGATATTATAGGGTAGTCGCAGATCACTCCCACTCGATGGTTGCGGGTGGTTTTGAGGATATGTCGTAGCAGACGCGGTTGACACCACGCACCTTGTTGATAATCTCGTTGGAGACCTTTGCCATGAAGTCGTAGGGTAGGTGAGCCCAGTCGGCAGTCATGGCATCGCTGCTGGTGACGGCGCGCAGAGCCACCGGATTCTCATAGGTGCGCTCGTCGCCCATGACGCCGACGCTGCGGACGGTGCTGAGAAGGATGGCGCCAGCCTGCCATATCTGGTCATAGAGCGATACCTCTATCTCGCCGTCCTTCATGTCGGCAGGCACACCGGCAGCCAGCACCTTACGGGCTTCCTCGCCACTGAGTTTCACCTTGTAGTCGCGCAGACCGCGGATATAGATATCGTCGGCATCCTGCAAAATGCGTACCTTCTCAGGGGTAATGTCGCCCAGGATACGGACGGCCAGGCCAGGGCCGGGGAAGGGATGGCGAGTGATGAGATGCTCGGGCATGCCCAACTGACGGCCTACACGGCGCACCTCGTCCTTGAACAGCCATTTCAGCGGCTCGCAGAGCTGGAGGTTCATCTCCTTGGGCAGTCCGCCAACGTTATGATGACTCTTGATGACCTTGCCTGTAATGTTCAGCGATTCGATACGGTCAGGATAGATGGTGCCCTGAGCCAGCCAACGACATTTACTATTTGACGATTTACTATTTACTATTTTCTTGGCCTCGGCATTGAACACCTCGACGAAGTCACGACCAATAATCTTGCGTTTCTGTTCAGGGTCGGTGACACCGGCAAGGTCGGCGAAGAACTTCTCGCTGGCATCGACGCCGATAACGTTCAGGCCCAACACCTTGTAGTCGTCCATCACCTGCTGGAACTCGTTCTTGCGCAGCATACCGTGGTCAACGAAGATACAGGTCAGATGGTCGCCGATGGCACGGTTCAGCAGCACGGCGGCAACGGAGCTGTCGACACCGCCGGAGAGGCCGAGGATGACGCGATCCTGGCCCAGCTGCTCTTTCAGTTCGGCAACGGTGGTATCGACGAACGAGGCTGCCGACCACTCCTGGCGCGAGCCGCAGATGTCGACGACGAAGTTACGCAGCAGCTGCATGCCCTGAAGCGTGTGGAACACCTCGGGGTGGAACTGCACGGCCCAGATGCCTTTGTCAAGTGTAGAGTGTAGAGTGTAGAGTGTAGAGTTTGCTACCGCCGTACCGGGAGGGCACCAGAAGGCGGCATTCTTCACATCCTTGGTGCTGCCGATGACCTCGAAGCCGTCGGGGATGGCGGTGATGGTGTCGCCATGCGACATCCATACCTGTGAATTCTGCTCAAAGCCCTTAAAGAGGGGATTCTCCAGATTGATGGTCTCCAGATTGGCCCGTCCGTACTCACGGGTGTTGCTCTTCTCAACCTTACCGCCCAACGAGAACGACAGATACTGCGCCCCGTAGCAGATGCCCAGTACGGGAATCTTACCAAGGAAGTCAGACAGGTCGGGCTTGAAACCCTCGGGGTCGTGGACGGAGAACGGCGAGCCGCTCAGGATGACGCCAATGACCGACGGGTCGTCCTTGGGGAACTTGTTGTAGGGCATAATCTCGCAGAAGGTGTCGAGCTCACGCACACGGCGTCCTATGAGCTGCGTGGTCTGTGAGCCAAAGTCCAAAATAATAATCTTCTGTGTCATGTTTATCTATAATTGTTTTATAAAGTCGTTTGCTGCTTCCAGCGTATCGAGCTTGCCGACATCCATCAGCCTCAGGTTGCCGGCCTCATAGCCGCAGATGGTATGCTGGCTGCATACCTTCAGGTAGAAGTCCATGATGGGGAACCGCTCCGGCCACTCGTCCATCTGTGCCAGCAGTTCAGGCGTTATGACGTGGATGCCGCTGAAGGCCAGCGGCGTGCCTTCATGGCCGCGAACCTCGCCCGTCTCAATGTTCTTCCATCCCACCAGGCGCATGCTGTCGTCGAACTGCAGGTAGCGCTTCGTCTGCCGCTGGCTGACGACCAGCGTACAGGTGTCGTCAGGCAGACGGTCTAACGGCAGGTTGCTCAGTATGTCGACATTATGGATGAGCACCGGCGACAACGGGTCGAAGAGATGGCGTGCCTTCCTGATGCCGCCGCCCGTCTCTAACAGTCCGTACGTCTCGTCGCTGATACGGATGTCCAGTCCGAAATGGTTGTTTGCTGCCAGATAGTCCACAATCTGCTGGGCAAAGTGGTGAACATTCACGACGATGCGTTCATAGCCGGCAGCCTTCAACTTCATCACGACATGCCACAGCAGGGGCTGCCCCCCTACCCTGACCAGCGCTTTCGGCATGGTGTCGGTCAGCGGCTTCAGACGGGTACCCAGACCCGCAGCAAAAATCATCGCCTGTTTCATTGCTTTAGCTTCTCGGGTGCAAAGATACTACTTTTTTTCGATAATCCGATGCACTATACCCGTTAAAAGTACAGAAAACGGGCATTCTGCCTGCTGTCAGCAGTCAGGACACATCCAGAAGGGCTTCATTCAGCTTTCAGCGTTTGACGGATGCCCTGCTCGCGGTGGCAGATATGCACCTCGATGCCGAACTTCCGGTGCAGGTGCTCGGCCAGATGCTGGGCGCTGTAGACAGAGCGGTGCTGACCGCCGGTGCAGCCGAAGGAGAACATCAGCGACGTGAAGCCGCGCTGTATGTAACGGCGCACATGGGCATCAGCCAGCTTGTAGACACTGTCGAGGAAAGTCAGTATCTCGCCGTCGTCCTCTAAGAATCGGATGACGGGTTCATCCAGTCCGGTCAGTTTCTTGTAAGGCTCATAACGGCCGGGGTTATGGGTGGAACGGCAGTCGAAGACATAGCCGCCGCCATTGCCGCTCTCGTCGGCGGGAATACCCTTGTGATAACTGAAGCTGAACACCTTGACCACCAGCGGTCCCTGGGCATCGTATTTTGAGAAGGTTGCCGGGCCGTCCTGCGGATGCGGATTATAGGGGTTGTTGTCGGTAATCTTGTAGCCGTCGGCACGACTGGCCACGGTCTCTATCTGACGATACTGCGGCATCTCAGTCAGTCGGTGCAGCAGGTCAACCAGATAGGGATAAGGGAAACTACGGTCATGGAGCAGTTCACGGAGGTTCTGCATGGCAGGCGGAATAGACTCAATAAAGTGCTGCTTGCGCTCGAAATAGCCACGGAAGCCGTAGGCCCCCAGCACCTGCAACTGACGGAACAGCACAAAGAGTCCCAGGCGCTCCACAAACTTATGGGGCGACGGCACCTCGGTAAACTGCTTCAGCGCGTTGTAGTACTCATAGACCAGTTCGCGGCGCAGCTTGTGGGGATATTTGGCCGAGGCCTGCCACAGGAACGATGCCAGGTCGTAGTAGTACGGTCCGCGACGTCCGCCCTGAAAATCAATAAAATATGGAACAGGCGTTCCTCCCTCCTCGTTCCTCGCTCCTCCCTCCTCGTTCCTCACTCCTCCCAGCATCACATTCCGCGCCTGGAAATCGCGATACAGGAAACATTGCTCATCGCCAGCCGCCGTCAGGTCCTTGGCCAGCAGGCGGAAGTCGGCCTCCAGTTTCAGTTCGTGGAAGTCCAGCTCCGTAGCTTTCAGGAAGCAGTATTTGAAGTAGTTCAGGTCGAAGAGTACGGAGTCGGTATCAAACGCCGGCTGCGGATAGCAATGTGAGAAGTCGAGTTCACGGGCTCCCCGCAACTGGATGTTCGGCAACTGGCGGATGGTTTTCCGCAGCAGATCCTGCTCCTTCAGCGTATAGCGCCCGCCGGCCTCACGTCCGCCACGGATGGCATCGAACAGCGAGACGGTACCGAGGTCGGTCTGCAGGTAGCGCAGCTCGTCGTCGCTGGCAGCCAGCACCTGCGGCACCGGCAGCTGGCGCTTCGTGAAGTGGCAGGCCAGATAGATAAACGCGTGGTTCTCGTCGCGGCTGGTGCCGATACATCCTATGACGGTACTGCCGTCGGCAGCCCTGAAGCGGTAGTACGAACGGTTGCTGCCTGCTCCGGGCAGTTTCTCGGTGGTAGCAGGCTCTGCCCCACTCCACCTCTTATATAATTCTAACAGCTTTTTCATTTGGCCTACAAAAGTAACAAAAAAGAATGGAAAGCAAAAGAAAGAAAACGCAAAACTGTAAGTTAACAAATCAAAAAAACGGCCGTTTTCGATTTTCCGAAAAAAAAGGGTGCAAAAAGGGACAAATGGCGCAAACGATTACGTTAGATTTTGACCAAAAACCTATGATTTTTGAGAAAAACACCCGTAATTTTGCACCCGAAATCAAAACGCCAACAAAACCAGATTAAATATTTTATAACCACCTTTTACTAACAACATTAAAAATCTTATGAACCGTACATTTACCTCATGCACAATTCTGTGCCTGGCTCTGCTTTTCGGCCTTTTCCAAAACAGTGCAGTGAAAGCAGCCACATCGACCGTGACGGCCCTGTGGGACTTCCAGAACCTCAACCCCTCCAGTCTTTCGGGCCTGAAAATTGAAGGCGCCCAGACCCATGTTGCCTCTACCAACAGCAACATCAACATGTTCGTCATTGCCAAGAGCGGCAAGTTTGCCGTCCGCACCAGCGACGTTCAGGTAAACTCCGGCACCTATCTGCGCGTTCCCGTCCAGAGCACCAGCGATGTGGTGACCGTCGTGAGCTACCCGGGCTACTATAACTTCAAGATTAACGGTACGGCAGCATCGGCCAACACCACGACGCACACCGCCACATCGAGCGAGGTGTCGAAGGGTTACGTGGAGATTGCCGCCACCGCTACCTGCTACCTTTATAGTATTAAGGTGGTGCAGAAGGTGTCGTCGTCAGTCACAGCCCTCTGGGACTTCCAGAACGTCAACCCCTCGTCGCTCTCAGGTCTGACCATCGAGGGCACACAGGGCCGCATCCCCTCGACCATCAGCGATGTCGCCATCTACTGCATCGGACAGTACGGTAAGTTTGCCCAGCGCACCAGCGACGCCCAGCTGAATGCCAAGACCACGCTGCGCGTCCCCGTCACCAGCACCAGCGACGTGGTGACAGTGACCAGCTATCCCGGCTACCACAACTATGCCGTAGGCGGCACGGCAGCCACGGCCGATGTCACCACGCACACCGCTACCAGCAGCGAGGTGAGCCAGGGCTATGTCATCATCTACGCCTCGGCCACAAGTTACCTGTACAGCATCAAGGCCGAGCTGAACAGCTACACCGGCAGCGGCACGGCTACCAGCAGCAGCTCCAGCTCATCCAGCTCTTCAAGTTCATCCAGCTCTTCAAGCACTACCGACAACACCGTGACCTCCAGCGGCTCATTCACCGCCGTCAGCCAGGACTACTACATCGTCAGCGCCGGCTCGGCCAGCGGTTTCCTCGCAGCACTGTCCCAGGCCAACAGCTCATCGTCGAGCAGCCGTAAGTACATCTTCCTGCCCAACGGCACCTACAACCTGGGTACCACCTGTCTGACCGCCATCACCGGCAGCAAGATCTCCATTATCGGCCAGAGCATGGACAAGACCATTATCAAGAACGCTCCCGCCGTGGCCGACGAGGGTATCTCGAAGACCGCCACCCTGCTGAACAAGGGCTCGTACAACTACTTCCAGGACCTGACCATCCAGAACGACCTGGACTACTACAACTCCGGCTCGGCAGGCCGCGCCGTCACCCTGCAGGACAAAGGTAACTACACCATCTGCAAGAATGTGAAGCTGAAGTCGTATCAGGACACCTATTACAGCAACAACGCCAGCGGCCAGTTCTACTTCGACGGCTGCGACATCCACGGCACCGTTGACTTCATCTGTGGCGGCGGCGACGTATTCTTCAACGAGTGTACGCTGACCGTCGAGAAGCGCAACAGCGACGGCACCGGCAGCTGCGTCATCGCTGCCCCCTACACACAGTCGACATGGGGCTACGTGTTCAACAACTGCACCATCGCCAACAATGCCGCCAGCTATAGCCTGGGCCGCGCCTGGGGTGGCACACCGCGTCTGGCCTACATCAACACCGTGATGTCGGCTCCCTCGAAGATTATCTCTACCCGCTTCACGGCTCAGGGCATGAACGTCATTGCCGACAAGTTTGTGGAATACAACTCCAAGAACTCCAGCGGCTCTACCGTTTCACCCTCATCAAACAAGGTGAAGTTCTACCTGGGCAGCACCAGCAGCACCAAGGAGACCATCCTCTCAGCCAGCCAGGCCGCAGGCTATGCCCTGAACAAGGTATTCACCTCATGGACACCTAACGAAGACTGCGCCCAGCTCACCATGAGCAGCGTCTCGCAGAGCGGCAACACCATCAAGTGGTCGAAGGTAAGCGGCGCCAGCTCGTATGCCATCTTCAAGGACGGCTCGTTCGTAGCCATCGTCGGCAACAGCACCACCTCTTACAGCATCAGCGCTACGGGTACCTACAGCGTACGTGCCTCGAACCCCATGGGTGGCTTCGGCACAGCCAAGAGCGTCAGCGTGACCAGCGTATCAAGCAGTTCAAGCAGCTCAAGCTCTTCCAGCTCTTCCAGCGTATCAGGCACCAGCAGCTATGACCTGGGCGCTCCCGTAGGCTGGGGCACCGTGGGTGGCACCATCACCGGTTCGAGCAATAAGAACGCCGTCGTCGTGACTACAGCGAGTGACTTTATCAGCGCACTCTCTGGCACAGACGCTAAGACCATCTATGTCAAGGGCACACTCAACTTCACAGGTCAGCAGAGCGTCAACGGCGCCAAGAACAAGACCGTCTACGGTCTGCCCGGTTCAGCATTAGTCAATTCCAACCACACCGCCACCGTGGCTTACACAGGTATCCTGCTGCTGAAGAACAGTTCGAACATCATTTTCCGTAACCTCACCTTCAAGGGTGCCGGTGCCTACGATGTGGACGGCAACGACAATCTGACCGTGCAGAACTGCCAGTATATCTGGGTTGACCACTGCGACTTTCAGGACGGCGTCGACGGCAACTTCGACTGCAACAACGGCTCCGACAACATCAGCGTCACCTGGTGCCGCTTCCGTTACCTCATCAGCCCGTGGGCAGGTGGCTCAGGCGGTTCTAACGACCACCGCTTCTCTGACCTCTGGGGCGGCAGCGACAAGAATGCCTCGAAGGACCAGGGCAAGCTGCGCACCACATTCGCCAACTGCTGGTGGGACGAGGGTTGCCGCGAACGCATGCCGCGTGTACGCTTCGGACAGATCCACATCGTCAACTGCCTCTACAGCAGCTCCGTCACCAGCTATTGCGTAGGCACAGGCTACAAGAGCAACGTCTACGTGGAGAAGACCGCCTTCACCAGCACCAAGGCCAAGAAGTATCCTTGGAAGAACTGTGCCACCAGCAGCGGCTATACCGACTACAACATCACGCTGACAGGCTGTCAGGGTGTCAGCGACCAGCAGTCGCGCAGCGGCTCTAACAGCTACTTCAACCCCTACAGCAACTACAGCTACACGGCCTACGATGCCAGCAAGGTAGAGAGCGTCGTTTCGACCTACGCCGGTGCTACCCTGAGCATCACCGCCCCGTCGCGCAGCATCGGTGTTGACGACAGCGAGACAACAGCCATCGACGCTGCCGAGACAGCTGTTGAGACCGTGAAGACTCAGTACTTCACCGCCAACGGTGCCGAGGTGCCCGCCCTGCAGAAGGGTCTGAACATCATCAAGACCACTACCGCCGACGGTAAGGTGAGCGTCAAGAAGGTCATGATCAGATAAAAAGATTAGGATAACAATCAAAGTGAAAAGGCACAACCAGCAATGAGGGTTGTGCCTTTTCTGTTGTTTATTGCAGCGTAACACCCATCAGGCCGATGACCACATCGTTGGAGAGGGTGCGGACGGTCAGCGACCGCAGCTTCTTCTGCCGGTTCAGCGGCATACGCAACAGCTGGGCGGCGCCGCCCGGTATCTCGCGTCCATACACGCCCTGGATGTTCAGGCTCCTGCCCAGGTCACGGCTGACGGTGCCCGTAGCAAAGCAGAGACGGTAGGGACGAGGCTCTGCGGTCTGGAACGCCTTGCCGTCAACATAGTAGTCCTGCTCTATGGGGCACCAGTTGTCGGGGTTGCGCAGGCGGAGGGTGTCAGCCGTGCCGTCCTGATAGGCGGCGATGACCAGTCCGTTGTCAATACGGCTCTGCATGTGGTTGGTAGAGCCGGCCATCAGCAGGTAGGCACTCGCTGCCCTACCCTTCAGCGGCAGGGTGACGGCATCGGGATAGTTGTCCCAGAGCGAGGTGAAAATGATATTCTTGCCTGACGGCGGCGTACGGAAAGGAACGCCTGCCACGACAAACTGACCGTCCTTAATCATCGAGCGGAAGACGGAGTCGTTAATCCCTGCCGTCAGCTGCGGGTGGCACCACTCGCCGATACCCTGGATGGGAATCTGCAGCGTGGTGGTCTGCGGACGGGGCGACAGGTACTCCTGCTCGAAGATGTCGGTCACGCTGGCATTGAAGTGTCCGTCGATGGTCTGCGGATGGAACTTCCGTGTCAGGTCGGGCTCCTGAAGGCCCAGACGCTCTGCCGGGAGTGCCGGTGCGCCCATGCAGCTGCGTCCACAGGTATTGTCACACGGGCTATTCACGGAACCGCCGTTGTCGTCGACGACAAACACCTGGTCAGGCTCTGCCGTCCCCTCGATGTCGCGCCACTGTCCACCGCCAAGGTTCTGGCGGAAGACGATTTTCAGCGGACGGCGGAACTGCTGCTTCACCTCAAAGCGCTGTTTGCCGTCCTTACGCGTGTACCTATAATATATATAGGGTGTCCTGACGGTGACGCTGTCCCAACTCTGCGGGAAACCGGGACGGATGAGGCACCGTCCGTCGAGGGCCTGCGGGATGATGCCGAAGAGGCCCTGTATGAGTGTACGGCTGCTGATGCCGATGCAATCGCCGAAATCGCGGTAGCACTCACCGCGGGCGGCATCGTAATAGCTGATCTGTCCGAAGTTTCCGGGCGAGACACCGTAGTACATCTGGTCCATGACATTGCCCATGAGCAGCCGATAGGCCTCGTCGCTGCGGCCTGCCTCGAAGAAAGCCAGAGCGGTGTGCATCACCTCGGCAGCCGCCACGTTGTTGATGCTCCAGGAATAGGGCAGCCAGTTGCTGGTGGCAATAGTGCTCAAGCCGGTATTCTCTACGTCAATATGCGGAATATGCCGGCTTACCCAGCCCGTAGCCTGCCACGCCTGCTCCGGCGAACAGGCCCCGCAGTCGATAGGCGTATAGACGCTCCAGAGGGCAGGACTCTCGTGCCGCCGCCTAAGCCCCATGGCATCCTGATACTCTGCCCACACCCCCTGTGTCGGCATCCACAGCCGGCGGTTCATGGCTTCCAGGATGGCCTCAGCCTCGTCGCGATACGGCGTGGCATCCTCACCGATGATTTCGGCCATGCGGGCCGCCAGCTTGTGGCCCCGGTAGTTGTAGGCCGAGGAATGGGTAACGGCACCGCCGCTGTAGTAGAGGGCGTCGCTGGCCCAGATACAGCAGTAGGCATCGTAAAGGTGGTCGCCGTCGGGGTCGTAGTTGCGTTTCTCCCATGCCAGGTGCGCCTTGATGACGGGCCACATCTGGCGCATATACGTCGTGTCGGCATCAAACTGGAAGTGCCACAACAGCTCGTCGATGTAGTTCAAGTTCATGTCGTAGTGGTGCATCTGGTCGTTGCGCTCCGGGTTACGGCAGATATAGCCGTTTGAGTACATCTGCGTGCCCCACCGCTTCTCGGCCCTTGCCATCTGCATCTTCGCATCTTGCGAGGGATGGGGAATGCGGGGCTCCACCTGCGTCACCTGACTCTTGGCGTAGGCATCGAAATGGCTGTGCTGACGGTCGTTCCAGCCCAGCACATCGCCTACGTAGGCGGCGCGCCAGCCTGCCAGCGGCATGCGCCAGCCTATGCAGCCGTGCAGCCATGTCTGTCCGTCCCAGTCGCCGTCGGCAGCAAGGGTCAGGGCGCTGCCCAGGGTGTTGATATAGGGGTCGGGGGTCTGGAAACTGACGCGCTCCGCCAGCCGGCCATTGTATGTCACGGCCTTCATGAACAGGCTCCGGGCTTCATCATCCGTCACGCTGGCCACATGGTTGATGCTGTCGATGACAAACCACGTCTCCCTGCCACCCTGCCACCGCCGGGTCTTCAGGTCTTTCTCGTCACTGTCAGCCTCGAAGATGCCCGGCTTGTCAGCGCCGATGTCGCCGTTGCGGTGCAGCTTGGGATTGGCGATGGCACAGACGCGGGCCTCAAACTGTGCCGCCGACGCAAAACGCCGGTCGTCAAAGAGCCACACGGCACCCTCTCTATCGGGCAGGGCCACCACCTGAAGTGCCAGCTCGGCATCGCTGCCCCACCGGCGGTCCTTCAGGCTGTAGATACGCATGCCGTTGATGTAGGTAGCTTTGCAGTAGTCGGTAGAGTCAAGGGCAACGCCGTTCACCCGGAAGCGCAGGTTGCGGTGGTGGTTCTTCTTGACCACGGCAAACACCGGGCGGTCGGAGGTCTCCACACGGTAGTCTGTCCAACCGCCATAGAGGGCACGGGTGAACCGGTTCGTGCCGTTCTCGCAGACGAAGGCGCCGGCTTCGGGGAAATACTGCTGGTGACGCTCGACACCTATCTTGTCGAGGTTATAGGATGTTGACTCGATGAAATCGCCCACTTTCTGCTTCTGGGCAAAGACAGCCCCACTGCCAAGCAGCGCCGTCAATATCAGTAGTTTGTTTCGCATACGCCTGCAAAATTACACATTTGCAGTCAAAACGCCAAATATCTGGAACAGAAAAAATGGGCCGTCATCACGACGTCCCATTTCAAAAACAAACTACTTAAAAACTAATCTACTAAAACAAATCAAAATTTCTTTTTCCTTTCTGTGTGCAAAGTTACGACGTTTTTGAGTGCCCGCCAAATTTTCAGGTCTCAAAAAGTTTCGTTTTTGATTTATGTCAAAGCGGGAAACCGGTCTTTCAGCCGATTCCCCGCTTTTTGATAACTTCAGTTTGCAAATCAGCGACTTACATCATTCCGCCCATTCCCGGTGCACCACCCATCGGCATGGCAGGCTCCTTCTCGGGCTTGTCGCAGAGCACACACTCTGTGGTCAGGAACATGCCGGCAATGCTGGCAGCATTCTCCAGGGCCACACGGGCCACCTTGGCGGGGTCGATAACGCCGGCCTGACGCATATCCTCATAAACCTCGGTGCGGGCATTGTAGCCGAAGTCGCCCTCACCCTCGCGTACCTTCTGTACGACGACGGCACCCTCGCCACCGGCATTGGTGACAATCTGGCGCAGCGGCTCCTCAATGGCACGGCAGATGATGTTGATACCCGTCTGCTCGTCGGCATTGTCGCCCTTCAGGTCGACCAGGGCCTCCTGGGCACGGATGTAAGTGGTGCCGCCACCGGCAACAACACCCTCCTCGATAGCGGCGCGGGTAGCGCAGAGGGCGTCGTCAACGCGGTCTTTCTTCTCCTTCATCTCCACCTCGCTGTTAGCACCTACGTAGAGCACTGCCACGCCACCGGCCAGCTTAGCCAGGCGCTCCTGCAGCTTCTCCTTGTCGTAAGAGCTGGTGGTCACCTCAATCTCCTTCTTAATCTGGGCGATGCGGTCCTGGATGGCCTGCTTCTCGCCGGCACCGTTGACGATGGTGGTGTTGTCCTTAGAGACTGTCACCTTGTCACACGTACCCAGCATCTCGAGCGTAGCCTGCTCCAGCTTCAGACCCTTCTCCTCGCTGATGACGACACCGCCGGTCAGAGTGGCAATATCCTCGAGCATGGCCTTGCGGCGGTCGCCGAAGCCGGGAGCCTTGACGGCACAGATCTTCAGACCGCCACGCAGACGGTTGACAACCAGCGTGGTCAGAGCCTCAGAGTCAACATCCTCGGCAATCACCAGCAGCGGACGGCCACTCTCGGCAGCGGGCTGCAGGATGGGCAGGAAGTCCTTGATGTTCGAGATCTTCTTGTCGTAGATAAGGATATAGGGATTCTCCATCACACACTCCATCTTGTCAGAGTCGGTCATGAAGTAGGCCGACAGATAGCCACGGTCGAACTGCATACCCTCGACCACACCGATGTGGGTGTCGCGGCTCTTCGACTCCTCGATGGTGATGACGCCGTCCTTCGACACCTTGCGCATGGCCTCGGCCAGCAGCTCGCCAATCTCCTTGTCGTTATTAGCGCTGACGGTAGCCACCTGCTCAATCTTGTCGTAGTTGTCGCCAACCTGCTCAGCACTCTTGGCAATGAACTCGGTGACGGCCTTCACAGCCTTGTCGATACCGCGCTTCAGGTCCATGGGGTTGGCACCGGCGGTGACGTTCTTCAGACCCTCGCTGACGATGGCCTGGGCCAGGATGGTAGCGGTGGTGGTGCCGTCGCCGGCATCGTCGCCGGTCTTCGAAGCCACACTCTTCACCAGCTGTGCACCGGTGTTCTCGAACTTGTCCTCCAGCTCAATCTCCTTGGCGACGGTCACGCCGTCCTTGGTAATCTGCGGAGCACCGAACTTCTTCTCGATGACAACGTTGCGACCTTTCGGGCCGAGTGTCACCTTTACTGCGTTAGCCAACTGATCAACGCCCTGCTTCAGCAGGTCGCGAGCCTCAATATTGAATTTAATGTCTTTTGCCATCTTAGTAATTTACTATTTACAGATTTTCAATTTACTATTTATTACCTTATTCTCTGATTTACTTCATTCCGTCTCGTATGGCGCAGCCAAATCGAAAATCGAAAATCCGTAAATCGAAAATGCGATTATCCGATAATCGCCAAGACGTCGCTCTGACGCATCATCAGATACTTCGTGCCCTCGAACTCCAGTTCCGTGCCGCTGTACTTGCCGTAGAGCACCTCGTCGCCCTCCTTCAGTATCATGGTCTCGTCCTTCGTTCCCTGGCCTACAGCCTTGATGGTGCCGTGGAGGGGCTTTTCTTTCGCTGTGTCAGGAATAATAATTCCTCCGATTTTCTCTTCTGCCGGTGCGGGCAATACCAGCACGCGGTCTGCTAATGGTTTAATGTTCATAAACAATACTATTTTTAAGTTGTTCAAAATGTTTTCTGTCACTGACTATGCTAAAACCGTGCCAAACTGTCAAGACTGACATTTTGGCACGGTTGTTAGGCACAAGTAATAGTTCCTCCCCTGAGTTAGGGGAGGTTAGGAGGGGTCTGAACAACGGAACAGATTCCCTTGATCAGACCACCCCTAACCCCTCCTACTCAGGAGGGGAAAGAGAATGAGAAAGCCCCTCCTACTCAGGAGGGGCAATGTGGGCTACTTGACCGTCTCTAAGAGGTCTATTTCAACGATTCTCAGTTCTACCTTGCCCTTGGCACTCTTGATGCGGTCCATCTCGTTGGCCACACCACCGGCCAGCTCCTTGACCAGTCCGAACTTCGTGCTCGTCTGGACGGGAGCCACCATGCGGATGGTGATGTCCTTGGCTGCCACGGGCTTGTCAATCGTCAGGTGGACATAGCCCAGGGTGGCGGGCGTCAGGCCCTCCCACACCTTCTTCTTGCCGGCATAGACCTCCAGTGGGTAGCTCTTCTGGCGCCAGCCGGTGAGCTTCATGGTAATCTCGCTGACGGCAGCCTTGCGGGCCAGCTTATAGGTCACCCAGGCATTCTCCTTCTGTCCGTCGCCCTTCCACTCAGTCAGCTCGTTGTCGTCGTAGCTGTTCTTCACCTCGGCAGCATTGGCGCCTGCGGAAGTGCCAACGACAGGGACGCTGACGAAACGGTCGGTATAGGACGGGGTGGCGGGTGTCTCTCCACGCGCGAGTGAAGGCTTCAGCGACAGCTGCGGCAGGTAGGCGGGCACGTCGACGGGCTGCGTCTTCAGCGAGAGGTAGGCCGGACGCACACCGTCGGCATAGGCCGAGAGGTTGACATCGCCGGCGTTGGTGGTCGACTTGATGAGCACGCGGTTGATGCCACACTCCACAGGCAGGTCGTAGAGACCGACATAGTTGTCGCTGGAGTTCTTCTTGTTGGCGGAATCCAGGAGGTTGGGGTCTTTCTTCTCAGCATCCTTCAGGTACTCCTTGTTGTTACGGGTGGCGATGCCGCCTATCCACTTCACCTCGCCGTTGATCTCGAAATGTATGAGACGGTCGTCAAGGGGGCAGCGGCGTCCCTGACGGTCGACAACCTCAACCTGCAGAAGGGCCATGTCGGCACCGTCGGCCTTGAAGCCCTCGGGATTCTCGATGGCTGTCAGCTTCAGTTCGTAGGGCTCGCCCGCCGTCTCTATCCGGTAGGAGGAGCCGTCGCTGCCACGGGCCTCGACGGTGCCGGTCTGGAACGTCACATCACGGAAAGTGAAGAGCCACTGGAACGAGCGTTCGCCCTTGCCCACGGACTGGCCATTGACGAAGAGTTCCACCTCGTCGGCAGTGGAAACGACATAGACGGGCTTCACCGTGCCGGGCTTGTAGTTCCAATGGCCAATGATATAGGTGCGGGGCTGCTCGGGCGACACCCAGCCGTCCCACATGACCTGGTGGGCATAGAAGGCATCCTTGGGAATGCGCATGGCGTCGACAACGCCGCTGGTGCGGTAGTTCGACTCGCCGCGATGGTGGGTGTTGGTATCGCTGAACACAATCTTCACACCGCCGTTGGAGACGCGGCTGCCGGTGCCGGGACGCTCCAGCCAGTACTCATGCCAGCGCTCCACCATGCCACAGGCCAGGGCGTCCATGTTGTGGTTGTAGTCAGGAGCAGGGGCATTACGGTACAGGGGACCGTCGCCCTCCTTGTGGAAGGGATAGCTGTATTCGTCCCAGTACTTGCGCAGACCCTCGTCGCGATAGTACTCCATCGACCACATGGGCTTCGTGGCGCTCTTGTTGATATAGAGCATCTCGCCACCATATTCGGCCTCGGGACGGTCGAGCATCTCGCGGCTGCCGATGGCACGTCCGCCATAGGGGTCGTACTCGTCGCGAATCTTCTTCATCTCAAGCATGTGCTCCTTGGAGATGCGGAAATTGCCACACTCATAGAACACCACGCTGGGGTTGTTGCGGTTGTAGATGATGGCATCGCGCATGAGCTCGGTACGCTGGTTCCAGCGCGGCCCGTCCACATCCTTCTCGGCATCGCCGGCAGGCATGGCCTGGAGCAGACCCACACGGTCGCACGACTCGATATCCTGCTTCCACGGACAGACGTGCATCCAGCGTACGAGGTTGCCGCCGGACTGTACAATCAGGCCGTTGCTGTAGTCGCTGAGCCAGGCGGGGACGCTCAGACCCGTGCCGGGCCACTCGTTGGAGGTGCGTTGGGCATAGCCGTGCATCATCAGCACGCGGTCGTTGAGGTAGGTCTTGCCCTCCTTGAACTCCGTCTTGCGGAAGCCGGTGACGGTGGTGACGACGTCGCCCCCCCTCTCTTTCGGAGAGGGGTCGGGGGAGAGGCTTGTCTTCACCTTATACAGATAGCCGTAGCCCCACGACCAGAAATGCAGGCCGCTGACCTCGCCGGAGGCGCTGACGGTACGTGTCTCGCCGGGCTTCATCGTCACGGGCTGGCCTTGGAGGTGGGCCACCTCGCGGCCTTCGAGGTCGAACACCCTGGCAGAGAAGGTGAAGGAGTGCTCGCGGCTGTCCTCGTTACGCACCTGCGACTCAGCATGGATGACGGCCTTGCGGGCAGGGATGTCGAAGTCGGTAGCATAGATATAGGTACCCGTGGTGCCCAGGTTGCTATACAGCGGCAGCGTCTGGTACAGCAGGCCGGTGATATGCAGGAACACGTTCTTGGGAATACCGCCGTAGTTGGCATTGAAGTTCTTGTCGTTCCACTGGTAACGGCTGTTATGGGTACGCGAGCGGTAGTTCCAGCTGTTGTCGCAGCGTACGGCCAGCACGTTCTGCCCCTTAATAATATAAGGTGTAAGGTCGAGACCGCAGGCCATGACACCATTCTCTGAGAATCCCAGGGCATGGCCGTTGAGGTAGAAGTCGGCTCCCTGGCGTACGCCCTCGAATTCGGCCAGGAACTTTCGGCCCTCGACGGCATCGACGGTGAAGGTCTTACGATACCAGCAGACGGTGTCTGTCAGGTCAACGATATCTTTCTGGAAGGCCTCATGACCGTTGAAGGCGTAGGGCAGCGTGACGCGCTGCCAGGCGGAGTCATCGAAGCCGGCATCCTTGGCTTCTGCCACATCGCCGACAAAGAGTCGCCAGTCGGCATTGAAGTTGAGTTTCTGACGCTCCACGGCCATCATACCGACAGCCACCAGCAGGAGCGATAAGGTAATGAAAAATTTCTTCATGATGGTTAGTATTGGGATTTTGGCACAAAGTTAATCCTTGCATCCGGACGGCAGGGCATAAAATTGTCCGAATGCAAGGATTATTGTTCACCAGACTTACTGAATATTGACGTTGACAGCCTTGCAGTTGTCGATGAGCTGAGGGTCGAAAGCCTTTTTCTCGTCGTTCACCTGGATATTCTCGAAGGTGAAGTCGTTAAGGCGGTACTTGTCGCTCTTTCCCACATCGAAGAAGTTCTTGGTGTTCATCCGGATATTGCGGATGGTGATGTTGTTGCATTGCGACAGCGGCATGTCGTCGCGCTGCTCGGGCTTGAAGAACTGTGTCCAGGGACGGACGACGAGGAACGAGCCGCACTGGCCGGTGATATCCTCGACGGTGACATACTCATAGTGCTGGGGCGTGTCGGGGCGCATCTTGAGCCACAGCACGCGGGTGGCCGACTTCACATCGATGCGGCGCAGGATGACGTTGCGGTCGTTGAGCGACTCAGAGCCGAGGGTCAGGCAGCCGTGTACCTTGCCGTAGGTGCAGTCCTCGATGATGATGTTGGAGCAGGGGCCGTTGTCGGGGTTTTGGTCGGCCCAGGTGCCCTTGCCGCCTTTCAGTACCACGGCGTCATCGTTGACATGCATGTAGCAGCCATGGATGAGCACGTTCTTACAGACATCGAGGTCGATGGCGTCGCTCGACGGGGCGCCGCGCTTGGGGTCAACGGGTGTCACGTTCTCTGTAGGAGCATAGATGTAGCAGCCCAGGTAGCGCACGTTCTCGCAGCGGTAGAGGTGGTTGGTCCAGAAGGGCGAGTTGATGATGCTGACATCCTGAACCGTCACGTTCTTGGAGTTGGAGATATAGACATTCCGGGGGCGCAAGGCCTCGAGGTTGGTGCAGTTCCTGTTGTACTTGCGGCGAATCCAGAACTCCTCCCAGTAGGGCTGGCCGTTGCCGTTGATGGTACCCGGACCGGTGATGGTAAAGCCGTCGACGCCGTCGGCATTCACCAGGGCAGCGAAATAGTCGAGGGTCTGACCCTCCATGCGGGTCTTCACAACCGGGAAGTGCTTGATGCGGGTAGAGCCCTGCAGCTCGCCCCCGGCCTCAATCTTCAGGTGGGTGCCCGGCTTGAAGAAGAGGGCGCCGCTGACGAAGGTGCCACGGGGAATGACGATGACCCCCCCACCCTCGCTGGCAGCGCGGTCGATGACGGCCTGGAGTTGCTTTGTCTGCACCTCCGTGGAATAGCCGTCGACGCCGTAGTCGGTCACTACATACCGCTTTAATGCCGACAGGTCGACACGGGTGGTGTCGCTGAACCACTCTGAAATGGGCGTGCCGTCGGGCCACACCTGCTGTCTAACACTCTTTTTCTTTCCCATTGCCCCGGTGCATACCAATGCCACCAAAAGACAAAGCATTACTCGTCTCGTCATGTATCTGTTGTTTTAGTAATTAGTTCTGCGCTGCAAAAATAATAAAAAAAATTGGTATCTGTATGAACAATCCAAAAAAAAGTATTATCTTTGCAAACAGTTACGTAACATACACCTTATTAATTAAAATGAAAAGCTTTATAAAGTACACATTCGCCACCATCTGTGGCTTGTTTATCTTCATGTCAATTATTGGCATTATCTTCATGGTGACCATCGCAGGGATGGCGGCTGCCGGGTCTTCATCGCCCACCGTCAAGGAGAACTCCGTCTTCGTGCTGAAAATGAACGGCACGGTACAGGAGCGCGGCGAAGAAGGATCGCCCCTGAACCAACTGCTCAACTCGAACGACATGAGCGTCATGGGGCTGAACGATATCGTCGCCGCCATCAAGAAGGCCAAGACACACACAGACATCAAGGGTATCTACATGGAAGGCGGCCTGACCTCCTTCGACAGCCCCGCCACGGCCCAGCAGATGCGCGACGCCCTGGCCGACTTCAAGAAGAGCGGCAAGTGGATTATAGCCTACGCCGACAACTATACGCAGACAGCCTACTACGTGGCATCGGTGGCCGACTCCGTGTTCCTGAACAAGACGGGCATGGTAGAGCTGAAGGGCATCGGCGGCAAGCGCGAGTTCATGACAGGCCTGTACGAGAAGATTGGCGTGCGCTACCAGGCCGTCCGTGTGGGTAAGTACAAGAGTGCCGTGGAAGGCGTTATCCGCAAGGACATGAGCCCTGAGAACCGCGAGCAGACCGAAGCTTACCAGAACGGCATCTGGAAGAAGATGCTGACGGACATTGCCAAGAGCCGCAAACTGACTGCCGACGGACTGAACCAGATGGTGAGCGACAGCATCCTGGCCTTCGCCAACCCGAAGGACTACGTGAAGGGCAAGCTGGTAGACCGCCTGATGTACCCCGACGGCATCAAGAAGGTCATCCAGCATAAGTTAGGCACCGACGACGAGGTGAACCAGCTGCTGCTGAGCGACATGACCGCCATGCCTGTTGAAGACAGCGACAAAGGCGACGAGATTGCCGTCTACTATGCCTACGGCGAGATTATTGACCAGGCCACCAGCCTCTTCTCTACCGAGCACAATATCATTGGCAAGGAGACCGTTGACGACCTGAACAAGCTGGCCAAGGACGATGATGTCAAGGCTGTGGTGCTGCGCGTCAACTCGCCCGGCGGCAGTGCCGTTGCCTCTGAGCAGATATGGCACGCCATCAAACAGCTGAAGGCGAAAAAGCCCGTCGTCGTCTCCATGGGCGGTCTGGCAGCCTCCGGCGGCTACATGATCAGCGCCGCTGCCAACTACATCTATGCCGAGCCTACCACCATCACGGGCAGCATCGGCATATTCGGACTGGTGCCAAACTTCAGCGGACTGATTACCGACAAGCTGGGCGTCACCTTCGACGGCACCAAGACCAACCGCTATACCGACTTTGAGGAGAACCTGGTGCTGAGCAACGACAATGCCGACGAGATACGCCTCATGCAGAGCTATGTAGACCGCGGCTACGAGACCTTCCTCGGCATCGTAGGCGACGGCCGCAAGATGAGCCGCGACCAGGTTCACGAGATAGCACAGGGCCGCGTCTGGCTGGCTACCGACGCCCTGCCCATCAAACTGGTAGACAAGCTGGGGTCTATGGACGACGCCGTGAAGAAGGCTGCCGAACTGGCCAAGCTGTCGGAGTACCACACCAAGGGCTACCCCGCCCCGTCAGGCTGGATGGAGAAGCTGATGGACATGAGCGAGAAGAAGGGCACCTATCTGGACGAGGAGCTGAAAGCCGTACTCGGCGAGTTCTACGAACCCTTCATCAGCGCACGCCGCGACCAGCAGCGCAACCGTCTGCAGGCACGCCTGCCCCACACGCTGAACTTCTAACAACCAAACATGGAAGGCGACTTCATCAAAATCAACGACTGGCTGCTGCCGCTGAGCTGGCTCTACGGGCTTGGCGTTGGCTTCAGGAACTTCCTCTTCGACCTGGGAGTTCTGAAGAGCCGTGCCTATAAGACACCCGTCATCGCGGTGGGCAACATCACCGTCGGCGGCACTGGGAAGACGCCTCATGTGGAGCACCTCATACGCCTGCTGCAGGACAAGATGCGGGTGGCTGTATTGAGCCGGGGCTACAAGCGGAAGAGCAGCGGCCTTGTCATTGCCGACGCGAGTACACCGATGAAGGAGATTGGCGACGAGCCCTTCCAGATGAAACAGAAGTTCCCGAAGGTGACGGTGGTCGTTGACAAGAAGAGGACACGGGCCATTGAGCATCTGGAAGCGCAGAAAAATCCCGTGGACGTCATACTGCTCGACGATGCCTTCCAGCACCGCTATGTGAAGCCGGGCATCAACATCCTGCTGGTTGACTACCACCGCCTTATCATCTACGACAAGCTGCTGCCGGCAGGCAGGCTGCGCGAACCGCTGAAGGGCAAGGACCGTGCCGACATCGTCATCGTGACGAAATGCCCACGGGAGCTGAAGCCCATGGAGTACCGGGTTATCACCAAGGCCATGAACCTCTTCCCCTACCAGCATCTGTACTTCTCGACCCTGGAGTATGAGCTGCTGCGCCCCGTCTTCCCCAATGAGAAACGGACAGCCCTGCTCTCCGGGGTAAACGGACAAAACGTGCTGCTGCTGACAGGCATCGCCTCGCCACGCCAGCTGCTGGAAGACCTGACGCCGCAGGCCAGGAGCATCACGCCACTGTCGTTTGCCGACCACCATGACTTCAAGAAAAGAGACATACGCCGACTGAACGAGGCGTTTGAAAGCCTGCCTTCACCAAAGTGCATCGTCACCACGGAGAAAGATACTGCCCGCCTCATCGGCGTCGAAGGGCTCAGCGAGGCTGTCAGACAGCAGCTCTACCTGCTGCCCGTCCGCATCAGGTTCATGTCAGACCAAGACGAATTGTTTAACCAAAACATCATAGACTATGTACACAAAAATTCAAGAAACAGCATCCTGGCTCAAGCAAAGGATGACCACAAGTCCCAAAACAGCCATCGTTCTGGGGACAGGCCTCGGACAATTAGCTTCCGAAATCACTGACACCTACGAATTTCCCTACTCGGAGATTCCAAACTTCCCCGTCTCTACCGTAGAAGGCCATTCAGGAAAACTCATCTTCGGCAAACTCGGCGGCAAGGACATCATGGCCATGCAGGGCCGCTTCCACTATTACGAGGGCTACTCCATGAAGGAGGTGACTTTCCCCGTCCGCGTGATGTACGAACTGGGCATCACCACCCTGTTCGTATCGAACGCCGCCGGCGGCATGAACCCCGCCTTCAGCATCGGCGACCTGATGATTATCACGGATCACATCAACCTGTTCCCAGAGCATCCGCTTCGCGGCAAGAACTTCCCCACGGGTCCGCGCTTCCCCGACATGCACGAGAGCTATGACCATGAGCTGATACACCTGGCCTTCGACATTGCCAAGGAGAAAAACATCCGCCTGCAGTATGGTGTCTATGTCGGCGTACAAGGTCCCACGTTCGAGACACCGGCAGAGTACAAGATGTACCGCCTGCTGGGCGGCGACACCGTCGGCATGTCAACGGTGCCTGAGGTGATCGTGGCACGCCACTGCGGCATCCGCGTCTTCGGCGTGAGCATCGTCACCGACCTGGGCGGCTTCGACAACCCCGTTGAGGTAAGCCACGAAGAGGTGCAGGAGGCTGCCAACAAGGCACAGCCCATCATGACGGAGCTGATGCGTGAAATGATCAAACGAAGCTAAATAATGGAAATAGCAAAAATTGGCGAATTCGGACTGATTGACCGCCTGACAAAGGATGTCAATCCCAAGAACAAATCAACAAAATACGGCGTAGGCGATGACTGCGCCGTACTTTCCTACCCCGACAGCGAGGTGCTCATCACCACCGACCTGCTGATGGAGGGCGTACACTTCGACCTGACCTACACCGACCTGCAGCACCTGGGCTACAAGGCGGTGATGGTGAACCTCAGCGACGTGTTTGCCATGAACGGCACGCCACGGCAGATAACGGTGTCGCTGGCCATCAGCAAGCGCTTCAGCGTTGAGGACATTGAGCTGCTGTACAGCGGCATACGCCTGGCCTGCGAGAAATGGAACGTCGACATCGTAGGGGGCGACACCACGGCTTCATATACCGGACTGGCCATCAGCATCACCTGCATCGGCGAGGCCAAGAAAGAGGACATCGTCTACCGCAACGGAGCCCGCGACACCGACCTCGTCTGTGTCAGCGGCGACCTGGGTGCCGCCTACATGGGCCTGCAACTGCTGGAACGCGAGAAGGCGGTCTACTACCAGATGCTGAAAGACCAAAAACAAAGAGGGGGGGCTTTCCAACCTGATTTCAGCGGCAAGGAGTACCTGCTGCAACGGCAGCTGCAGGCCGAGGCCCGCGGCGACATCATCCAGCGTCTGCGTGAGGCCGGCATCCGCCCCACGGCGATGATGGACGTCAGCGACGGCCTGTCCAGCGAACTGCGCCATATCTGCAAACAGTCGGGCGTGGGCTGCCGCATCTTTGAGAAACAGCTGCCTATCGACTACCAGACGGCGGTCATGGCTGAGGAACTGAACATGAATGTCACCACCTGCGCCCTGAACGGCGGTGAAGACTACGAGCTGGTGTTCACCGTACCCATCGGCGACTTGGAGAAGATAGAGCAGGTAGAGGACGTGAAACTTATCGGCCACATCACCGACCAGAAGTTCGGCCATGTGCTTGTCAGCCGAGACGGTCAGGAGTTTGAACTCAAGGCACAGGGCTGGAACTTTGATAATTAAGTGATTATTTGGAGTTAAGGAGTTAAGGAGTTAAGACAATAGCTCTGAACCCAGAAAAGTCCGCAGATAACAATTATCGGTAGAACATTCGTCTTAACTCCTTAACTCCTTAACTCCTATAACCTGCGAATGTTGAGTGATGAATGATTAAAGTTTTACTGACGAGATATCTACCAGACCATTGAGGATGGCATAAATGGTAAGGCCCGCAGGCGAATGAATCTGTAGCTTGCGGGCTATATTACGTCTGTGCGTGATGACGGTATTGATAGAGATGCACAGATGGTCGGCTATCTCTTTGTTGGCCATACCTTGAACCAACGCCACGATGACGTCTTTCTCACGGTCTGACAGGGCATCGGCATTCTGACCGGCACCAAGCACCATGTCGCTGATGTTCTTAGTGATATCGCTCTGCTTTGTCATCTGCTCCAGACGGCGGATGGCAGGCACGAAGATGTGGTCTTCTACCAAGGCATGCTGGCGCAGCCACTCCTCGTTGTCATAAATGTCGTGCAGGGTGGCCGTCAGCTTGTTGTTATGCAGACCATCGGACGGCAGGTATTTGATAATCAGCAGTTTCAACTCCCGCAGTTTCTTGTCGGCCTCCTTATGATGCTTCGAGAAGGTCTCGATGCTGTATTCCGTAGGAGCCTTACCGTCAATGAGGGCCTGAACATAGGGGAACAGCGTGCGCTGCTCGTACATCATGTGGCGGCGTATCTCATGGGCATACTCATCGTAGAACCGCAGTATCAGCCGGCCCAGGGAGTCGTCGGGATTCAGGCTGTCCTGCAGTTCCTGACGAATAAAGGGGAGTTGGAAATCCAGATAGTATTTGTGGCTGGCATCAAGGTAGTGCAGCAGGGTACGCACGTCCAACTGCTCGTCGCCCTCAAAGTCGCCATACCCATTTATAGTGAAGTTCACTACCGCCAAGAACGTGTAAGTGTCCACTTGGTTGTCGTCGCAGGTCTCTTTGACGGTCTTATCGCCAAAGCCCAGACTGATGTCGAAACTGCCCAAGGCCTGCAAAAGGTCATAATTATCGCGGATAAGCGAAATCATCTTATCGTCCGCCTCATACATCTTTTGATTCTTCATACCTATTACTGATTACCGCTGCAAAATTACGGCTTTTTGCCGACATACACAATAGTCAAAAGTAGGTATTTTAAACAAATTTCATCGTTTTTAGGTATTGCAAGCCCCAAAAAATCGGTCTACCTTTGCAGCCGATTTTCAAGATAAACAAAGATGAACAACAAAATCAGCAGTCTCCTTTTAGGAGCAATGGTATGTATGACAACCGCCGCGACAGCGCAGGAGAATGCAGCCGACAGCGTACTTAACCACACGCGGGGCAAGGGACTCAGCGTGGGCGGCTACGGCGAGGTGTGCTTCAGCCGCAACTACTTCAGCGACCATGTCAGCCGCTACTCTCAACCCGAACAGCATCAGGACGACCCCTCGCATGGCCGTTTCGACATTCCCCATGCTGTCATCTATCTGGGCTATGACTTTGGCCACGGCTGGTCGCTCGGCACTGAGATAGAGTTTGAACATGGCGGCAACGGACTTGCCTACGAGAAAGAAGATGAAGAGGGCGGCGAATGGGAACAGGAAGTGGAGAAAGGCGGCGAGGTAGAGCTGGAACAGTTCTGGCTTCAGAAGTCGTTCGGACGCTGGGGCAACCTCCGGGCCGGCCACATCGTGATACCTGTTGGTCTGACCAATGCCCACCACGAGCCACTGAACTTCTTCACCGTCTACCGACCTGAAGGCGAGAACACCATCATGCCCTCTACGTGGCACCAGACGGGCCTGTCGTTCTTCGGACGTCACGGCGACTTCCGCTACGAGGCACAGTTCCTGGCCGGACTGAACGCCGACAACTTCACCAACACCACATGGATTAAGAACGGTCCGAAGTCGCCCTTAGAGTTCGATGTCGCCAACAAGTACGGCGGCTCGCTGCGCATCGACAACTACTCGGTGCCCGGCCTGCGTATCGGCATCAGCGGCTACTACGGCCACAGCATCGGCAACAGCTATCCCAACGATGCCAACGGTGCCGGTGCCACGTATAAGGGAAAGGTGGCCATAGGAGCCGTGGACTTCACCTACAAAGGCCACAACTGGATTGTGCGCGGACAGGCCGACTATGGCTACCTGAGCGATGCCGAACAGCTGAAGTACCTCTATAACCGCCTGAACTCTAAGTCGCCCTACAAGCACGCGGCCTTTGTCAGCGGCAATGCCTACGCCGTGGGCATAGAGGCGGGCTACGACGTGTTCTCACAGATTGAGTGCCTGCGCCAGCAGAACAAGAAGCTCTACGTCTTCGGACGCTACGAACAGTATGACCCCTACGCCAGTGCCACCAAGAACACTCCCTACGACTATACTGCCGTGAAGCGCTTCGCCGCCGGCATCAACTATCACCCCATCAAGCAGATTGTGGTGAAGGCAGAATACTCGAAGCGGCTGCTGAAAAGCCTCTACAACGACGAGCCGTCGGTGAACATCGGCGTGGCCTACGAGGGATTCTTTTTTTAGCGCTTCAGCGCTGGGGCGCTGAAGCTAAATAATAAATAATAAATAACAAATAATAAATAATAGATGAACATGAAAGAAATGAAATTCCTGCCGTTAGCCCTCATGATGGGCGTGCTAACACTGACATCGTGCAGCAGCGATGATGACAACAACACGAACAACAGTCAGCCAACAGAAGAGCAGTACAAAGACCGCTCCTACGGCAACAACGCCATCGATGCATGCAGCAACGTAGTGAAGTCGCTGACCAATGCCAACAACGTCATTGCCACGGCTAACCTGACAGCCGACCAGGAGAACTACCTGCGCAACGTGCTGACCAGTCTGGTAGGCAACGTCATCGTTCCCACCTACACCAAGCTGGCCGACGACGTGGAGGATTTGGAGAAGACGCTGAACGGACTGACCGTGCAGACCATCACCCAAGCTCAGATTGACAAGGCGTGTGCCGACTTCAAGCAGGCGCGTCTGAACTGGGAGCAGTCGGAAGCCTTCCTCATGGGCGCCGCCTCTGACTTCGACATCGACCCCACCATCGACTCCTGGCCGCTGAACCGCTCGCTCCTGCTGAGCTACTTCAACAACGGCATGAGCGACGAGATGCTGGAAGATGCCTCCATCCTGGGCTTCCACGCCCTGGAGTTCATCCTCTTCCGAAACGGCCAGAACCGTAAGGTGGCAGAGTTGCAGGGCAACGACACCTATACTAACTTCACCGCCATCAGCGGTGCCAAGGAGCTGCAGTATGCACAGACCATCTGCGCCTTGCTGAAACAGCGCTGCTACCAGCTACAGGTGGCCTGGCAGGGCGAGACCACAAGCAACGCCGCCCGTGTGGCCGTGCTGAAGGCGGCCAAGCTGGACTACACCACCGAGGCCGGACTGTCGTATGGTGACAACCTGACCAAGGCCGGCATCAGCGGCAGCAAGAGCACCTTCGCCACGCTGAAAGACGCCATCGCCCAGGTGCTGAGTGCTACCGAGGGGTCGTGTGTGGGCATTGCCAACGAGGTGGGCACGGCCAAGATTGCCAACCCCTTCTCTGCCGGTGACATCGCCTATGTGGAATCGCCCTACAGCTACAACTCCATCGCCGACTTTGCCGACAACCTGCGCTCGGTGCGCAACGTCTGGTATGGCAGCACCAACGGCAGCGTAGCCGCCACCAGCTTTGCCAAGTTCTTTGAGGGGGTAGGTACCGCCACCACCGTCAGCGAGGCCACCCTCAACGCCATCGAGAAGATCAGTGCCATGCCGGCTCCGTTCGTCAAGTACTGCAGCATCGTCTGGGGCAAGAACTTCGACGACCCCAGCAACTGGGAATCGACATCGGGAGAATAAGCAACACTAAACAAAGAACAATATGATGAACTTTCAGAAACTATCACAGCTTTCTGTCATCGCCATGCTGTCAGCACCACTGCTGACAGCATGTTCTGACGATGATGACAACAGCACTGCCGACCTGGGCAAGCTGACACCCGCCGAAGAGGTGTTTGGCAAGGCCACCGGCAATTTCATTGCCGACGAGTGGTATCCGGGCGGACAGCTGGGCACCACCACCAATGCCAGTTACTCTGACCCTGCCCCTGCCGTGGAGAACATCGCCGGCATGGAGGCCGACTTCAACACCGGCGAGGACTTCTTCGAGCATCTGTACACCATCGAGCAGGCTCCCCGAAAGGGTCTCGGCCCGGCCTGGGTGCGCAACTCATGCATAGCCTGCCACCCCAGCTACGGTCACGGCAAGCGACAGACGGAATATCGCGCCAACCAGATTGGCAACGGCTACCTGCTGGTTATCTACCACCCCGACACCAACGGCTACATCACCGAGGTGACGGGCATGCCGCAGACACAGGCCATGATGCCGTTCAAGGCTCCCATCGACGAGAGCCAGATCAGCATCGAGTGGAAAAACGTTACGGCTATGGAGAGCGGACTCAGCATGAAGTTTGCCGACGGCGAGACCTATTCGCTCATCTACCCCGAGGTGCGCATTCCGCAGTCGGCCTTCAACACCAACCCCAAGCCCGAGAACTATGACGTGCGCCTGGAGTCGACCATCGGTGTCTATGGTGTAGGACTGCTCGACGCCCTCGATGACGAGGACATTGAGAAGCAGTGGGCTGCCGAGGCTCCCTACGTAGAGCTGAACCCCGCTATGTGGGACAAGGCAGCCGGCACGTTTAAGGCCAGCGCCTACTATACGGCTCCTTATAACGACACGGGCAAGCACCGTGGCAGCCACGGACCGCTGAAGCGCTTCACCTACGCCATGACGCGCGGCTCGCTGCAGGACGGTGCCGGTGCCAACGCCATCTGGAACATCACCAACGTCACACGCTCCGACCGCCACTGGCTCTACACCACACCGGCCTGGGCCAAGGCACAGAGCGAGGATCAGGAGGTCATCAGCTACATCAAGCGGCACGGACAGGCTGAATCAAGCATCCTGCATCCTTATTTTGCCGACGGCACCGACGAGGGTATCGCCAACCGCGTGAACGAGATTCTGAACTGCTCAAGCATCGCCAAGAAGGATACCTTTGAGAACTATCTCCTGAACGGTGCGCCTTACAACGGACAGGAGGAGATGACCGACAAGCAGTACTACCAGTTCATGGTGTGGCACCGCGGTCTGGCCGTGCCTGCCGCCCGCAACCTGAACGACCCCGCCGTGCAGCAGGGCAAGAAGCTCTTCACAGAGATTGGCTGCGCCCAGTGCCACCGCCCGTCGTGGAAGACGGGTGCCGACAACTACTGGGTTGACGCCAGCATCAAGGCCTACGCACAGTCTATTGGCAAGGATGCCTCACAGATTCTGCCGAAGTTTGCCAACCAGACCATCTGGCCCTACACCGACATGGTGCAGCACCGGCTGTTCATGGTGAACGACATCCGCACCGGCTGGTGCCGCACCACCCCACTCTGGGGCCGCGGCCTGAGCCGTCAGCTGACGGGTGCCGACGACCGTCTGCACGACTGCCGGGCACGCACCGTCGTCGAGGCTATCATGTGGCATGGCTACAGCAAGCAGTCGGATGCCTACGCTGCGACTGAGAAGTTCTATAACCTGTCGAAGGCCGACCGCGACGCCGTGGTGAAGTTTATTGAATCTATCTAAACACCTGACAAACGAAACGACAAAGGTTTGAAGAAGTTATTAGTAATGCTCTATATCGTGGTGGTAGCCGTCATGGCTGCCGCCACGATTGTTGAAAAATACGAAGGCACGCCATTCGTATCCGACCATATCTATGGGGCCTGGTGGTTCTCACTGCTCTGGGCACTGCTTGCCGCCGCTGGCATCAGCTGGTTCCTGAAGCGCCGCGTCAGACAGTTCACCACGGTCATGCTCCACCTGTCGTTCGTAGTCATCCTGCTGGGTGCCCTGCTCACCCACCTCACGGCACGTCACGGAGCCATCCACCTGCGCCAGGGGCAGACCGTCAGCACCTACCTGACGGAAGAGCAGCAGGAGCATGCCCTACCCTTCAGCATCCGCCTGGACCGTTTCGACATCGCTTACCACGAAGGCACGAAAGCGCCTGCCGACTACACATCGCACATCACACTCACACCGGCTGACGACGCTCATGCTGAAACAGCCGCCGTATCCATGAACCACATTGCCACGCACCGTGGCTACCGCCTCTACCAGTCGGGCTTCGACCCTGACCAGCAGGGCTCCATCCTGGCCATGAACTACGACCCGTGGGGCATTCCCGTTACCTACTGCGGCTACGCCCTGCTGTTCTTCGCCCTCATCTGGATGCTCTTCGACCCTAAGGGCACCTACCGCCGTCTGCTGGCTGGCAAAGACGACTTTGCCCGCAACAAGATAGCCCTCTTTATTCTTTGTTCTTTATCATTGAGTCGCGTAGCGGCGCAGCCCACCCTGCCTGCCGCCACAGCAGAGCACTTCGGGCGCCTCAACATGCTCTACAACGACCGCGTCTGCCCGGCACAGACCTACGCCCTCGACTTCACCCGCAAACTCTACGGCAGCCGCTCCTACAACGGACTGACAGCTGAGCAGGTGCTCACCGGCTTTATCTTCTGGCCTGAAGCCTGGAGCAATGAACCCCTCGTGAAGGTCAAGAGGGGTGCCCTGAAGGAGACGCTCCAACTGCCCGACTTCTGCGCTGTCAACACCTTCTTCAACCCCACAATGGGCGGCTATATCCTGGGGCCTTATATCGAGCAGTACTACAGCGGACAGCATGACGCCTTCCATAACGATGTGGCCAAGATGGACGACCGGCTGATGCTTGTCATGGAACTGAGTCAGTGTACGCCCCTGCGTCTGTTCCCCTATAGCGGCGAATGGTGTGCCCCTGTGGGTAAACTTCCCGCCACCATCGACAACGATACGCAGCAGTTCATTCGCCATCTGTTCAGTCTGCTGACTGATGAAGCCCGCGCCGGCCACTACAAACAGGTGGACCACATCATCGACAAGCTGCAAATGTACCAGCAGAAGCAGGGAGGCAACTCCATACCCTCCGGCGTTCAGCTGCAGGCGGAGTATATATATAATAAGGTGCCGTTGGCCACCATCCTCTTCATGGCCAACCTCACACTGGGTCTGCTCACGCTGCTGCTCTTCGTCTGGCAGATGCACAGCGCCCCCAACGGCACACCGTCACCGCTGTCCAAACGTCTCTCGCTGCTGGCATCAGTCCTCTTCATACTCTCGCTGCTCGCGCTGACATTCTGCCTGGCCCTGCGCTGGATCATCACCAGCCACGTGCCTATGGCTAACGGCTATGAGACTATGCTGACGCTGGCCTGGCTCATCATGCTCCTCTCGCTCATAGCCCGCCGCCGCTTCCCCATCGCCATGACCTTCGGCTTCCTGCTCTCAGGACTCTTCCTGCTGGTGAGCCACCTGGGACAGATGGACGCACAGATAGGCCACCTCATGCCCGTGCTCAACTCTCCCCTGCTCTCGCTGCATGTCAGCATCATCATGGTAGCCTACGCCCTGCTATCGCTGACGTTTGTCTGCAGCACCACGGCCCTGCTGCTGCCTGCCATGCAGCAACAGCTGCACTTGCTGAGCCGGCTGCTGCTCTACCCGGCCCTGACCACCCTCGGCCTGGGCATCTTCATCGGTGCCGTCTGGGCCAACGTCTCATGGGGCACCTACTGGTCGTGGGACCCTAAGGAGACCTGGGCTCTCATCACCTTCATGATCTACGCCATCCCTGTCCACACGCAGTCGCTGGCAACCTTCCGCCGTCCGTTAGCCTACCATGTCTACATGGCAGTGGCCTTCCTGACTATTCTCATGACCTACTTTGGCGTCAACTATCTGCTTGGAGGCATGCATTCCTACGCCTGACGGACAGAAAACAGCACCGTTTTCGCTGTCTGTCGCATCCTGCCGCTTCTGTCATAACAACCTTTGCTGAAAAACCGGCTTTTTTTTGTACAGGCCGGTTTTTCGCCATACCTTTGCACCGTCAAAAGAAAACAAATAGTAATAACAATAAAAAAACAAAGAAAAATGGAAACAAAGAATTTTTACGCAAAGGTAATGAAATCAATCATGGTTGTCGCTCTCTGTCTGCTCCCTCTGTCAGGTAAGGCACAGTTAGTCAAGTACTGCATGTCGTATGCCGACTTCGTAGCCGACAAGTGGACACCCATTGAAGAACTGACGGAAGGCCGCACCAAACAGGCTGTCCAGATGAAGTTCGACAACAACGAATTCAAGTTCAAGACTGGCGACAAGCAGGCCGACGCCGCCATCAAGAAGCAGGTGTTCGCCATCCAGTACGGACAGACCATCTACGTCAACTGCCGTAACCTGCGCGAGAACGACATCGTCCTTGAAAGCTCTGGCTATACGCAGGCCTACCGCTACGACCACGACAAGCTCTGCGTAGCCGTCTACCACATCAACGATGCCGCCTTCCTGGCCAGCCTGGGTGCCGATGTTGCCTGGTTCTTTGTCGACACGCCTGTACGCATCGGTCTTGACGCCGCACAGATAGGTCTGATACTGACCCGCGACAAGCTCAACAGCTTCCGCTGCTTCCTCATCGACAAGGACTGCAATGCCAAGGGCCGCTACCCCGTTACCCGCATGAACGACAAGTTTATGGGTAGCCTGCTGGCTGACGATACAGCCATGCTCGAGAAATACAATGCCGTAAGCAGCAAGCGCCAGCGCCAGTCGGCTGCCAACGTCCTGCCCATCCTCATGGAGAAAGGACTGGTAAATGCCGAACTCTAAACAATAAAGACAGAATAGAACAATACCCGTATGCCCTTTATGAGCATACGGGTATTGTCTTTATTACTATTAGCTCCTAAACTCCTTACTTCGCGTAGGCCACGGAACGGGTCTCGCGGATAACGGTAATCTTCACCTGTCCGGGATAGGTCATCTCGTTCTGTATCTTCGATGCTATCTGTCCGCTCAGAGCCTCGGTCTCAGCATCCGACATCTTGTCGGCACCGACGATGACGCGCAACTCACGACCTGCCTGGATGGCGTAGGTCTTGGTGACACCGGGATACGACATGGCAATAGCCTCAAGGTCGTTCAGGCGCTTGATGTAAGCCTCGACAATCTCACGACGGGCACCGGGACGGGCACCGCTGATAGCATCGCACACCTGAACGATGGGAGCCAGCAGCGTCTGCATCTCCATCTCGTCATGGTGGGCACCGATGGCATTGCAGATGTCGGGCTTCTCCTTATACATCTCTGCAATCTTGGCACCATAGAGTGCGTGGGGCATCTCGCTCTCCTCATCGGGCACCTTGCCAATGTCGTGCAACAGACCGGCACGCTTGGCCTTCTTGGGATTCAGACCCAGTTCGGCAGCCATGACGGCACAGAGGTTAGCGGTCTCACGGGCATGCTGCAGCAGGTTCTGTCCATAGCTGGAGCGGTATTTCATCTTACCGATGATGCGGATGAGTTCAGGGTGCAGACCGTGGATACCCAGGTCGATAGCCGTGCGCTTGCCGGTCTCTATAATCTCGTTGTCAAGCTGCTTCTTAACCTTGGCAACGACCTCCTCAATACGAGCGGGGTGGATACGGCCGTCGCTGACCAGCTGGTGCAGAGCCAGACGGCAGGTCTCGCGGCGAACGGGATCGAAGCCGCTGATGACGATAGCCTCGGGGGTGTCGTCAACAACAATCTCAACACCGCAGGCTGCTTCCAGGGCACGGATATTACGACCCTCACGGCCTATAACGCGGCCCTTCACATCGTCGTTGTCAATATGGAACACGCTGACGCTGTTCTCAACAGCCGTCTCGGTAGCCACGCGCTGAATGGTCTGTATGACAATCTTCTTGGCCTGGGCATTGGCGTTGAGCTTGGCCTCGTCCATGATTTCATTGATGTAGGCAGCAGCATCGGTACGGGCCTCGTCCTTGAGCGACTCCACAAGCCTGTTACGAGCCTCCTCGGCACTAAGACCTGACAGCTCCTCCAGCTTCTCGCGCTCCTTCAGCTGCATCTTCTCCAACTCCTCCTGCTTGGCGGCCAGCACCTTCTTCTCGTTGTCAATGCGCTGCTGCTGGTTATCCAGCTCGTTCTTGCGGCGGCCCAGCTCTTCCTGACGCTGGTTCAGGCTAATCTCGCGCTGCTTCAGCTTGTTCTCACTCTGCTGCAGGTGCTGGTTGCGCTGTTGCACCTCCTTCTCCAGCTCACTCTTCTTGTTCAGGAATTTCTCCTTCACCTCCAGCAGCTTCTTTTCCTTAATAACCTCGGCCTCCTTACCGGCGGCCTCCACCATTTCGTTGTATTTTCCCTTCAGTACGTAACGGAAAATCATGTATCCGCATACGCCGCCAATAACAAGGGCGGCTACGGCAACAATAATTGATAGAACCATAAAATAAATCTATAATGAAACAATTTGTTAATAATCTTCACTTCAGCGCCTCGTCAATGTCAGAAGTCAGGCGTTGAAGCAGACCATTATACGCGTCAGTATCCTTGTTGGCGTGCTCCATCTGGTACATAACGGCAATTTCAAGCATGGCTGTAGCAGCAACAAAACGGTCGCTGCGACGCCCCCTGAACATTTCCGCATACTTACCATAGGTAGCTGCCACGAGATCTCTGGCATCACGGTAAAAACCTTCTTCGTCGGCCTTCACCCAGATGTCTATCTTCTCGTTACAGATATTCAGACTGATATGTTGTTTCCCTTTGTTAACTTCTGCCATTTGTTTTAGGCTTTCTTACTGGGCGGCATCGGCCGGAGTCTCGTCACCCTGTAACATTGAAATACATTTATCCACCTCGCGGATAAGCTTGGACAGGCGGTCCTTGGCACCCTGCAGGTCGCCATCGGTAATCTCCACCATACGCGCCATCTTCAGCGAGTTATAGTCACGCTCACTCAGCGCAAGCTGCTCTTTCAGACCCTTGATGTCCCGCTCGTTCTTGGCAACCTCCTGACACAGCCTCTCATTCTCCTTCTTCAAATCTTGAAAACGGAGTATCAGTTGCCGCACGCGGCCCTCAAACGTGGCTAAAAGCTGCTCGTTCTGCGTCATGACTATATTTTTTGACGTACAAAGGTAGGTATTTTTTTGTAAATGCCTGCCTTTGCGCCAGTTATTTAATATTAATTAAGAAGTGCTTTACTTCTTATCGTCATCAGCAGGCTGTTTCTCTTTCTTGGCCAACATTACCACACGGTAGACAAAACTGGTAATCCACTGCTGCGAGAAACCGAGTTTCTGGTTATACTTACGCACGTCAACCACCGACTTCATCACGCTGGGATCAGTGAAGTCATTCTTGTTGAAGATGTCGACGATGGTCTTCTCAGTCATCGTCAGGATGGTCTTCTTGAAGATGCTGGGTATGCGCAACTTAAACTTCATGAGGTTCGAGGTCAGCATCATCAGCTCCTGGGTAAAGCCCTGAAACTGATACATATACGTCTGCACGTCCTGCGGGTTCTTGCAGCGGCGGCGAATGCTCTGGTCAATCTCCTTGGTGAACGACTCGTCCATGCCATACATCTCAACCATCATCTTCGTCACGCGCTGTTTCTCAGCCACACCCAGACGGTTGTTCACCGTAGGCACCTTCAGCGTCTGCTTGAACACACGCAGGTCAGGCAGTGCCGCCAGGTTCGTGATATGCAGGTCGGCAGCCATCACTGCCTGAAAATAAACACGGATGAGGGTCATGAAATCCTCCATGCCGCCCACCTTCTGTTCGTCCTCTTTCTTTCCGAAAATCTTATTCCAAAATGACATTTTTCTGTTATTATATAGTGAATCTGCGTGCAAAGATACGAAAAAACGAGAGAAAAGCAAAAGAAAAGGCCCGTTTTTTCTTTTTCTTTTCCGAACGTTAGAACTCTCGTATAGGATTTTTCCTGAAAAAGGGTGCAAGGGTGACAGAACTGCCTGCCACAAAGGGTTTGCACCCTTTTTAGAGGGTGACAGGGGTGACAGAAGGGTGACAGGCTGTGTCTGCTGCGCTTCTTCCGCGAAAGGAGGCGGATAGGCGCTCCCCTCCCTTGTAGGGGAGGGGTTGGGGTCAGTAATTACAATAAAAACAAATTCTCGAGAGAATTCATACGTATAGAGCCGCTATGCACATCTCCGGAGGCTCCAAACAGCCAAATTCTCTCGAGAATTCAAGAGCGTAGAAGCTTGTGTCCATGCGCTGCCATCCTTTAGCCCACAAGAACCTGCGCTCTGTAGCCATCCCCCTCCTACAGGAGGGGATAGGAGAGGTCCAGCCCGTCACCCTTCTGTCACCCCTGTCACCCTCTAAAAAGGGTGCAAACCCTTTGTGGCAGGCAGTTCTGTCACCCTGTCACCCTTTTTTTGATTTTTTGGAGTTCGAGGGTCGCTATGTGCAGACAAAGCAGATGGTGGCAGGCTATTATGGGGTGGATGAAAGAACTATTGAGCGATTATTAATCTCAAATGAAGATGAGTTAAAGCATAATGGATATTTTTTATGTAAGGGTAACTCGTTGAAAGAATTTAAGTTACGTTTTGCGGGCGACATTGATGTCGCTCACAAAACAGTGTCGTTGGGACTCTTTGATTTCTATTGTAATTGCTACCATTAACGAGAAAACAGGAGGTGGTACCAAATATATCAATCGGAGAGATGTGGACTATCTTCCTGCAGCAATTCAAGAAGAGAACTATCGTAAGAACTTTACAGATGCCATCAAAAATTATGTCGATGGGCATAAGACCTATAAATATGCACAAGTGATGGATGCCATCTACAAGGCAGTGTTCTGCGAGAAAGCCAAGGAGTATCGCAAACTGCTCGACCTGGATGCCAAGGACAATGTGCGCAGGACGCTATATGCCGAGATGCTGAGGGTGGTATCATCATTTGAGAATGGTGTGGCCTTTGAAATTACCCGCCAAGCTAAAGAACGTGGTGTACTGACTGTGGCAGAGGTAAGTGAGATTTGTAATCAGATGGCAGAACATCCCTTGCAGGCACCTGTTAACTCGTCATACCGCTGCATAAGACCCTGAAGACGGGCCGTCTTCTGTCTTTGTTGTTACAATAAGTGCGCTTGTTGATACGGTGGGTGACATAGAGTATGACGGCAGCCAACAATACAGTTGGTGCAAGAATAATCAAGATGCTAAGGAGCTTATCGTATATGTCAGTATCCTCATAGGCATACTCAATAGTCAGTACCACAACCAGCATCGTCATGAGTACAAATAGTATGATGACCGCCAATCGCCACAGCGTACCCCACCAGCCGTAGCCGAAGAGTTGGAGGTAGGCGATGTACATGTAGATTACAAAAAGCATAAGATCGTAATCATCACTCCAGTAGCCAATAAAGATGGTTGTGAGGAGACTCAGGACGCTCAGGAATACTTGCAGGAAAAATCCCTCGGGCAGCGTATGGCGGGGATAGCCTGGGGCGTAGCGGAACACCAGCCATGTTGGCAGGATATAGAAGGATTGGAGGAACAGCGTCGCCCAACTTTTCTGCGAATTGATCCATGCGACGATATCGTCAAGTTCCTTAAGGTTGAACTTCAGACCTACAACATCATTCTTCACATGAAAGACAGACTCAACGATGACTACGAAGAGACAGACGAGGACCAGCATCTTGACCGGCGGGAACGACACTTGGCGGCGACCACTGATGTAGTCGCGCACCAGATAGCCCGGACGTCCCAGCAGCTGGACAAGCGTATAGGTGAGCGAGCGGGAGTCCAGTCCCCACAGAACTGTGATGTTGTCTTTGATGGATTTCCACTCCACGCGTCCTACCTCGGCACGCTGGCCACAGATGGGGCAGAAGTTGCCGTCGAAATCGTTGTCGCAGTTGTGGCAATGCTGCACCTCGCCCTCATGCCGGTTGGCATAATGCGGTGTAGCCTGCTGCCAGCGGCAGAAACGGCGGTAGTACTCTCTTATCTGCCCTTTCGTCATTTCTTCGTTCTTTAATGCATTATAAGTTACAATGAGAACACATCATTGAAATTTTGCTGCAAAAGTACTAAAACTATAGGAATAATTGGCATTTCCACCCCACCTTTTTATAAATTATTGCCTAAATCCCCGCTTATTAATGATTCAGATGCAACCTCAAACCAAATTCGATGGAAGGTGCTAAAGGGTGTTCCTTATAGTAGTGCTCAAATGAGGAACCATCGTTGAAATAATAGCCGAATGAGGGCTGCAAGTAAAGGCCCAACTCACGGCTGATGCGATATTCTGCTCCGGCAGATGCGCTAACAGACCATTGCCAAGGCTTCTCGTTAAGGCACTTCTCCAGCAAAGCCTGACCAGCAGCATAGAGACTAAAGTGGCTTGAAGACCACAATTTCCATGTCAGTCCTACGGGGATGCCCAGATAATGCATTTTCTGAGTGTAGGAGATTGTATGATAGACCGGAAAGTTGAATTCTGAAAAGAGGTAAGTGTAGCTGAGCCCGCTAAGGAGTGCAAGACGATTGCTCAGTTCATACTGCACCCCCACCCCAAGTCGTATTGGCAGATGATGCTTCACTTCAAAAGTAGCATTGGCATATTGCGGGCCGCTATTTCCATTGTACTCAGCATAGGTGATTCCATTGATAATCATATAGTTTGCAATAATGACTTTTTCCATCCGCTCAGTGTTCTGCACAGCGAGTAGCCCGCCAGACGCATTCAGACATACTGACCACTTTTGCCGATCAGGACTTCTGTGCTGTTCTATATCCCAATCATCGTTTATGGCTACAGTTGCCGCTGATTTTTGATCATCTGCCGATTCTGTTGTAACATCCCCTTCAGGTACGGTATGTGGTGGGACTTCCGATGCTGTAGTATCTTCAACCTGTTCAATGTGAGGTGCTTCCGTTGTTTTAGTCTCCGCTATTTGGATAGGATTTTCCCTCTGTGCTAATAGAGCATGCTCATGGGGACGCATCTCATGAGTTGGGAACAGCAGTTCGTTAGAAGATTTCTGTTCAGATGCAACTGGTGTTGCCGGCTCTTGTGGAGAAACCTGCTGCTTTGCTGTTTCTGCCTGCAAGGGCTGCTCCATTTTTTTATCATTAACATCCTGATAGACAAAGAAACCGATAAGGACCAACACAGCAGCGGCAGCAGCCAGGTACCACCGCTTGTAGGTGGTATCTTTGCGAACAGGCTTTCCGTCGAAGCCCATCTGCCTGCTTATGCCTTCCCAAAGACCCGAAGGAGGCTCTGCCTTGTGCCCTTCAAGTCTTTGTCTGAGTTGGTCTGTCCAGTATTCTTTCATCCTTGTTTCCTTGTTACATCCTTTATCTTTTTTGCCAGTAGCCTTTTTGCGTAGAAGAGTTGTGAGGCCGATGTTGCCTCGCTGATTCCCAACAGTTCTGATATCTGCTTGTGTGAGTAGCCTTCGAAGACGAAGAGGTTCAACACCATTCGGTATCCATCGGGCAGTTCTGTTATCAGTTGGTGCAGAATGTCTGGCGATACCTGTTCTGGCTCAAGGTCTTCTTCGTTCTCATATTTCATTCTTGCTGCCTCATGCTCTGCAAACAGCAGTCTCTTCCTGTTTTTCAGATAACGAAGTGCTTCGTTGGCCACCAGCTTTTTCATCCAGCCCCGGAATGATGCCTCACCCCTATACTCAAAGCTGCCGATTGAAGTGAAGATCTTTACAAAACTGTTCTGCAGTACGTCCTTGGCATCGTTCTCCTGAGGCACATAGCGATAGCAGACCGATGCAAGCTCCCCAACGTACTGCTGATATAGTTCTGCCATCGCCCTCTGGTCCTTCTGCCGTATGCGCTCAACGAGTTGTCTGACCATTGCTTTTTCTCTTGCGTCTACATTAATAATTCAAAATTACGCAAATCTTGTATGGCCTTGCAATGTTTTTAGATTATTTAACGCGTCGTCATACAAGTTTTTTCCTCTTTTCGTATTACATTTGCAAAACCAAAGAAGACAACATGAAAAAGAATCTATTATTTGCAGCAGCCTTAGTGCTGGCCATGACAATGGTGTCGTGTACGTCATCAGAAGATACGACAGAAGATCCTGATGATATAGAGAGAGTGGTTTACATGCTACCAGAACCTCAGCCCATCCAACTGACGGAGGCTCAGAAGGTGTTTGTGAACGACAACAACCGCTTTACGCTGAATTTCCTCAACACCGTTAACAATGCCGACAAGAGCGGCAAGAGTTTTATCTACTCACCACTGAGCATCACCTACGTGTTAGGCATGGTGAACGATGCTGCCACAGGGCAGACGGAACAGGAGTTGGAACAGACATTAGGCTTCCACGAGGGAGGCATCCGGGCTGTAAACGACTATTGCAAGAAACTCATCGAGGGACTGCCAAGGACGGATGACAAAGTGCAGTTGAACATTGCCAATGCCATCTTCCTAAACCAGCAGTACACGCTGAAGGAACAGTTCCAAAAGGACATGATGCAGTATTATGATGCCAAGGCCGAAGCGCTCAATTTCTCATCTCCTCAGACGCTCAGCCACATCAACGACTGGTGCAAGGAAAAGACCAATGGCTTGATTCCCACGATTCTCGACGAGGTTGACCCTAGAATGGTATCCTATCTGCTCAATGCCATCTATTTCAAAGCCGACTGGGCTTCTGAGTTCGACGAAAAGAACACCCTGTCGGAGACTTTTACAACCGTAAACGGCTCTACCCAGCTACCCATGATGCACCAGCGCGCCCTCATCAACTACATGAAAAACGAGACCTTCTCTGCGGTTATCATCCCCTACGGCTCAGGTCTCTGGAACATGACCGTGCTGTTGCCTGAAGAGGGCAAGACCGCTGATGACGTTATCAAGGAGGTTGTGCAGGGCAATCCCTCCGTGGTGAACAATCCTGGCTGGTGCGATGCCAATAGCAATGCTTTCAGAGCATACGATGTGGACTTGAAGCTGCCTCGCTTCGCAACCCAGTCAGATACCTATGACTTAGGAAACGACGGTCTTGTTGACCTGCTGAAACCAATGGGCATCCACCTGGCCTTTGACTCTAAGTTGGCAGAGATTCCCAATATGGCCAACAAGCCCGTCTTTATCGGTACGATGCGCCAGAAGGCTTGCATCACGGTGAACGAGAAAGGCGCTGAAGCAGCAGCAGTTACTGTGGCAGGGATGGTTGCGGCAACTGCTGTCGGTCAGGATGATTACCCCATGGCAACGTTCCACGCCAACCGTCCCTTCGTCTATGTCATCAGCGAACAGTCCTCAGGCGTTATCCTTTTCGTCGGCAAGTTCACTGGCAGATAATGTACCTATCCTTTCATGCTATTATGCAAAAAAACAGAGATAGATTTTGCGTATTCATTTATTTGTCGTATCTTTGCAACACTAAACGATGAAAAATATGAAAGGAATTGTATTAGCCGGCGGTAGCGGCACACGCCTCTACCCTATTACCAAGGGAATCTCAAAACAGCTGATTCCTATCTTTGACAAACCGATGATCTACTATCCCGTCTCGGCTCTTATGCTGGCGGGCATCCGCGACATCCTGATTATCTCTACGCCTCACGACCTGCCGGGCTTCAAAAGGCTCCTCGGTACAGGCGAGGAGCTGGGCATACACTTTGAGTATGCCGAGCAGCCGTCGCCCGACGGACTGGCTCAGGCTTTCATCATCGGCGAAGAGTTTATTGGCGACGACTGCGCCTGCCTGGTCCTTGGCGACAACATCTTCTACGGCTCTGGCTTCAGCGGCCTGCTCCGCCAGAGTGTTGAGAATGCCGAGAAGCATGGTCTGGCAACTGTCTTCGGCTACTGGGTCAACGACCCCGAGCGCTACGGAGTGGCTGAGTTCGATGCCGACGGCAACTGTCTGAGCATCGAGGAGAAGCCCGAGAAGCCCAAGTCGAACTATGCCGTCGTAGGACTCTACTTCTACCCCAACAGCGTGGTGAACATTGCGAAGAACATCAAGCCCAGCGCCCGTGGCGAACTGGAGATTACGACGGTCAACCAGGAGTACCTGGCCCAGCAGAAGCTGAAGGTTCAGACGCTGCAGCGCGGCTTTGCATGGCTCGACACCGGCACCCACGACTCACTGGCCGAGGCCTCAACGTTTATTGAGGTGATAGAGAAACGCCAAGGACTGAAAGTTGCCTGTCTGGAGGAGATTGCCTACAAAAAGGGCTGGATTGGCAAGGAGCAACTGCGAGAGTTGGCCCAGCCCATGCTGAAGAACGGCTACGGACAGTATCTGATGCAGCTGGCTGAAGGCAAATAGCATACCAAAAAGGCTGAAGGCAAATAGCCAGGAACCAATAGCCCATAAAAAAGAGCCGCTCTTCTGTTAGCGGCTCTTTTTATTTTCAAGAAAATCGGGGTTTGCCTTACTTATTAGCAACTTTCTCGACGATGGCCTTGAAAGCCTCGGGGTTGTTCATGGCGAGGTCGGCGAGCACCTTGCGGTTAATCTCGATACCTGCCTTTGAGAGAGCACCCATCAGCTGTGAATAGCTCATACCGTTCAGGCGAGCGGCAGCGTTGATACGCTGGATCCACAGACTGCGGAAAGCGCGCTTCTTGTTACGACGGTCACGATAGGCGTATGTCAGACCTTTCTCCCAGGTATTCTTGGCTACTGTCCAAACATTCTTGCGGGCTCCAAAATAGCCGCGGGTGAGCTTCAAAATTCTCTTACGCTTTGCTCTTGATGCAACGTGATTTACACTTCTTGGCATAGTTTTCTTACTTCTTTAATGTTTGACAATAGGTTTGTTTAGCGGAGACACAACAGGTCACGAACCTGCTTCATGTTGGTCTGGTCAACGAGTGTTGAACCAACGAGATTACGCTTCTGCTTCTTGGTCTTCTTAGTCAGGATGTGACTGTGGTAGGCGTGGTGTCTCTTAACCTTACCTGTACCGGTGAACGAGAATCTCTTCTTAGCACCGGAATTTGTCTTTACTTTTGGCATTTTTTTTATGTTTTAATTGTTTATAAATTAACGGTGGCAACGCATATACCGGGCGCAGCGCACCTTACTCTTCTGTCTCTGTCAGCTTCTTCAGCGCATCAGCCGAAATCTTGGCATTGGCAAACAGACCGCCGTTAGCAGGGGCTTCGACATCGATGTCGGCCTCAGGCTGAGGCTTCTGCTGGCGTGCAGCATCCTTGGCCTCAACGCCGACAGCCTCACGGTCGCGGGCCTGCTGGCTCTTCTTCTTCTCGCCGGCCTTCTTAGGAGCCAGGTAGAGGAACATCTTCTTGCCCTCCAACGACGGCATCGACTCTACCTTACCATACTCCTCCAAGTCGTTGGCAAACCTCAGCAGCAGCACCTCGCCCTGCTCCTTGAACAGGATGGAGCGTCCGCGGAAGAACACGTAGGCACGCACCTTGTTGCCTTCCTCCAGAAACTCCTTGGCGTGCTTCAGCTTAAACTGATAGTCATGCTCATCGGTCTGCGGTCCGAAGCGGATTTCCTTCACCTCCACCTTCACCTGCTTGGCCTTCATTTCCTTCTGGCGCTTTTTCTGCTGGTAAAGGAACTTGGAATAGTCGATGAGACGACAGACTGGTGGGTTTGCATTGGGCGAAATTTCCACGAGGTCGACGCCCTGTTCCCTGGCCATATTCAAAGCATCACGGGTGGGAACAACGGTCGAGCCATCCTCGCCGACGATGCGGACTTCACGCACGCGTATCTGTTCGTTGACACGGTACTGATTCTTTATTTTGTCATTCTTCATCAACAGTTTTTTAGAAAATCGGCTGCAAAGTTACAACATTTCAGCGAATTAGCAAAATAAATCTGAAATTATTTTTCATTTAGAAGTTCTTGGTCATCTCAGCCACCTTGTTGTTCACCTCGTCGATGAACTCCTGGATGGTCATGACGCTCTGCTCGCCACCGCCCTGCGGACGCACGGCAACCGTCTTGTCGGCAGCTTCCTTCTCGCCAACGATGACCATGTAGGGGATGCGCTTCAGCTCGTTGTCGCGGATCTTACGGCCCAACTTCTCGTTGCGCAGGTCGATAGTGGCACGCACGCCGCCCTGCTGGAACTGCTTGCACACCTCCTGGGCATAGTCGTTGTACTTCTCCGACAGGGGCAGGATGGCCACCTGCTCAGGCGTGAGCCAGAGGGGGAAGTGACCGCTGGTGTGCTCGATGAGCACGGCGCAGAAACGCTCGAGTGAGCCGAAGGGCGCACGGTGAATCATGACGGGTGTCTTCTTCTGGTTGTCCTCGTCGGTATATTCCAGCTGGAAGCGCTTAGGCAGGTTGTAGTCCACCTGGATGGTGCCTAACTGCCAGCGGCGGCCGATGGCGTCCTTGATCATGAAGTCGAGCTTCGGGCCGTAGAAAGCGGCCTCACCGTACTCCACCTTAGCCTTCAGGCCCTTCTCCTCGCAGGCCTCCTGGATGGCGCGCTCGGCCAGTGCCCAGTCCTCGTCGGTGCCCACGTACTTGTCGTGGTCGTTGGGGTCGCGCAGCGAAATCTGTGCCTCGAAGTTGAAGCCGAAGGCAGTGAGCACCACGCCGATGATGTCCATGACATTGAGGAACTCCTGCTTCACCTGGTCGGGACGGCAGAAGAGGTGGGCGTCGTCCTGGGTGAAGGAGCGCACACGGGTCAGGCCGTGCAGCTCGCCCGACTGCTCGTAGCGGTAGACGGTGCCGAACTCAGCAATGCGCAGGGGCAGGTCCTTATACGAGCGGGGCTTCCAGGCGAAAATCTCGCAGTGGTGAGGACAGTTCATGGGCTTCAGCATATACTCCTCGCCCTCCTCAGGTGTGGTGATGGGGCGGAAGGAGTCCTGACCGTAGTGGGCATAGTGGCCAGAGGTGACATAGAGGCTCTTGCCACCGATATGCGGTGTGATAACCTCCTGATAGCCATAGCGCTTCTGCACCTTGCGCAGGTGCTCCTGCAGACGCAGGCGCAGGTCGGTGCCCTTCGGCAGCCAGATGGGCAGGCCCTTGCCCACCTTCTCTGAGAACATGAAGAGTTCCATCTCCTTGCCTATCTTGCGGTGGTCGCGCTTCTTGGCCTCCTCGAGCATGACGAGATACTCGTCAAGCATCTTCTTCTTGGGGAACGAGATACCGTAGAGACGCTGCATCTGTTCGCGGGTAGCGTCGCCACGCCAGAAAGCTCCGGCCACGCTGGTGAGCTTGATGGCCTTGATCTCGCCGGTGTCTACGAGGTGCGGACCGCGGCAGAGGTCGGTGAAGTTACCCTGTGTATAGGTGGTGATGGTGCCGTCTTCCAGATCCTGGTCTATGTGTTCGCACTTATAGGTCTGACCGTCGGCGGCAAACTCCTTCAAGGCATCGGCCTTGGCCACCTCCTTGCGGACAACAGCCTCCTTCTTGCCGGCCAGTTCCTTCATCTTAGCCTCGATGGTGGGAAAGTCACTCTCCTTGATCATCTGTCCGTCGGGCAGCAGCACGTCGTAGAAGAATCCGTTCTCGACGGCAGGGCCGAAGCCGAACTGTATGCCGGGATAGAGCTCCTGCAGGGCCTCGGCCAGCAGGTGGGCACTGGTGTGCCAGAAGGTGTGCTTGCCTTCCTCATCCTCGAACTTGTAGAGCGCGATGGTAGCGTCCTCATTGATAGGACGGTTCAGCTCTACGGTCTCGCCGTTTACACCACAGCTGACGACGCTGCGAGCCAGAGCCGGCGAGATGCTCTCGGCAATCTGTAATCCTGTGACGCCCTGCTCATACGAGCGAACAGAGCCGTCGGGGAATGTAATCTTGATTTCCATATCTACAATATATGTTTGAATTTAAGCGGCTGCAAAGGTACGAAATAGTTAGGACACCGCAAAATAAAACAGTCCAAAATTCGGCATAATCATTCAGCGGCAGGCTCTACGCCCAGTTTCTGTGCCACCATGTTCAGGTAGATTTTCTCGGCCATGGTCAGCTTGCCGTCGGCGCTGTTGGCCAGAGCCACCATTGCGTCGTAGGTATCCCGGGCTGCCTCACGGTCGGTGGCCAGCAGGTCGAAGTCAACGTCGTAGCTCTTGTCGGAGTCGATGTTTGCCAGCAGGTCGAGCTTGTCCTGACTGTCAATCTTGGCACGGGCTATGCGCTGTTCAATGGCCTGGTATTTCTCAGGCGAAACCTCGTCGTTGATCTTGGCGATGTTGATGAGCGACTGGATGATGGCCAGCTGCACCTTCCGGGGGTCGCGCTCAGCCTGTCCGGCCTTGACGAACGAGGTCTTGATGCCGGCCAGCTCGATGGTGTCGATGGCACCGTCGTCGAACAGATGACGCTGGGCGCGCAGCTGACGGCGCAGACGGTTGGCACCGCTACGGAAGGTCAGCAGCGTCAGACCGCCGGAGAAAAGTCCTCCGGCCAGGGGGATAAAGCGTCCGATGCCCCTGGCCAGCCCCTCCTTGGAATAACGGGTGCCGATGAGCCGGGCCACCTGGGCGGCAATAGGCACCAGGGCGGTCTTGGTCAGTGCCACACGTGGCAGACGGGTGACAGCACTCTCAGCCACGGCCTTCGACAGTTCGCCCAGACCTTTCTCGGCCACCGGTGCCCCCATCATGACACCGATAAAGATGGTCAGCAGGTCACAAGCCATGTCGCTCAGCTCACCGTCTTCGTCGCACAGGTCGGGATAGCCATAGAGGTAAGCCAGCTTCTGTGAAAGGACGAAGACATGATAGAAGTACTGGGTCAGGTCGGCAGGCATGGTGGCCGCCATCGCCAGTCCGCCCGGCAGTCCGACAACGGTAGAGGTGGCCGTAGCCAGTGTGGTATGGTATCTTACACACTGAGTGGCCAGGTGGTCGACAACGCGCTCAGACACAACGGTATAGGGACGGACGCTACCCAGCATCTGCAGGCGCGACTGGTTGCAGTACGGGCGCAGCTCCTTGCGCAGGAACGCGATGCGGTCGACTTTGACACCGGGCATCTTGAGCACGGTGGCAAGAATTTTACTCCACGGGCCCCCTGAGGTAGGGGCTTGGGGGTCTGAGTGCCCCACTTTATTTGTATCTTCTTCCATAACTATAAGTTTTTATTTCCCTTTGTTCAGACCCCTAATCCCCTAACTTAGGGGACTTGGAGCCATATTTCTTGATAAGACTGTAGGCAGAATAGAGGCCCAGCTCGCCGGCCTTGCTCAGGTCGCTGACACCCTCGGCGGTCTGACCATTGTCGATGCGGGCCAGTCCGCGGTTGTAGTAAGCCTCAGCCAGTCGTCCGTCGAGGGCGATGGCCTGTGTATAGTCGCTGACAGCGCGGGCATAGTCCTTGCGCTGTATATAGACGTTGCCCCTATTATAATAAAGGTACGCGCACGATGGCGCATGGCGGATGGCTGCCGCCAGGTCCATCAGCACGTTGGCCGTCTTCATGTCGATGTGGGTGCCCTGCGAAGCCTGAAACTCGTTGACCTTCGTCTGGCAGGCGGCGCGCTGCCAGAGGGCCAGCACCGACAGACTGTCCGTCAGCAGGTGGGTGGTCAGGGCGTCTATGGCGTCCTCGTTGTTCTGCAGGGCTGTATAGGCCACGGCCTTCAGCAAGAGGAGATTCTGCACCTGCGGCAGGTTCTGTATGTCAGCAATGGCTGTGCCTACCGAGTCGATATAGGCGAAATAGGCAGCCGTCCGTGCTTCGTTCAGGGCCGGGGTGTTGGCAACAACATACAGTTTTCGGCCAGAGGTGTGGTTAAATGCCTCCACGAGGTCGTCATACGGAACGTAGGTCTTCACCTCGCTCCTCACCGGCTGTAGTGACAACTCGTACATAGGCAGGTACTTGGCCTCCACCTTATGGTTCTGTACACGTCCGCGATAGGCATTCTGGTAGTCGTTCTCCATCTCCTGTTCGTCGGCCACCACCAGCTGGTTGTATTTCTCCAGGTCTTCATCGCTGCGTTTTCGCTGTTTCTTGCTCAGACGCGGCTGTTTGCCACCATAGCGTTTGTCCATCTGTGCTTTCAGGATGCGGAACTCATCCTGCTCGGCCTGCTTGTTCATGCCCAAGCGCCTATAGCAGCCCGCCCGATAGTGCAGACCGGTCCAGAAGTTTGGGTACTCGCTGATAACCTTGGAATAGTCGCTGATGGCACCGCGCAGGTCGCCGGTCTTGTCACGCAGCAGGCCACGGTTGAAGCGTGCCAGCATGTTGTCAGGCTCCAGGCGCAGCACGAAGTCGAAGTCCTCAATGCCGCGGTTGTCATCGCCCACCTGGGCACGCAACAGACCGCGGTTGTAGTGACCCAGGAAGTTGTTTGGTTCGAGGTCCAGCGCGGTGTCGTAGTCGGCCATGGCCCCACGCAGGTTGTTCTGGTTATAGCGTGCCAGTGCCCTGTTGATGTAGTTGCCGCCATGCTTAGGCATCAGGTGGATAGCCTTGTCGAGATATTCCTCGGCGGGCTTCCATTCGCTGCGTGACAGGCTGATGATGGCCCGTGCCCCCCAGAGTGTACCGTCATACGCATCAATCTCTATGCTCTTCTCAATGGCCTCCAGAGCCTTGGTGGTGTCCTTCTGCTGCATATACACCTCTGCCCGCATGGAATAGGGAGCGGCACTGTGAGGCCAACGCGTGGTCATGGTGTCGAGCTGTCCGAGGGCACGCTCGTAGTTCTTGCTACGTATGTAGCACAGCACGCGGTTGTGCCACAGTCCCTGATTCTCAGGGTCATACTTCAAGGCACTGGTGTAGTCGGCTGCAGCCTCCTCATAGCGGTTCAGCCTGATGCGACAGAGGCCGCGCAGCTCATAGCAGTTGGTGACGTAGGGATTGCGCTCAATAGCCTTCGTGCAGTCGTTCTCGGCGCCGGCGAAGTCGTCAAGGTAATACTTGGCCACGCCACGGAAGAACCACGGTTCATACAGATAAGGCTTAGCGCTGATGGCCTGGTTGAAGTATTGGATGCTGAGCACATAGTCCTCATAATAGAGGGCCGAGCGCCCGATGGTTATCAGCCTGTCGGTATTGAACTGGGCAGATAAAGGTAAAAAGGTAAAAAGGTAAAAAAGTAAAAGACTGAAAGCCCTTCCACTTTTTCCACCCAACGCATAACACATGAACATTTTCCTCCTCACCTTTTTACCTTTTTACTTTTTTACCTTTTTACCGCCTTCGTCTTGTAGCCACAGCGGTAGCGCCCAAGGGTGAGCGACTTGAGCTTGCTCTTGATGAGCTGCTTGCGCAGAGGCGATATATGGTCAATAAACATGTGACCTTCCAGATGGTCGAACTCATGCTGCATGACACGTGCCAGGTAGCCCTCCACCCACTCGTCGTGGGGCTGGAACTGCTCGTCCATCCACTGTACATGGATGCGTGTAGGCCTGGTCACCTTCTCGTGAATGGCGGGCAGCGACAGGCATCCCTCCTCGCTGCTGTCAGTCTTTGTATCGTCGGTCTCTACGATGTGTGCATTGATATACACGTTGCGGAAGCCTTTGTACTCAGGCATGTCCTCGCTGAGCACATCGAGGTCGATGACTACCACGCGGACAGGCTTGCCTACCTGCGGCGCAGCCAGTCCGATACCCTCGCTCTCTGCCAGCGTCTCCCACATGTCGGCTATGAACTGCTGCAGATTGGGGTAGTCGGGGGTAATGTCCTCTGCCACCTTGCGCAATACGGGCTGGCCATATATATAAATAGGTAGTATCATTTCTTTTTGTATTCCATATAACTTTGTAAAATAATCGTCGCCGATATCTCGTCTACCAGCGCCTTGTCCTGACGCGCCTTTTTGCGCAGGCCGCCCTCGAGCATTGCCTGATGGGCGAGCACCGACGTGAACCGCTCGTCGTAGTAGTCGATGGGCACTTCAGGATGGGCTTTACGCCAGCGGGCAACAAACTGCTGCACACGGGCCAGGTTCTCACTGGGTTGGCCATTCGGCTGGCGGGGCTCGCCGATAACGATACGCTCCACCTGCTCACGCTGGATATACTGCTGAAGCCAGTCAAACAGTTCAGACGTGGAAACAGTCGCCAACCCTCCGGCAATAATCTGCAGAGGGTCGGTGACTGCTAAACCTGTGCGCTTGCGGCCGTAGTCAACCGAGAGAATTCGCGCCAAAGCTGTTATTGTTCATTATAGAGCAGCCAGGCATCGCCCTTCGGGTTGTATTTCGAACCACGAATCTGGTCACGGCTGTTCACGGCGTCCACCTTGGAGTCAAATGTAGTAGCAACCACACGGAACATGTTGTTAGTCTGGTTCTTGACTATCTGGGCATTGTAGCCACCATCGCGAAGCTGCTGCTGCAGTCCCTCGGCGTTAGCCTGCAAACCAAAGGAGCCCACCACCACGCTGAAGTTGCGAAGACCTGAACCGTTAACGAGCGACACACGCTCCTGGCGGACAGCAACATTGTCAACATTGTCAACGACACGTGTCTGGGTGACAGGGGCGGTGGTGACAGGGGCTACGACGGGAGCAGTTGTCGTGGGGGCCTCATAGTTGGAAACACGCTGGGCAGCCTCCTGCGACTTTGCTTTCTCATAAGCCTTCTTGTAGGCACTCTCACTTGACTTTCCGCAGCTTGCCAGGGCCAAAGCCATACCCAAGCCGGCGCATACTACCATGTACTTTTTCATTGCTTCTCTGTTTTTATTATACACGAAATTACACTTGTTTTCTTTTAATGACACTGCGAAATTACAAATAATTGCGGAAAAGTGAGCAAAAAATGCACATAAACTTTGTTAAATGGGGAAAAAACTTGCATTTTAACAAAAAATGATACAAAAATTAACTGCTTTTCCAGAAAAAATCTGTATTTTTGCAGTAGATTTTGTTTCACCAAATAAATTTATAGTATTATGAAAAGTTTAGGTTATATTGGCGCTTGTCTGGGCGGTGTGGTCGTAGGTGCTGCATTAGGTCTGCTCATGGCGCCTGAGAAGGGTTCCGACACCCGCGTAAAAATCACGGATGCAGTGGATGAATTTCTGAAGAAACACAACATTAAGCTCAGCCGCAAGGAAGTGGGCGACCTGGTTGACGACATTCAGGACGCAGCTGTAGAAGAGTAAAACATGCTGTCGAGCGACAAGAACACTGAGAACATCAAGCAGCTCATAGAGTTGCTCAAGCACTATCTCGGGCTTCAGAAAGAATACATGAAGCTGGACGTGATAGACAAGGTGGTGCGCCTGCTGACGGCCACCGCCTTGGCTATCTTGTTCTTCCTGCTTATCATTGCCGTCATGCTGTTCTTCTCGTTTGCCTTTGCCTACTGGTTAGGCCAGCATATCGGCATGGCCCCGGCCTTTATGGTGGTGGCGGTAGTCCATTTGCTGCTACTCTTCCTGTTCTTTATTTTTCATGAGAAATGGATTGAGCGCCCGCTCGTACGTTTCCTTGCAAACCTGTTGATGAGTAAATAGCCCTACAATGCTTCCCACACAAAAGCCACAGCCCACCTATCGCACGCTGGAGGAAATCCGTCAGCGCAAGGACAACTTGCTGGAACAGATACAGACTGACAACAAGCAGTTCTCAACATTGTGGAACAGCATCTTTGTCAAGCGCGAAGATGCGTCGAAGGGCGACTACATCGCCAGTCTGGTAACCAACACCATGACGGTTGTCGACCTCTTCCTGCTCTACCGCAAGCTGCGCAAGAGCTACGGCGGTCTGCTAAACCTGTTTGGAAGGTCAAAAAACAAGCGCTGACCACAAGTCTTGTCAGCGGCTTCCCATCCCCGTTATATTTCTATCACCTGTCCGTCGTATGCCATCTGTATGTCAGGTGGCAGCATGGCATTTACCTCTTCGTGCAGTCCTATGTCATGACTGCTGTGGATGAGGTAAGTGCGGCGGGCCCCTACCCTACGACTGAAGGCGACGGCCTCGTCCAGCGTCTGGTGCGAATGGTGCGGTTTCTGGCGCAAGGCGTTCACCACCAGCACCTCGATGCCTTCCAGATAGCAGAGTTCCTCATCGCCGATGGTCTTCATGTCGGTGATATATGCCAGGCGGCCGATGCGGTAGCCCAGGATGGGCAGGTCGTGGTGCATCACCTCAACAGGCATGATGTCCAGGTCGCCAATGCGGAACGGCTCGTGCTTGTGTATCTCATGCAGGCCTATGGCTGGCACACCGGGATAGCGGTGCTCGGCAAAGCAGTAAGGCAGCATCTCCAGCAGTCCACGGCGGGCTATGGGGTCGGCATAGACGTTGATTTCGCCAAACTGGCAGTAGGGGCGTATGTCGTCCATACCCCCCATGTGGTCGTAATGGGCATGGGTGATAAGAATGCCGTCGATACGGCGGAAAGGCTGCGGCATAATCTGCTGGCGGAAGTCGGGCCCGCAGTCTATCAGCAGCCTCGTCGTGTCTGTCTCCACCAGGGCCGAGCAGCGCAGCCGCTTGTCCTTAGGGTCGGTGCTCTGGCACGTCCTGCACTGGCAGCCTATGGTAGGCACGCCACACGATGTCCCGGTTCCAAGAAATGTCAGTCTCATACAATGTTCACCTCCGGATAAATGTCAACACCAAACTTCTGACGCACATCCTGCCGGATGGCTTCGCAGAGCGTCACAATCTCGCGGCCGGTAGCACCGCCTAAGTTTACAAGCACCAGCGCCTGCTTGCTGTGAACGGCGGCACGCCCCATGGCACGGCCTTTCCAGCCACACTGGTCAATCATCCAGCCTGCCGGAATCTTCTCGTGGTCGGCATCTATATAATAATGTGGCATCTCTGGGTACTCCACTGCCAACTGCTCGAACTTGTCACGTCCGACAATGGGGTTCATAAAGAAGCTGCCGGCATTGCCAGTCACCTTCGGGTCTGGCAGCTTGGCATTTCGTATATCAATAATGGTCTGACGCAGCTGGCGGGCAGTAGGCTCGACAATGCCCTGCCGCTCCAGCTCGGCCCTGACATTACCATAATCAAGACGGGCCACAAACGTCGGCGAGAGCGCGTAGGCCACACGGGTTATCAGGAACCGGTTCTTCCAGTCGTTCTTGAAGCGGCTCTGACGGTAGCCATACTCGCAGGCCTTATTGTCGAACACACAGACCTTGCCGGTAGCTATCTCAACAGCCCACACGCTGGCAACAAAGTCCTTGACCTCGACACCGTAGGCACCGATATTCTGAACAGCACTCGCCCCCACATCGCCGGGAATGAACGACAGGTTCTCCAGTCCGTAGCGTCCGGCTTCTATGCTCGCGGCTACCATATCGTCAAACGTCTCGCCACTGCCGCACACCATCCTGCCGCCGTCTTCAAAAGCATAGCCCCTGATGGCTGAGCGCACAACGATGCCCTCATAGTCACGGGTCAGCAGCAGGTTGCTGCCTCCACCTATTATTATATAGGGGCACTCCGACTCGCGCAGAATCCGCGCTACGTCTATAGCCTCCGCCTCGGTCTCAAACTCCAGGAAGCGATGGCAGCGGGCATCGATGCCAAAGGTGTTGTGTGCCTTCAGACTGTAGTCAAGTATATCCTTCATCTTTTAATTCACCAGTTTTACCAGACACCAACGCCCGTCCTGCTGCCTGAAGGTCATCTCCAGCTCCAGGCCGTTGGCTATGCCGCGCATCACGAAAATCTTCTTGTCAGAAGGAGCCGACGGCCTGCCGTAGACAATATTGTAAATCATACGGTCAGGCAGTTCGGGCGCAAAGGCCGGCCAGGTGTCGGGCGTCAGGATGCCCTCCATCTGTGCAAAGTCGTCGTCAGGGTCGGGGCCCACAAACTGCACCGTCTCACCAAGACTCTCTGCCTGATAGAGCGAGTCGGTCACAAAATGGTGATAGAACTCCAGGAACGATGCGTTTCTGTTAGCTGCTATAGGCTCTGTACGCTGCTCCAGCAGCATCCAGGCTCCCTTCAGGCGCTTGAACCTATACTGCAAGACAGCCCCGGTATTGAAATACACTTTTTCTACGACAGCCTCGCTGACCGACGTATCTCTGACCAGCTCCATCTGCTGCTCGTTGTCGAAAAGTACGGTATAGAAGTCCTGGTGCATGAAGAAGCGCTCCATCTGCCACTTCTCCCTGCCAACGCGGACAGTGTCACGCCCCTTTATCGTCGGCAGCGGAAAAGCCACGCGCTCCATCTGAAGCTTCCGGTTGGCGGCAAAGTTGAAGAGGAAGTCGTCAAACAGCTCATCGGCAGCCCTGGGCATGGGCGTCTCGGTTATCAGCTGCTCCATCGTGTCAACGGGCACGGTGTCCTGCACGACTGAGTCGACGGAATCAACAGGTGCGTCATCAGCCACACCCTCAGCCTGTTTTCCTTTACACGAGAACATCAGCACCACCAGTGCCAACCCTCCCCACAAAAGCCTCTTCATGCTTTGTCTCTCAAATTCAGCGTGCAAAGTTACAAAATAAATTTCAATTCATAATTCATAATTCATAAATATTTTGTACCTTTGCACCCGAATTTTGAAAATAGCAAATTGCAAATCGTCTAATCACACATTAAAATGTTAGTTGACAAGATAGACCAACTTCTAAAAGAAGTACAGACACTGAGTGCCAAGAACGCCGAAGAGGTGGAGCAGCTCCGACTGAAATACCTCAGCAAGAAGGGTGAGATTACCGCCCTGATGAACGATTTCCGCAACGTGGCTGCCGATGAGAAAAAGACCGTCGGCATGAAAATCAACGAACTGAAGCAGATGGCTACAGAGCGCATCAACCAGCTGCGCCAGGACTGTGAGACCCAGGACACCACAGATGAAACTCTGGACCTGACCCGTACGCCCTACCCCATCAAGCTCGGTACGCGCCACCCGCTGACCATCGTCACCAACGAGATTATCGACATCTTCTCGCGCATGGGATTCGTGCTGGCCGACGGCCCCGAGGTGGAGGACGACCTGCACGTGTTCACGAAGATGAACTTTGCCGCCGACCACCCCGCCCGCGACATGCAGGACACATTCTTCGTCAGCCAGCACCCCAACGACGTCACCAAGAACATCCTGCTGCGCTCACACACCTCGTCGGTGCAGGCCCGCGTCATGGAGCACATGCACACAGAGGACGGCCAGCTGACAGCCCCCATCCGCGTCATCTGCCCCGGCCGTGTCTATCGTAACGAGGCCATCACCGCCCGTGCCCACTGCTTCTTCCACCAGGTGGAAGGTCTCTACATCGACGAGAACGTGTCGTTCACCGACCTGAAGCAGGTTCTCCTGTCGTTCGCCCGCGAGATGTTCGGCCCCGACACGAAGATACGTCTGCGCCCCTCCTATTTCCCCTTCACTGAACCCAGTGCCGAGATGGACATCTCGTGTTTCATCTGCGGCGGCGAGGGCTGCGGCTTCTGCAAGCACACGGGATGGGTGGAGATCCTGGGCTGCGGCATGGTCGACCCCAACGTGCTGGAACAGTGCGGCATCGACTCCAAGCGCTACACCGGCTACGCCTTCGGCATGGGCGTGGAGCGCATCACCAACCTGAAGTACCGCGTCAACGACCTGCGCCTGTTCTCTGAGAACGACACGCGCTTCCTGGAGGAGTTTGAGGCTGCCGACTAAGTTTGAGACCGCCGACTAAAAACAAAAAATATCATAAAAAACGGGACTGTTGCTTGCAGTTCCGTTTTTTTTCATTACCTTTGCTCACAAACTACAAACAAACAACTTTAACCCTAAAACAAACTACACGTATGAAAGACTTACAGATGTACATTAATGGCCAGTTCTGCGAAAGCTCGAACGGCCAATGGATTGATGTGTTGAACCCATCTACCGAAGAGGTGATCTCACGCCAGCCGGAAGGCACCATCGAGGATGTGAACCGTGCCCTCGACGCAGCCCGCGCTGCCCAGAAGGCATGGGCCAAGACACCCGCCATCGAGCGCGCCCAGTATCTGCTGAAGTTTGCTGCCGGCATCAAGGCCCGCGAACAGGAGTTCACCGAGATCATTATGCGCGAGCAGGGCAAGACCCGTGCATGGGCATCGATTGAGGTGGGAGCCACCATCGCCTACTTCGAGTATATGGCTACCTTCGCCCGCCACATCGAGGGCGAGATTATCCCCAGCGACCGTCCTAACGAGACCATCCTGCTCACCAAGAAGCCCATCGGCGTGGTGGCAGGCATCCTGCCGTGGAACTTCCCGTTCTTCCTCATCGCCCGCAAGGCCGGTGCTGCCCTCATTGCCGGCTGTACTATCGTCATCAAGCCCTCGCAGCTGACGCCCGAGAACTGCACCGAGTTTGCCAAGGTAGTGGATGAGAGCGGACTGCCCGCCGGCGTCATCAACATCGTCACCGGCAAAGGCTCTGTCATCGGCAACGAGATGGCAGGCTCACCCAAGATCGATATCGTCTCAGTCACCGGTTCCGTAGGTGCCGGCGAAAGCATCATGGCCGCCGCCTCTAAGAACATCACCAAGGTGAGCCTCGAACTGGGCGGTAAGGCACCGGCCATCGTCTGCAAGGATGCTGACCTGGAGCGTGCTGCACAGTGGATTGTTGACAGCCGCATTGGCAACAACGGACAGATCTGCAACAACGCCGAGCGCGTCTATGTACAGAAAGAGGTGAAGGCTGCCTTCACAGAGATTCTTGTCAAGAAGATGGCTGCCGTCAAGGTGGGCGACCCCTGCGCCGACGCCACCGTCGACATGGGTCCGCTGGTAGAGGCCCGTGCCCTGGAGAGTGTCACCGAGAAGGTGGAGCGCGCCATCAAGCAGGGTGCCAAGCTGCTCTGCGGCGGTCAGCGCGTAGGCACAAAGGGCTACTTCTATGCCGCCACCGTGCTTGACAACTGCACACAGGACATGGACATCATCCATGAGGAGACCTTCGGCCCGGTCATTCCTCTCGTGGAGTTCGACACCATCGACCAGGTGATTGAATGGGCTAACGACTGCGAGTACGGTCTGGCATCGAGCATCTTCACCAAGGACCTGAACATCGCCACGAAGGCCTGCCGCGAACTGGAGTTCGGCGAGACCTACATCAACCGCGAGCACTTCGAGGCCATCCAGGGCTTCCATGCCGGCGTGAAGAAGAGCGGCATCGGCGGTGCCGACGGTAAGCACGGCGTAGAGGAGTACCTCGTCACCCACGTCACCTATCTCGATACCTACGAGGACATGTAATTGACTGAGCTTGATTAAGAATCCTTGAAATGCGGGCGTATCAATTCATATTTGATACGCCCGCATCGTCTAGTTCGTCCTTGCAGACTGCGAGTTTGCTGCCTTCGGACTCAGAGTTTGCTGCCTTCGGACTGGGTGTTTAGTTACGGCAAACTGAGAACAAGTTGTTGAATACACGAAAAAAGCTGCGCATTCGAAAATGTCCCTCCCTTGGTCACGTCAACCCCTTCAAATGCCGATGTACAAAGGGCTGAAGGCACGGGAGGGACATTCACTCTCCCTCCCCTCTCCCTCCCATTTTTGATGGCCGTCACTCACTTTTTTTATAGGCGAAAATTTGGGTGAAAATGGAGTCATGGATAACACGAGAAAAACACCAACAAGGTGAACGGTCGGGAGTGAAAACGGGAGGGAGACGGGAGTGACAATCATTCTCTCTCCCCTGCCCTGAGTCCTTTGTACATAGGGCTTTGAGGCCTGTGACGGGACCAAGGGAGGGTAAAAATGAAATTCTGTGTGGTGATAAGTCATGACATCGTTCAGACCACCCCTTGCCCCTCCTACTCAGGAGGGGAATTGGTTAGACTGTTAATTTCCCCTCCTAAGTTAGGAGGGGTTAGGGGTGGTCTGAACAACAGCACTTGAATTAGGAACTTATCACCACATAGGAAAACGACAATCATAAACAACGACAAAAACCCCAAAAGTGGAAAAAGAATTATTGATTGAGAAAGCCAAAGAAGGCTACACCGTATGTTATCAAGACCAATGCCCGTTGCGCACCCAGTGCCTGCGATGGCTGGTAGGGCAACACATGCCCAATACCGCCAGCACCTGCCGATGCGTCAATCCGCACTTTGAAGGTGTGGCGACTGACAATTGCTCCATGTATCGCAGCGACCAGAAGGTACGCTTCGCCAAGGGTATGCTCCATATCTTCACGGGCGATATGCCCAAACGCGTAGAGCCCGCTGTCAGCTACGGGCGCTTTTATTAAAACATGTGTAAATTTACCCTGTAAGCACATTATTCTCAAAAATAATGAGTACCTTTGCAGCGTCCAAGTAGAGGCTAAGCCTGCTACTGTAAATCGGACAAATAACTTTTAGTTATATAGAAGATTAGAGAAAACGATATACAATATGAATCAAGACCTTGATAAGGTCAAGTCATAATTAAGTAAGACAAACATGGGATACAGACTAAATGTAGCTAAGAAATATACATTATAGAATACGCAGACATCGAGGCTTTCAATTGGAAGATTCTTGAGTTTCATGCTCTTCTCTCAGCTTGTGGTGCTCAATACACAGGTGAAGAGAATGACCTGAGATTCGAAGTCATGAAAGAGCATTGGGAGATGATGATAGATAAAATCAGTTCATTGGATTCTCTTGAAGATGAAGAAGAAAAAGAAGAAATAGCTAAACGTATAGAAGACATGGAATGTCCACAAGAAGAAATGATCAAGCTCTTAAAGGAATATTTGGAAAAGAGTGATCCTGACACAGATGTGATGTACCTAAGCTTTATTTGAGTATATTTCAGAAACATGGAACTGAAGTCTGGCATTTATGAAACGCTGATATATGAGGCTCTGAAGAAGAAGTTGGAGGCTCTGTCGGATAAGTATGTCTTTACGGACAGCATAGACTCTGGAGAGGCGCCAAAGCTGCTGACGAACTATATTGCGAAGATTATCCGGATTGTGTTTAGCAGGCTATCGCGCCGCCATGCTTTCTGGTAATGACGACTTGGAACGTCGTGAAGAGATTCTGAGCCAGTTCAGAGCCAAGAAGATTAACTACCTCTGTGTGGTTGACATTTATAACGAAGGTGTCGACATTCCAGAGATTGATACCGTGCTGTTCCTGCGCCCCACAAAGAGTCTCACGATATTCCTGCAGCAGTTAGGTCGTGGCCTGCGCCTTGCACCTGATAAGGAGTGTCTGACGGTGCTCGACTTCGTGGCACAAGCTCATGTGAACTATAGCTATGAGAGCCGTTTCAGGGCGCTGATTCCAAAGTCGAAGAATGTCACCACGACAGCCCTCAAGGGTGCTGTGGCAGAGAGTTTCACGATGCTGCCTCGCGGATGTACCATCACAATGGACAAGTTGGCTCGTGAGTACATCATCAGCAATATCAAATCGGCCATCTTCAACCTGCGCCGCTTAGTTCAAGAGGTACGCCAGTTCAGAGTGAATAACGATAAACCTTTGAATCTTCCAACATTCTTGGCACAATTCGATTTGGATATTCGCGTCATCTACAAAACCAGATGCTGGAATGCTCTCTTGCGAGAGGCTGGCATGCTGAGCTATCCTGCGGATGAATTCACTAAGGTGTTCGAGAAGAATATGTCACGCCTTATTCATGTGAATTCCGTCAGGTATCTCGGTTTTATCAGTAAACTGATAGACAACGGCTTCGAGTATGAGCATAATGCCAAGAACAACACTTTCGCCTTGATGCTCTACTACGATTTGTATGCCAAGTCGATAGACAACTTTGGATTCGCCAATATTGATGAAGGCCTGAAGATGTTTGGTTCGTATTCGTTATTCGTTGATGAACTGCGTCAGATTATTCAGTATCTGTCAGAGCATTTGATGATTTCAACGAAACCTATTGCAGAACTTGGCGCAGACAACGTCATAGAATTGTTTGGCTGTTATACCCGTGAGGAACAGCTTACCATATTTGGCAGGCGTACTGCCGAAAAGGCTGGTGCTATCCCTCAAAGTGGATGTCTGAGTATAGACGATATTAACACAGAATTGCTTTGGGTAACGCTTAACAAGAGTGACAAGGATTTCTCGCCAAGTACGCAATACGAAGATTACGCCATCAACGAGGCCTTGTTCAATTGGCAATCGCAGAACAGCGCCAGCCATCAGAATTCAGGACGACGCTATGTGGAGCAAAAAGCGAATGGACGGAAGTTCTTATTGTTCGTCAGAGAACACAAGGTGGATGCCTATGGTTTTACTTCACCTTATTATTGCTTAGGACTAGTAGATTACGTCAAATCACATGGAGACAAGCCCATGACGATTACTTGGGCTATGCGGAATCACATACCAGGCTTTATCTTAGATAAGGCCCAGAAAATGGCAGTAGGATAATGAAACATATAGAAGTAGTTGCAGCGATTATTCGAAAAGGAGATAAAATATTCGCCACCCAACGAGGGTATGGTGATTGGAAAGACTGGTGGGAGTTTCCTGGCGGGAAGATGGAGGCTGGGGAAACGCCGGAGGAGGCGCTGAAACGGGAGATTCGCGAGGAACTGTCGACGGAGATTTGCGTGGATGAGTTTCTTTGTACGGTGGAGTATGACTATCCGAAGTTTCACCTGACGATGCATTGCTACCTCTGCTCCTTGCTGACGGAAGCGCTGCACCTGAACGAGCACGAGGCTGCCAAATGGCTCATGAAAGAAGGATTGGATAGCGTAAAGTGGTTGCCTGCAGATAAATATGTTGTTGAAAGACTAAAGACAAAAATATGATTAAACCTAACAGAATTGTGGCCACCGACTTGTGCCACTCACACCCCGGACAGCGGGCACACCGCACCGACGCTTTCTATGTGCAACTGGCCAACCAACTACTTAACGACTTCTGGAAAGCCCACATAGACTTAGGGGAGAACACGGCGGTCATCCTGCGCTATACAGCCGTCTCGTTAGCCAGTTATATGGAGGATGTCGTGGCCGACAGTGGACAATGGCGCATGTTCTCCACCCTCTGCCAAAAGATGTTCGGTTGGCCCGTGCCTATGTATCACGATGCCGATGAGGAGTACTACCCCGACGAACCAAGTATGATGGCCGTGCGCTACCTGATATGGAACGCTGCAACTGAGATGGACGACATCTGGTGGAAGCCAGAAATCCAAGAATTTGACTGTATGGCACAGATTGCCTTTAAACGTCTGGATAGCATGTTTGAGAACGCTCCCGTCAACAGCCAGCTGGTGGATGACATCAACGAACTGCTGCACACAGCCACGGAGGATTTCCTCACCATGCGCCCTGCCCTCATCTAGGTAAGCCTCAACAGCTATATAACGCGCAGCGAGAATGCCGAGAAACTATTGATGAAAATGATAGATGAGACAGCATCTCTCAGTGACGCTATGAACGAATCTATGCGTTTCCATGCATCCATCATGAACCTTATCTTCCAGTACAGAGTGGGGCCGCTGGCCTTGTATGCGAAGGACTGGTTGGCAGAACTGATGCGCACACGAAAGATGACAGAGGCAGCTGCCGACATGGAAGCCATAGAACGAATACCGGCAGGTGCATACAAGTACACCGTCTCTGCCGACGGCAAGACGCTATACATGGAGCATACAAACGGCCGCAGGCTACAGCTGGCACGCGAAGAAATCACACTCACCGACAGCCAGTTGAGACAATATGACGCCTGCACAGCAACCTTTGTCAGTTATCAGGGGGCGTGGCACATGAACGGTGCGATGATGCCGTTCAAGCATGATGAGACCCATTGGAATCAGATATGCGAAAAGGCGTCCGACTATGTGCCAAAGGGCATGGCTATAGCTGACGCCAAGTGGTATCTGGAGCGCACAGGCGGCAAGCAGATGCTCTTTTTTGCAGGGAAGAAGGAGGCGGAGGATTATCTGAAGAGCAACAAGATGTACGTAGAGGGCGCAACAGATTTCCTTGCCAGCAGCGGCTACGCCGGTCAGCCCATCATGATGTTCATCGACGGGAACGACGCACAGGGCATTCTGCAGTTCACTTTCGGCTTTACGCCCTGCATAGCCGCTCCCGACAATCCTTTCTACGACGAGGATATTGCCCGGCAGGAGGCCGTCGAGATGCTATGGAACGATGATAGCATCGGCACGGGTGCCATGCTCTATATGCTCGACCACGGCTATCTGCCCGAAATCCTTACTGACGACCAACTCTGCCAGAACAGCACCTATCAGGAAAAGGAGTCCGACGTCCGCTTCCTGCTGCGCTACATGAGGCGTGAGAAATACTGATGATACAGAGGTAGCCCCCGCCGTACCCATGTAACCATTATCTGACAACGATTTTCTTGCCGTCGCGGATGTAGACACCCGGCGGCAGGCTGCCAGCGGAGTTGATGCGCCGACCGTTCAGATCATAGACGTGGGTGCCGGGAACTGCCGTGGGGCTGGCTTGTACGCCATCAATGGCGTTAACAGTGCTCTCGCGACTGTAATCCTCGTTGTTGGTGAGATACATGTCGTCGACAACGATGGTGCCGTAGTTTGACCAGAAGGACACGATACAGATACTCTTGGCATCGAGCAGCTGACCGGTCTTGCCGCCCGACGTGTACCTGGCGGTCTTCAGGTTGACCACAATCTGCTTCTTGGAACCGAAATCGGGAGTGCCACAGCAGTCGCCCCAGATACTGGGAGTTGTAAACAGGTTGAGATGGGCGTTGGCGGGTGCGCTCTTCAGTTTGACAACCAGATACTTATAGCCCGACATATCGATGCCGCCGCCATACTGCCACCCCATCTGTCCGTACTGGCCTGGGCTGAAGGCATGGGTAGCCGGATTGTATTTCCCCTCGGAGTAGAGCGACGTACTGATGAACTGCGAGGCAAAGGGGAAGAAGGTGGCACGCACACGGTAAGAGGCCGTCAAACGGTTGCCCTTGGCATCGGTATAGGTAGCAGTGACACGGGCCACGCCCTCTTTCAGTGCCCGTAGCCGTCCGTAGGCCATGCTGACCACATCGGGAGCATCCACCTCATAGGTGGCCAGGGCTGTCACCTCACGGACATGACCATCCTGGAAGGTGGCATTCAGGTTGACGGCAGTGTTGCTGCCCACCATGACCTCGACTTCCTCGGCAGGGGCGGTGAGCGAGACAGCTGTTAGCGACTCGTCGCTCTGCACCTCGTCGTCGGCATGTGGCCAGTCTACCTGGTAGTAGTCGGCATACCAGTCCATGCAGGCCTTGCCGCAAGCCTCCTCCAGACCACCAAAGGCGGGCACCACGCTGCCATCCTTCAGCAGACGGTCGATGTCAAGCAGGCAGCCGGTGCCGGAGAGCGTCATTGAGATATTGCCGAAATGGTCGAGACAAGCCTTAAAGGCCTTGCCCCATTTCGACGTAGACCCTGTTGACCATGTACCGTAGTTGGGCACCACCCAGTCGCCATGCTCATTGTAATGTCCCTCGGCACCCGGTTTCTCCGGACTCCAGTCAACCTCGGTGATGATGATGGGGTTGGTGTCGACCACCGGCACCTGCTGGTGAAACGTGTTAATCTTCACCTCCGGACTGGGGTTGGCATCGCTGCTGCCATACCAGCCCGTGTAGTCGTGTACGGCATAGCCGATATTGTAGCCCTCAATGGGATAGGCAGCATAGCTTGTGTAGTTAGCCTGCCAGCCCGTGCCGGGAGCCCAGATGATGCCGGTAAAGCCGTTCGCGCGAATCTTATCGACGATGGGCTGGAAGAAGTCGTGCAGTGCCCGGGGGTCTTCCTGTCCCTGGGCATTCGTCAGCGACACAGGCTCGTTGGCCAGCTCAATGCTTACCTGTCCGGCATACTTCTTGACATTGGCATGCTGCGAGAAGATATCCCAGACCGTCATCAGATACTGGTTGTAGGCATCGCCCACTTTCAAGCTCTTGGGGCAGACACCCGGCGGGCGCACCACGACGTACATGCCGTGGTTCATGGCCTTCTCGATGAGCTTCCAGTAGAGTGAGTTCAGAAAGGTCTTCAGACGGGCAGAACTAAAGCACGAGATATCGTCCTCCTGGCCGCCGTTGGTGAACTGCTTGTTGGGGTCGTTGGTCCAGGCGGGGTCCATGTGCAGGCGGAACACCGTACACTTGGCTTTCTCCATACCCGCAAACAGCTTTTCGAAATAGGCCAGGCACCTATTGGCACCATTGGCATCGTACCGCACACCTTGCCAGTAATTTCCCCAACGGTCGCCGTTGAAGTACATGTTCGGCGTGTCCATCACGCCGTGCAACACGACATGGTTGCCATGGTTATCGACCAGCCAGCGGCCCTCCACATGAAGCGTGGGCAGGGGCTTGACACCTTGGCCTGCTACCGTCAGACTGAGCAGGGCCAGAAGAAAAAGGATTGTTCGTCTCATAAAAAAAATGTTCCCGATTTTGTGGGTGCAAAGGTACACACAAAATCAGGAACACCGTATCGCTGACGTTGCAAAGAGTTTACAGATTGTTTCTCCCTTGGGTAATCGGGACTCCTACAGCATTCTTATACTGCCATCAATAGCCAAGGTCCTCACCAACAAGCACCACGACATGACGGCCTTTGGGGGAGTTTCTGAGGAAGTGAACGTAGTTGCAGATAGACTGGGGGGAGTTGCAATTGTGGCACACACCATCCGTCTGGCAGGGTGTCTTGATGTCGAAACGGGCGGCATTGATGGGCGATGCCGTTCCCCTTGCCCTTGACAGGGCTGCCTCAACTGTCTGGGCCACCTTGTTGAGGCCAATCACGAAGATGACTTTCTTCGGTCCCCATGTGATAGCCGCCACACGGTTACCGTTGCCGTCGATGTTCACGATAACGCCATCCTCGGAGATGGCATTGGCACTGGTCAGGTAGACGTCCGTCGAGAACGCCCTCAGATACATGGCCTGTTTTTCCTCGGGTGTCTCCACCAGGTCACGGTCGAGCACCTCCAGGGTTCCCCTGCTCCTCAGCGCATCGGGAATACCCAGGTCGCGGACAGTCATCGTGCCGCCCCACGTCACGGAGCTTCCGTCGGGGATAAGTTCCGATACCTTCATCACTGCCTCTTCACCTGTCGGACAATAGAAGCCCTCAATATGACGGCGTTGCAGGTGCTTGATAATGGTCTGAGCCAAGCGCTCATTTCTTTGCTGTTTTGGTGTCATAATAATATATACTGGTTGAAGCCGCTATTTGGACAGGGCATCAGAACTCCTGGAGCTGGCTGTTCTTGAGTTTCACAATATTGTTGGCCGGTGAGTCGATGCCCTCGTAGACGACGCGGAGCATGGCCATGTCGCGGATGAAGTCGACGGCACCAACCTCAACCTTCAGGATTTTCAGTCCCAGGCGCTTCTCAAGGTCAGCCTTCAGTTCGTCGCGACGGTCGGGGGTAATCAGTTCCATACGGTCGTACTGCACAAGTTTTGAGGGCCTCGTCTTCAGACTGACCTCACAGATGCTGACGGCGGCGACGACAATCGCATTGGTAAGGATGAGTTCGAACATGGGCACACCCTCGGCAATAGCGTTGACCACGGCCAGGGCGATGATGATAAAGAGGTAGGTCATCTCGCGGACGGGCATGGCATCAGTACGGTAGCGCATGATGGAGAAGATGCCGAACAGACCGATACCGATACCCATGGAGGTCTTGCCCTTCATATCCTCCAGCACGAATATCATGAAGAAGACGATGAAGAAGATGGCAATATGGATGAGCATGAAGGTAAACGAGAAGTCACGGCGCTTACTCTTCTTGTAATAGAGTGCGAAGATGATGAACCAGGTGACGATGACACTGAGGGTGAGGCGTACCAACATGTCGGTGAAGCCTGCTGAAAAAGTGAGGAAATCTAACATAGTTATTTTAATGGTTTAACAGTTTACGTATATCGTTAAGTTTGGGTTTCAGACGGTTACAGTGCAGCTGGTCGTTGGTGAGAGCCGAACCTATGACGTACTTGGAGAATCCGTAGGGCTTGATGCGCAACTGGCGCAACAGGGCGAGTATGGGCGAAGGCACAAGCCCGTCGCGCTTCAGCTCGATGATGACGATGTCGTCCATGAAGCGGTAGTTGTTGGTCACCAGATTATGAAAGCGCAGGTTCAGGTCGATGGTCAGCCGCTCGGTCTTTCCCTTGTTGACCAGCGTTATCCGGTCGAAGCGGTTCTCAAGCTGCTTGCTGAGGTCTGCCGGGTCATAGCGCAGATGCTCATGCAGGAAGGGCTCGAACTGTGGATTAAGAATAGAGAACTGTGCCTGATTCTCGGGATCGAAATCATTGAGCGCCACACGTTTCTTCTTTGTTCGTCCACGGTTGTTCTTGGTCTTCACCTCCAGGAAGTTCAGGTGAGAGTCGACGTATGAACGGACACGCAGCTTCTGGCGGTTGGTATGCCCCGTCTCGTGTACGGTGTACATATTACAGTCGGGCGTATCGAAGTAGACGGTGTAGTAGGCCGCCATATTGGCGCCGTCTATCGTCTGGGCATAGTAGTCTGCCTGTGCCAGGGTTAAGAGACGTTCCAGCATGGGCCTCGTCGTGACGAACTTCGTGTCGGTACGGTTCATCAGACGAATGCCGCTCATCTCGTCCAGCGTGATGGGGTCGTAATGACTGAGGATATCTTTCATGCGTTTCGCCGGTTTTATTTGTTTGACGATGCAAATTTAAGGTATTTACCGCAATCAGACAAATAAAATCGGCGAAACGCGTAATACTTTCAGCGAATCTTACAAAAAAGAGGCCGTCAGAAAAGAATCTGCTACTTAATCTTCGGCTTCAGCTCGTCGGGCGAGTCGTTGGTAAACATGTTCACCGGCGGTGCCTGCCGGGTGTAGAAGTGGCCGATGACATCGGGCGTCAGCGTCAGCGTGGGCTGGAAGTCGTCGCTCTGCATGTAGGCCATGATGGCATGGCGCATCTGGCGGGCCACGGGGCGCTTGTCGAGCTGGCTGCTGATGTCCATCGTGGTCATGAGCAGACGGCCCTTCCCCACCCTGGCCTCAATGAGCATGCCAAGCTTGCGCGAGACATGCCACGTGTCGATAGGCTGAATAGGTGGCTGGTAGTCGGCCGGCAGTTCCATGAGGTTCATCACCTGTGCACGGTTCAGCAGTTCCCACCAGTTCAGGTTCGACCAGTCGTCGGTGGGGAAGTCGTACTTGAAGAGCGGGTGCTGCTTGTCGATATAGGCGCCGGTGGTGTGTGGCGGCCTCATCTTAAACCACGACGTGTTCCAGAATACGGGCAGGTAGCTCTGCTTGACATCGCTGCCCAGCGTCACCTTGCCAGCAGCCGTCAGCAGCACGCAGCCGCCTTTCTTCAGCACCTTCAGCGCCTTGTCGTCAAGGGAGTCAGCCTCATAGATTACCTGATTATTTTTTTCATTATTAATTATTTCATTATTCATTAGCGAAGCGCCCGGGTACACCCAGAAGTCCCAATGGTTTTGGATGCGTGGGGCCAGCTTCACGGTCAGCGTCAGCTTGGTGGGGCGCTTGATGCTGTCAAGCGGGAATTTGACCGTGCCCAACGAGATGTTCTTGCCCATGGGAAGCACGCCCTGCGAAAGCCCGCCTCCGGCCAGCACGCGCAGACTGTCGTCGCTGATATAATAGACGGCCTTGACATCGCCCACGTTGGTGCAGAAAGCATTGTAGGCCTCAACAGGAACAGTCAGCTGCTCGTCGTTGGTGTAGACGAACTTCGGGAAGCGGGCCAGCGCCACCAGCGGAGCGCAGAACTCCGTCCAGTCACGGGCAGTGCAGTAGCCCTTCTCCCGCCAATGGACATTAAGCGGACCTACCAGGGCCGTACCCTGACCGCTGTAGTCGTTGAGTCCCAACAGCTGGAAGCCGGCATAGTCCTTGGTACGCAGGTTACGCTCTATCTCATACTTATAGCAGAGCACCTGCAGGCGGCCGCTGGCCATGAGAAACTTCTCGGCCTGCGATGCCATGCCATTATCACGCAGCAGGTCGCGGAAAATCTCAAAGTTGCGGGCCTTATAGGCACCCGTGTACTGGGGCAGCTCCTTGAAGTCGGGGAAGGCACACCACTGACCTTTCTCATGGGTGATGACGGGCGACTGGTTGGGCACGGTGTCCTTGTAGTTACGCGGGAAGAGAATGCCCTGATAGTAGTCATCGGCACTGCCGGGGGCCTGACGGTCCCAGTCCAGTCCGCGTGCGCCGCCCTTGACATGGAAGTCGGAGCCGCCGTCCCAAGCCCAGCCGCCGCCCACGCTGGCACCGGCATAGATTTTCGTCGGGTCGTACTTCTTCATCTCCTTCACCCAGTCATTGCAGTAGGTCACCCAGTCGCCGGCGGGCTCGTTGCCTGCCGCCATCATCAGGAACGAGGGGTGATGGCCATACTCGTCGATGATACGCTTCGACTCCTCCAGCAGATACTGGTCAATCTTCTGACCGCGACGCAGGCGCACACCGTGGTTGGGCCACGACGGGCCTTCCGGCTGCAAATAGAGGCCCAGCTGGTCGGCGGCGGCAAAGGCAGCCTCCGGCGGGCAGTAGCTGTGGAAGCGGATGTGGTTCAGTCCATACTCCTTGCACTTACGGAAGATGCGCATCCACTCGTCCTCGTCGGTGGGCGGATAGCCCGTCTCAGGGAAGCAGCAGTTCTCTACCGTACCGCGCAGGAAGAGCGGACGGTTGTTAAGCATCAGCTGACGCCCCTCGACACGGATGTCGCGCAGGCCGAACTGCGTCTCATAGATGTCACTGCCAGCCTCAACGGTGAGGCGGTAGAGCACCGGATTAAACTCATCCCACAGCGGGAGGCCGTCAATGGGAAACTGGAACTTCAGCTTGCTGCTGAGCGCCTCCACACGCTGCATGCCAACGACTTTTCCACCCTGGCGGCCGTTCAGCAGGCGGACGGTGGCGTTCACCCAGTAGTCGTAGATGGGGAAGATGCGCACACCACCGACATGGTTCTCTAACTGCACCTCAACGGTGACGGTCTGCTTCGCCAGGTCGGGCTGCACGCTGACACGCCTGATATTGAGTTTCTTCCACTGTGCCTGCAACTCCAGTCGTCCTGTGATGCCATTCCAATTGCCCTGCGTCTGGTCGGTCACGCTATGAGAGTCCTGTCCCACGCAGACATTCTCAATGCCATTATAGACGCGGATGGCAATCTCGTTTGACTCACCAAACTTCAGGTGGTCGGTGATGTCGTAGCGGTGTGGCGTCGACAGACTCATCTGCCGGCCTATCTCGCTACCGTTGACATAGGCTTTGGTCTCTATATGGGGACGCTCCAGGAAGAGTGTCACACGACGGTCGCGCCACTCACGCGGCACGTAGACCTTGCGACGATACCAGGCTGCACCGACGAAGTGCTTCTCAGGCGTCAGGAAGAACGGGAACTTCATCTGACCCTCCACACGGTACTTCTCCATGTAGGGGTTGAAGTAGAACGACGAGTCGTAGAGCGAGCCCGTCCACTGCGTACGCACACTGACAGGATTGCCCTTGTCGTTGGTCAGCATGGAGCCGGGCAACATCACATAGTCATCGTAAGCAGCAGGTGTCCCGTCGCTGACGGCAAAGTCCCAGGCTCCCTCTAACGAGATGTAGTCCTGCGCTGCAGCGCTGCTAATGAATAATGAACAGAGAATAAAGAATAAAGATGAGCGGCAGAGTTTCTTCATGGGGCTATAGTCCGTTAGAGGTTATTTCCACTTTCCTAACACTTTCGCCCGGCGTAGTGTCGGCCTCGCCAGGCATGTAGACAGGGGCACCGGCCTGCCAGGGCAGGATGCGCAGCTCCAGTTCCTTCACGTCCTCAGGCAGTCGCCAAAGACCATAGAGGAACGGACGGCCATACTGGAAGTTGTCGGCAATGACCCTGCCACCGGCATAGAGACGGGCACAGTCACCCTGATAGGTGATGCTGAGCAGCCGCTTGCCAGCACGCTGGTCGCCTGGCACGGCAATCTTATAGACGGCGGCCTGCTGCCAGTCAGCCTCCTGAGGAGCCTCGGCCACCTTGGCCTTTCCCTTGACAATCGGGCGTAGCGCACCGGCCTCCTTCACCTTGGTGAAGCTGACGGTCTGGGCTATGGCAGCCTGCTCCACCTTGTCGAGGAACAGCTGCTCGGCCTCCTGCTGGGTGAGCAGGTACACATTCTGATAGACAGGCTTGGCCAGACCACGCGGCTTGACATGCTTCAGCGTCTTACCGTCCTGCATGGCAATGGTTGCGGGTATGCCCTTCACCTGCATCAGGTAGACCTTGCCGTCGCGGCGGGCCACCAGCTGCGCCGTGGCATACCTGATGCCCTCGACACCCACAGGGAAGATGGCCATACAGCCGGCAGGGACGGTCAGCTTGGGCAACGTCACGCCACAGGCCGACAGGCTGACGTTCTTCTTGACCGACAGGTTCTGCAGGCGCTCGTAGTTGTTGACGAAGATAAAGCCACTGCCGTCCTTCGACCTGACGGCCCAGCGCAAGCCGCTGTCCTCGCCCCGCTTCAGGTCTTGCTTGGCGGGGAAGGTGGCCTCCATCGGTGCCAGCAGTCCGCCATAGTCCTGCATGAAGAGATGCAGGGGGCGCAGACGGTAGTACTGCGGATAGGTCTGGCCAAACTCGCCCAGCGGTGCCTGGAAGTCGTAGGTCAGCTGCGGCAGGTCGTTGTTGGCCGTGCCGAGGGTGCGCTGCGTCTCGTTCAAGGTGATGCCCGTCGTACTCTCAGGGTTGGTGCCGCCGTGGTACATGTAATAGCCCAGGAGGTTGGAGCCTGAGCCCAGCTTCACCAGTGCCATGGCATAGGTGTCGTCGGTATAGATGAACGGACGGCGATGGTAGGCCGTAGCCATGCCGCCTCCCAGTTCGCAGGTGAAGTAGGGATACTGCTCGTCGCCCTTGTTCACCTTTTCCTCCTGCTTGCCCAGCAGGTCGGTGCCAATGGCCGTCGACGAGCGGAACCCCTTGAAGTTGAAGGCTTTGTAGTAGTTGCCCACACACGCCTTCGTTTCCTTGTCCCAGAAACCGTCGGCATAGTCGCCATAGAGGGGCAGCATCTCGCCGAAGGGCACGGGTTTCGACAGTTCGGGCCAGCCGGTACGGGTGTAGAAAGGCAGGTCGAAGCCTATTCCGAGGGCAATCTTCTTGAGGGCCATCAGGTAGTCGCCTGAGCCGCGATACTCATTATCAAACTGGGCTGCCATGACGGGGCCGCCGTCCTTCCACTGCAAGCCCTGCACCTGCGTAAAAATCTGGCGGTAGAGCCTCTCAGCGCAACTGAGAAAGGTCTTGTCCTGCGAGCGCAACTTGCAGCCCTTGGCAAACATCCAGTCGGGAATGCCGCCATTGCGCACCTCGCCGTGACAGAACGGTCCCAGGCGCAGCACGACAGGCACGTCCTGCTCCTTACAGATTTCCAGGAAGCGGCGCAGGTTGCGCTGTCCGTCCCAGCGGAAGATGCCCTCCTGCTCTTCCACGTGGTTCCAGAAGACGTAGGTGGCAATGACAGTGACGCCACCCTCCTTCATCTTGCGCACCTCGTCGGCCCATTCTGCCGCAGGAATACGCGAATAGTGTACCTCGCCCATCACGGGGCAGACGCGCCGCCCGCCTATCAGCAGACTGTGGCGGTCCCACGTCACGCCCTTACCAAAATCAGACGCCTTAACACCTACAGCTGTCAGCAAAGCTATGCAGCCAGCCACAAAGATTCTTATAACATTGGAATTCTTCATATCACATCTTCATTAGCGAACGGAATGCTTGCGTGCCATAGTGATTGATGTCGAGTTGCTCAACCTCAGCCAGATAGCGCTCGGAGTGCTCAAGGTCGCCGAGGCCATAGTAGCCCAGGGCCAGCATATAGAGACAGTGGATGCGGTTCTTCACATCGAGCGAGTCCTCCCAGATAAGCAGGTCGGGCAACGACACGGCGAAATAGTCCATGGTCTGCGACTCAAAGATATGCTGCTTGCCGTAGTTGACAAGCTTATAGAACCGGCCGTTGGCCTCGCCCTGACGTCCCAGTTTCAGCAGAGCCAGTCCCTGATAGAAAATCTTGTCGGGTTTGGCATCGTTGTAGTACATGGCGGCGGCAGGCTCCTGTGGTCCCTTCGTGGCCTCCTCCCAGCACTCGACGGCTTTCGCCTGAAGTGAAGCGTGAAGCGTGAAGAGTGAAGAATCTGTTTCCACTTCTTTGGCTTTGGCATCGTATGCTACACCCAAAAGATAGTAGAAGTCGTTCTCCTGGGCACCATAGAGCTTACCTTCGCCCAGGTGGTGGGGATAGTCGAGGCATTCGTTTAGCAACTTAATGGCCTTGTCATAGTCCTTGTCGAGGATGGCGCGCTTGGCCAGTTCCACCCGACAAATCTGGTATTGTGCTGGCACCTTGCCTTCGCCGCCCTCCCAGGGATGGAACTGGTGGGCATCGAGCTTCTGCATGGCCTCTTCGTAGTATCCCAACTGGTTGAGCAGGGCTATCTCTTCTAACACGAGGTCGTCGCGCTGCTGTATCAGCTCGGGGTACTGCTGCAGGTTGTCCAAGCGGAACTGGTGGGGCTTTTGCAGGCGGCGATAGAGCTGGTCGAGCTCCATGAGCACGCGGGCATCGGTCTTGTCGAGACTGAAGGCACGCTCCATCAACAGGAGGGCCTCCTCCTGACGGTCCTGCTTGTTAAAGCGGGCCAGGGCCAGATTGCGCCAGACGGTGGGGAACTGCGGATCGAGCTCGGCGGCACGTTCCCAGTTCTCGACGGCCACGTCATACTGACGAACGCCATAGAACAGACAGCCCAGATAGTAAGAGGCGCGGGCCCCGTCAGGATTAAGTATCTTAGCGCACTCCAGCGCGAGCACGTCTTCCAGGCGATTGGGGAAGCAGTAGGCACTGTCCACCCGTTCGGCCTCCTCAAACGTGGCGTTGGCTGCTACCACATCGCCCATCGTGGCCTGTGCCCATCCCATATAGTAATAGGTCATGGGGTGCTGCCGGGCATCGTCCATCTGCAGCACGTCTACCACCGTCTGCCACTGGCCGGCCTGAGCATAGTCGAGGGCCAGCTCATGGTAGTTATGCACATTGCCGTGCATCAGCCGGGCCATCTTCTTCAGCGGCTCGTCGCTGCCGGTGAGCAGGTGCTCCTCCATCATGCAGCCGTAGTTGAAATGGTCTATCTTGTACGACTCGTTAATCCATTCCAAGGCCTCTTCCTGACGTCCCAATTGGCGCAGGACGGCGGCCTTCAGGGCACGCGCCTTGTGGTTGTGGCTGTTGAAAATCAGACTGCGCTCCACCTCGTCGAGGGCTTCCTCCAAGCGGCCGTCACCCAGACTGATGCAGGCAGCCTCGAAGTAGCCGGCATCGGCCCATGCCTTGTTCCATGTCGCCTTCCAGAAGAGCTGATAGGCCTCAGCCTTCTTATGCTGGTACTTCAGCGCCAGGGCCAGGTTGAACAGCGGTTCGCCGTCGTAGGGATTGGGGTTGCGCTTCTGCCATATCCTAACAGCCCGGCGCAGGTACTGCTCGGCCTTGGCAAAGCGGCCACGGCGCAGATACCACAAGCCCGTCTGGTTCAGACAGCGCACATTGTTGGGGTCACGGCGCAACGCCTCCTCATAGTAGTCGAGGGCACTCCAGGTGGCATGGCGGTACTGCTCCAGATGCAGACCCGTCAGGAAGAGCTGGTCTACGGTCTTCGTTTCCTCAGGCGACAGGGCTGCCTCGGCGGCATCGGGAATGGGGCGTATCTCGTCGGGCTCGGCGTGCCAGAAAAGAGCCTCACCCCCGGCCCCTCTCCGAGGGAGAGGGGAGTTTTGGGTTTTGTTAATAGTGAAGGTCAGTTCATTGAACTTGGCTCCCTTCACGTCGACCGTCTCTGTCAGCACCGTCTCGGGCGACAGCGTTACCACCTTGTTATAATACTCCTCACCGTTGTCATGCTTCAAGATGATGCGCGCCTCCTGCTTCGACGTAGCCATCACCTTGAAGGTAACCACACGCTCCCCTCCCCTCGGGAGGGGCTGGGGGAGGGCTTCTATGTTGAAGATAAAGTCCTTTGTGGCCTGCTTCACCACGCCCAGCTCGCGGTAGGGCATGAAGTACTGCACAAACTGCTTCTCCTCGTAGGGCATGAGCCACGTAAAGTCGGGCTGGTTCTCGGTGTAGACTCCGGCCATCAGCTCAATGTAGGGACGGAAGCCAGACTCTCCATCATCTGTCAGGTTACGGTCCCAGGCACGTCCGAAGTCACCGTTGCCCCATGTCCACTGCTTCTTGCCGGGCGAGAAATGGTTCGAGGCCACATGCAGCATACCGGCCTGTGTATCGTTCTCGTAGCCGCCCTCGAAATTGTACTTGGAGTTGACGGCCATATAGGAGGTAGGCACCTTGATGTTGCGGTAGTTGGAGATGTCGACACCGGCAGAGTAGTCCATCTTATAATAGGTACCCGTGGCAATGGGGAACGACGAGACGGCACGCTTGCCATGGTCGAAGACGGCATTCACGTCTGGCGGGAACACACTCTGGTACGCATCGTTCACCTCTACGGCGGGGTTGGCCCACCAGAGGAAGGTCTGCGGCAGGTTGGTGCGGTTCGACACACGTCCCTGAATCTCCAAGTAGGCACAGCCCGGACGCAGGGTAAAGCCCGCCATGCCTTTCTGATGGAACATGCGCTCCATCTCGTTCACCCACACGGTGATGCTTCCGTCCTCGTTCTCCACGATGTCGCAGTCGACGGGCAGATAGGTCGACGGACGGTGATGCTGCGGCCAGTTAAACTCAATGCCGCCGGAAATCCACGGACCGGTGAGGCCGACGAGCGCCGGTTTGATGACATGGTTGTAGTACACGAAATGGCGTTCGCGGATTTTGTCGTAAGCCATCTGGATGCGGCCGCCCAGCTCGGGCAGTATCATCACTTTGACATACTCGTTCTCAAGCCACACGGCCTGCCACTCATGGGGTGTCGGCTCATTGGCTATCGACTCCACGACGGGATAGGGGTACACTACCCCACTCGACCCCTGATACACACGTTTCTCCAAGAACATCGGGTTCTTCTCTGCCTTCCCAATCTCATACGTCGGGATGGTCACAATTTCTCTCCAAGCTTTTATCATCTTATTGACCCTAAGTTAGGCATTTGTTAGTTCTTTTTCTAATTCTTCTAATGACTTACCCTTGGTTTCAGGACAGTTTCTGAACAGGAACATAAAGGCACAGATGCAGATGCCGCTGTAAATCCAGAACGTACCACTCGACCCCAAGGCGGCGTTCATCGACGGAAACGAGAACGTCAGCGTGCAGCAACCCACCCACAGGGCAAACGTGCAGGTGGCCATGGCGATGCCGCGCACACGATTGGGGAAAATCTCGGCCAGCAGCGTCCACGTTACAGGCCCCAGCGTCATGGCATACACCGAGATGGCTGCTACCACCAGCGCTACCATCATCACACCCTTCACCTCGAAGAAATAGCAGGTGCCCAAGGTCAGATAGATGAGTCCCAAGCCTCCGGCCCCAATCAGTATCAGCGTCCGGCGGCCCCACCGCTCGATGGTGTACAGGGCAACAATGGTAAACAGCACGTTGGCAATGCCCGTAATAACGATGTTGATAAACATACCGTCGACATCAAAGCCTGCACCGACGAAAATCTCCTGGGCATAGTTGAAGATGACGTTCGTGCCGCACCACTGCTGGAACACCGCAATGACAAGGCCAAGAATGAGCACACGCGAATACCTCGACTGCATCAGCTCCTTTAGTCCCGCCTCCTGTCCCTTATGCTGCGACCCCGTCGCAGCCTTTAACTTCAAATAAACCGGCGACTCCGGAATGAAGAAGCTCATCACGAGGAACAATGCTGCTGGCAGCGTCTCGGCCCAGAACATCCAGCGCCAGCCCCACTCCACGTTCCACGCCTGGCTTTCAGCAACGGTGGTATCGCGGGCCAGCAGCATATTCACAATCTGTGCGCCAAGGATACCCAGCACGATGGTCATCTGGTTCAGCGACACCATACGGCCGCGAATCTCGGTGGGACTGACCTCGGCAATATACATCGGTGCCAGGGCCGACGCCACGCCGATGCCGACGCCACCAACGAAGCGCGCAATATTAAATAAGGTGAAGTCGTCGAACAAGCCTGTGCCTATGGCACTCACCGTAAACAGCACCGCCGACACCATCAGCAGCGGCTTGCGCCCCCAGCGGTCGGCAGCAGCACCGGCCACCATGGCTCCCACCAGACAGCCCACCAGGGCCGTGGTCATGGCCACGCCCTGCATCAAGGGTGAGTCGCCGATACCGAAATACAGCTCATAGAACGGCTTGGCGCCGCCAATCACCACCCAGTCGTAGCCGAAGAGCAGTCCGCCCATGGCCGACACGCAACAAATAAAATAGACAAATGCCTTACTGTCTCGCATTGTTTGTAGGTTTTTAGTTTCTTTTCCGGCTGCAAAGGTAATCAAAAAATCCTACACAACAAATGGAGAATTAACACGAAAAACATGGAGAATATTACTATCCGCGCTTTGAGGACGAGGATAACAAACCCGTTTAGATTAAGTCATCCTCTTTTCCAAACACTGCATAGTGGCATTGTAGGTGTAATTCAATATTGAGCCGTCCATAATCCGTACAATGATGGTGTCGACAACATTCAGGGGGACAATAAACCATTCTTTAGGTTCATGTGGCTCTCCGTCGTCATCAATCACAGTAACGTGGAATTGGACTGGTTTCAGAATCTGATGAATCATATCCTCAAACTTCTGACTATGCAGATTGACCACCTTATACGTAGCCTCTATCTTGACAGGGGCCATCAGGTAAGTCGGCTCATGCGCTGCATTTGCTATGCGTTCCTCAACAGGGTTTGTAGAATAGCCAATTTTATAGAGATTCTTCTGTTCCTTAATGTCTGGGTTATCAGATAGAGAGCTCAACACATAAATAAAGCCTGTCACTTTATCCTCTGATGTGATGTCATCATTAGTAAAAAATTTAGGCTTTCAGGTTCTTTATCATCTGCAATGCAGCCGCCATCTCCCTGACTTTGGGGTCAGGATGGCTGATGTCAGGCAGCCGTCCGTCATGTTCCGCCACGTATTGCTTCAGTGGTCCTTTGAAGATGGTGATAGCCTGATCCGGCGTCAGGTCGAGCTTCTGTTCTGCTATCGTGTCCAGGATAATCTTCAGTGTGGGTGCATCTACCGACTTCGACAACACCTCGTATGCTCTTTGGAAAGGATTGATGGTGTCTATCAGATTGATGCTCAACCTGTCGATATTGACAAACCTGTTGGCTATCTTGATGAGTCTGTTGCCCTCACTTTCCTGTTCTTCGTTGCTTGAAATGTCAATAGGATTTCCCTTATCGTCCACAATATCGTTACCTTTTATCATGATATCAAGCAATACGTGCTGGCGAACCTCCTCTACTTCGTCTTCCGAAAAGTCTGGAAAGCGTTCGCGTATCACTTTTGGAACCAAGTGCTGGGTGATGGTCTCTGCCGTTGTTGAACCGCTGATGGCTTTCACCACCGACTCGTCTTGCAGAATGGCTGCCTTCAAGTCATCCAGTTGCTCTTGCACAATGAGTTTGGTCTTCTCGCTTGACAGCGCAATGATAATGTCCATATCCTCTCTGTGCTTCATACGTTGCAGATAGCCCTGCACCATGTTGCGCTCCTTCTGGTCATCCTCTACCAGGTCGGCCACCTTCAGCAGTCTTCCATCCACAGTCCTGA